>CEVG01159754.1_pt1 | contig 31213 bp, 28 predicted proteins | sample 356511 | NCBI WGS metagenome assembly CEVG01 (sample SAMEA2623426, study PRJEB7988) | marine metagenome | biome: marine biome (ENVO:00000447); feature: surface water layer (ENVO:00002042); material: "saline water (ENVO:00002010), including plankton (ENVO:xxxxxxxx)" | depth 5 m | reverse complement strand
CAGCAAACAGAGCTCGTAGCTGTAGAAGAGAAACCACAGCAAACAGAGCCGGTAGCTGTAGAACAAACTGAAAATTCAGTTGCTACCGTACAAGAGGTTCTTGGCGATATGATGGGAGATGCACCTGCTTGTCCTGACTGCGGTCATATAACCATAAGAAATGGTTCTTGTTATAAATGTCTTAATTGTGGCAATTCATTAGGTTGTAGTTAGAAATTTTAATTATTTACTTTTTTTAAGACTTTTATTGCATCATATGAATCATAGACTTCATAAAGATTACAGAGATTTTTTTGATCCAAGTTTTGCCTTTCATAAGTAAGGTTATCAACAATGATCAATTCAAAATTGAATTGTCGAAATAAATCACAAGACTGAAGGTACGGGTTTTTTGAATAGTTTTCTAAATTCATAAAGTTTACTACATCAATAGCGCCTGAAATAAACATAAGAGACTTTACACCAGTTTTATACTCAACTATTTCAGAAAAATCTCCAAAATAACCTATCTCATCAGGATTGAAATTGTTCTTATTATTGTATTTTTCTACTTCGTCAAAAATTTTTGAAAAATTATCGCCAGGCCAATTTGGAGCTTCTCTTGAATTTAAAATTCTCTTATATTCGTACATTGGAGTAGCTGAAATAATTACTGAACTTACAAGAATTGAGATTATCAACATTAAAAATAAATTGACTAAATTATTTTTAATATTTTCAACAGAATCAAAAATATATATTTTTTTATTAGAAGTCAAAAGAATTGTTCCAATAAGTATTGAAAAAGATACAGCAATAAAGAATAAAAATAATTGTAATTGGCCACTTGCAAACGATCTGTTTAAATAATAAGGAGAGCCAAATATACAAAAAAGCGAAATTAAAAGGCCTTTTGAACTATTCTTTTTAATCATTTCAATGTTGTTGTTAGCAAATTGTTCAGAATTATAAAGGTAGTAAAAATGCATAGCAAACAATATAAACATCATAGAGAGAACGAACATTGAAGGACCCGGTATCACTATCTTGGCATTACCAAACCCAGATGCAAACTGTCTTGGCCACCATCCTAAAAAATTAAAATTTATTTCAATATCATTAATGAAATAAAAAAATGGAACAATTAAAAATCCAACTATAAAACTTGAGAAGTATTGTGAGTATGCTGTAATTAATTTTCTAAAATCTATTCTTTTATTATTAAAATGCAATAAAAATAAAAACCCACAAATAGTTGCAACTATTGCGAGTGCAAATTCGAAATTATTCCAAATGTTTAAACCTGAAAATACACCAGTTAATACAAATAATTTTTTATTTATAATAAAACTTTTATTAAAAAATTTGATACATAATGAGCATATGTATATTAGAAGAATCGAAGGAAATAACCTTATTGGGAAAGCACTTAAGAGTGTTGCCATTGTTCCTAAATCAGATTGTCTTAAATAAAAAATTGGTGCAGCTACCAAAAAAGGGAATGTTAATAGAATTGAATTTATATAACTAAATTTATTGTTGGAGTCTTTTACAAGCTTTAAACAGATAAATATAGTGCATAAAGTTGATCCATACATTATTAACAACTGTATGTCTATGTATTCAGTTGCAGTTTTATTATTAATGAATAAACCTAAAAAAGTGTATAGGCTTTGATATTGTGGAATAAAAGAAGAAAAATGATATTTTGAATTTTTAATTCCAAACAATTCATTAAATACATGATTTGAATGTGTTACGTCAATAAGTGAACTAGAATTTTGCCAATAAGCAAGTAAGGCACTTGATAGCAAATAAATAGCTAGTGTTGCTCTTAAAACTTTAAATATTGTTTTATCTGATAATAATATTTCATAAATAAAAAAAGAAAGGATACAACTTAATAAAAGTACCTGCCATCCAAAGCCAGACCAAAGATAATAAGAAAAAGGCAGGTCCCAAATACCTAAATCCCATGATTCAATTGTTGTGATGCCTTTAAAGAGACCATAAAAAGCTAAAAATATTGTTAAATAATTTACTTTAAGTAGTAATTTCTGATTAAAAATTAAAGCAATACAAAAAAATATTGTTAAAAAACCAAGTAATAAAAATAGAAGTAAATCCCATCGTTCTGAAGCAACTTCGTATCTTTCAAATTGCAAAATAATAAAAATTAGATTCAAGATGGCAAAAAGATTTAAAAACAAATAAACAGAGCTGTTATCAAATCCCGTAAATTTAATATTTTTTAGTTTAAACATTTATAAAACGCATCAACAAAAAATAATTGATTATCACGATACTTCATATTTGAAAAACCTAATATTGTATATCCAGAATTGTAAAGAAAAGTATTAACACTTTGAAAATGGGTTTTATCTTTAAAGCTTATTTCAATCTTTATTATTTTTACAAAATTATTACTCAAGTATTTCCCTAAAGACTCTAAAGCGTCAAGTTCTTTACCTTCAATATCAATCTTTAAAATGTCAATACATTGTATTTTGTTTTCTTCAATGTAGCTGTCTAACCTAATTACATTTACTTGATCCTCAGAAATTATTTTTCCAATAATTTGATCATTTGAAAAAGAAGATTGAGAATTTATAGAATTTTTATAAAATGTAAATGATCCCTCTTCTTTTCCGATGCCAAAATTATTAATTTTTATATTATTTGAATACTTCTTAATTAGAATTTCACTTAGATCAGACTGAGGTTCAAATAGATGAAAATTTATTTTGGAACTTTTAAACGTTTTTAATATTTTATCTACAAATGTTCCTAAATTTGCACCTACATCAAAGACAACTATATTGTCTTTACTAGAAAAGTTTTCAGAAAATAATTTTTTTTCATCAATAGTGTTTGTAAATAAATAGTTGATTAAATCAGAAAACTTTTGAAAATTTTTAATAAGAAAATTTTTATTCATATATTTTTACATTTGTTAATTCTCAATATTATATTTTTCAATAACTTTAAGTTTCAATCCTTTGTTGACTTTATTATTTATTGAGAGTAAATATTCGCCTAGTAACCCAACAGTGAACACTAAAAAAGAACATACTACTAAAATACTTAGTAGCAATATTACTTCTAAATTAATACCTCTGGCCAAATTAAAAATTAAAATGCTAAGAGAGGTAACAAATAACATAAAACCTAAATATAAAAAAAATCTTATTGGCTTAAAAGACATCATAATAAATGCATTTATTGCCTGATCCATTAAATCACTAAAACTATTTTTTGATTTTCCATATTGTCTTTTATTCCAAGTGTATTTGATTTGTGTTTTTGGAAAGTTTAATTGGGCAATTATGCCCCTTATGTAGGGAATGTCATTTTCACTATCAAGAATTATTTGATGAATTTTTTTTGTAATCATCATAAACTCACCAGCACCAACAGGTACTTTGTGAGACGAAAAAATATTCATTAGTCTGTAAAAAATTGTTCGCATTAACTTAAGGAAAAAATTTTCAATCCTAGTATTTCTAATACCTAAAACAATTTCATACCCACTTTTAATTTTATCAATCATCTCAGGGATTAAGTAAGGGGGGTCTTGTAAGTCTGCTGGAAGAAAGATTAAAACGTAATCCCCCTTTGCGTAATTTAATGCATTGTAATTGTTAACAAAAGGACCAACATTGTGAGAATTAATTAATACTTTTATATTCTTATCTGCATTAGCGATTTCTTTCAATATATCTTGTGTTGAATCAGTTGAAGAATTATCACTAAAAATATGTTCATATTCAATATTGTTTAAATCATCAAATATAGATTTTACGACCTCATAACAGTTAAGAACGCTTTCTTCTTCGTTAAAACATGGTGTTACAACTGATACAAGAGTATTTTCATTATTCATCTAATTCCTTTAAGTAATCTGAGACTTCATCAAAACTATAGTTAATATCTGAACTATTTCTATAAAAATTTTCCCAATTTTTTATTTTTTCTAAAGCATTATCTACATCAATAATTGCTCTCCATCCCAGTTGATTTGCAGCCTTCTGGGAATTAATTCTTAACTCATTAACTTCCTTAAGCTCATTGGGTGTTACTTCTACATCAAAAGCATTGTTACTTAATTCACAATATTTTTTTGTAATATACTCAACAGTATATTCATTGTCTAATTCCGAGTTCAGATTAAAAATTTCTGATTTAGTTTCTGTGTAGCTATACTTTGTTGCCTGTATGTACCCATAAAGAGAATCAAGTATATAAGTCCAAGGTCTTATGCTTAATGGGTTTCTTAAGTTAATAGTGTTTTTATTGTGACCAGCGTTTATCAAATCTGTCATTAATCTTGATTCCGCCCGATCGCCTCCTCCAATTACATTTCCGGATCTAACTTTTGTAACATTAAGATTTTGTCTTTTTTCCACATTTATAAATGCATCAATAACACTTTCTTGACCTACTTTACTTGCACTATAATATTCAAAACTACCTAGATGATCATCTTCTTTATTATCATTACTTGGGTATTTGTATACTTTATCCGTAGTAGCGATAGTAATTGTGTTTACAGATTCACATTTATTAGCTGCTTGTAAAATCTTATAAGTTCCAATTATATTTGTTGATAAAGTTTCGAGGGGCTTTTTAATTGCTATAGGTACAAGGCTTTGAGCTGAAAAATGAAATATGATTTCAGGATTTATCTCTGATAAAGTTTCAGCCAACTCTTCTTCAGTAATCTTATTTAAATCTATGTAATTTTGATTTACCAGTACATCACTTACATTTGCAAGTTTAAATATTCCATCATATGGTTTATCAGACAAACCATAAACATGAGAATCTAAGCTTTTAAGAAAAATTGACAGCCATGATCCTTTAAAACCAGTATTTCCTGTAATTAATATTTTTTTATTTGAGAATTGGCTATAAATCTTTTTTGAATTACTCATATTTTTTTTGAGTCTAAATCTTTTTCCAATATTTCTAATTCTCTTATAGTGTCAACACATTGCCAATAACCTCTGTGCTTATATGCTGAGAGTTCATTTTTTTTGGCAATTGTTCTTAACGGAGTCTGTTCAAATGGTTCGTCTTTATTTAAAAATTCAATTATTTTTCCGCTAACTACAAAATATCCGCCGTTTATCCAAGTTGGTCTAGACTCATTTTTTTCTCTCATTTCTGTTACTAAATTTCCTTCAATTTCTAAATCTCCAAAACGAGGAGGTGGACTTACAGCTGTTACAGTTACCAACTTATTGTTTTCATAATGAAATTTAGTTAACTCATCAATATCAACATTAGAAATTCCATCTCCATAAGTAAGATAAAAATTTTCCAAATCATAATTCTCAAGTAAGATTTTTAATCTTCCACCAGTGAGTGTGTCCTCTCCTGTATCAAGAAGAATGACTTTTGAAGAATCTTGATGTAAAAATGCGTTAGAAGAATCGTCAAATGTATAATCACTTTGTTTTTCAAAATATTTTGAAAACTCTTCTTGTTTAAATCCTGTCAACACAATGAAGGTAGAAATTCCAAAATTTTTATAGTGGTTAATAATATGAACTAAAAGTGGTAATCCTTTTGCAAGAATCATTGGTTTTGGAAGAAACCTAGTTTGTTCAAGAAATCTAGTTCCTTTACCGCCCGCAAAAATAACAGCTGTGTTAATCATTATTCATATATTGTAGCTCGATAAGTATATTTTAAGTTTAATAAATAAATAAGAACCTATGTAAAATACTATCATCAATAATTATGGATAAAAATTTACATAAAAGACTTTTAGAAGTTTGTTTTGAAAAAAAGTTGCACCACTTAGGAAGTTACTTTTCTAGCCTAGACATAGTTGATGAAATTTACTCTAACATGAATTCTGATGATATTTTTATAATGTCAAATGGCCATGCTTGTGTAGCTATGTATGTTTGTATCGAGAAATATTTTGGAATAGATGCAGTTAAACTACTAGACAAGTATGGAGAACATCCAAAAAGAAATGAAGATGACAAAATCTACTGCTCTACTGGAAGTCTTGGAATGGGCATAACTGTTGCAACTGGAAGAGCTCTGGCAAACAAGGATATAAATGTTTACTGTCTTATATCTGACGGGGAATGTGCAGAAGGTTCTGTGTGGGAAGCTTTAAGGTTTATAAAAGAAAGAAAATTAACAAACTTACATATATATGTTAATGCAAATGGTTGGGCAGCTTACGATGAAGTCGATCTTGATTATTTAGAAAAGCGATTGAAATCTTTTTTACCTAGAATAAATTTTGTAAAAACATCAGTGGAGTGGTATGGATTAAGTGGACAAAGTGCTCACTACGCTAATTTTTCTCCTGAACAGTATGAAAAGGCACTTAAAGAACTATGAGAAAAAAATTTGCCGATATTCTTTTAAATGAAATGAAAAAAAACGAAAACATTGTTGTATTAATAGGTGATGTTGGTTTTGGAGTATTTGACAAACTAAAATCTGAATTCCCTGAAAGAGTAATTAATCCTGGTTCTTCTGAACAGCTTATTGTTGGTATGGCAGTAGGCCTCTCATTGGAAGGTAAAATACCTATAATTTATTCAATAACACCTTTTATTTTATACAGACCTTTCGAATTTATTAGAAATTATGTAAATCATGAACAAATACCTGTCAAAATTGTAGGAAGTGGCAGAGACAAAGACTATGGAGCTGCAGGTTTTACTCATTACGCAAATGATGATATCGAAATAATGCAGAACTTTGAAAATATAGTTCTTCTTAAGCCAGAAAATATTGACGAAGAAATCATCAAAGATTTTATATACTCTGAAAAACCATCTTACTTAAATCTAACTAGATAAAACATAAGTGGACAAATTTACTTTCATCGTTACTGGTTCAGAAGGTTGGATATCTAAAAACTTTATTGATCAGATAAATAAGTTTTTTAAAAATTTTGAATTATATAAGATAAATAGGGAAAAGCCACTGGAAAAACTTCATGAATTGGGTAATAAAAAAAATATTATTTTAATTCATAACATTTTTACAAGAGCTGAAAAACTTGAAGACTTTGCAACTCAAAAAAACTTTTTAAAAGAGTCAGAAAAAAATTATAAATTTATCGAAGATTTTTTATTGAATTCAGACACAAAAGGATTCTTTTATCCCTCATCAGGATCAGTTTATAAGATTAGAGAAAAAGATAAAAAAAAATACAAAATATATTCTGACAGAAAATTAGAAGAGGAAAAATTATACAAAGAAATATGCAAAAATAATAATATCAATTTATTAATTCCAAGGATATTCTCCTCAATTGGTCCTTACATGAATAGTCCTGAAAAGTTTCCAATTGGGTCATTCACCAAACAAGCAGCTTATGACAAAAAAATTAAAATTTTTAGCGAAACTAATAATGAATATTCTTTTTGCTACTTAGAAATATTGGCTGAGCTTTCTTTAAAAGTTTTAAGTTCAAATAAAAAAAACGTTAACTATGTCTTTGACCCCGTAAATATTAATTTGTCGCTTTTAGAAATAGCAAAATTAGTATCTAATAATTTTAAAACAGATATTGAAATTAATTATAATTTCAACAACACAAGGTCAAATGAAAATTATTTAGGTGAGCCTAAAATTTACAAACAATTACTTGATGAATATCAAATAAATGTTTTTGGTATGGATTATTATTTATCTAAAAATATTGAATATATAAAAAATACATATACAAGTTAATATTCTTATAAAGTATTATTTTTATAGGGCGCTTAGCTCAGTCCGGCAGAGCGCTTCCCTTACAAGGAAGAAGTCACAGGTTCAAATCCTGTAGCGCCCACAAGGGTTTATATGTTTTTAAATAAATTTATATTCTTGTTTTAACGTCAGACAAAAAAATATATGCCATAATAACTTTTGTATGAAAAACTTATTACGGTTACTTGAAAATCTGTTAGTTAAATTTCAAAATAATAAAATTTTAAACTACTTAATTGAGGATAAAATTTTTAATGTCATAGATGTTGGTGGTCACCACGGAGAATTTTACGAAGCATTTATTAGGAAAAATATAAATTTTGATTCATACTTAATTTTTGAGCCCTTTCCTGAATCTTTTGAAGTTATAGATAACATCAAGGATCCAAGAATAAAAAAACATAACATTGGAATAGGTGAAGAAAAATCTTCTTTGACCTTAAATGTTTCAAAATGGGAGACATCAAATACTTTTTCAAATGTAAACAAAAACTCTTTTAAAAATAAAATAAAAAAATTAATCTATAGAGTAGATTCGTACTCTTCAGAGTTAGAAGTTGAAATAGATACTTTGGACAATATTTGCATAAATATGGACAAGACATTTGATGTACTAAAAGTTGATGTAGAGGGGTTTGAGTTAAGTGTTTTAAAAGGTGCAAAAAGGCTTTTTCAATCTCAGTTAATTAAGTATGTTGTTATTGAATTTCAGAAAGAGGGGAGCTACTTAGGATATTCTCCAAATGATATTGAACAATATTTAGATGAAATGGGTTTTAAGCTAATGAAGACATTTAAATTTTTGGGACTTGGTATCGAGGATAGAATATATAAGTTAAATTCTGCACAGTAGTTTATAATTGATGTTTTTGTTTTACAACACTATTAAACAAAAAAAGAAAAATATTTTTTTTACATTTTTAATTTTCGTTGGATATTTTTCATTCATTGGAATAGTAAATTATATAGGTGAAAAAAAATGTTCTGGTATTTTTCTTAATCAAATTGATAAAGGTGTAAACTTTAAACAGTTTTTTTTCTATCAAGCAAATATAATTGAACTACCTAGCAATTTTTTTTGTTTGGGGACTGTAATTGAATCCAATGTAATATACAGTGGATTTGGTTATATTTTATTTTCACAAATATTTCTTATATTTTTTATATATGCATTAAGGAAAATAGAATATTTTAATTTTTTTCAAAAAAGCTTATTAATTCTTCTTTATATTTTTTGTATACAGTATTTATTTAATTATAAAACTAACTTAAATCTGATAAATTATGTTTCATTTTGGCAAACAATAGTATTTTTGGGAATTTTTTATGTCTACAAAAAATAAAAACTTAATTTTATTTTTATATTTTTCAATATTATTCATCAACTATGAGATTTTTGCATTTATAACTTCATTTTTAATAATAATGACAACATTAAAAAGTAAAATAATAAAATTTGACCTAGATGCTACAAAAGCCAAGATAATAATCTCTGCTTTCTATATTTTAAAATATTTATCAGCAATATTGAATATAGACACATTTTGGGCATCTTCTTCACTAAAAAGCTACTTTACTCCAGCAAAATTTGTAGATATGCAAGCATTTCTTTTTCCGATTAAATGTAGAGCTGTTGAGAGTAATATTCAAAAATTTAAAATATTTGGAACAGAAAATTATTATGATTGCGCAATTAAATCAAACTATGGACCAATTGATCAGTTTATAATTATTGACTTCGATTTAAAAATTGTTACATTTTTGTTTTCACTTTTATTAATTTTGTTTTACATTAATTCAATTTTTAATTTGATTAATTCATTTGAAAATAATGTTTTTTTATTAACAATAATTTCACTCTCTCCACCAATTAACTTTTTAATTCAAAGAATGAATATTGATTTGTTTATTTTTCTAGTAATACACTTTGCCTATAAAAAGTTAATTGGTAAACAAATGATATCTATTTATTTACTTTTGATTTTTTTAAGTCTTTTAAAAATATATGTTATTTTTGTTTTTTTTGGTTTTTTACTTTTCAATTATTTTTCAAAAAATTATAAAGGATTCTTTAGTAACCTTGCAGCTTTAAGTTTTTCTTTGGGTATTTATACCTATTTTGGATACTTTAGAACAAGTCAATACTTTGAAGTAAGGCCCTTTAGGCCTGATCGATCGTATGGTTTTCTTAGTGAAGTAATAAAATTAGAAAAATTAGGGTTTAAATACCTGTATTTTGTATTCATATTTTCTTACTTAATTTATGCTGTATATTTACTTAAAAACTCAAACCTTTCTGTAGAAAGCACAAATATATTTAAAAACAAAGAAGCCTGGCCATATTTATTTATATTTTTAGGCACATGTCTGTATGCAAACTATGACTACAGAATATCTATTCTTATATTTATTTCATATATATTTTTTAAAGTTAAGAATATTTATTTATTTATATTTTTGATTTTTATTTACAGTCATCCCTCGATTATTCACGGATACAATGAGAGTTTTGCAATCGTTGAAAGTTACTTTATTTTTTATTTAGATACGATATTTTTAATATTTTTCTATTTAATAAATAAAGATTTTATCTTATATTTTAAATATGAAATTTATTACAAGTTCAAATAACTTGCTATTTATAACATATAATAAATGCTAGAGCTTAATTAAAAAAATATTATGATTGAAAAAAAAAGAATTATAAACTCTACCGATAATAGAGGGGTTTTTCAAAAAGTTTACGACTCTATTAATCTATATCAACTTAATAATGTAGTAGAAATCTTTATTTCAGAATCTAAGAAAAATACAATAAGAGGGATGCATTTTCAACCTGCACCATATGAAATGAATAAGATAATAGTTTGTCTTAGTGGAAAAGTTATAGATGTAATTGTAAATATAAATAAAAAAAGTAACGAATTTGGAAAATGTGATTTTATAGAGTTAATTGAAAATGAATCAATATTTGTTTCAAAAGATTATGCTCATGGATTTTATTGCCTTGAAGACTCTCGTATTCTGTATATTACAGATGAAATTTATTCAAAAGAACACGAGTCAGGAGTCCTATGGAACTCAATAGATTTTAATTGGCCGACAAAAGATCCTATTATTTCAGAAAGAGATAATAATTTAAAGAAGTTACAAGATCTTTAAAGTTTATGAATGCTATTGTTTTAGGTTCAACAAGCTACCTTGGAAAAAACATAATTAATTTTTACAATAAAAATGGTCAAAAATGTATAGGGGTTTCAAGAAGCAAGCCTTCAGGTATTACTTATAATCATTCAATTTACAATGAAGACTTTGACATAAATGAGGCAATAATTCAAAACAACATAGAAGTCGTTTTTTATTGTTTTAATTCATATTATAAAAATCCAAGCAAAGTACAAATTGACGAAATGATTACAATTAACTTTGAAAAACCCAGAGAATTAATAGAAAAGATCATATCGAGTAATCAAAAAACAAAATTTATAAATTTTTCAAGCTACTTTAATTTTTTTGATACACCAGATGAAAGTTATGATTATCAAATGACTAAATTAAAATTTTCTAATTGGTTCAAAATAAATTCATTTCCAAAAAATATTAAAGAGTTGATAATTTCTGATGTTTTTGGGGCTTGGGACAATAGAAGTAAAATTTTTAATATAATTTTGAAAAATATTGTATTAAATAAAGAAATTAAATTAACTAACCCTGATAATTTAATTAATTTAATACATATTGATAAGTTAATTGAATATATAGATCGTTTTGTTAACTCTTCAAAAAATAGTGCAATTTATACGAGTAAATACTCAATCAGTGTTGGCAATTTAGAAAAACTATTAAAAAAATTAATTGGGGATGAGAATTGTAAATTAGGAGATTTTTTTAGTTACGAAAATAGATTTCAAACATTGGATAATTTCTATGGTGATTTTACAATTTCCGATATAGTTAAAGTTACAAATAACAATGAATACAAAACTTATTTGATAAATAATGGATAAAAAAGATTTAGATGTTGATTTGCTAATATGCAATACACTTGATTTTGATATTGCTTTAAAAACAATTGAGCACAATCTAAAGTATTTTAATTTCAATAAAAAAATAATTTTATCCAATAGGAAAGAAAAAATTCCGGGTATTGAAATTCATGATGTTGGTAAATTTCAGTCCATTCAAGAATATAGTGATTTCATGCCTAATTTAATTAATTATTTAGATTCTAATCATTTATTGTTAATACAAGATGATGGACATATTGTTAACCCAGAAATGTGGGATAAAAATTTTTTAAATTATGACTATATAGGCGCACCATGGCCTTCATCAAAAAGTTGGCTGAAGCGCTTTGAAAAATATGATTACTATGAAACAATTAAAAAAAATTTTAAAGAAAACAGGGTTGGGAATGGTGGTTTTTCTCTGAGGAGTAGAAAATTTCTAGAGTACTGTAGTAGTTTCCAAAATTGTGACAATGTACCTGAAGACATATTTTTTTGTATTTTAAATTTTGAAAAAGCTTTGGATTATGGAATAAAATTTGCTCCATTCGAGGTAGCTTATAAATTTTCTGCGGAACATAGTTTCAGAAAATATTTTAATAAACATCCTAAATCATATTCAAAATTTGAATTTTCCAATCATTTTGGTTGGCACGGAAAAAGATTTGTAAATTCTGAACAATTAATGAATTTAAAATATTGAGGCTAGTTTTTTACATTTAATTTTTATTTATTTAGATATTGAAAAAATAAATTTTCTCCAAAAAATATACTTGCTTCCTTTGTTAAATGAATTTTGTCATAAACAAGCCTATAAAATACTTCATTTATTTCAATTGCATTTAAACAATATTTACCTTGGCAGAGTTCGTCAACCAATGATAAATAATTTATATTCTCTGATTCCATTCTTAATTTAATTTTTTTATTAATATCAAAAATCTCTTCATCTAGAAAATTATTATTAAAAATATATATTTTATTTTCATTTAGCAAATTATTTTCAAATATGTCTTTGCTGTTTTCAGTTAATAAAATAGAGGGACCAATAACATAAAGCTCTGTTTTTTTGTTTAAAGCTATTAATTTTTTTTCAAAATCAAAATATGAATTTTCAAATATAAAGTCTTCAGTTTTGTGTTCGTAAAAATATTTGTATCTGTAAGAAAAAAATATTTGGTCAAAAAAATAATTATTAAGAATATTATTTATTTCTTTGTATGCAAATTCACACTTCTCTTCTTTTCCAGTAAATTGTTGAGAATCTATATAATCATCAACAAGAGGAATGCACCCTGTAACAGCAAGAACGTTTAAAGAAAAATTATCATAAACCCTACTATTGTCTATATAATTTTTTAATCCAAGATAGTAATTATGTGCGGTGCTATCTCCTATGAATAAAATATTATTTTTTTCCGGGGAATAGCCAACAAGACACTCGTTAGCTGTAGGTTTAAACCCAAAACCAGTTATAAAACAAACATTTTCAAGATAATTTCCAGTCCCATCAGAATCATTATTAAAAGCTATTTGATCTTTAGGCACTGATTTTTTTTCATAATAGTCTATAAACAAATTCTTAAAAATAGTTTTTTCAGTAAATGCCTCAATTTCTGATAAATCAGTTATAATTTTCGAATTATAAATTGTAGTATTTGGGACAAATGTCTCAATAAGTTCTGATTTGTTACTTATGATATCTGTATTTATGTTATTCCTTTCGTTGAAAGGACTATTAAAAATGAAAAAAAGAATTACAAAAATTGCAAAAATATTTATTGTGTAAAAGTTTTTATTCGTAGTTTTATACCTAAAATAATTCTCAATCAAATAAAAAGAAGCGGTTGAAACTATAAGGATTATAGGTAGTAAAGTGAAATTGTTTTCAAAGAAGTTTAATTTTTTATTAATCTTAATTAATGGATCATGCCATAGATATAAGCTATAGCTAATTAAACCAATGAAATAGAAAATTCTAAAATTAATTACCCTGTTAAATTTTTTCGCATCTCTCATAAAAATTATTAGTAAAGAAGTGCATATACACGTGGTTAGTGTTGCTACTCCGGGGTGGTTCAGGGAGTTATACGGAAAAATAAATTGAAAAATTAATAAAGTTAAGATAATCAAACTTTTTAAATTATTAAATTTTATTTTTGGAGTATTTTCGAATAAATAAAACGCTGTAAGAGTGCCAATCAAAAACTCCCACAATCGAAAAGGTAATAAATAAAATTTTAAATTAAAATACTGAATTGGAAGAAATACAGATATCAAAAATGATAAAGAAATTAATATTGATATATAATTTTTATGTAATTTTATTCCCTTCCGTAATAAAAAGTACAAAAAAAGTGGCATAAATAAATAAAACTGTTCTTCAATAGACAAACTCCATGTATGCAAAAATAGTTGTGTATCTAATTCTGCATCAAAATAATTTGTATTGTTTAAAAAATAAAAATTCGATAAATAAAAAAGGCTAAAAATTGATGAATCGAAAATAGTTTCAACATCACTTCTAAGATAAATGGAAGAACTTAAAAAATTGATTATTAAAATTAAAAAAACTAATGCTGGAAAAAGCCTTCTAATTCTTTTATTGTAAAAATTTAAGAAATTAAACGTGCCCGATCTGATTTCATAAATTATTTTATGTGAAATCAAATATCCACTAATTACAAAAAATATATCAACACCTAAATAGCCCGATTTAAATATATTTGAATCAAGATGATAAAAAACTACTGGAATAATTGCGAATGCTCTTAAACTAGTTATTTCTTTTCTGTAATAAAGATTATTCAATTTTTGATTTATATACTATAAGTTAAATTTATAATACTATAAATTATATGAAAAATATTACCTACGTGTACGGATTTGGTAGAGAGAAAAAATTAACCAATAATAAAAACTTTTCTACTGATTTTTTATATGGTTATGACTATTTTTTAAACAACAATTATGAAGTAGATTATATTACAGCATCTAAAAGTACAAATCTGTTACTTATTTTTGTTGAAAAAGTTTTGAGAAAGTTAACAAAACTTCCATTTTATTTGAGTAATTACATAAGTTGGAAAAATACAAAACAACTTTTTTCTTCTAAAGTTTTAGTTTTAACAAATGACACCATTGCACTTTCACTCTTGCCCATATTAATAATTCATAAATTAATTAAGAGGGGTGAAATTTTTGTAATTATTATGGGTCTCCTGTCAAAACCTAAACCAAATATATATTCAAAATTTTTACAATTCATAATTATTAAGCTTTTACTTAAAGTTTGTAGTAAATTTATTTTTTTAGGAAGAAAAGAAAAAGAATTAGCTAGTGCAAAATATCCTAATCATTTGGATAAATTAGCTTATGTTCCTTTTTGCATTGATTCAAAATTTTGGAGAAATGAAAAAATTAAAAAAAGATATGACATAGCTTTTATAGGTAACGATGGAAACAGGGATTTTAAATTTTTAACTGAATTAATCGACTCACTTGATGACTTGAGATTTCTTGTTATTTCCAGCAATGAATATTTAAAAAAATTTTTTTATAACTATAAATTTGATAAAGTTGATTTTATTGAAGGAAGTTTATCAGAATCAGAATTAGACGATTTAGAATTAAAAAAATTGTACAGTAGTTCTAAAATTTCAATAATTCCATTAAAAGAAACTATTCAACCTTCTGGTCAAAGCGTTTCGTTACAGTCTCTTTCTACTGGTCTCCCCATTATAATTACTGAAACACATGGAAATTGGTTTTTTGGAGAAGAAATAGACAGCAAGTTTCTAAATGTTGTTAAGAAAAATGAAATTAATCTATGGGATAAAAAAATACGTAGCTTACTAAAAGAGTATAAATTTTACGAAAATAAATCTAAAGAAATAGAAATATTTGTGTCTGAAAATCTTGATAAAAAGAAATTTGATACTGCTTTAGAATCATTTATTTTTGATGAAGTGAGCCAAAATTAAAAGCTTGTATATTCGCTGACTATTTATTCTTGATTTTCTCAGAAATAATTTATTAATGTTTAAATCGGGTATAAATTTTTTTATTTCAGAAAAATTAATTATATCTTTAATTTTAAATTCATTTTCATAAATAATTTTTTCTAAATCAAAAACAAAACCCATTTTCTTTCTATGTAAAAATTCATTATTAAAATCTTCACTCAAAAGTTCTATAACATATTCTTTTGGATTTTTATATTTGATAGACTCAGTTCTACAAGACAATATATATTCTAGAAGTCTATGATCTACAAATGGTGACCTAACTTCTAGAGAATGCATCATGGATGTTCTGTCTATTTTTAAATTCATCATTTCAGACAAATAAAACCTATTTTCCAAAATGGTTAAATTCTTAAATTTGTTTTTTGAAAAATTTAAATACTTATTTTTAAATTTATGATTTACTTTTAAACCTAGTAATTTAATAAATTTTCTATCTTCGAAATATGATGCATAGCTTGCCTTATAATCACTACTATATTTAAGTATTTTATTTCCGGTTCCAAGCCATCCAGGATAAATATTATAGATTAAATTTACCAAATATTTAAGCTTCTTATTTAAATTAAATTCATTTTGAAATCTTTCGTAACCAAAGAATATTTCATCTCCTCCATCTCCAGAAATAGCAACTTTGTACTTTTTAGATATTTCTTGCGAGATGTAAGAAGATGGCTGGTTAGATGCATCCATATATGGTTCATCAAAATTTTCAATATTTTTCAATAAGTCCTCAAAACTTACTTCTCTATCTATTTCCTTAACAGTATTGTTTGTTTTATATTTGTTACTGACTTGTGAAATATACACCCTTTCATCATATTTTGGATTTCTGTTTATGACGGAAAATGTTGGTACTTCATTTTTTAAGTCCTTTAATTTTTTTATAATCAATGTTGAGTCAAGTCCACCTGAGCAAAATGCTGCAATAGGAACATCAGATCGAAGTCTTATATCAATACAATTTGAAACTAATTCATCAAACGACTTATGGTTAAATTCTTTGTCTTCAGATATATAATCAGAAGGATTCCAATATGTGTATTCTTTCTTTAAAAATAATTTAGAAAAATTAAAGGTTACAATTTCTCCAGGATTTACTTTATTGATATTTTTAAAAATTGTGTTTGGAGATGTAACTACACCAAGGTTCAAAAACTCTTCTAAACCATTTGAATCAATATAGTGTTGATTGCTAATTTTGGACAATGAAATTAGGTTTGACCCAAAATATAAATTATTTTCATTAAATGAATAAAAAAGTGGTTTTTGACCAGTCCTATCTCTAATTAAAGAAATTTCTTTTTTTGTTCTATCAATAAAAACAATAGAAAACTGACCAATTAATTTATTAACAAATTCCGGACCTTCGTTAAGTAAACCTTTGAATAAAACTTCAGAATCGGAATTTTTTGAATTATAAGTTATATTGTATTTTTCTAAATATTTTTTTAACTCAATATAATTAAATATTTCACCATTAAACAATAATAAGTAGTTTTTGTCCTCATCTATTAATGGCTGGGATCCATATTTAGTGAGTTCTAGTATTGAAAGCCTGTTAAACAACAACTCTAGGTTTACATCAGAACCTTCAAGGTGAACATGATTAGTTTCATCAGGTCCTCTGCAAATAATACGTTTATTTTCTTGTATTAAATTACTATTAACTATTTTTTCTTTTGAAGCAATTCCAATAAAACCACACATTTCAAACTGTGGGATGCTCCCAAGTAGGATGTATAAGATTTTCCTTTAATAAAACTTTCTCTTGTTGGGCTAAATTTAAATCGGAATCAATCATTTTGTCAATTAGATCATCAATAGTATGTTTTGGTTTCCACCCAAGATCTTTATTTGCTTTTGTTGGATCACCTAGTAAATAATCTACTTCATTTGGTCGAAAATACTTTTTTGAAGATATAACGAATTCTTCGTAATTAAGGTCTAATTTTTTAAACACTTTCTCTAAAAATTCTTTTACAGTATAAGTTTTGCCAGTAGCAATAACCCAGTCATCTGGTCTATTGTGTTGTAGCATTAACCACATAGCCTCTACATAATCACCAGCAAAACCCCAGTCTCTGGATGCATCAAGATTGCCAAGAGTTAATTTACTTTGAAGTCCTAAAGAAATTCTAGTAGCTGCTCTTGTGATCTTTCGAGTAACAAAAGTTTCTCCTCTATGTGGAGATTCGTGATTGAATAAAATTCCGTTAGAAGCAAATAGGTCGTAAGACTCTCTATATACTTTAGTGATATTATGAGAAAACATTTTTGAGGCGGCATATGGGCTTTTTGGATCGAAAGGTGAGTTTTCATTAAGCTTTTCTTTAATGCCGCCACCATACATTTCTGAAGACGAAGCTTGATAAAATTTAATGTTTTTGTCTACTGACTTTATTGCCTCAAGCAAAGAAAGTGTGCCAATATTACCTACTTGAGTAGACAGCATTGGATTCTTAAATGATACAGCTACATGTGATTGTGCTCCGAGGTTATAAATTTCACTAGGCATAATTTCAGAAACAAGTGATGATAAAGAACTGGAGTCTATTAAATCAGAGTAGTGCAAATTTAATTGACCGTCTTTTTGATATTTTGATATAAGTCCATCAATTCTTGAGGTGTTTAAAGATGAAGAGCGTCTAATAGTTCCATGAACTTCATAACCTTTTTCTAACAAAAAATTTGTTAAATAAAATCCATCTTGACCTGTGATTCCCGTAATTAAAGCTTTAGATTTCACAAAACCAATATTAACCGTATATATCTATTTTGATAGTTTAAATCTATAAGTTTTATCTAAATTATTAAAATAATAACCCAAAAAAGTATAAAAAATAAAAGGATACCTAACACTTTCATTTGTTGCGTCAAAAAAAGAAATTATAAAAACAGAAATTATATAAACAATTATCAAATTATTTTTACTAATTTTTTTAGAAATAATAAGAAGAAAAGAAACAAAAGTTAAAAATGGAATCAAAGAAAGAGCCCCTCCTCGCGCAAGAATATTTATCAGAAAATTATGTACATTCTCATTGCTTCCATCAGATCCTTGCCTATGTGACAATTCCATCTCTGGAATTATTGAAGAGTATCCATAGCCAGTCAATAACTTATTGTTATTACTTAGGTTAAAAATAACATCCTGCCATATTTCTAATCTCCAATTTGCATTATGTTCAGTTGAATATAGTCTCCCATCTTCTATATAAAAAGAAGAAAATATTACTCGTGTGTTTTTTGAGTCAACAATTGATCCTAAATTTGATGCTGTTTTTTCTACATAACTGGAAGCGGAGTCTTCACCATATAAATTCAATTGAGATATGTGGTTAATTGATATCATAAATATAACAACCCCTATTAAAAGAGTTGAAATGTTTTTTAAATCTTTGAATGAATACGAAATATTTTTTAGGAATATATACAAAAAGAATACTGTGGCCCCTAGAAACGCACCCTTACTTTTATATAAAAGAAAAGGTAAGTACAAAGCGTTTATAACAATAAAATATATAAAAATGTGGTTTTGGTTTTTTAATTTTATGATTGAAATTATTTGTGCTGACATAATAATTAAAGCTAAATCGCTTCCTTTTAAAAAATCGAATTTATCTGAATAATTAAGAAAAAAATCTTGTAAAAAGTTTGGATAATTTATTGTTTCAGTAAAAAAAAGAACAAAAGGAAGTAGAAGATAAATTATAAAAAACCAACTATTTTTATTTAGAAAATTTGATAAAACAAGACTGAGAAATAATAGTGATGCCATCCATATATAGGAACTAGATTTAATTAAATAAGGTGAAAATGTTGTTTCGTTAATAATTAATGAGGAAAAGAAAAAAGTAATTACTAAAAATTTAAACGAGTTGTGTAAATTTCTAAAATTATTATTTTTTGTAACTAATAATAACAGTGACAAAATAAGCAAGCCGCCTACAATAAGTTCGCCTAATCTAAAATTAAAAATATAAAGACCAGTTAAAGATCTTCCAGAGAAGGAAACTAAAACAAGTGAAAAAAATAGTAAATTTTTGGAAATATTAAATATTGCTTTACTACTTTTCATTTAAATCAGCTTGCTTTTAATTTTATTTAGCTTGTAAATTAAATTATAGATATTAAAGCTAGCGTTATAATTTTTATTTATATCAACTAAATTTTTGCTAATGTTCCGAAAAAGTTCTAAGTATTCAAAACACATATTTTCACTGTCATTTGGATAATCCATAATTTTTTTGAAATAAATTTCGTAATTTTTGATTAAAGTATTTAAAGCTGTTTGGAAATCACTATGATTTTCGAATGATACTCCGTAGTCCTTACAATACTCGACAACTCCACCAGAATTTAAATAAAGAACTGGAAGACCACACTGGGCACCTTCAATGTGATGGTTTCCGGAAGGTTCGTTTTTTGATGCTGTTAAATAAATATTATGTTTTTTTAGTTCTTTTGCAAGTTCAAGCCCATGAAGAGGTTTAATTTGTTGTGAGGCATTAAATTTGAAATTTTTAGGGAGATTGCCAATATAAGTAAACTCAATACCTTTAATTTTTTCTTCATAAATTAATTGATCTAATAATTGGTAAATTTCAAATCCTTTGTTTATATTAGTTCCCCAGTGATGAGTAACTATTTTAATATTTGAAATACCATCCCATACTTGAATGCCATTATTGTTGAATATTTTTTTGTCCGATCCAGAGATTATTACTTGATTATAATTATTTAGGCCTAAATTTTCGTATAAAGTTCGAAGCCACTCACTAACAAATACTGTTGAATCTGCGACATCGTTAGAGTCAATAATTTCATTGTTTACATTTTTTGTATTTTTTCTCTCATCGCATTCATTAATCCTGTGAACAATTTTTACATTCGGATTAATAAATCTTTTGTATTTTTTAATGTCTTTCAAGGAGTAATTTGTTGAGATAGAGTTTTTTAATGGGTCAGTCATTAAAATTACATCAATGTTTTCATGATAAAGGTTGTCTAAAACATGAATTTTATTTTTAATTAAATAATTAATTAAGTTCTTTACGAATAGATTTCCTCCTCCCCAAGGCCCTTGAATTACTTTTGATTGAATGCTTACTATCATTAATTTTGACTTTTTCTAACTAAGTCTGCATAGAAGCTTTGCTCTTCTGTTTTAGTAGTAGATATATTTCCCTCATTTCTTACAAAATATAAAGGTTTGGAAATTGTCTTAATCTTATAACCCTTAAATAATAAATCGGAAAAGAGCTTATAATCTTGAGCGTAATAGAACTCTTCATCGTAACACCCTATATCTATCAAAATTTGTTTTTTAATAAGCAAAGTCCCATGCACAAAAGTATTCTTTTTTCTGATCATTATTTTTTTTGGAATTAAATAAGAAATTCTTGGTTTTATTTTTTTTGAACCTATGATATAAGATCTAGATGTGATAATTTCTTTACCCATTTTATAAAATTTCATTTGTTTAGCTATTCTAGTTAGATCGCTTACATCATCTGCATCCTGCCTAGCAATAATACTTCCCGTAGTTAATTTTATTAATTTATTTAAAGATTTAGTCAAACCAATTGATTTATTATTTTTTATAATTTTTATCCTCTTATCTGAATTTGCGTAACGATTACAAATTTCGAAAGTGCTATCTGAAGATCCGTCATCACATATCAAAAATTCTAAATTCTTATAACTTTGATTTAGTATTGACTCAATAGATTTTTCTAGATAAGCTTCTCCATCTTTTACACTCATAATTACTGAAACTTTATAATTCATAATTATTAAGTTAATTTTTTAGATTGATTTAAAAACATACTTCAATTGTAGGTATTTGTTATGAACAATTAAAAATTTTATCATTACATTTTGATACTATATAGCTTAAGAATAAATATGAAAATTTTATATATATTTACTTTTGATTACAGTTTAAAAACATGGAAAAATTCAGGAATACTTGATAGAGAGCTTGAGTACTTTAATGAATTAAAAAAAAATAATATTGATATAACACTGATTACATATGGAGATGCTTCGGATGAAAAATTTGCAGAAAATTATGGATTGAATATATATCCTTTGTATAAGCATTTCAAAAGACCAAATTTAAAAATTTTAAGAGTATTAAAGTCTTTCATATTTCCAATTTATATTAAAAAAAATACTGAGTTTGATATTATTAAGCAAAATCAGTTGCAAGGAGCTTGGGTATCAATTTTACTTAAAATGCTAACAAGGAAAAAGTTGATAATAAGAACTGGTTACGATGTATTTTTGTTTAGCTTAAAAGAAAAAAAACAATTATACAAAAAAGTATTAATTTACATTTTAACCCAATTGTCAATTGTGCTTTCTGACATTTACACTGTCACTAGTCTTGATGATAAAAAATTTCTTGAGAAATATTATATTTCAAGAAAAAATAAAATTCGTTTAAGAAGAAACTGGGTGAAATTTATAAATAGTTTAAATATTCTAGAAAATAGGAATCACAATTCTTTAATTTCTGCCGGAAGGTTAGAAAAACAAAAAAACTATATACAATTATTAGATTTTTTAAAAGATAGTACAAAAAAAATTATTATTTATGGAAATGGATCACAAAAAAATAATATTTTAAATTATGCAAATTTAAATAATTTAGAGGTTGAAATCAGAGAGCCCATCAAAAACAATGACCTGATTGAGTTGATGAGAAATTATACATATTATGTTTCCACATCTCTTTATGAAGGTAATCCAAAAACGATACTGGAAGCAATGGGTGCTGGATGTATTGTTGTAGCTCCAAATACACAAAACAACAAAGAAGTTATAGATAATAAAATCAATGGATACTTATATGATATTCAAACGGAAAGCCCTTTAGATTTTTTGATTGAAGACTATTCAGAAGATCGTGAAATGATTTCAAAAAATGCTTTTGAAACTATCAAAAATAATTATTCTTTGGAAAAGTTTATAGAAGATGAACTGGTTGAACTTAATGAAATTTAATATGAATGAAGTTTTGAATGGAACAAATTTTGCAAAAAATTCTGATTTTATTTTTTCCGAAATCATATCAAGAAGTCATTTTATAGATTTGAAGAGAAAGAATCCAGATTTGTTGATATTGAGAGAGTATAAATATTTAAAAATAGATGCCATTTGGTATATAAACCCAATTCTTGAACTAAAAGAAAATGATGTAATCTTTTCTCACACTGAAGTTGCTGAAATATTATTTAAATATTTAAGTACTTTTTATCAATTCAATAATTTAAAACTTATTACTCATCAATCAGATAAAAGCGTGGATAAAAATCTTTTTGAAAAAAAACCTAATAATATTTCTCAGTGGTACTCAACAAACGTCAATTATAGAAATCCTAGTTTATTTTCAATTCCTATCGGAGTAAATAATTTTTTTAATGTCAATTTTTTTAATGACACTATACAAGATAAATTTTTCAATAGTTCAAGTGTTATTGATAGAGATAATAAGGTATACGTTAATTTTACATTAGACACTAATACAAAACATAGAAAGCAAGCTATCAAGCATGCAGAGTTAATGGACAAAAACTATACGCTAATCGACATGACTAAAGATTCACATAATTATTTTATGAATATTTCAAAAAGTAAATACACCTTAGCACCGTGGGGTAATGGAATTGATACTCATAGATTTTGGGAAGCCTTATATTTAGGATCTTGTCCTATAACAGTCAAGCATAAAAATTATTCTGATTTTAAGAATCTTCCTGCAATTTTTTTAAATGATTATTCAGAATTAAACTATCCTTTTTTGGAAAAACAATATCAAAAATTTCATCCTAGCGAAATTGAATTGCTGAATATAAACTACTGGTTTAATAAAATAAGATCTGAATATGTTCCAGATTCAGATATGCAAAAAATCAACTTTACAGAAGATTTAAAATCGGATATAAATTTTCATAAATTAAAAATTAAATTTATTAGTTTAAGAAAAATCATAAAATACCTTATAAAAAAATATACAAATCCAAATAATTATTACAAATATCTGACTAAGTAATTAGTTACTTTTTTTAGTACGGCTGTCATATGTATTTTTATAAACGATGCCAAGCATTAATGTGAATAGAAATAAATTATATATAGGAATTCTAAGATTATTAATCCTAAAAGAATGTAAGTATCCTAATTCCTGATAATGGTAACATTCGTCAAAACCCGAAACCAGCTTTGTGTCTTGGTTTTTTTCATTGAACATGTAAATTTCCTTAAAAGCATCGTCTTGAAAGAAAACAATAGATCCGTCTTTTTTTACCTCTTTTTTTGTGTAATTATCTTTAATTAATGGTTCTAAACAAGAGTCGGAAGGTGGATTACAATTTGGATCAAAAATATTAAAATCAATAAAATCTCCTAATTTACAAAGTGGTGAATGCTGTAATACAAAACTCTTTTGTGAAACGAATCTTTTATTTTCAAATATCTCGGTATCAATACCCATAGAAAAAATACTGAATAAGACTAGACCAAATACAATTGTAACTTTTTTAAATCGTTCAACTTTTGAAAATAAATTTTTAAAGAGGTAAATTATAGAAATGAATAGCAAAAATGAGAAGTAAATAGATTTAAAAGTATCGCCTTTTTCTGGGTCAAAATTTTTAAACGGAAAACCAAGAGAATTTATAATCAAGACGATAATTCCTATAAAGGGGGCTATAAAAAATATCTTTTCATTTTTATTTTTAAATATTAAGTAAATCAAATAAGAATAGAACATAACACCGAAAGCAAAGCTTAAATAGTACTCAGAGAAGTTAAGAAGTTTATTTAGCATCCAGTTTTCAAATATTTCAAACTCTTTACTCATTGGAAAATGGTCAATGTTCCAAGAAACACCAAAGAAATCATTAAAAGTGTCTACAAATATTGTTGAAAAAAAGTTGACATTTTCAGGATCAAAATTCGGCTTTCGAATAAACTTATAAAAACTAAAGTTTGTAAAAAAATCAATTGATAGAGTATTTTCGTAATTTGCTGATGTAATTCTTTTTTGTGTATTGCTAAATAAATTTGTACCATTAAATTTTTGATTTTCATAGACAAGGGGAATAGAAATAATCACAAAATATAAAATTCCTTTGAATATATCAATTAAAGAAATATCTTTTAAATGTTTAAGAATAAGAAAAAATAAGAAAATACTTAGCATTGTAAAGATATTTCCTTTTAAAAATGCTGTGCCAGTAAATAGTGTTATACAGTAAATTAAGTTTTCAAATTTTTTATCCTTTAAAAATTTTAAAATATTGAACACTATCCATGGAATAAAAGCAATCGCAAATATTTCTGGTTTATAGTGAAACCTTGCCTGAGTTACAAATGGTAAAAAAATTGATAGTAATAGTATAAGTTTTCTGTCAAATGTTTTAATTTTATAAAATTTTAGAAGATGGTTTACCCCCAGTAATCCAATTAGAAATACTAGATTGTTTACAAGATGAATGGCATTTGAAACATATATTTGAAAATTTGGTCCATTTATCGACTTTTCAGATATTGCCAAAATAATTGAAATTAAAAAGTGATAAATAAGACCCTGGTCCAGGTTTGTTTCTGGATTTATGTTGAATAAAGTTTCAATATAAGAAAAGTAATAATCATAATCAGGACTGTTGCTTAACTCAAAAAATATTAGATTATAAAAACTTGTGTATAAAAAACTAACAACAATTAACAGCGTTAAGAATTTATTTTTGTTGAATTTCTTAATATTTAGATGCATTTAATTTTACTATTGAATTCAAGAAGTTTAGGAATAGTTTATATCCATCTCTAAACCTACTAATTTGAGGGGTACCATATTTTCTACTTCGATAATGGATTGGGTAGTCCACAATTCTTTCCCCAATACTAGAAGCAGAAAAAATAAAATTAAAATCGCCAAATGGGTCCTTAAATTTAAGGTTTTTATCCCATAAGAGTATAGTTTCTACAAGCTCTTTTTTGAAAACTTTTGTTCCACATAAAGTATCAGTTATATTTTCTTTTATAACAAAAGATACAAACTTTTGAAATATCCTATTTCCAAAATTATTAAGTAGTCTCATAGCTCCTTTTTCCATTGAATAAATTAATCTTGTTCCGTTAACAAAATCACCAAGACCCTTTTCAATTATTTCAAAAAAGTTATTAAGCTCTTCCGGATCAACAGAAATATCAGAATCTAAGATCGCAACTAATTCGTTTTGAATATAGGGTAACGCTTCGTTAACAGCATTTTTTTTACCATTAGACTGTTGTTCTAATACCAGAAAGTTAAATTCCTTATTGTTTTTTGAAATTTCTAAAGCTTTATCTAATGTATTGTCTTTTGATTTTGCAATTATGAATATTATTTGTGTATTGTTTTCTAAATCTATTCTATCTATTAATTCTTCTAAGTTTCCTTCTTCGTTTTTAGCAGGTATGAGTAGGGTTTTTGAATTTAATTTTTTTTGGTTATTGTTATTTTTTACAAATATAAAGTATGACTTTAATCCTAAATTAAAACGAAAAAAAATAATCTCTAACATGATATTTAAAGCAGTCCCAATAAAAAATAACTTGAATGGAAAAATTTGTCTGGTGTAGTGTTTAGTAAGTGAATATCCAAACCCTTTAAAAGTATTTTCAATTGTCTTTTTAGTTATATAGTTTTTTGGCCTTTTTGATTTAATTATTTTCAGACTTGATAAAACTGATACAAATATATTCCATTTTGAATTAATAGTAGAGATAATAACTTTATTATCTTCAGACAAAATTTTTTCATATTTAGGAAATGCTTTAACAAAATCTTGACTGTTTTCTATAAAGTTTGTTAGTATTAGTTGATCATAAAGTTCATTTTTTTGGAATTCTTCCAAATTTATATCATCTCCTGTAACAAAATGTGTAACTTTTTCATCAAAAAATGACTTGGATTGTTCATTACCATTAATGATGTGTAAAGTTTTATAGTCAGTGTTATAAAATTTTATCAATTCAAAACTATGGTTTTTATAGAAATTTTTTGAATTTAATTTAAGCATGTTTCTTTATTATATATTGGGTAATCTACTTAATTTAAAATTATAATTATATAGTGATTAACTTTTTACTCATCGCAGATAAAAATTACAATTTACAAGTTGTAAACTCTATAAATTCACTTGTCGATAATTTTAACTTTAAAGAATTTGAATCGACAATTTACATTATTCATAAAAATCCGAGCTCTTTTAGTAAATATCAAAAATATTTAAAATTTAAAAATATTAAAATCATCAAATTTCGAAAAGAATTTAAAGTTCTTAATAATGTTAAAAATTCACACTTGTCAGAGGTTACTTACTATCGTTTATATATTGATAAGTTATTAGGTTTAAAAAAAGGATTTTTAATTTACTTTGATGCCGATTTATATTTTTTAAATAACTCAAAACAATTTTTAGAAAAATCAATTATTGAGTTATCAGAAAGCAATAGCCCTATTGCAGCAGTAGAAGAAAAAATTATTACTAATCAAAATATTGAATACTTTAATAAATTGGAATTTGGTTCTGAACCATACTTTAATGCAGGCTTTATCATATTTAACATCAACAGGTGTGTGGAGGAAAAATTTTTTGAGAAACTAAGAATAAGATTATCAGAAATAGATTTTGAACTAAAGTATTGGGATCAAGATATTTTAAATTCAGTGGTTAAAGGAAAATTTTTAAAACTGGATAATACTATTAATTTTGGAGTTGATTTGAACGGTGAAAATAATATACCCCAAGACACTCTCGCAATTCACTACAAAGGAAAGAATAAGCCATGGAACATAAACTACATATTTAGTAAAGATTCACGTACTTATCAAAATCTACATATATCAAACTTTAACGCTTATCATGTGACAATGAACCGCTCAAATATCTTGAAGTTTATAAGATTAGATTTAACAATAAAATCAAAAATTAAAATTTTTAAAATTCAAGTTTTAAAATGGGTATGAAATATCATTGAAGGCTAGATGAAAAAAATATTAATTTTTGGTTCCGGAGGTCTTGTAGGTTCAGCAGTTAAACGCACTTTTGAATCTGATGACAATTATAAAGTTTTTACTCCTTTAAGGAATGAGGTAGATTTATTTTCCTTCGATGAAACATATAATTTCATTAATAAAATAAACCCTGATTGGATTATCAATTGTGCAGCAAAAGTCGGGGGGATTCTAGCAAATAATACTTACCGAACAGAATTTTTAATTGAAAATCTTAAAATTAATTTAAACATTTTAGAAAGTTGTATGGGTAATAATAATATAAATATTATCAACTTAGGTAGTAGTTGTATTTATCCTTTAAATGCTGAAAACCCAATTAAAGAATCTAGCTTTATGGATGGAAAACTTGAACCAACCAACTCGCCCTACGCTTTAGCAAAAATTGCTGCTATTGAACTTGGTAAAGAAATTAAATATCAATATGGAAATAAAATAATAAACCTTATGCCTACTAATCTGTATGGCCCTAAAGATAACTTTAGTGAAAAAGATAGTCATGTGATACCAGGTTTAATACATAGGTTAAGTAAAAATATTGATGAAAATTCTTTTGAAATATGGGGTACCGGCAAACCTTTAAGGGAGTTTCTTTATGTATATGACTTGGCTGATTGTATTAAATTTATTATTGAATCAAACATGGATGAGGACTTAATAAATGTGGGTAGTGGTGAAGAAATATCAATTAAAAACTTGGCATTATTAATTTCAGAAATATTAAATTATAATGGCGATCTTTTTTTTAATGAGGAAATGCCGGATGGCAATCCTAGAAAATTATTGGATTCCTCCTTACTGAGAAGTTATGGATGGAGCCCTAAAACAAATCTTGAAGAAGGATTAAAACAAACAGTAGAGTGGTACTTAGCTAATCTATAAAAATTTGTCTTTTGTTTTTAATAATGTCAAGCTTAATTTTTTTATTATGAAAATCAAACAACTCAGGCTCATGTGTGCTGTTGATAATCGTTGTGTTTTTTAAAGATTTAATTTTTTTAACAATTTTATACTTAGAATCGCTATCTAAATTAGATGTAGACTCATCTAAAATCAAAAGGTCCGGTTTTGATGCAAATACTCGTAAAAAAGAGATTTTTTGCATCTGGCCAGATGACAAGCTTTTATTATCAATAATTGCGTCTAAATTGACATCTGTTTTATCTTCAAAAAGACTAAATTCATTAATTAAGTCAATTAATTCATTATCATCTAAGTTTTTATTACTACCAAAAAGTAAATTTTCTCTAAGAGAACCATCAATTATAAGAGGGCTGGGGCCAACATAGCCTGTTTTTTTTGATCTATTAATAATGATTCCACTCTCTGGAATCAGTACTCCAGTCAATAATGCAAGTAAAGTACTTTTACCAGAACCATTTGGCCCGGTTACAACATAATGTAATCCCCTTTGAATACTAAAGGTTGTGTTACTGAATGTTTCAATTTCAGCATTAAAATATTTAAAATTGACTTCATTTAATTCAATAATGTTTTTGCTATCTTCTAATTGGCTAACAAAATTATTTGAATTAATTTTTTGTTTGTTAACATCAATTTTTTCCAGTTCTTCAATATGGACATATGAATTTATAATTCTGCTAAATGTATTCGCCAAACTTGAAATAGACTGAAATAATCTTAAAATTATCCCTAAAAAATCTATTGTTATAAATTTCAATATACTTTCGCTCAGTACCAAAACCGAAAATATTAAAAATACTAAAAAGCTTGGCAATACAGCTGTTAGACTCCCATATATTTCATTTTTATACAAATAATTTTTTCTTTCAGACAAACTTTCTACAATTTTGAGTATTTCTTGATCACCTTTGCCATGAAGTTTTATTAAAAATATATTTTCAATGATGTTTTGAATAAAGTTATTAGCTTCTTTTGAAGCAAGGTAAGATTCGTGCATTGAATTTCTAGCTAAATTGAAAAGCAATTTGATTGGGAAAAAAAGGATAAATAAGATAAATACCATATACCCTAAAAATTTTGGATTAGTAATAAACAAATATATGGCATACGCAAGTGATTGGGTAAGTATTACTAGAAAATTTATAAAAGATGAGTAAAAGAATGAAATATGTTGAGATAAAACATTTACAAAAAATAGCGAATCAGAAATAGAAAAATTATTTTTTTCAAATACTTCATTTACTAAGTGATTTTTTATATCATTATCGACTATCAACTCTATTTTTTTTGTATAAATTTTTTGAAATAATAAAGTTGAAAATCTAAATATGACAATAATTGCTAGAAATAATTTATTCGAATTAAAAAATTCTAAATAATCAACTATTAAATTGTTTTGTGAAATGTTGTCAGAAAAAATATAAGCAATTGAGAGAATAATTAAAATATCTAAAAGTGCAGATATATTTGCTAAAAACACTACTAGAAGAGTTGCGAATTTTTTATTGATTGAATTAGAAATTCTAGATACATAAAGTATTTTTAAAAATATATCTTTATAGCTTTTAACCATATTTTTACAATACTCCTTATATTTGGCTAATTAAATAGTTTTTAAAATTGAATAATTTTTATCTCAATCAAATTTAATAAACTATTTTTCGTAAATATAGAGCTCACCAAACTGACTTACTTTAACAGTTTTATCTGCGGTGAATATTTTTGTACTCACTATAAAGTCAACTTTATCATCAAGTGGTGTTAACATTTTTTCTTCTTCCCAATTTTCAACAACCAAAAAATTAGAAAAGTAATCAATATTTTTTCCAGGAAAATAATAATCAGGATCCCAATAGACTTTTTTGTATTCATATTCAATTTCTGCATATTTATTATCTAAATAGCCAATTGCTTTATCAAAGCTTAAATTTTTTGTTTGATCTATTTCAAAATACGAATTTACGGCTTTATCGTTATGTAGTATCAACCCGCCAATACTTATCATCAACACAATTGCTCCAAAGAAAATATTTAAATTTTTGAAATTATTTAATCTAAATAAATAAATCAAAAGAAATAAAAATGGAAGAAATAAGTAATAATTCCAAGTTCTCTCAACATTTAATGTAATAAACGCAATCATTATTAGTGAAGAGAATAGAAAATAACTTTCCCATTCATCAGAATTTATATAAAAATTTTTTACAAGCAATATAAGTGATAATGCAAAAAGTAAAGTGAAAACAAGGGCAGGGACTTGATGCTCTAAAGACAGTCGTTCGATCCATGCTTGATAGTTTTCAAAATTTATTAAAAAAAACTTTTCTTGATCATAAGCCGATGATCCAGAAATAGCAGAAAAAACTCTATTATAAATTCTTGGTAGGGGGATTAAAAGTGCTGGTTGAGCAGCTAATACACCTAAAAAAGTCATAAAAATTAATTCAATAACTTTCTTCAGAGTTTTAATTTTT
>CEVG01017445.1_pt1 | contig 31735 bp, 46 predicted proteins | sample 356511 | NCBI WGS metagenome assembly CEVG01 (sample SAMEA2623426, study PRJEB7988) | marine metagenome | biome: marine biome (ENVO:00000447); feature: surface water layer (ENVO:00002042); material: "saline water (ENVO:00002010), including plankton (ENVO:xxxxxxxx)" | depth 5 m | reverse complement strand
TGGTAGATAGAGTAACCAGTTGGATGGAAGACACAGCAGAAATGCAAACTGAATCAATGCTAGAATTAGCAGATGCTATCCGCGATGAAATGGGTGTACAGCAATCAGATGCATTTGTGCAAACAGTCAAACCTGCACTTGAATCTATGTATGCCGCAATGGAAACAACAAGAGCCGCACTAACACAAGGTGTTGGCATGCTCACAGGAGAAGGTGAAGCACCAGAAGCCGAAATGGGTGCAGAGCCAGATCCAGACGCTCCAGCAGTAGATACTGAAATGGAACCGACAGTAGATCAAGATGATGAATTTGCTGCCGCAGAAGCAGGCGTAGGTGGAGAAGAAGAAGCAGGCAGAGCTAAACGAGAATCAATTGAAATGTCAAGACGGCTTGGACAGATTTTGGCTGGTTCAAAAAAAAAGTTCTAGAGGCCGGTGAAGACGGCCAACCCTCAAAATTAGTACAGTTATTAAGAACAATAATTGGTAGTGCTGATTCAAGCGGCACATCAGTATATCTTCCATTTGAAAAACCAGATAAAGCGGCTAGAGATGAAATAGCAAAAAGTCATCCAGGTGCTAAAGTATTAGACATTAACAAGTTGATGCAGAATATTGGCGGAGAAATGTTTGATTATGGTACATTTAAGGCTGCATACGATACAGATCCTAGGGTCAAGACTATGACAGCAAACTTTAGTGAAAAAGGTATTGAACCAAAAACTAAGAAGCCTGCAAAAGGAACCAACCAAGCTGATACTGATCAAGGCGACAAGACAGTTTCACAAATGGCTAAGTCAGCTACGGACGTTGGCGCCAAATTATAAAATAGAACTTGACTTTTGTTATCTTATATCGTACAATAACGGAATAAGGAAATAAAATGCGTTCAAACGAAGAAATCATCGAGCAAATCAAACATTTAATAGAAGAGAATATTAAACCTGCTGTAGCTGGTCACGGTGGTGTAATTGATTTTGTAGATTATGATGACGGACATTTAAAACTTATTCTTGGCGGAGCATGTAGTGGTTGTGCAAGTAGCACAATAACATTAAAAATGGGTGTTGAGAATATGGTCAAACATTATGTACCAGAAGTCCATACAATCACTGCTGAAGATGATCCAAATTCAACTGTATCGCCATATTATACAAGCCCGCACTATAGTGAAATGAATTACTATGACAGGGAAGCACAGATTAAAAAAGATGAAGAACAATCATAATGACTTTAATTACAGAGAAGTACGATTACAAAGAAATCAAAAAGAAAAGTGTGGAGGGCAGACGCTTATATGCATGTCCTGATGGTAATGCTGTCGCAAGTGTAACAACTATTTTAGATGCTACAAAAGATAAAACACATCTAATTGCATGGCGTAAACGTGTAGGCGAAATAAAAGCTAAAGAAATTACTACCGAAGCATCAGGTGTTGGTACACGTATGCACAAGTATCTAGAGGACTATATTGCTGATTGGCCTAACTGGCCGACACCAGGAAGTAATCCTTATGCACAACAGGCTCATAAAATGGCATCTCAAATTAGAGAGAATGTTTTGGATAGTCATGTGACTGAAATTTGGGGCAGTGAAGTACAGTTATATCACCCTAAAATATATGCAGGAACAACAGATTTAGTTGGAACATATGATGATGTACCGGCAATTATGGACTTTAAACAAACAAATAAACCTAAGAAAAAAGAATGGGTAGACGACTATTATTTGCAATTAACTGCATATGCATTAGCACACAATGAATTATATGGCACAGACATAAAAGAAGGTCATATATTCATGTGTAGTAGAGACCTACAATACCAACAATTTGACTTATGGCCCAACGACTTTGCTGAATGGGAGTCTAAATGGTGGGACAGGGTTTATGAGTATTACGACAAGTTCGCATAAATATATTAAATTAAGGAGAACTCAGTGGCAGTCGTACAAATATCAAAAATACAAATTAGAAGAGGTCAAAAGAACCAAGGTTCTGGACTACCACAATTATCTAGTGGAGAACTAGGTTGGGCTATTGATACACAAGAACTTTATGTTGGTAACGGTGCCGTATCTGAAGGTGCACCTAGAGTTGGCAATACTAAAATTTTAACTGAACATGATAATCTTTTTACTTTAATAGACACATATGCATATCGTGTTAATGATCCATATGTTGTAACCGGAGACTCAGCAACTAATCCTGTAAGAAGAACTTTACAAGAAAGACTTGATGATCGAGTATCAGCTAGAGCATTTGGGTTAACTGGCATAGAAGGTGCAGATGCTACAGTAAAATTACAAAATGCAATAGATCAGCTTTATTTGAATTCATCTTCTTTAGGCACAAGCCAAAGCAGAGTTGTTTTACATTTAGAACCTGGTGTATACAGTTTAAACAACACAGTTTATATACCTCCTTACACAACGATTGTAGGAGCAGGGGCTGATAAAACTATTATTAAAAAGACAACTACTGGTGACATATTTAAAACTGAAAATCAATTGATTGCAGGTACGTCAGGAAAATCAGCAAGAGGTGACGATAGTGGTTCGTCTTTAATTAACCAAGCAAGAAATATTAGACTAGAAGGTTTGACTCTAGAAACAACACAAGCAAGCAGTCAAGGACTTGTATTACAATCTTGTAAAGACAGTACTTTTCGAGATATTAAAATTGTAGGACCTTGGCAATCAGGCAATACTATACCAACAGATTATGCTAGTGATATTGGTATTGTAATTAATAGTTTGAGCGGATCGGTAGAATCAACAGGAAACGTTTTTTCTCAAGTTGAAGTGCATGGTTTTGCCTACGGTGTGATGAGTAATTATGATATTAACAATAACATATGGACACGTTGTAAATTTGATAGCTTAGGTTATGGAATTGTGTTTGGCATAGATATGGTCTTAGGCGCTCCGTCAACAGGACAGTCTACAGGCCCTGTTAATAATTCTATCTTACATTCTAATTTTACAAATATTAACTATCACGGCATATGGGTCCATAAAGGCAAATACAATACAAGTTCTAATAATTGTTTTAAATTAGTAGCCAATGACGGTTCTTCAGATGGCAATCCTAACTCAGCAATCATTAAATTTGTAGAAGATGGTAATTCAAGTACAGATGATCACTTCGCAAGAACAAAAGAATTATCTTACACAGCAGAGAACATGACAGGAAAGGTTTATTGGCCAGAAGTAGAAAATTCTGGAGTGTGGTCCTGGAAAGAATCTCATGTAATAACCATTGGTAGAGGCACAAACGTAAAAGCAATTAGACTTCCGCAATATAAACATCAAAAATTTCAAATAGATTACATGTTGGCAAGTAATAATTATTCTTCAACTAGAAGCGGCACATTAAATATTACTGTAAATAGCACAGACGGTGACATAGAATTTAACGATGAGTATCATTTTACAGGAAATGAAACTTATCTAGAGGCAATAAAGTTTAACGTAACAAAAACAGATGAAGATGGAGATGCAGTAAGCGACACTATTAACATAAATTACACAAGCACAATGCCAACTGATGATCAAACCAAAATGACTTTCAAAGTCACGAACTTTCAAACTTAACGCATGTGGATAAATGTTTAACCTTAATTATGAAGGAAGACTATCTAAGTGGCGTGAATTTAGGGAAACACTAGAAGATTCACCTAAACCAATAAATGATGTTGTTCAATTCTACAGGTTAGCACCAACAGTAAGCATACATACAGATCCATTTAATAACAAGACTTGGCCTGGACCTTGGGAGTTATTACATGAAAACCAATATTGCATATTCTGCAAAGTTCTTGGAATGTGCTATACTTTACAGTTAACAGAAAGTTTTAAGGATAGTAAATTTGAGATAATTATAGCGAGAGACATAGAAAGCAACACTAGGTTGTATCTACTTTCAATAGACAAAAGCATAATTGGATTAGATGATAATTATGTACATGTTGATGAATTACCAGAAAGTGTAATAATAGAAAAAAATTATTTGATGCCGGAGCTACAATAATAAATATCACAGTTAATAATATATGAAGAGGAAAAATAATATGTCAAACGGTACTATGATCGTTAAACGAGATGGAAGCAAAGAGAATTTAAATATAGATAAAATCCACGTAGTTGTGGAACATGCATGTAAAGGTTTAGCGGGTGTAAGTAGTTCACAAATTGAAATGAACGCAAATTTACAATTCTATGATGGAATGAGTACCACAGAGATACAGGAAGTGTTAATTAGAAGTGCAAACGATTTAATTACATTAGATTCTGTAAACTATCAATACGCCGCGGCAAGACTATTAGCTTACAACATCTACAAAGAAGTTTTTGGTGATTTTACAACTCTTCCATTATCTGAACTTATAGATCTAAATATTGAACGTGGAGTATATGATCCGGAAATTAAGAAAAAGTATACAGCAGACGAATTAGAAAAACTTAACTCTTACATCAGACATGAAAGAGATGAAAATTTTACATATGCAGGTTTAAGACAAGTGGTGGACAAATATCTTTGCCAAGATCGTAGCAGTGAAGAACTATTTGAAACTCCTCAATATATGTATATGATGATAGCCGCTACACTATTTGCAAATTATCCTAAAGAAGATCGAATGTATTACGTAAGGAGATATTACGATGCGACTTCACTTTTTAAAATTAATATCCCAACGCCTGTCATGGCTGGAGTCAGGACCCCTGTTCGTCAGTTTGCGAGTTGTGTTCTGGTTGATTCTAATGACACTTTGGACAGTATCTTTGCTAGTGATATGGCCATTGGCCGTTATACTGCACAAAGGGCAGGCATTGGCATTAATGCTGGCAGAATCAGAGCAGTCAACTCAAAGATTAGGGGCGGGGAAGTAGCACACACTGGTATCATTCCGTTTCTGAAAAAATTCGAAGCGACTGTAAGATGTTGTACACAAAACGGAGTACGTGGCGGTAGTGCAACTACCCACTTCCCTATATGGCATTATGAAATCGAAGATATTTTAGTTTTAAAAAATAATAAAGGTACAGAAGATAATCGTGTAAGAAAATTAGATTATTCAATTCAACTTAATAAAACAATGTATGAAAGGTTGTTATCTAATCAAGATATAACTCTTTTCTCGCCGCATGATGTACCAGACTTATATGATGCATACTTTGGAGACCCTGCAGAATTTCAAGAACTTTATGAAAAATATGAAAGGGCTTATTCGATAAGAAAGAAAACTATACCAGCAATGGATTTGTTTTCAGCATTAATTAAGGAACGTGCAGAAACAGGCCGCATTTATATAATGAATGTTGATCATTGTAATAGTCACAGTTCATTCAAAGACAAAGTTTATATGAGCAACTTGTGCCAAGAGATTACATTACCCACTAAGCCGTTGGAACACATAGACGATAGTGAAGGAGAAATTGCACTTTGTATTTTATCTGCAATTAATGTAGGATTACTTAAAGATTTAGAAGATTTAGAAGACTTATGCGATTTAGCAGTACGTTCTTTGGAAGAAATTATTGATTACCAAAGATATCCGATTGATGCGGCTGAGAAATCAACAAAAGCAAGAAGAAGTTTAGGTATAGGTTACATTGGCCTTGCACATTACCTTGCAAAACATAAAGCAAAATACAGCGACAAAGAAGCATGGAAATTAACACATCAACTTTCAGAAGCATTTCAATTTTACTTGCTAAAGGCAAGTAATGAACTTGCAAAAGAAAGAGGAGCATGTGACTATTTTAATCGTACTAAATATTCAGAAGGCATCTTACCAATAGATACTTACAAAAAAGAACTAGATGATATAGTAAAGGAAAAACTACACTATGATTGGGCTTCTCTTCGTAAGGACATTAGAGATCACGGGTTACGGCACAGTACGTTGTCCGCACAGATGCCATCGGAGAGCAGTTCTGTTGTGTCAAACGCCACAAACGGAATCGAACCACCAAGAGGTTATTTGTCCGTTAAGAAATCCAAAAAAGGGCCTCTTAAACAGATTGTTCCGCAGTATAGTGCGTTAAAAAATTATTACACATTGTTATGGGATATGCCTAACAATGACGGATATATTAATACTGTTGCAGTGATGCAAAAATTCTTTGACCAAGCTATTTCAGGCAATTGGTCATATAATCCAACACACTTTGAAAATAATGAAGTACCTATGAGTGTGATGTTAAAAGATTTACTTACAACCTATAAATTAGGTTGGAAAACAAGTTATTATCAGAATACATATGATTATAAAACTGACGATGATATAGAGTATGAAGAACCAAAACATTCATTAGGATGGCATGATGAAACACCTGAAACAGTCGAAGCCACAGCTGATGAAGAAGATTGCGAAGCATGTACTATTTAGGTTGACTTTTGTATAATTATGTAATAAAATAAATAAAGTTTCGTAGGAAGGAATAAGAGAGATGGCAAAGACTGTTTTTAACAAGGATAAAGTAGACTTCACCAAGCAAAATATGTTTTTTGGTGCAGATCAAAACACACAGAGATATGATGTATTCAAATTTCCTGTGTTTGACAAATTAAATCAAACTATGTTGGGTTATTTTTGGAGACCTGAAGAAGTAAGTTTACAAAAAGATAGAACAGACTTTCAAAATTTCAGACCAGAACAAAAGCATATATTTACAAGCAATCTAAAATATCAAACATTATTAGATAGTGTGCAAGGTAGAGGACCATGTCTAGCATTTTTGCCTCACGTATCGTTACCTGAACTTGAAGGTTGTATTGTTACATGGGACTTTTTTGAAACTATTCATAGCAGATCGTATACACATATTATGAAAAATGTTTATCCAGATCCAGCTGAAGTATTTGATACCATTTTAGATGACAAAGAAATTATTAAGAGAGCAATTTCAGTAACAAAGAATTACGATGCTTTTACTGAAGCTGCTGATGGTTGGACATATAATAAAAAAGGCAGTATGCGAGATGTTAAAAAGAAATTATATCTTGCAATGCAGAATGTAAACATTTTAGAAGGGTTACGTTTTTATGTATCATTTGCATGTACATTTGCATTTGGAGAATTAAAGCTCATGGAAGGCTCGGCAAAAATAATTTCCTTAATTGCTAGAGATGAAGCACAACACCTTGCACTAAGCACACACATTCTAAAAAATTGGAAGCAAGGCAAAGATGATAAAGAAATGGTTAGAATTGCAGAAGAATGTGAAGATGAAGTTTATGATATGTGGCGCACTTGCGTTGAAGAAGAAAAAGCATGGGCAAAGTATTTGTTCAAAGATGGTTCTATGATTGGATTAAACGACACACTTCTTCATCAGTACGTAGAATACATTGCTAATCGTAGATTGAAAGCATTAGGCATGAAGACCATATTTGATCAGCCTGTGAATACAAATCCTCTTCCTTGGACACAACATTGGCTTTCAAGTTCAGGTTTGCAGGTTGCACCTCAAGAGACAGAAGTTGAATCTTATATCATTGGCGGAATCAAACAAGATGTTGATAACGATGTATTGAAAGGATTTAAACTGTGATGTCAGTAACTGTATATACCAAAGACCTTTGTGGGTATTGTGATATGGCCAAGGCAACTTTGGACAGAATGGGTATTCAGTATGAGGCAAAAAAATTAGGAACGGACATAACGAGAGAAGAACTTTTGGAAATTTGTCCAAATGCCCGTACTATGCCACAGATTGTAATCAATAATCAGGTCATAGGCGGCTATACAGAGCTAATTAAGTATATAGAGAACACAGGTTTTAATGGAACCGGACATTCACTAGGATAAAAATGTTAATAGAAAAAACAATATCTAAAGGTGACGTAGTAAGTTTTAAACTTGCGTCAGGAGAAGAAGTCGTTGCAAAGATAGACGAAGTCAATGATGACAAATATATTGTTACAAAGCCTTTGATGTTAACTATGTCAGAAAAAGGTTTAGCATTGGCTCCTTTTATGTTTACAATTGAACCATTAGCAAAGATTCAGTTTAATGCATCAAATATCTTATGTGCAACTAAAACTGAAAAGCAAATGGCTAGTCAATACATTGCAACCACAACAGGTTTAGCAATGCCACCACAACCAAGTGTTACAACAAACTAACTTATTACGGAGGAAAGTATGAGTACACATGAAAATATTGTCCAAGCATTTAATAACTATCTTGCTGAGGCAGAAACATTTGAAGATAAAGGTGTAAAAGCCGCAGCAGCTAGAGCAAGAAAAGCTCTAGGCGATCTAGGTAAACTTACCAAAGAACGCAGAAAAGAAATTCAAGAAAAAAAGAACGCAATGTAAATGCGGGCGGCAGTTGTAGGCGCCGGCATCACCGGTATCACGACTGCATACAATCTAGCTAAAGCGGGATATGACGTAAAAATATATGACCAACGTCGTTACCCCGCAATGGCGACCTCCTACGCCAACGGAGGTCAACTTAGTGCATCTAATGCTGAAGTTTGGAATAGTTGGCGTAGTCTTGCGAAAGCAATTAAATGGTTAGCTCGAGCAGATGCTCCTCTCAAAGTTAATCCTTTCCCTAACTTAGAAAAATATAGTTGGCTTTATAAATTTATAAAAGCTATACCTAATGGTGACTCTTGCACACATGACACTTGTGTAATGGCATTACAAGCTCATAAATTATATAAAGAAATTGCCTTTGAAGAAGATATTCGTTTTGATAAAGTAGAAAAAGGTATATTACACATTTATACAGATGAGAAAGAATTTGAAAATGCAAGGCGGGTAAATGAAATCTATTTAAGAGCTGGTTTAGAACGTTGGGAAGTATCTGCAGAGGAATGTTTAAAAATAGAACCTGCTCTTGTTCCTCCACCTAAATTGTTAGGCGGTATGTTTAACAACACAGACTACACTGGAGATATACATAAATTTTGTGTACGCCTTACAAAAGTATTGCAAGAAAAATATAAAGTAAGGTATGAACAACGTAACATAAAAAATATTAAAGAAATTAACGACTTTAGAGGGCCTATTGTGATTTGTGCAGGTATTGGTTCTAGACAACTTGCAAAAAGCATAGGAGATACTTTAGATATCTATCCTGTAAAAGGATACTCAATTACTATACATAACCCCATTGTTGCTCCTTGGACAAGTATGCTGGATGACGAAGCAAAAATAGTTACAGCCAGATTAGGTGAAGATAGACTAAGAGTAGCAGGGACCGCAGAATTCAATGGATACAACACAGATATAATTCAGAATAGAATTAAGCCTTTAATTGAATGGAGTGAAAGAATTTTTCCAGGTATAAATACAGAAACGATTACGCCTTGGGCAGGATTGAGACCTATGACTCCTAACATGATGCCGATAGTAAAACAAAGTTCAAATCAAAGTAGGGTGTTTTATAATACAGGCCATGGACATTTAGGTTGGACATTAAGTGCATATACAGCAAAAGATATTGTAGGACAAATTAAGGAAAAGTTATAGTGCCAAAACCTAACACAAAATTCGAACTTAGTATAAGGGACATAGAAATAATTGAAATTGCATTGAGAGCTAAAGCAGGACGTAGAGGAATAGCAATAGCTCAAGGTGAAACATCTCCACAATTAAAAGCTGAAATGCAAGAAATACAAGAACTACTAGGTAGAATATATCATCAAAAAAACTTTTTTTCTAAATTCAAAGACGGTTCGCCTTACGTAAGCGGCTAATGGAGTTATAATATGGACAAACCTACACTTAAAGAAGCATATAAAATGTTTTATAGTGTAAAGGGACATATAAATGTTACTCCTGAAACTGCGTTAGATTGCTACAACGGATATTTCAAAAGACGTTGGTACAATGAGGAATCAGCAATGTATGAAGAAGGCTTTGAAGAAGAATGGGCAAAGCGGAATATAAATACAGTATGACCAATGATATACGCAAATATTTAGATTTATTTGAAGCAAAAGAAGAAAAGGTATCATTAGATAAATTGCCTTATTCAACAAGTGATTTGTCACCTATACTTTCTAAAGATAACGTAGAATATCATTATAATGTTTTATCTAGAGGCTATGTAGATAGGTATAATAAAAAAGAAGGAGATCCTAATTTTAACTATGGTGGCGCAATGTTACACAATTTATGGTGGAGTCAATTACAAAAGCCAGGTGGGTCAACTGCACCTGTAGGAGAAATAAAAGATCTTATAGAAGATAAATTTTCAGATTACAAAACCTTCAAAGAAGAGATGCTGTCTTCAGCAATGGGACTTCAAGGGTCGGGTTGGGTGTATCTTTCTAAAAATGGTTCTATTAAAACAACACCAAATCAATCATACAAAACAGATATTCTAATGCCAATAGATATGTGGGAGCATTCTTTTATGGATTACGTGCCGGCAAAAGATGCAAAAAAGAAATATATTACAGGCATAATGAAAATAATTAATTGGGAAAGCATAAATCAAAGATTAAAATAGAATGGCATTTTTAGTTCATAACACTCCGATAATTCCAGTGTACGTTAAGAAAGAGTATCTGTATGACCTAGAAAAAGGACATGGTGAGCTTACACCAGGTGTTTGGATAAGTGTTAAGAGCACGATGGGTAAGGCTTTATATTTTGAAACTTTGTTGACAGATTACGGAGCATTGTTTGATAAACTTCCGATATCAGCATTTGTTTGGAAAGAAGATTATGATAAAGATAATCAATTACCATTAGACGTATTACAAATCTGGGACTGCTTTGATTATGATATAACAGTCACAAAAAAATCAATGTTAGCTGACTGTGAATTTTTTGGCAAAGATAAAAAAATGCACAAGGGCGAATACTTATTTACAATAGACAACGCCCATAGAGATAAAAGTATAATAGATAGTAATTTTAGTGAACATGATCCTGAACATAAGTCTTTCAATATAATAAAATTAGACAACGGACAATTTGCAGCACAACCAAACAATAGAATTATTTTTACAGATCAAAGTCTAGTGCATCCAGATAGAAAAATGCCTGACTTTAAGGTTTGCACTCAAAATTATACAGTAGAAAATACCCCTAAATGGTCTGTCGGTCATACAGACGAGTGGCAATACAAAACTAAAGACGAATCAAATACAGGTAAAAAGACTTAATCCTAATTTTGTTTTTATACCCAATCTTTTCCAATTATTAGAACAATGCAAAGCAGTCCTTGGAAATGTTAGTGGATGTCCAGGTTTCCATTGTAATTTGGCTTCAACAGATAATCCTGTAAAATGTTTGTAGTTAAGATGATCGCAATCATCAGCAGTAGCCTTATCTATATAATTATCAGGTTCTAAGTTTTCCACTTTACTGTAATCTCTAGTATCTGTATTAAATCTATACCCAACATGTTTTTTAGATCCATATCTAAAATTAGTTGCTTCATAAGGCCATCGTTGCTTAAAAATATATAAAGCATTATCACTCAATTGAGCATCATCATTATATGACCAATCTAACGGAAATACGATAGTTTGATGATTGTGTTCATCTGCCGATGTGTCGGCATGTATTCTATAAGGATGATATGCTTCAAAGAAATTACCTTGGTTACATTTCCAGTAATTATGTCCTAATTGATTACTTACATAGTCTCGTAAAACAGCTAGGGCAGGTTCTAAACTAGCCATTTTATATCCATCTGATTCTTGTTTTGGTTGACTGTTATAAATTTCTTTCAATTCATTCAGTTTATCATCAGATAATGGTTCACAATACTTTATCATTAAACATACTTATGCCGCTTGTTTAAATGGATCACTTGGATTGAGATCTAAGTATCTTCCCCACTCAGCATAGTAATGACGCATGCCAACTTCATCATGAATTGTGCTGTTCTCATGTCTACCATGTAAAATAGTTCTAGGCTCACTGCCTGGAACCATACTAGTACCTTGGCCTGTAACTCCTAACAAGTCTTCGTGTAGATTACGACCGAAAGGTCCCCAAATAGTATTGTGATGTCTGATACGTTCTGCTCTTTCTTCTGGAGTATCTTTCAGCAATCCATATCCTCTAAATTCGATTAGTACACTATTAGGTCCTAATGGTGTTACACTATCTGATCTGTAAGCACTACCTCTTAGGTTAAAATTAAAACCTGGAAACAAATCTACCATGTACCATTGGTTAGGTGGAAGATTAGGAAAACTTAGTTCGCCTCTGTCTCCTTCTTTATCGTACTCTGTATAGTTCACTGTAAATGAACTAACATTTACATGTCCATTATCAAACGGTACATTTTTACGTGCAAAATATTCATCATTGAAACCAGTAACTCTGTTAAAGTAATGCATGAAGTCATGATAGAATTCACTGTTGGTGTCGTGCCATAGTTTATAGTTTGTTGGAATGACAGCTTTGTGGTAATGGAATATATCAAGTTCTTCTGTGTCGATTGCGTCAGCAATACAATCAAATGCTCCACAAGTCCATTGCTCAACATCCATTGTAGGATTAGGATCTAATGTAACCCAAACCATGCCTCCGTGTTTTACTTCACAATGCAAAGGCTTTTCAGTTGTTGCAAAGTCCCAAGTAAATGTCCCAGATGGCTTGCGTATGTCTATATCATTTGTGTTATAATATGCTTGAACATTTTTTCCGTCTATGTTTACTGCGATGACTCTTTTGTCTGCAATCTTAGTTGTACGGAAATCACCTTTGTTTCTCATTTCACTGATGTGACACATTGGTATCCAAACTTTTGCAAAAATATTTTTTACTTCTTCTTCATAAATGTCATAGTCAGAATAAATTCTACTATCAACGTATTCTACATTCTTTGGTTTCTTCAACCAGTTTTTATGATTTCTAGCCGGCATGTTGAATCTCCTTTGCCTGTATTTTATTTATATGGAAAATTAAACGAACAACTTTTCTGTTGCTAGGTAAGTTGCCAACCCCCACGTGCCTAAATTAGGCCGCTAATGCCATTTCTGGCGCATAATTGTCGTTTGCAATTATAAAGTTCTTCGCGTTAACCGAGCTTAGATCCGGACAACTCCACTAAACCTAGTAACCACCAGTCGATCCTAGTTCAGCCCCGCAAAAAGACTCTCGTCTTAAAAGTATTTTGGTGGAGCTGCCGGGTACTGCCCCCGGGTCCTGTATGCCGTTGAGTTTGTTTCAACGTTGCAATATATTTATATACTCTTTTGTATGAAAAGTCAACCTTTGATTACTTCTATAAATTCATTTTCTCTATCAAGAAATTTATAATCAATTTTTGCAGGTTGCATTATTTGTAAATGATCGAAGATTGTTTTTGGATCAAAATTGCTACAACTATATACATCTAATTGTACAAGAGCAGGTGTAGGTTCGTCCCAAATATGCATTGCTACATGGCTAGTTTCAATTATTGCAAAACTAGTTATACCTCTGTTGCCCTCCATTTTACAATAACATGCAACTGGACCATATAATTCTTTCATAGCAATTTTTTTTATGAGACTACGTAAAAACTTACGGGCCTTTGTTTTATTAACAATGGGTTTGTTAACCTCTGATCTGATAACTAAATGTTTGTGTTTCATAAATTGAAATTATTTATCATAAATATACGTATATTATCACTTTAGGAGAAAGTTATGTACGATTATAGAGCTAAAATTGTAAAGGTTGTTGACGGTGATACAGTTGATGTTGACATCGATCTAGGGTTTGGTGTATGGTTGAAAGACGAAAGAGTTCGACTTGTTGGCGTTGATACACCAGAATCAAGAACAAGAGATTTAGTTGAAAAAGCATTTGGTTTAGCCGCAAAAGAGTTTGTGTCAAATTTTGTAAGTCAAGAAGGCACAATCGAATTACACACAGCATCATACGATTCAAAAGGTAAATTTGGACGTATACTTGGAGACATCCATGTAAATGGCAAACCACTGACATCTGCATTGCTAGACAATCATATGGCAGTACAATACAATGCTGAAAACAAAGAACAAGTTCAAGCCGCACACGAAGAAAATAGAAAGATACTTTTAGAAGCAGGTACTGTAAAGTTACCTGAATAAAAACAGGTTGACAGATTATACTTTCTAGTGTATACTCGAAAGAGTTGTAACAAAATACTGGAAAGGACAAATGACAAAAGTTTTTATGCTACTCTTTAATTTGAGTATTGTGACTCCTGAAGGAATCTCAAGAGACGAAATTGTAAATGTTTACAGTAAACATTTTGAAACAGAATTAGAATGCCAACAGTTTTTGGACAATTGGTCTTCTATCATAAGAAGTCGTGGTGTTGACACACTACAAGATATGCTTAAAGATGGTTATCGAGTCGAATTAAATAGTGTAAGTTGTGCAAGACAACATATAGCGACATAATTGGTAAAAAAGTTCTTGACTTCTCGCTAAATGTATAGTATCATGTTAGTAATTGAAACAAAATTTAAGGCAATAATATGACTATGCATTTAGTGAGAGGTATGACTTCTCTCAATACAAAAAAGGCAAAAAAGGCAAAACTTACGTTAGGCAAAATTGCAAAATATGAAGAACAAATGAGAAAACACAACAAGGAGATGAAACGTCTCAAGTGTCCAAATCTCATTATGAATTTGCAAGAATATATAGATTACTGTCAAGGTAACTATAAGCCCAAAAGCAAACCAGTCGCAATAAGAACTCCGTGGCACGAATCAGGTAACTACCGCAGAGAAGAAAAAGATGTTCCAAGTCTTAATAGCGATATGTCTTTTGCTCCTTGTACAAAAAAAGAAGCATTACAATATACAGGTGAAAGAAAACTTGTAGGCATTGCAACTATGCATAAGTCCAACATGGTTCCTGTGTTTGCTGACGATGACGATAAGACAGGTTCGAAACAGGCAACTGAGATTGCCACAATGCGAAGAGGATGAGTACAATGGCAATATTAACCCGGACAAGATATTTATTAGCAATACTATTTGGATTTACAGTAGGATTTGCAACATTTTACTATGTAGGAAAACCAAATGTAAAAGTCGAAATACAAGAGGTTGAAAAGATTGTTGAAAAGATAGTTGAAGTAGAAAAGATTGTAGAAATCGAAGTTCCAAAAATTGTAAAAGAAGTAGAGACAATTGAAGTACCCAAGATTGTAAAAGAGTTTGAAATCAAAGAAGTACCTGTAGTCAAAACTAGAATAGTTTACTTGCCAGGGACGGTTGACAAAGAAAACCAACCGCCAGTGATTGATCCAGATGAATTATATTGTATGACTCTCAACATCTATAGAGAATCTCACAATCAAAGTATTGCTGGGCAAATTGCTGTCGCAAGAGTTGTACTAAACAGAGTTCAAGATAGAAGATATCCTGCAAAAGTTTGTGATGTAATTTATGAAGGTCCTGTAAAAGAATCTTGGAAGACCAAACAAGATCCCGATCTTCCTGAAAACGAACGAGTATATTATCCTGTTAGAAACAAGTGCCAATTTAGTTGGTATTGTGATGGTAAAAAAGATGAACTCATTAATTATGAGGATAATATAAAATGGAAAGTTGCTCAAGATATTGCATACCAAATTTTGGCATTTAACAAATGGGCTGGAATGATAGAAGGTGCTACACATTATCATGCAGATTATGTGGCTCCTACTTGGCGAAAGCAAATGAGATTAATTGGAAAGATTGATGATCACATTTTTTATAGGTGGGATTAAATTTTGCCAAAACATCTTGACAAGTGTTATGAAAGAAGTTATTATAAGACATAATGAAGAAAAGGCTAACATAGGAGGCTATAATGGAAGATACGTTTAATAACGTTAAGGAGTTCTTTATCCAAGAATGGGATAAGACAGTAGAGTATCAAACCCAATCCTGGGCAGATGCTAAAATTCAACTGGCAACTAATCAAGAACAGATTACAGAATTGTTTCAAAAAGTTGTCGCTCCGTTTGTTAATTAAGAGGAGGCTTAAATGACAGGCAAATTTACTAAGGCACTTACTATTGGGACGGCATTGTTAGCAATGACAGCCTGCTCAACTATGAAAGAAATAGAAGTAAGAGAGACCAAAGCAAATCCTACCTGGTACCAAGAGTGTGAACAGATTGGGTCAGAAGGCTGGTTGTTCTGGAAAACAGATTATGCTTATTCCTGCGGTATGGGTGAAAGCAAATTTGAACAGGCATCAGAATCACAGGCATATGCATTTGCAGTAAAAGGTTTTGCTGAAAGAATCAATGGTGTTGTTAATTCTAACACAACTGTTGATATCAGAGGTAATAATGGTGTTGAAAGTCGTGTTACACAAACTATTGTGAAACATTCAACCAAGAACACTTCTATTACAGAACACGTAGAAGTTGAAAAACATGCATACGAACTTGCATCTACTGGTAGAGTACACACATATGTACGAATCAAAATGCCATTACAAGTTTTTGATAAACTTCTTGCAGAAGCGAAAGATGATAGAAATGCGAAACGTGTTAGTGCTATCAAGCATACTAATAATTAGTTTAGGAGGGTGTTCATCAACAACACCCCCTATTGAAACTGCACAATATTGTTATACTGACGAAAAAATTGTTTATGACAAAAACAATCAAGTAGTCAGTAACGATACTGTAGTTGAATGTTCAGATAAACCCAAAGTTCGACATTTTGTAAAAGATGCAGGAATTGCAAAAAAATGTCGTCCTTATCAAACTGTTGCAAATATACGAGGGACACAAAAAAATGTACAAGGATTTCTTTGCCAATTTCCGGACGGTAGCTGGCAGGCTGTTGACGGTAGGTATCGTTATTAGTCTTACTGCTTGTCAATCCCATAATCCATATTATGGGCAGATGAGTACGGCATCTAATTACTCTTCACCAGAATCTATTTACTCTGTTGTGTTTAATTTAGGTAAGCATAGTGCATATTCTGTGCCTGCAGAAGATAGACAAAGACACGAAAGGTGTGTTTACTTTGCTTTAGATACATTACCACCAGGACAAAGTTGCAAATGGTACGGTAATACTACAAATGCAAGCGGTGAAGTATTTGTTGCCCGTGTTGATTCGAACACATGCACTACACTTATGAGTACAATATGGTATAAGGGTAGTAGTAAGAACTTCACAGATAGAGCTTGTTTGAAGGGTAATCAATGGAAGTTCTTCCGAAATTAAAATAAATATAACATACAAAAGATTTAAGGGCACGGTACGAGGGGATATATGGTATTTGGTTTATTAGTGATGTTTACTGCACTATGTATAAGTGCGGTCGCGATTTATTATTCTGTTGCAGGATTGGCGGCTATTTTTGCCGCCGCAGTTATTCCTATTATTATAATGGGAGGTGTACTAGAAGTTTCTAAACTAGTCACCGCAGTATGGTTACACAAATATTGGTCACAAGCAAAATGGTGGTTAAAATACTACCTTGCAACTGCGGTTGCAGTATTGATGTTTATAACATCTATGGGTATCTTTGGCTATCTTTCTAAAGCACATATCGAACAAACTTCTGCAAGTATAGAATCTGTTGAAAAAATCAATCAAATTGAAACAGAAATTAACAGATACAAAGTTATCATTGACAAAGCAGAAAACAAAATTGAATTAGCTGAGAACAAAGGTGCTAACAAAAACGATACAATACAAGACCAAATTGATAGAGAACAAAAACGTATTGATACTGCCTACGATAGAATACAACCATTAGTAAAAGAACAACAAAATCTAATACAACAAGAAATTGTTAGAAAAGATAAGAAAATTGAACCTTATCTAGCACAAGTATCTAATATAGATGCTGATCTGCAAACACTATCAGATTTACTTAACAGACGTGATAGCGACAGTATACGTAGATTACAAAGTATTGTTGGTACTAGGGTAGATGGTACATACGGAAGTAGAACAGCCAAGCAAGTTGAAAATTACAGAGACGGACTTATTGCTAAACGTGAAAGCATACTTAAAACTATTTCACAAATAGAAGAAAAAGAATCCCCTATAATCAAAGCCGCTAACGAAGAAATAAAAAGACTTAGAAAAATAGCTGAGCAAGAAATTGCAGATTCTAACAAAGTAATAAACAAATTACGTGCAGAAATAGGCAGTATCACTCCTGATAATAATACAGAACTTATTGAAGAAAATTTACTAAAAATTAAAAATGCTAACACAGAAATTGATACTCTTACAGAACAAAAGTATACTATAGAAGCAGAATATAGAAAACTTGAAGCAGAAGTAGGACCTATCAAATATATCGCGGAATTTATATATGGTGAGGAAGCAGATAGAGATTTATTAGAAGAAGCCGTAAGATGGGTAATTATTCTAATTATTTTTGTATTTGATCCTCTTGCAGTTTTACTCTTAATTGCAAGCCAATATACGTTCCAATTTGCCAGGCCAGGAAAAAAAGATACAGCCTGGGAAGATTATGAAAAAGCAAGAGCCAAAAAAATTGTTGAAAACTCCGCACCTGAGCCTACGCCAGAAGAAGATAAAACTTATGAGAATGAAATTGAAAAAGGAGTTGTTGAAGAGACGCCAGACATAGATCAACTGATTGACGAAGAAATTAAAAACATAGACGATGAAATCAAGGAAGAAACAAAAGAAATCGCAAAAGAATATCAGCAAAAAGAAGTTCACAAACCAAAAGTAAGACTTACTGAAGAACAAATAGATGAACTTGATAAACATCCTTTATGGACAGAAGCAAAAAGAAAATGGAAGGATATGAATCCTAATAAGACTATCAAAAGTTTTAAGGAAAAATACTTATTAGGCGAGATAGATGAATTTCCCTGGGAAAAGTATTTAGACGAAGAAGAACAATCTTTCTCAGAAAAAATGCAAGCGGAACTAGAGCCTTTGCCAGAAACTGCTACCGTTGAAGAAGCTCTTAAACTTCCTGAAAACGAAAGTGTACAAACACCTATTAATGATATAAGTTCAGATTCGGATCAAACGACCGTTGACTCCGGATATATACAGAACGAAGAACAAACTGAAGATACTAATTGGAGAAACATAAGAGATAAGAATGAGTGATTTAACGGTCGTTACACCACCAGATACATTGCTGACAAACAATGTAAGTTTTTTATTAGTATACCCAAGCAGAGATGTAAAAGACGAATTTCAAAATCTTATAATGAAATTTGATGACCCTTTTACAACATATATCTACGAAACACAAGAACCTAAAGAACGTTTACAAGTTGAAGATATCAAATTAGAAAAAACGGATGTACATGATTATGATTGGTTACTACGGCATGTCCATGTAGCCGATTTTGTAATTTTGGATATAGATAATTGCCCACCTACTATAAGAGATTTGGCATCATATATTATTGCCAATACCAATACTTTCTGGTTGACAAAAGCACCAGATATGTATTATAATAAGTTAAGTAATAAAAGAATATACCATTTAGATTATTTGGTTGAACATATAGGAGCAAAACTTGCAGAACTACAGAAACAGACGACCTAGACACTGGCACAAAGAGCCAACACAACAAGGCAAAGGCATTTACGTTGAAGTACGTAACGGTGATGTTAATGCAGCTCTACGTAAATTTAAAAAGAAGGTACAAGAGTCTGGTGTGTTACAAGAGTATAGAGAACGTCAAGAATACGTAAAGCCAAGTGAAAAACGTAAACGTGATAAAGCCGCGGCAAAAAGACGGCATGAACGTGCAATGAAAAAACGTTTAGCAGAACAAGGATATTAGGACATGAGGATTGAACAAGATATCAAGCTGGATTATAGTGACGTTTTATTCAAACCTAAAAGAAGTAAATTAGAAAGCCGTAGAGACGTAGATTTACTTAGAACATTTAAATTCCATAACAGTGGCCAAGAATGGACAGGTGTACCAATTATGTCTAGCAATATGGACGGCGTTGGAACATTTTCAATGGCGAAGGTTCTACAAGATCACAAAATGTTAACTGTGATAGGCAAACACAACACTTTTGATGATTGGAAAGAAGCAGTAGGTAACGGAATTAAATTAAAATATATTAGTGTTTGCACAGGCACTGGATACATATGGGATAAAGACGCAGAAGATTATAACACAATGAATCAAGTTCTTGCTTCATACCCAGACATTAAATTCATATGTGTAGATGTTGCAAATGCATATCATGAAAACTTTGGGGACTTTATAGAAGATCTAAGAAACAAATATCCAGATAAAACTATCATTGCTGGTAATGTTGTTACAGGAGAAATGACAGAAGAATTAATTATCAGAGGTGCAGACATAGTGAAAGTAGGCATTGGGCCGGGATCTGTATGTACTACAAGATTACAAACAGGTGTTGGTGTACCACAACTTTCAGGAGTAATTGAATGTGCTGATGCCGCAAATGGTATTGGTGGACATGTAATTGCAGATGGTGGTTGTGTGTATCCAGGAGATGTCGCAAAAGCATTTGGAGCAGGCGCTCATTTTGTCATGCTAGGTGGAATGTTAGCGGGACACGATGAATCAGAAGGAGATGTTGTAAACGGGAAAGTCACATTTTACGGCATGAGTTCAGATGAAGCAATGGCTAGGCATGGCAGACGAAAAGACGGATATAGAGGTGCTGAAGGTAAAGTTGTATCTTTACCACACAGAGGACCTGTTAAAGACACCTTAACTGAGATTTTAGGCGGGGTTAGAAGTGCATGTACGTATATAGGTGCTAAAAGGCTTAAAGATATGGCTAAATGCACAACATTTGTACGTGTTAATAACCAAGTCAATAATGTATTCAATCAATTTAACCAAAATTGATCGAATTTTATCATTATGCAGTTTTATAATGATAAATAACTATGTACAAGAAGAAGAGTTCTTTTTGTACTGGGATGCCAAATGTTTGGGTCCTAAATATTAATCTTGCTTAATAAAGGAGAAAAAAATGACAAGACTAACAACTCTAAACCTACCCGGTACTTTCCACAGAAGCTTTATAGGATTTGACAGACTGTTCGATGAAATGGACAGAGTGTTTGAAAATAGTCCTGCTAATGGTTCTGGAGGATACCCACCATATAATATAGCAAAACTAAATGACGATGAGTTTATGATCTCAATCGCTGTTGCTGGTTTTGGTATGGATGCACTTACAATTGAAAAGGACAAAGATGTTCTTAAAATTGAAGGTAAAGCACCAAAAGGTGACGATGAAGTAAACTATCTTCACAGAGGTATCGCAGGAAGAAACTTTGTTAGAGAGTTCACTCTTGCAGAACACGTTGATGTTAAATCAGCAAAACTAGAAAATGGCATGTTAAATGTACATCTAGTAAGAAATGTTCCTGAAGAGATGAAACCTAAGAAAATTGAGATCAACGCAGGTCCAACTATCGAAGGCTAACACGGGAAATGTTTAGGGGGTATTATACCCCCTAAGCAGATAGGATATATGATGAACAACGATGTAGAATTTGCACAAGAATTAGATGTTAAGATTGACGAATTAATCGATCAAAAAATTACAGAACCATTAAAGTATAAAGTAATTTTTATGAATGACGATGCAACTCCAATGGAATGGGTCGTTGAAGTGCTTATAGGAATTTTCAAACATTCAGCCGAATCAGCTGAAAAAATAATGATTCAGATTCACACAGAAGGTAGTGGTACTGTAGGTATATATACATATGAAGTGGCAGAACAAAAAGCAGTTGAAGCAACTACCGCAAGTCGCGAAAGAGGATTTCCTTTACAAATCAAAGTTGAAGAAGAATAATACCGTAGGAGCATACAATGAGTCTTAAAGACTTAACATGGGAACACCATAAAGATGCTGAAAGACAAGAATTTGTAAAGGTGTTAATGAGTGGGAAAATTAATCCTGAACTATATGCGACATACCTTTGGAACCAACACAAAAAATACGATTTAGTAGAAGCTCTAGCAGGAGCAAATGGCTTATTGCACGACTTACCTGATATAAGCCGTAAACATAAAATAGAAAAAGATTACTTAGAACTCTGGAAACATGTTGAACCTCCAGTATTAACTCAAAGCACAAAAGATTATATTATGCATATGAAATATATTATGCATGATAGAAATGCACTAATGGCACATATATATGTTTTACATATGGGCGACCTTAGTGGCGGACAAATGATTGCAAAAAAAGTTCCTGGGTCAGGCACAATGTATCAATTTGACACAGATAAACAAAAACTTAAAGATGCAATCAGGGAAAAAACAAACGACGAAATGGCCGAAGAAGCAAAATATGTTTTTACTTCTGCAACCAATTTGTTTAAGGAATTAATGGAGACAGGAATTGAGTTATACAGTAATTGAAAATTTTATACCAGAAGCATTAGAAAATGTATTAGCAAATATGTATCATCATGATATGGAATGGAACTATGTATCGGAGACATCTGGAAACACCGAAGATATGGTTGATGATCTTGATCCTAGAGTATTAGAATGTCCACAGCTATGTCATATATCACATTGGGGTGGAGTAGACAATCCTAAAACTTTTGGTGTGCAACGAATGGTTTTATACTTTTTAGAACTTTATACTGGTTGTAAAATAACAGATATCAATAAGATTAAAACAAACATGAATTTGATGGACCCAAGGTATAAAGACAAATATCATCCTCCACATGCAGATCATAGAGCTCCAGAATGGACTAGCATGGTTTATTACATAATTGACAGTGATGGTCCTACAAGATTTTTTAACAAATCAACATTAGACAAAGATCCACATGCAAACTTAGAAATAATAGGAGAAGTACATCCTAAAAAAGGCAGAGCGGTTATATTTCCTTCTAATATAATGCACACTGGTACATGTCCACAAAAAACAGAAAACAGGTTAGTTACAAACTATGTTTTTCATGCTCCGGGATTAAAATTTCCTATAGTACCAAAGGTAAATATCAAATTGGAAAACTTTGAATGAAGCAAGTACCACTGAGATTCGCTGGTGCACAGATGCCTTGCACTCCCGATGTAGAACGTAATGTAGAACAAATTAAACATGCTATTGACTATGCAGTTGAAAATAAGTGCGACTTTCTAGTTACTCCTGAAGGAGCATTAAGCGGTTATGATCATGGTGACTTAGCACGTACAGGATTTGATCCTTTCGAAAACATGTTTACAGATAAACTTGTAGAAGGACTTAAACAAGTTGAGTCTTATGCTAAGGACAAAGTTGGTTTATGCTTAGGAACAGCTTGGAAAGAAACAGAAAGATTTGGAGAAGTTGGTCGTAACCAAATAAGATTTTACGATAAGCAAGGCAACTTAAGAGGTAGAACAAATAAGAGCTTTTGTGTTAATCCATCTGATATGAGTTATTTAGAAAATGACCCGAACGTTTCTGGTGTACAATGTTGGCAATTAGGTGATAACACATATAAATTTAATGTGGTAGGACTTGTATGTAACGACATGTGGGGACATGGTTGGAGTGGACACAAAGCAATACCTTGGGAAGCAAAACAACAATTTGCTATGGGTGGTAGAGAAGACTTACAACTTTTTGTCCATTGCACAAATGGATATAGAGGCAATGGAGAATTTATGGAAACTTTGTTTAATAATTGGCATCATGCACATTTAACCATGATGTCATATCTAACCGAGGTGCCTATTATTACAGTTGACAACTGCTATCATATTGATGGTAGTGAATATCACGGACAAACAAGTAGCGAAAGTGGCGTAGTGGTAAAAGGCAGGTTTGTAACAAAAGTACCGAGAGAAGGCACTCAGTATTTTTATCATGATTTTTTTGGAATAGGCAATGACAATAATTAAAGATGTAACTGAACCAAAGTCTAGTATGATATGGGATAAGCTGATCGATCTACAAGATGAAATTATAAGGATATTCGATGACAAAGCAGAAGAATTTGAAGAGCCAGGACTATCGCAATTTAATAAAGAAGACGGTTCCTGGATTAATCGTGTATGGCGTAATGATAGCCTTCGTCGTTGTCATATTGACGTTGTAGATGCAAGGAATACCAAAGGATTATGGATGATGCATGTGTGCTGTTTTCCTAATCTAAACAACAATGCACCTATCTATGGCTTTGATGTAATTGCAGGTAAAAACAAAATTACCGGAGCATTCCATGATTTTAGTCCTAGTACAGATTTAGAACATGACATGATAAAAGGATATAATGAATCTGTTGCAGATTTTATTCCTGAAAAGAAAAGAGAATTACCTGACTGGGCTAAAGCTATATTTTCAGACAATATGTTAGCCGCAGGCAATGTTAAAAGTGAAGAAGAAGCAGATGCTATAATTGGCATTGCACTACATAACCTACATGCATATTTTGAAGAAGTGCCGCAATATGACGGCGAGGGTAGTAGAGATGAAGTTGCAGGTGCCCATAATCATTATTGCACACATCAGCAAATGAATCCACATACACCTAATGTAATGAAGAGTCTAGGCTTAAATGAACAGGAAGTAGAGACTTTCTGCACAGACATGTTGTTTCCTAAGATAGTATAAATACATTGTAAGGAAATATTATGGAAGTTTTTATTATTGCAATAGTCATGTGGTGGGGTGATCCTCTAGCAAAACCTTTGAATGATTCTGTTGAGATAGAAACATTACATGGAAAACCATTGTATTTCGAAACACAGCAAGAATGTTTTGATCATGTAGATGAAAATTTAGAAGCTCTTAAAGCATTTGGCAGGGCTTACTATCCAACATCAAATGCAGTCAAAACTATCTACTGTATTTCTAAGGAAATATCATAATGCGTTTTGTAGACATTAAAAATTCAATAGATAGAAAATTGATTGAATCAGCAAATGCTGGCCTGGAAGTACAACATGCTCTACATGACATTGATGCTATAAAAAAATCAGTTCCTCTCATTCCTGATGAGAAAAGCCAAGAAAAAGTTGCATTAACAAATGATATTAAAAGAATCAACGGATTACTTAAAAAAGCAATAGAGTATTTCAAAGGCAAAGTAGATACGCCTGTGCAAGAAGGTGAAGGCCAAGAGGGTACATACAACGACCCAGCATTAAAATCTATTGAACAAGATGATAAAGAGCTTGAACAAGAACTAGAAGAGATGCGTCTACAATATAAGGCACTTGCTGCAATACGGGTTGATGATGCAGGTGAATCAGCAAAGAGAGATGATATTTTAGAACGGGCTAGAAAATCATTAGATAAAGTAACTGCAAAATTTGAAACCATTCGAGCACAAAGAGATACAGCTATTGCACAGAGAGACGAAGCTGTAAAATTTATTAGAGAAGTAACAGGTATCCTAACAACACTAGGTAACAAAGTTCAAGGTTATCAACAGGAAGATGCTGAGAAAATGAATGCCGCAATGCGTAAGAAAGCATTAAACGCAGAGAAATTTACAAAAACACTTAAACAAGCATTGTTTGGCAAAATTATCGATATGCAAGAAGATGATGATGTGCAACCAGCAGATATTAAAGAATTTTTACAAGCATGTGTTGACGGCAAAGTTCTTAACATGACAAGGGTAATTGCTACTCCTAGAGGAAATCTAAAGCAATTTGTAAATGGGCAGTATGCAAAAGTTTTCAATGCTTTTATTAAGGAAAATATTTTTAGTTATTCACCAGGTACTACATCAGGTGCAATTGGTCCAGGTGAGATGGCACTATCAATGATGGGTAACCCTGCTGAAAAAGGCAAAAAGGGTGATCTGAAAATTGGTACAAGAGAAATTGAAGTTAAAGCCAGTGCTAAAACGGGTGGAAGACTAAACAGTAAAAAGTTTGCTAAAGCAACCACCGGTTGGGAAGCCTGGAGTGAAGGAATTAATGCTATTATGCAAACTGCCGATGAATCAAGAACAATTGGTCAAGGTCAAAAAGATGGTACTGTAAAACAAATTCCTATACAGGACTGGAGCGGTAAAGAATTTAACTATAATAAAGCTAAAAAAACATCCAAAGAAGGAAGCAGATATAATTGGTCCCCTACCGGTTTTAGGAAATTAAACGAAGAAGTTTTACGTTACAGTAATTTTGATTTAACTTTTAAATTGTTTAGAAATGCTATTGACGGTTCGCAAAATCAAAAAGGCTTAGTACAAAACTATGATGAGTTGAATAAACCTGCAACTTATGCAGATGGCACAGCCAACAAACATCATAAACCATTTAATCCTGATGCACTTATAGCGGCGGCTGTAAAAGAATCCGGAAAAGGTGATGGGAAAACCATAGACTTCGATAAAATTACACCAGCATTTACAAAAATTGCATATGCAAGTTATCATCTAGCAGACGGTATAACAGAAATTATGCTTTTAAATACTGCTACACTAGATTACACAATGATCAAAGACGCAGAAGACTTTAAACAGCAAATGGAAAATGGAAATGTTACAGCTGGTAGCTTCAGTTGGAATGATGATCAACAAACAGCCACTCCTGGCTATATGACTGCTTAATCTTCTTTACTTCTATATTGTTTACAAACTTCTATGATGATAGGCTTGTTATCGCCGTCCTTATACTCTTTGTATAAAGGTCCGTCATGTTTTTCATGACCACAATTTTGACAATGTGACATTTAATTTCCTTTTTTCAAGTTTTCGATGTCTTCTTTATTTCTAGCAATACCTTCTTCGTTTTGCTTAATGTAAGCATCTTGGGCTCTATCAATTAAACTTTGTATCCGACGTCCTTTTTCTATATCTGAGTCTAAGTGTAGATCTTTATTAATAATTTTTTCTAATTTAAGAAACTGTATTCTCTCATTGGGTACATATCTCCAAGTGTATCCATTTGTGCCATATGTGCCAAATACTGTTTCTCTAAGTCCTATTTTTACAATTAGTGCTTGTTCTCCTTCAAGCAAAACTTCGTCTCCCTCACTCCAAGCAGGATTGAATCTAAATTTAAGCCCTTGCATAAAGTTAGTAGCGAAATCTTTAAACCAAAATGCGGCAGAGATTGATACAAGGATTGCTATCCAAGGTCCAATCATATCAGCAAAATCCATGCCTAATTGATCAAATGCTTCCATATAAAACTCCTAACGTTGTATTTATTCTTAACATAAAAGATATTAAAAAGCCATATTAAGATATGCTAAAAGTGTTGGAAATTTGACGGTACAAAAATTTGACGGTTTAAATTTACAAATTTCCATGTTAAACCGAGTACATTTTAAACGGGGTTGTGATATAAATAATATTGTTAGCCAGGAGTAATATATAACATATACAATATTGAAACTAGCGAGCACATAGAAATACCAATTCTAAGTGGGCAGCCGAATGGGCTAAACAGGGAAAGAGGGCAAAAAACATATGATAAGATTATTAGGACTTTTTATACTAATAACAATACTGGGCACTCAAACAGATGCATATGCTCAGACAAACACAGTTACATCTACTGTAACAGGCACTAATACTGTCACAGTGGACAAAACACCGCCTACTGCTAATGCACCTAGTGTCGTTGTTAATAACAGCGATGTGTGTAAAAGTGCGTTCAGTGCCGGCGTTCAAACACAAATACTAGGAATAGCAAGTGGAATGACAGTCACAGATGAAAATTGTGAAAGATTAAAACTTGCAAGGTCATTATATGGTATGGGTATGAAAGTCGCAGCAGTATCAGCTCTCTGTCAAGACGCAAGAGTCTTTGATGCAATGATTATGGCAGGCACACCTTGTCCATACAGAGGTAAAATAGGTGAGGATGCGTTAGTAGCCTGGAATGAAAATCCACAAGATATACCATCAGGGTCGCAACTTTTGGACTCTTCAAAAAAAAAGACCAAAAAGTTGAAGAACGACGATTGGAGTCAAACGGAGTCAGACTAAATGACGATTATTACGAGCACCTAATGGATGATTATGAGCAAGCTGAATTGGATTATGCAGAAGAAGGCGACAAAAACCAGATTCCTTGGGCTGGGATTGCTATCGTGGGCACTATTGCATCTTGTGCTTTTGGGTTACCTATCTGTATCCTTCCCTTCTAGGGCGGCAGACGGAGATACTACTTCTACATCAACTTCTACAAGTTCAACCAGTGTAGGTTCTCCTACATCATCTGTTGTAGATACAACTACAACCACAACGACTAGCCCAGTTAGTACAAACACAGAAATAACTAATACCACAACAACTATTGAAGATTTAGGAGCAGGTATATCAGAACAAACAACTGTGGATACACACACAACAACCACAGTAGAAGATGTTACAACAACTACCACACAAACTATAGATACCACAACTCCTGTTACAACTACTACTACGACTACAACTAATACAACTACTGAGACACATACACCAAACACAGAGTCTAGTAATTATTTAGGCAATCCTGGATTTGAAAAAGAAAAAAATACAGGTAATCCTAGTGACTGGACAGCAACTGGTAATGTTACTGTAGGAGATACTTGCGGACCTTATGGAGGAAATTGCCTAAAAACAGGTAATGAAAACACAAACGGCGGTACTGTTTCTCAAACAGTAGATTTATTTGATCAAATGACTCAAGCAGAAGTTAATCAAGGATACACGATCAGATATGGTTCTCAAGTATGGTCGCACAATTCTAATGCAACAGTACCATTATGTAGTGCAACAAATGGTGATTGTAAAGATTCCTTTAGTATTACTTTAACTATCAAAGATTCCTCTGGCACAACACTACATAATTTTGCCCATCAGTTTAACAACATATCTTGGACTGGTTGGAATACAACAGATTTTTTCTTCAATTCAACAGTACCAAGTAATAGTTATACAAGCTCATTAGCAACATTAGAATTATATGGTATTGATGCAGGATACTATAGTGGCAGGCACGGTCCTCAATTTGATAATGCTATTATTAAAACAGTATATACTGCAATTGATTTTGTTGTTAGTCAAACAATAGATACCATAATAAGCACACAAAATAATGTAGTTAGAAGTTATGCTGTGTCTAGTTCAACTGAGAGAGTTACTACAATTACAAACGAAGATATATCAACTGTAACAACTATTGTAGCACCTATAGAAGAAACTACACCTGATATTGGTATGGATATAGTTGAAGTAGAAGTAGACACAAGCATAGAAGATATAGGTGGCGGAACTGAAATAGAATCTTTTGAAGTCACTGTCACTGATAATACAGGATCAACTATAGATACGTTTGAAGTTACAACAGAAACAAATTTAGATACAGGTCTTACAGAAATATCTATTGAACCAATTGAAGTTGAGATGCCTGCTACTACTGAAGTTGTAGCAGAAGTTGAAACACAAATTGAAGCACAAGTAGAAGCACAAGTAGAAGAAGTCAAAGCAGAAACTACTCCAAGCGGTATGAAACCTGATAGGCAACAAGCGGAGGCAAAACCAGAAAAAGTAGAATCAACAAATGAACCAGAAGCTAAAACTGAAGTTGCAGAAAATGAGCAAGAAGAATCTAGTAACGATACAAAAACTGCAAAAGCAGATAAAAAAGATCAAGGCGAAAAACCAAAAGCAAAAGCATCTGCAAAAAATAAAGAAGAAGTTAAAAAAGAAGTAGCAACTAGAATTGTGTCTCGGATAATAAGCAAGTTATCAGACGATGCGGCATCACAAGGCACACAATTAGCATTAATGAATATTATTGGTGCTGATATAACAAAGAACAGTCCTAACTTAACAGATAGGCAGGACTGGTATATAGACCCTGTAATTTATACAGCAGAATTGAGAGATCCTTATGCAAAATTATTTAATATTGCACAAGATAAATTACATGAACAATTAACAGATCTCCAATATAACTAGGAAGGGAATACAATGACTGACAAAACTGAAATTGAATTTGCTGGTGTAAAGTTAAAAGGCGGAAAAATGCTTATCCTTATTACTGCATTGACAACACTTGCTGGAGGGCTTTATGGTGGATTCGAATTTTACAAAGACTATATGAACATGAGAGATAAAATTGAAACTTATGTAGCACCAGACTTGAGCGGATTTCAAGAACAAGTAAGTGTTATGCGTAAAGAAGTAGATGCAATGAAAGAACTTGTAAGTGACGCACAAGGAACAGCAAGGGATATTCGCACAGACCTAAGGGTAGAAATAGGTGACCAGACAGACCAAATTGCAATTATTGATAAACGCAGTCGTGATGCTGATAGAGAAGTTAGAGAAGCCCTACGTGAAAGTGAAAAAGAAATTAGAGATCTAATTTCAAATACAGATAAACGTTGGGACGACAAGCTAACAAAAGTTGATGCACAAATAGAAGCATTAGAAGAAAAGTTAGATAAAAAGATCGAAAAAGCTCTTGAAAATCCATTAGCTGGCATGGCTACAACAAAATAATACTTGACATTGTTTGATTAAGATGTTACATTATTAGCATGGATAGAAATACTAACGACGAATATTATAATTGGACAAATTTAATTACGGACGATGCACGTTTAAGAATGTGCATCGATATTCGCAAACAAGTAGATGCAGAAAAATATTCATTTGATTTGCCTAAGTATCAAGTAATGTCACCCTTTAGATATGGTACTGAAGATTGGACCAATCTTAGTATGAGTTTTATTTGGTCTTGTTTTGCTTATTGTAAAAGAGAAGTGAAAATTACTAATCTTCAAAGTTGGAGTTATATGACTTCACTTAAATTTCCTGAGGACAGAGATAAACTTTGGCATCATCATCATAGGAGTGATCAAACACTGACTGTAAGCGGAGTTTATTATTTGCATTTACCAGAAGGTGTAGACACAGTCACAGCTGGTACAGAAATGGCTCCTGAAGGTCCTGAAGCAGATCCTAGCACAAGATATTTTGCAGAAGCTAAAGTTGGCCATTGGTTAATATACCCTGGTAAGCAATGGCACCGTCCTGGAGTTGTTCAATCAGAAGAAGATAGATTTATTGTCGCCGCCGACATGGAATTTATAAACCAATAATAATAAATTAACATGATGTATATTTGCTTAGTAGCAATGCTATTGGTTTTAGCATTGTCTCTTGGTGTAATAGTAAAATTTACTTTTTTAATTAAAGAAAATGTTATGCACAATAGATGCCATACGGATGTAATCGACATAGAAGACATTCATGGACACACCGAACCACACGTATAATTAAAAATTTCTTATACTTGATATTTCATCTTTTGAGTTGTTTATTGTATACTCAATAAAATCGCTCAAAAATACAAAGTGTGTCGATAGTTGACCAAACAGACTACCTGGAATTAATTCATGTACGACTTCATAAGAACTGGATCCTATATTTTGATAATATTTTCTACTAACTTTCTTTGTTGCATATGCAGGAAATACTCCTGTAAGAAATAAACATGCATCACCTAGCTCTTTTGCTGAAAGTCGACTATCTAATTTCATGTAAAGTTCTGCAAATGACTTTTCTGGAAGCCAATCAGGTTTATCTATGTTATGAGATAATAACATAACTATGTATGATTCAAGATCTACTGGCAAGACATAACCGGAAGATTCTTGGGTCTCTTTTACAATTTCGTAAAAGGCATTAAAATAGTCGTCCATAAAGTATTTAATCGAATTATAAACCTGTTAAATATGTATACAAAAGGAATACAATATGACTACAAAAACTTGGCAATTTAAAAAAGATGAGATCTTTACTAAAACAGACAAAAATGGTAATACTACCATGAAAATACCACCTGAGGTACTTAAGGTAAACAATTGGAAAGAGGGTGATAAGGTAAAGG
>CEVG01045009.1_pt1 | contig 32550 bp, 39 predicted proteins | sample 356511 | NCBI WGS metagenome assembly CEVG01 (sample SAMEA2623426, study PRJEB7988) | marine metagenome | biome: marine biome (ENVO:00000447); feature: surface water layer (ENVO:00002042); material: "saline water (ENVO:00002010), including plankton (ENVO:xxxxxxxx)" | depth 5 m | reverse complement strand
CAACACTTCGGTGTTCGTAACGATCATCCTGTCTTCCTAGAGAAGTACAGAGAGTTCTATACGAATACTGTAGTTCCATATATCAAGAAGCATAAAATCAAGACAGTGTTTTGTCTGGGTGATACATTCGACAAACGTAAGTCTATCAACTTTGCATCTCTAGATGCTGCAAAGGAGATGTGGTTTGACCCGCTCAAAGAGATGGGTGTAAAAATGATTATGCTTATCGGTAATCACGACATCTATTACAAGAATACTCTACGTGTGAATGCACCCAATCATCTACTGGGTGAGTACGATAATATTACTGTCATTGAGACACCAACAGAACTGACGTTTGCAGATAAGAAAGTTCTATTCCTACCTTGGATCTGTCCTGACAATAAGGATACCAGTGATGCTATCATTGATAACTCTAAGGCAGACATTGTTCTTGGACACTTGGAACTCAATGGATTTGAAGCAGTCCCAGGACACGTGATGGAACACGGTGAGGATCCTGCAAGGTATGAAAGGTTTCCTCTAGTCTGTACTGGTCACTATCATATGAAATCTAGGAGAGGTAACATTCAATACCTCGGTAACCCGTACCAACTCTACTGGAATGATTACGGTCAGAAGCGTGGGTTCCATATCCTAAATACTGATACATTAAAGTTAACGTTTGTTAAAAATCCATACGATATATTCTGTAAGTTATATTATGACGATTCTAGAAATGATTACGATGATATTCCAGACTTGTCTCCACTCAAAGGAGCATTCGTCAAACTAATCGTTCAGAATCGATCTAATCAAAAGTGGTTTGATCGTATGATTAAAGCAATTCAACAGGCAGATGTAGCAGATCTAAAAATTATTGAGGATCTGACACTAGATGCACCCGATGTTAAAGAAGACGTGAAGATGGAAGATACGATGAGTATCCTAGAAACTTACGTTATGGACTTGGAAGAATCTGTTGATAAGAAAAACGTCGTTAACATTCTGAAGTCCTTATACGTGGAGTCTCTCAATCTATAATGTTCATTCTCTCTGATGCTTCAACTGGAGGTGTGTATGCTGTAACCCCTAAAGGAAAACAAAATCCTAAGGGTCCAAAAGCAGTGCAAATTTTTGTTGACAAGGACGATGCAGTACGTTATAATTTAATGCTAGAGGCAAACGATTATTCTCGTAAGTTAGATGTCCTTGAGGTTGACTTCGATCTCGTAGTACAGAACTGTCTTGCTCATCGTTATGACTACGTTATTGTAAAACCTAATCAGGTAGTGGTACCACCCGAAGACGATTAACTATGATTGTATTTGAGAAACTTCGATGGAGAAATTTTTTATCTACTGGAAATAATTTTACTGAACTAGATCTCATCGATACTTCCTCAACTCTTGTTGTTGGTCCTAACGGTGCAGGTAAGTCCACGATGTTGGATGCTTTGTGTTTTGGATTGTTCAATAGACCTTTTCGTAAGGTGTCCAAATCACAGTTGGTAAATACTATTAACGAAAGAGATACCCTCGTTGAGATAGACTTTAGTATTGGATCTGTTTCGTACAAAGTCGTACGAGGAATGAAACCCAATGTATTTGAGATTTGGAGGAATGGTTCCCTCGTGGATCAAGACGCTGCGAATCGAGACTATCAAAAATACCTTGAACAATCAATACTTAAACTTAACTTCAAGTCTTTCACTCAGGTTGTTATACTTGGAAGTTCAACTTTTGTTCCTTTTATGCAGTTGTCTGCACCTCATCGAAGGGAGGTTATCGAAGATCTACTGGACATTCAGATCTTCTCGCAAATGAATATGCTCCTCAAGGAGCGTATGAAAGATAACAAAGAACAACTGAAAGAGTGTGAGCATCAGTTACAACTTGCAGAACAAGCAATCAATTCTCAGAAGAGAACTGTTGATAAGTTGTCAGCAGTAAATGATGAACGTATTACTAGACAGCAAGTTAAGTTCAAAGAGAACGAAGATAGGATGTTGGTGATCAAAGAAGAGATCTCCATCGTTGAATCTCGTGTAGTAGAACTCAAGTCTATGCAAGAAGAGTTGTTTAGACACGAAGGTCTTTGCACGAAACAAAATAAAATCAAATCTAAACTACAGGACAAAGGTAAGAAGTATAAGAAAGATCAAACATTCTTTGAGAAGAACTCAACTTGTCCTACCTGCTCTCAGGATATTGAAGAATCATTTAGAAATATGAAGGTTTCTATCTATTCCAAGAAATACGAAGAGATGCGTAGTGCAGTATCTGAACTTGACACACAGATTGCAGATACTATGTCACTAGTAACTAGCATAAAAGAGAAGACCGATAAACTTACGGAAGATCAATTTGAGATCCGCCGTCTGTATAATGAAGAAAAGAATCTGATGAAGGAGAACAGTGAGATCTTATCTCACGTTCAACGTCTAAATACATTGCCTGACATCAAGAAGGAGAGAGATCAACTAGTTATTCTCCAACAAACTTATGACGAGAAAGAAGAATCTTGTTCTAAAGTTACAAAAGAAACCTTGGATTATAAACTAGTTGGTACCCTCCTCAAGGATGGTGGTATTAAGGCAAAGATTATCTCAAAGTATATTCCTATCATCAATCAAAGGATCAATAAGTACCTAGGTGATATGGATACCTTCGTGAATTTTACCCTTGACGAAGAGTTCAGTGAGGTGATAAAGTCTCGTCATCGCGACAAGTTCTCCTATGCCTCATTCTCTGAAGGCGAAAAGCAGAAAATCGATCTGTCACTCCTATTCACTTGGAGATACATCGCGAAACTAAAAAACTCTGTTGCCACTAATCTCCTCATCCTAGATGAGGTGTTTGATTCATCCCTAGATAATCAAGCAACTGATGAACTCTTAAAAATTCTTAAGAGTCTAGGCAACGAAACAAACTTCTTTGTTATCTCACATAAGGGTGAGGTTCTTCAAGATAAGTTTGAAAAGCAAATCCGTTTTGAAAAGATCAACGGTTTTAGTAAATCATTCAATTACGAATAATGTTTAGTCATCCATTTTTCACTAGTAACAATGGGTACGCCAAGCACGATGAGTTGAAGTTTGATCTTCTAGAAAATCGTGACAAGATCTGTCAAGATTTTAATATTTTCTATGGCACTGGGTACTCAACTATTCATTCTAACGCTGAATATCATCTATTGTATCCAGACTTTGCAGATTGGGTACTCTCGAATATCCAAGGGTTTGATGAAGAACTCCAGATTTACCAGATGTGGGTCAACGTCAATCCTAAAGGTGGGTTCCAAATGCGTCACAACCACGCAGATACGGATATGGCAGGAACTTACTACCTCAAGGTACCACCAGGCGACACTGGGGACATATATTTCTATCATCCCAACCACTCTGTCGAAGCGTTAAATAGAGTACAACCTTATTGGGCATACACACACTGTCAAATCCCAAGAGAGCGTGACTTATACTTCTGGCCAGGTTATAACGACCACGAGGTCAGACAAAATTATGAGAACCAAGAACGATGGTCAATCAGTTTCACATTGAAAATACCCCAGAAAGTCCGAGAAGTAAGATTTCCAAGTTTACCCAAGACTTCCTAAACCCCTTGCAGCATTGCAAGACAGAGTTATTCCCAACCACTCTATATGTTTTCTCTCATCAGAACCCATCGATTATCAAAGAGATTGATTCAATACCTGACGATCCTGAGGTTCTATCCCACCTCTCACCAGGTGCAAAACCAAGTATTATCGAAGGATCCCACAACGGGATGTATGGTCTTCAACTATTCAAAAGATATGAACTATCATCCTTCCACCAATTCGTACTCAACTGTTTGGAACAAGTATATCCAGAAGCACAAATTTTTCAGTCTTGGATAAATAGATTACCTAAGGGATCTAAGCAAGCAGTTCATACTCACGCGAACTCTGTTGTATCTGGAGTTTATTATCACGAGACCACACCAGAGATGGGTGGCATCGTCTTTATGAATCCAAATCCATTCTCCAAGATGGCAATGTGGGGTACTGAGGAGGGCAGGTTCTTTCCTGCTACACCCAATACTTTAGTTTTGTTTCCATCTTGGTTGGAACATAAAACATCTGAGAACAGATCTAATATGCCACGAACTTCTATAGCATTCAACGCGAAGTAGACAGTTAATAAAGTGTCCACTTAACCCTTACGCAACCACGTAGGGGTTTTATAATGTGTACATAGACAAGGAAACAAATGACCGTAAACACAGGAGTCAAAGGTACACTCGCTAAGTTGCTCGCAACTGAAGACCTTATCATCGAGCACAAGAACTGCCAGACAGCATCATTCGATGTCAAGCGTAGAGTTCTAACTCTTCCTATCTGGGACAAAGCAAGTGAGACTGTATATGACTTGCTCGTATCTCACGAGGTAGGACACGCTCTATTCACACCTTCTGAGTGGACAGAGCACCAGTTCAAATGCCCTCAGTCATACGTCAACGTTACTGAAGATGCTCGTATCGAGAAGTTGATGAAGCGTAAGTATGCAGGTCTTCCAAAAACTTTCTACAGAGGATACGCTGAACTAGATGCTCAAGATTTCTTCCAAGCATCTGAACCAGAGAAACTAAACCTTATCGACCGTATCAATCTTCAGTTCAAGATCGGTAACTACAGAAATATTCCTTTCACTTCTGAAGAGCAGGTATTCGTAAAGAAGACTGGTGACGCTGAGACCTTCCAAGAAGCGTGTGACGTTGCTAACGAGATCTTCAAGTTTATGAAGGAGAAGCAAGAAGAGATGGAAACAGTCTCTGCTCCTGCACCTAAGCAAGGTGCTGAGTCAGGTGCACCATCAGGTGACTTCATCCCTGCTGATCCATCTAACAATGATCAGGAAAAGTTCCAAGAAGACATCGATCCTAAAGCAGACATCGATGCTCCTCAAGAAGACTCTGAGGTAAAGCAAGGTGAATCACAAACACCACAGCAACCAACTGGTGCTTCAAACGAAGGTTCTGATGAGAACTACACACCAGATCCTATGGAAGCATTGACTGACAAAGCATTCCAGGAAGCAGTCAAGGAACTTGTAGACAGCACATACGACTCTGAGTACATTCAGATTCCTCAAGTTGACTGCAACAAACTTGTTGTTGGTTGGGAGACAGTTGTTCAAAAGTCTGAAGACTTCTGGAATGCTACTGAGTGTGAGCACGAGAAAGCAGATCTTGCTAAGTCTGTAACTGAGTACAACGAGTTCATCAAAAAGTCTCAGAAAGAAATCAACTTCCTCATCAAGGAGTTCGAGTGCAGAAAAGCAGCAGACTCCTATGCACGTTCACTTACATCTAAGACTGGTGTTCTTAACACTACTGTGTTGCACCAGTACAAGTACAACGATGACATCTTCAAGCGTGTGACTGTTGTACCTGATGGTAAGAACCACGGTATGATCTTTCTTCTTGACTGGTCAGGTTCTATGGCAGGTTGCTTGTTCGATACTGCTAAGCAAGTCCTACAACTTGCACACTTCTGCAGGAAGATCAACATCCCATTCCGTTGCTATGCTTTCAACTATGCTTGGAATGCATTCCACAATCAGGAACTCCCTCAGGATGAGCGTTTCAAACCACAGTACGGTGACATCTCATTCGCTAACGGATTCTGCCTTGTAGAAATGCTTTCCTCTGAAGCAAAGAAGAAGAAAGACTTCGAGCGTTCTTGCTTGACATTCTGGAGAAACGTTGCATCTAACTGCAGCGGCAACGGTCACTGGTATGGTCGTCACTACAACTTCCCTCACCTCCCTGGTCTTGGTCTTAGTGGCACACCTCTCCTTGAGGCAATCTCTGCAATGCATTCTGTCATCCCTCAGTTCAAGAAGGAGACTGGTGCTCAGAAAGTATCTCTCTCAGTCTTGACTGATGGTGAGTCTGGTCCTGCATCCTACTTCGCTGAGCGTACCAACCTCTTCTCTGGAAGGTTGTTCGAGAATACATACGGACGTAGGTGCCAACTTCGTGACCGTAAGATCGGCAAGATCTATGAGAAAGAAGATCATCCTTCTTACCAACTCAACGTCTTCCTTGAGAACCTTAAGGACAGATTCCCTGAGGTAACTACTATCGGTTTCCGTCTTATCTCTCCTCGTGACACAGCATCTTACCTTCGTCAACTAGGTTATATGGGTTGCCTCAAGAGGGTTGACCTTGCTCACGAAAAGTTCAAGAAGGAGAAGTTCGTGCAGATCGATGAGTCCAAGTACGATGTACTCTATGTTATGCCTACAAACAATCTGGAGGAGTCTGAGTCTATCGATGTTGTTGATGGTGCAGAACTCAAGCAGATCCGTGCCGCCTTCAAGAAACTTTACAAAGGCAAGAACAGCAACAAGAAAATGCTTTCTTCTCTTAGTAAGACAATCGCATAAGTGGCACACTGACCTACCATCTGTGCCACAGATGCCCTATACTTAATTCATACAAACAAACACACTAAAACAAATGCCTTTCGATCCCATCCCTTACACAACCGAAGACTTCTTCAACTATCTTGTAGAGAACTTCGGACCAGAAGTTTCTGTTCCTAACCTTCTCTCTGCTTCTGATCACTTCGGATGCTCTCTTGCTACTGTCAAGAAGCGTATGAAGCAGTACAAAACTGGATACAACAAATGGCAACTCACAGTTGCTGAAGCACGTAAGCAGTTCGAGGCATCAGTTGCTCCATCAGTATCTCTTGTTCCTGCATCAGATCCTAACTACGTTCCTTTCGGTAACTACAGCACAATCAAAAAAGTTATCAAAAGCAAAGCGTTCTACCCTACCTACATCCAAGGATTGTCAGGAAATGGTAAGACACTTGGTGTCGAGCAAGCGTGTGCTTCTCTAAATAGGGAGTTGATTCGCGTTAACATCACGATTGAAACCGACGAAGATGATCTTATTGGTGGGTTTCGTCTTGTTGATGGTAATACTGTCTGGCACAATGGACCAGTCATCGATGCTCTGGAGAAAGGAACTGTGCTGCTTCTAGACGAAGTAGACCTTGCATCAAACAAGATTCTCTGTCTCCAGTCTGTCCTTGAAGGCAAAGGTGTATTCCTTAAGAAGATTGGTCGCTATGTAAAACCCGCCCCTGGATTCAATGTTATTGCAACTGCAAATACTAAAGGTAAAGGCAGCGATGACGGTCGCTTTGTTGGAACCAATGTTCTCAATGAAGCATTCCTAGAGCGTTTTGCTATTACCCTCGAACAGGACTACCCATCTGTAGTTACTGAAACTAAAATCCTTAAAGGTATCTGTGATGATGCTGACTTCTGCAAGCGTCTTGCTGACTGGGCATCCATCATCCGCAGGACTTTTGCTGAGGGTGGTATCGATGAGTTGATCTCTACTCGTCGTTTGGTTCACATTGCCAAGGCATTCAATATCTTCGGTTCCAAGGAAGATGCTATCAAGTTCTCCATCAATCGTTTCGATGAGGAAACTAAGCAAGCATTCTTTGAACTCTATGATAAGATTGACGCGGACTTCGCACCCGAAGGTGACAAAGTTGTACCTCTAAGTGGTACTGATGTTGACTTGGGGTGATCAATCTGTTAAACTAAAGGTATTCTATGGACCTCCCAATTAATGATGAGGAACTCCTCACTGTTGTCGCTGCCCTTAAACTGGGTGGCGACACCGCTCTTCACAACAAACTCAAACTTGTTACTGAACTAAGAGCATTGGGTAAACCTTACAAAAAAATTCTACGCGAACAGTATGGTTATGTCGTTTAAGTATGAAGAAGGTGAAACTATCACCACTTTGAAAGACTACATCTCAGGAACATATCAAGGTCACTATTCAGCAGGCAATGATCAGATTCAAACACTTGATCTAATTGAAGCGTGTGGTGATGCCGAGGCATTCTGTAGGAGCAACATCCTTAAGTATGCCTCTCGTTATGATAAGAAGGGATCCTCTAAAATGGATCTCCTCAAGGTGATGCATTACGCAGTCCTTCTATATCACTTCTCCCAAAAAGAAAAAATCACTGAACAGTATCCTCAATGAGCACAGTCAAGATCTCTAAAAAAACTCAATCAATCCTCAAAAACTTTGCTACTATCAATAAGTCGATCGTTATCGATCCTGGCAGTAGAATCCGTACGATCTCTGTCAACCGCAACATTTATGCTTCTGTCGAAGTTGCTGAAAAGTTCCCTCAGCAGGTCCCGATTTATGACTTGGGTCTGTTCCTCTCTGGTCTCTCGTTGTTTGAGAGTCCAATTTTTGACTTCAGTGACCCTCAGAAACTTGAGATCAAAGACGAGATCCACCAAGCGAGGACGCAGTATTACTACTCGGACCCTGACATCATCACGAAACCTCCGTCCAAGGAACTGGACATCCCTGGGGTAGATGTTGAATTTAATCTTCGTACTGATACTCTTGCTGACCTTCTCCGTGCTGCTTCCGTCTACCAAGTGCCTGATCTATGTCTGTACAATGGTGGTGGGAACATTAACCTGATGGTATGCGACAAGAAGAACGAGACTAGCAACACATTCAGTGTTCCTGTAGGTACTCTCAAAGATCCTGACGATGAGTTCTGTTATTGTTTCAAGGTTGAGAACCTCAGACTCCTCCCAGGTGATTACAAAGTTCGTATTGCTAAGAACAAGATCGGACACTTCCAATCTACTGGCACACCGCTTGAATACTACATCGCTCTAGAACCCAAAGGCAAATGAAGCAAACTGACCTCTTCAAAGTTCCAGTTTATATCCACTCAGTTCGTGACTGGGAAACTATCAAGATGTATTTCTTGAACAAGATTAACTGGAACGATCCAGAGTGTCAGGATTTGATGCAAGATGATTATCTCAATGGTGGGTATAGCGATTTCCACAAGTATTATGCTCAAGGACGCAACCCAGAATACTATGAAGAATTGATGACAATCTTGCACGAACCGCTTCAAGAGTTTGCTAGTATGAACCCAGGAGCATTTGTGTCTAATGCGTGGTGCCAAAAGTATCCCGCTAACACCTGTCACGCTGCACACAATCACGGTGCAGTTGGATACTCCGCTGTGTTCTATGCTCAACTGGGCAGAGCACACAAACCCACATCATTCTTCTCACCGTTGATTGATCCGTGGTCTGGACAAATCGAATCGATTGAACCAGAATGTAGGGAAGGTGATATAATTTTCTTCCCATCCTATCTTATCCACCAGTCACAACCACATCGTGCATATGAGGATAAGATTATCTTTTCATTTAATCTACATCTCTCTGGAGATACTATTTCATTATGAGTGATTTTCTTTGGTGTGAACAATATCGTCCTCGTAAGATTGACGATTGCATCCTGCCTGAGAATATCAAGAGTGTACTAAACAAATTTGTGGAGAAGGGTGAGATTCCCAATCTGCTGCTGTCTGGACCTCCTGGTATTGGCAAGACAACAGTAGCAAAAGCATTGTGCGAACAGTTAGAGGCAGACTATTATGTCATCAACGGATCAGACGAAGGAAGGTTTCTCGATACAGTCAGAAACAATGCGAAGAATTTCGCTTCGACCGTATCGCTTACTGCAACTGCTAAACACAAAGTCATCATCATTGACGAGGCAGATAACACAACCCCTGATGTTCAACTCCTCCTACGGGCAAGCATTGAAGAGTTTAGTGGCAACTGTAGATTCATCTTCACTTGCAACTACAAAAACAAAATCATCGCACCCCTCCATTCTCGCTGCTCAGTTGTTGACTTCTCCATCACAGGAAAAGAAAAGCAACAACTCGCAGCAGAGTTTTTCAAGCGCATCCAGTCCATCCTTGACGAAAACAAGGTCACTTCAGAACCTCGCGTTCTGGCGGCGCTAGTACAAAAATATTTCCCTGACTTTAGGAGGACTCTCAATGAACTCCAACGTTATTCTTCCATTGGTAAGATTGACACTGGTGTTCTTGCTGCTGTATCTGATACTAAACTTGACGACCTAGTAAAGTTTCTCAAGGAGAAAGAGTTTACTAAGATGAAGAAGTGGGTTGTTCAGAATCTGGACAATGAACCTACACAGATCATTAGGAATGTTTACGACAGTCTCTACACACACTTTCAACCTCAGTCTATTCCTGAGGCAGTCCTACTGATAGGTGAGTATCAATACAAGGCAGCATTTGTTGCTGACCAAGAGATTAACTTGGTTGCTTTCCTTACTGAACTTATGATGAGGTGCCAGTTCAAATGAAACTTCGTTATCCAAAAGAGTACAACTTTGTAGATGCTCTGACAGATATTAGATCAGCAATCCTGTTGATCGGACTCCACGGTAAAGATCTTATTGGTCTAGAACTTGGAGTCTTTCGTGCAGAAAGTCACCTGACTATTTTGCAGAACTGTCCTAACGTGAAGAAGTTGTATGGTATTGATAACTGGGAACCATACACGGATTATATGAATCCTAACGGTGATGGTCCTTTGAACTCTACCTCTCCTGCACAGATGGAGACACACGAATGGATCGCTAAGCACCATATCAAATGGTCTGGTTGCTCTGAACGTTCTGAACTTTGGAAGGGTAATACAGATACCCTTTATGAAAGGTGTGACGATGAGACATTCGACTTTATTTTCTTTGATGCTTGGTTGGATTACGAACAAGTAAAACGTGAACTGAATGATTGGTATCCTAAAATTAAAAAGGGTGGTCTATGCATCGGTCACGATTACAACGCTGAAGCAGTGAATGTTGCTGTAGCAGAGTTCAGAGATATAAATGAAATTAACAGTCATATGGCAACGTATGATTCTATGTTCGCTTGGAGAAAATGAATCACATTGGATTAGAAATTGTTTTTTGGACAACACTTACAGTCTATCTTTTCGCTAGACTCGGAGTGTTCAAGAAATGAAAAAGCACCACATCTTTCCTGTTGAGATCTTTACCTTTGAAAGACCTGATCTTGTAGATCCTATCTTGGATGCTCTTGATCCTATTGAACGTGGTATGTTTAACTTTCCACATCCTGTACAGTCTACTAAAGGTAACCTTCAAAACCTTCCTTCATTTCAACCACTTACAGATTGGATTGAAGAATGTCTGGAAGAGATTAAGGTTGATCAAGAGTTTGAGATGTGGGGGAAGTTTGAGGTCTCTATGATGTGGGGCAACGTATCGATGCCACACTCTGAAGGGATGCATCAACCACACAGACACCCTCTGTCATACTGGTCAGGTGTCTTCAATCTTACTGCAGGACACCCTACGCAGTTCCAGGACCCCTGTTGGGTCCGTTCCTTCAATCAGATGGAAGTAGTCTCATCAGCGTATAAGAACGCTTGTAGCGCCCCTGAGTGGCGTCCAGGGACACTGGTGGTCTGGCCGAGTTGGTTAATTCACTTCTCAACACCGCACGTGGGTGATGAATACCGTGCAAACATTGCATTCAATGCACTACCTACAGGTCCTATTAACTTCGGTCCTTACGGTCAAAATATGACCAACATCAAGTTGATCAAAGACGATCCTATTATGCAACCAAACCCAGATGAAAGTTGACAGGTTTTATGATCCATACGAAGATCTTGAAAAGGAAATCCTTGCAGATCTAGAGTATGCAGCACAGCGAATCGGTGGTAAGATGACTAGAAGTCGTCGAGTTGAATCCAACGGACGGTCTTCTAAAGTAATTACTATTGAATATGATGTCACCCAGTAGTATGAAATCGTACAAAACACCGCTGCGTTATCCTGGTGGTAAGTCACGTGCTGCTGCAAAACTGTATCCTAAGTTTCCTGACCATATCAAAGAGTTTCGTGAACCATTCCTCGGTGGTGGTTCTATGGCAATTCATTTCTCTAAGTGCAATCCAGACACACCTGTATGGGTGAATGATACTTATTATTATCTGTATAACTTCTGGGTTGTACTACAAGATCGTGGATATGATTTGAGTGATACTCTGATGGGTATCAAGAATGCTCACGATACAGAAGAGAAAGCGAAAGATCTATTCCTCAAATGTAGAGAGGACATCGACAAGGTACCTGAGTATCAACAAGCAGTTTACTTTTACATTCTTAATAAGTGTTCATTCTCTGGACTGACAGAGAACAGTTCATTTTCTAAGCAGGCATCAGTATCAAACTTCAGTAAGAAAGGTATCAAGAAACTAGCACACTATGGTCAGATCATTGAGCATTGGGAGATCACTAACAATGACTATGAAGAATTGATGACTGATGATAGGGATGTATTCTGTTTCCTAGATCCTCCTTACGACATCAAAGATTTTCTGTATGGAACCAAGGGTTCTATGCACAAAGGATTCGATCACAAACGTTTCGCACGTGTATGTGATGAGTCCACCTGTAACTGGATGATCACGTACAACTCAAACGAGAACACTCGTGGTCTGTTTACAGGTTATAATCAAACAGAATGGGATCTCACATATACAATGAGATCTACAGGCAACTACAACAAAGAACAATCTAAACGTAAAGAACTTCTCATCACGAACTATGTCAAAGCACCACAAGGACTACCCTTTAACTGATTACCTCAATAGTATTAACCATACTAAAGAGGATCTTCGTGAGCGTGGTGATGATTGGATGAAGAAGTATCCTCCATTCATCGTCAACAAATGTTTTAGCGGATTCAAAGAGACAGTTCTATATGCCAATGCTCTCAATGAGTTTCACCAACTTGATAACGATCTTCAATATTCATTTTATCTAAATAGTCTGAGAAAGAAACGTCGTTTCTCTCCCTGGCAACGTAAGGACAAGATTGAAAACCTTGACCTCATCAAAAAATACTTCAAGTATTCAGATGAAAAAGCACGGGATGCACTTAGGATTCTGACTAAGGATCAGATTGAATTGATTAAATTAAAAATGAATACTGGAGGTAAAACCAATGGCAGGTGAGATCGAGATTTCTTGGTCCCCCGATATGATGGTTGAGGTTAGTCTCAAACAACCTGACGACTTCTTGAAAGTCAGAGAGACACTTACTAGAATCGGTGTAGCATCAAGAAAGGAAAAGAAATTATTTCAGAGTTGTCATATTCTTCATAAGAAGGGTAAGTATTATATTGTACATTTTAAGGAGTTGTTTGCGTTGGATGGAAAGCACGCGAACTTAACTTCTAATGACGTAGAACGTCGCAACAGAATTACTAAACTACTATCCGATTGGGGACTTGTAGATATTGTTGAAGAAGAGATCGGTGAACTTGCACCACTAAACCAGATCAAGGTTATCTCTTACAAGGACAAGGGTGAGTGGATCCTAGAGTCGAAATATAATATCGGGAAGAAACGTACGGTCGCTGAGTAGATATATATAGTTAGTTCCAAAAGTAGTACCTATGGCAGAGGAAAAGAAAAAACCTCAACCTGAGGAGAAACCCAAAGGTTTCTTTGGTCGCTTGAAGGAGGCATCAGAAGATAAGGAAGAACAACTCGCGATTCTATCTACTTTCGTGAGACTTGGTATTCTTGTATGGTCTGGTGGTATCCTCACTTTAGCGTACGTTGACTTGCCAAAGGCACTCAACTTTCCCGAACAGGATCTCGATCCAACTTTCATAGCCAGCGTCTTCACTGGGGTTTTAGCGACTTTCGGGGTCCAGACCGCCAAGAAGAACAATGGTAATGGGAAAGATGCTCCGAACGGTGGGGGCATCACAAAGGCAGATATGGAAAGATTGATTCAGGCAGCATCACAAACTGCTCCTGCACAGATCATCCGTGTCGAACAAGCACCTTTGAAAATAACAACCGAAACTGACCCTAAAAAGTATGAGATGTAATTATGTTCCAAAAAGTAATTAACACATTCGTTGTGTTCAACTTTGTTTTTGCAGGTACTATCACTGGTGTAAGTGTTTACACTTGGGTGAATAGAGAAGCACTTGCAGAAAGATCAAGAGAAAGACTTGCAGGTTTTGTCGCTGAAGCAGTGGGCAGTATGGTCCCTGGTCTTGTTGATTCTAAGATCCCTAACATCGGTGGTCCTGCTATTCCTCCTGTTGGTCTACCCGCTCCCTCTAATCCTCTAGGAAAATGAAATGGTTTTACGCTAGTGCAGGTGTTATCTTAGGTATTTCACATCTAGGAATGATCGGTATCATAGCGAACAAATCAACTCTTCCAACTCTTAACCCACCTGTAGGTCCTTATAGTTCCTACAGTGCTGAGGTTAAGAAGGATGGGTATCGCATAACCTACAAAGGTAACGATCCAAAGGTGATGGCAGAGAATACGTTCATTGATAAGACCAACGGATTCTTTGGTATCGGTGGTGAATCTACAATCAGAAAAGAGAACCAGTACACAATGGATGGTGCTCGCCATACGGGTGGAGGTGCTGTGGGAAAGTCGGTCCTAACTGCCAAAAAGATCGAGTGTATCAAGGCGGCAGGTGGTGGAGAACAGACAGGTGCAGTGATCGGCGCTAGTATCGGAACTGCTGCTGCTCCCGCTCTATCAGGTATCCCATTTGTAGGTCCAGTCCTAGCAGGTGGTGTTGCTCTCTTTGCAGGTAACAAAGGTGGTGACATCGGTGGAGAAATCGCACAACAATTAGCAGATTGCGAAGAAGAAATGCTTGAGTAATTATGGAAATCCCTGAGATCGGTGTGAGAAACCTAGACATACCTCCCATTAGGACGTTTGACTGGTTAAACAATCCACCACAGGCAATACCGATCTACCCTCCTGTTACTACACAGGTTGGTGTGCCTATCATCAACATCCCTGGATGTGTAGAGGCACACGAAGCAGATGATGGTAAGAATAAAAACCTCACAGAGGATGACCCTAAAGGAACGAGGGTGTATTGTGATGCATCAACTCCTTCGTTCAATCCTCTTGACTATAGTCCTGAAGGGTTGACACTCTCTGGACCACCAGTAGAACCACCTAAGTTTGAGAATCAGAAACCAGAGTTAAATGTTCCTGAGACAAAAATCCCTAAGACAGAGATTCCAAAATGTCCTACTAGGGCACAAGAATTAAAAAACCCCATAGGAAAGATCCTAGAGGGTAATAAAAAGATTGTTGCTTACGAACTCGTAGGCAAAGAATGTATTGAAGTAACAGAGAAACTTAATCTTCAACAACAGATTGTAGAAAACATCCCTTCAGCAGGGTTAGTAGTTACTACAGGATCTATCGCCGCAGTTGCTGCCACCTCTGCACTGCTCGCAAAACCGCTTGCCGATCTTCTTCTGAAAGTGGTGAAACCTGCTGTGAAGAAGACGGTTCAGAAGATTGGGATTGCGTTTGGACGGGTTCCGAAACTTCAGTCACTTCGGGACCGTCAAGATCACCAGAGGATGAGGACTCGGGCACTTCGAGAACTTCGGAAGATGAAGAAGAGGTAGGCAACTGTTGAAGTAAGTGGTTATGTTGTGGTATATGATTCACATTCATAACCAATACATCGGAGCATACAGCATAATATTTCGACCCAGGTTTGAACATAATTCCTGCCTTCATCAATTCTCCACAATTCTTGAGTCTCGCGATCTCAAAATCTAATCGCTTGTTAGCAATTAGTTGTCTCTGCATATCATTCTGTGTAGTCGCTGCTCTCTTACATTGATCTTGTGCTTTCTTGTCAAGTGGAATAGACCACGTAGCACTTACACCAAGAGATAGGTTATATGTATCTTTCTGTCCTGTCCTTACGGGAACTTGATATAACACAGACCCAGGATTGTCTGGTGCTCCATCGTCATTTAGATCTCGCATATCATATACATTATCCCACCACTGATCTTCCCAAGGTTTTTGTCCAGATGCACTACCAGTGACAAATGGTGTTATGTTAAGTGTACTACCTTGACACTGAATACCATTACCATAAGTGTTGGTAATATATGGTCCTTGTAACACCTGAATTGCCTGATTAGTCACTGAGCCACTGCTATTTGCGATGGGCGCTGCAGTAGCAGATACACCACCAACAGTCTCTGCACGTAGTGGTGTTGACAATAGAGATAGAGCAACTGCTCCTACTGTTGGAAGATACTTGTAGTGTCGGTTACGCTTGTAACCTCCGTCACTCTCTGAATAATTGTTTGATTTTGCAAACCAGGTCCTGAATAGGTTTCTGTGAACTGGAATGCCTGACCCACATTGTTCTGTGTCCAGTTTGGTTTTTGATTTACGTTTAATCCTGTCCATTTTGAAGTCACACCATCAATAGTTTGATTTTCACTTTGAACACCTGGTGTCATAGATGCACCATCGTGTTTTACGTTTGTACCACTTACCGAATAAACCCACCCTGTAGCGTAGTCCATAGAATTTATGGTCTCCGTCACCTTGGAAGTCGTTTCCGTGTGGCTAGTCATACTGCCCTGTGTAAAATTTGGCACCACAGGCACTGCTATCACTGGAGTTCCAGCGAATGTGAACAGTGCCAGGATGACAAGTTTTTTCATCAGTTTCCGATAGTAATCTCGGAGACAAATTGACCCACAGCACTGGTACCTGCACCACCTGCTGTTAGTGCCATCGTTCCTGAGGTATCGATGGTACCTGCTAATGTGTCTTTTGTACCTGCAGCAGTTGAAGTCTGGTTGGAGTAGTTACCAACAGCACCTAAACTGGGTGCGCTAGTGCTTATGGCGTCACCTTGATAGAATGACTGAGTAAAACTGAAACTTTCCCCTGCAGTTGCTTGGGTCGCTGTCAATGATGGAATTGCTCCAACGCCTGAACTGACAGTAAGGGAACCAATAGATGACGTAGCAGAACCACCACTAGGTGTGTATTGTGTAGTCACGTTGTTACCACTTACACTGTAGGTTGTACCGACACGCTGTACATTTGTTGCTGCCGCGTCCACAGTAAGTTGTACTGAAGAAGATAATTTATGTGTAACATCGGCATATGCAGGTGCCGTCATCAAACTCATAACAAAAAGCATCGCTGCTCTTTTCATTTTGCTCTAAAATACGAGGTCTATGTAAGCCTATTTAGCGTCGTATAAACTGTACATATGATACCGTTTTAACCGAACCCCAAATCCATTGCTATCATTATAAATATTGATGTCGCCGAAAGGGACAACACATAAACTCTCGCTTTTAAGGAGCAGTACAAATGAACCATTTCACATCAAGTGATCTAGATAAAATCCTACAGGCATCTAGGTCATACTCAGTCGGACTCGACAACATCTTCCACAGACTAGAGGCACGAGCACTAGCGGATCACGAGAAAACATCCTATCCTCCATACAATCTGATCAAAGAATCAGAAACTAAATGGAAGATCGAAGTAGCACTAGCAGGATTCAAGAAGGAAGAGTTCGAGGTCGCAACAGAAACTAACGTCCTATCAATCAGGACAGTCAAAGAGAAGAACGATGACCACAGAGGATACCTACACAAAGGTGTAGCGAAACGTACCTTTGCTAGGACATTCACACTCTCAGATGACGTAAAGATTGGCAGTGTTGATTACCAAGATGGTCTTTTGACCATTGAACTTAACAAAATCGTACCTGACAGTCACAAGAGAAAGGTATATAATATAGACTGATACCAAATTCCAGTGAAATATGTCACTCATCCACTGACAGTTTTGAATCTGTTGATAGTGGGAACAGTCGGTATGATACAAGTGATTCATACTCGTGCTCATCATAAGATGGAGATAGATGTTCACTCATATTGTCGAAACAATGCTGAGTGGGTAGAGTCACAAACACAGGATGATTACTAACCTACATAATGTACAACAGAAGAGACCTTCGGGTCTCTTTTTCTATGGAGTTTTTTTAATGAATCACTATGTGAACTGTGCTCCAAGGGGGAGCACTGACTATGAATCGATCACGCTAGATGTTCCTTCCCAAAATGTTGATGAGGTGCTACAATACGCTAGGACCCTTGCCGATGAACATAACGTGAGTGCAAGAAGAGCATTCGCAGACATCGTTCGTGGTGTTTACAATAACCTAACAGAAAATTATGACCGTAAAAATCGTAAGAATGATCAACGGAGAAGACGTAATCGCTGATGTGCAAGAAGCGTATCCCGAGAAGGATTCTTACTCTCCTATTGGATATTTTATGAAGGATCCCTATCAGGTAAACCTGCACGCTGCAGCAGAAATGCTATTCGAAGGGACACAGGAGACACCACAAAAGATCAACGATCTGAACTTGGAACTATTCCCTTGGATCCCATTGTCTTCGAATAATGCTACACTAGTAGTATTGAGCAACGTCGCTACAATCTACAATCCACACCCTGAGGTGGAATCAAAATGGAAAACTTGTATCAAAGGTAATGACACCACTAAAGATAATCCTTCTTAAGGATCATACGCACCTAATGGGTGCAGTCACAGAACTAGATGAGGAACCCTCTTACCTTATCTCTGACTGTATGAAAATCGAAGAAGGAGAATACAAGAGGTATCCCTTCTACACGAATCAACGTGACATCTTCTTGACTTCTGACGTAGTTTTGACTATAGTTGAACCGTCTGAAGAGACCATTACCAACTACAAGAAGGCACTTTGAGTTCAGTTTATACAAACGTAACATTGCTAGGTGACGCTATCCTCTGTCGTGGATATGAGGATGGTGTCCCTATTTCCTATAAGGAGATCATCAAACCTACACTGTATGTTCCATCACCGAAAGGTAAGTGGAAGACTCTTGATGGCGAGAAGATGGCACCTGTCAAACAAGACGGTGCTAAACGTGCTCGTGAGTTCATCGAGAAGTACAAAGGTGTTGAAGGGTTTGAGGTGCACGGTTACGAGAGATTTGTATATCAGTGGATCTCAGAGAAATACCCTCAGGATATGAGGGCAAACCTAGAGCAGATGAAGATCTATACGATTGACATCGAGGTTGCCTGTGAGAATGGTTTCCCTGACACTGAAGCGTGTCAAGAAGAGATGCTGCTGATCACTATTAAAGATCTTAGTAGTGGCAAGTACATCACTTGGGGTACACGTGAGGCAAAGATTGACACAGAGTATCGTGTCTTCTTTACTGAACAGGAGATGTTGTCTAACTTCCATACTTGGTGGGTAGAGAACACTCCAGATGTGGTCACTGGTTGGAACTGTAATCTGTACGACATCCCCTATATCTGTCGTCGTATTGAACGTGTGCTAGGTGAGAAGTGGCAGAAATCACTATCACCTTGGAACAAGGTCAATATGCGTGAGGTATTCATCAAGGGACGCAAGAATCTTTCTTACAATATTCTTGGTGTCAGTATTCTGGATTACCTTGATCTATACCGCAAGTTTACATATACCAATCAGGAATCATATCGCCTTGACCACATTGCGTTTGTCGAACTAGATGAACGTAAGTTAGATCATAGCGAGTTTGAAAACTTCAAAGCGTTCTATACTGAGGACTGGCAGAAGTTTGTTGAATACAACATCCACGACGTTGAACTAGTAGATCGTCTTGAGCACAAGATGAAACTACTAGAACTCGCTGTGGTTATGGCATACGATGCCAAAGTAAACTTCGAGGATGTTTACTCACAGGTTCGTATGTGGGATACACTCATCTACAACTATCTGAAGGAGCGTAAAATCTGTGTCCCTCCGAGACAAGAGAGCAACAAGAACGACAAGTACGCAGGAGCATACGTCAAAGAACCAAAACCAGGACTATACGATTGGGTGGTTTCGTTTGACCTTAACTCTCTGTACCCTCATCTCATTATGCAGTATAATATTTCGCCTGAAACCCTCCTCGACAAGCGTCACCCCACCGCCAGTGTTGATGGATTGCTCAATCAAAAAGTATCAATCGGGAGTGGAGATTACTGTGTGTGCGCCAACGGAGCACAGTATAGGAAAGACATACAAGGGTTTCTCCCCGAAATGATGCAAAAGATCTACGATGAACGTGTGATCTATAAGAAGAAGATGATCAAGGCGAAGAAAGAATATGAGAAGACTGGTAACAAAAAGTTACAAGATGATATTTCTGCCTTCAATAATATACAGATGGCGCGAAAGATCCAGTTGAACTCTGCATATGGTGCTATCGGTAACCAATACTTTAGGTATTATAACCTAGCGAACGCTGAAGCAATCACTCTTTCTGGTCAGGTTTCTATCCGTTGGATTGAAAACCGTATGAACGACTACCTAAATAACTTACTCAACACGGAAAAGGAGGATTATGTCATTGCATCTGACACTGACTCAATCTATCTTAACCTTGGACCTCTTGTTGATAAATTTTTTAATAGTAAGTCTGGCGATAAAGCAGCAGTTGTGGGGATACTTGACAAGATCTGCCAAGAAAAGATTGAACCCTACATTGATAAGTCTTACGCGGACCTCGCGACGTATGTATCGGCGTATGACCAAAAAATGAAAATGAAGAGGGAGACCATTGCCAACAAAGGTATATGGACTGCCAAGAAAAGATACATTCTCAATGCTTATGACATCGAAGGAGTCAGGTTTGCTGACCCTAAACTTAAGATGATGGGTATTGAGGCAGTTAAATCATCCACACCTGCTGCCTGCAGGACAGCAATTAAGGATGCTATGAAGGTGATTATGAATGGTACCGAAGAGGATACCCAAGAATTCATTTCAAACTTCAGAGACAAGTTCGAGAAACTATCAGCAGAAGAGATTGCATTCCCACGTGGATGTAATGGTCTGTCAAAGTTCTCAAATCCTGCTACAATATACTCAAAGGGAACTCCTATCCACGTGAGAGGAGCACTCCTATACAATTTCTATATCAAGAAGAACAAACTATCTCACAAGTTTCCTCTGATCCAAGAGGGTGAGAAGGTCAAGTTCCTCTACTTGAAGACCCCAAACAAAATCCAAGAGAACGTTGTAAGTTTCTTTCAGACTCTGCCGAAAGAATTTGGTCTTGACAAGTCCATAGATTATGACCTACAATTCCAGAAGAGTTTCCTTGACCCATTACAGGTTATTATGGATACTATCAACTGGAAAGCAGAGAAGATTGCTAACCTAGACGAATTTTTCCTATGACTACATCCTTTCTAAAAGACATTATTAAAGACATCGGCAATGACTATGCTTCAGTCGTTAGCGATGGGGTCGCTGCAGGCGACGTGTCTTCTTTTGTTGACACTGGGTCTTATATTTTCAATGCCCTTGTTAGTGGTTCGATTTATGGAGGTCTGCCTTCAAACAAGATCACCGCTATTGCAGGAGAGAGCAGCACTGGGAAAACTTTTTTTACTCTTAGTGTCGTTCGGAGTTTCTTGGATTCTAATCCTGATGGTATTGTACTATACTTTGAATCTGAATCTGCTGTCTCCAAAGATATGCTAGAGAGCAGAGGTATCGATGCTAATCGTGTTGCTGTTGTACCTGTCACAACTGTGCAGGAGTTCAGAACACAAGCACTCAAGACTCTGAAGAACTATTCCAAGATGGATGAGTCAGAACGTAAACCTATGATGTTCTGTCTTGACTCACTTGGTATGCTTTCTACCAGTAAAGAAGTATCTGACAGCGAAGAAGGTAAAGAGACTAGAGATATGACACGTGCACAGGTTGTAAAGGCAATCTTCCGTGTACTGACTCTAGAACTTGGTCGCTGCAATGTACCTCTGATCGTCACCAACCATACATATGATGTAGTAGGTGCATACGTTCCAACCAAAGAGATGGGTGGAGGATCGGGTCTTAAGTATGCCGCAAGCACAATTATTTTCCTAAGCAAGTCTAAGGAACGTGACTCCAAAAAGGAGATTGTTGGTAATATTATCAAGTGTACGACTGCAAAGTCACGCTTTACAAAAGAAAATTCAAAAGTAGAGACGAGGTTATTCTATGACGCAAGGGGATTGGACAAGTATTATGGACTATTGGAACTGGGTGAGAAATATGGAGTCTTCGAGAGGAGGGGGAATAGGGTTACTATTGGTGAATCTTCCGCTTTTCCTTCTGTGGTTCTTGCCTCTCCTGAGAAATATTTCACAGAGGAAATAATGGCAAAACTTGAGGAGGCAGCGAAACAGGAATTCGCATATGGATCCTAATCATTTCATCAGGGTCTATGATGATGCCCTGCCCAAGGAAGTTTGTACTAATGCAATCAGATTATTCGAGGAAGAAGAACTCGATGTCTGGGATAGAGACGGTCGTCCTACGTTTGCACAGTTCAACATCACTGAGAAGATAGAAAAAACTGAGAACAAAGACTGGGATATTATCCAGTCAGAACTCATCAGGTCTGCACACGATTACATCCAAAAATATATGGATGACTGTGACTGCAGACAATACTTTCCAATGAAGACATCACTTGAACAGTTTAGAATCAAGAGATACAAACCAGATACAGACGATGAATTCAAATGGCACGTTGATGTGGGTGACCACGAGTCTGCTAAGAGAATGCTTGTACTGTTCTGGTATCTAAATGATGTCGAAGAGGGTGGAGAAACTGAATTCAAACATATGAAAGTTACTCCTAAGTGTGGTAGACTATTGGTGTTCCCTCCCACGTGGACATACCCTCACGCAGGACTACCTGCAATCTCTAACGCAAAATACATCGCGGGAACTTACATTCATTATGTCTAATTCTGTAGAGGATCTGGTTGTTGCATCTCTGTTGCACAATACAGACTTCACTAGGAAGACTCTTCCTCACATCAAAACAGATTACTTTGAGAACTACAATAACAAGGTAATCTTTGAGGAACTGTCTTCTTATTTTACTCAGTACGATAGTCTCCCTACAAAGGAAGCATTGCGTATTGAGATTGAGTCACGTGATGATCTAAATGAAACTACATTCACTGACGTAAAACAAACACTTGATTTTGCCACTGAAGAACCACACGAAATCGACTGGTTGGTACACACCTCAGAAAAGTGGTGTCGTGATCGTGCTATCTACAATGCACTCCTAGAGTCTATCCAGATTGCTGATGGTAAGTCTGAGACAATGGGACGTGATGCTATCCCTTCTATTCTCTCCAATGCTTTATCTGTTAGTTTCGATAATTCTGTTGGTCACGACTATCTTGATGATGCTGATCAACGTTACCAGTTCTATCACAGGGTAGAAGAAAAGGTTCCGTTTGATATTGAATTACTCAACAAAGTTACCAAGGGTGGTCTATCTAAGAAGACATTGAACGTAGCACTTGCAGGTACAGGTGTTGGTAAGAGTTTGTTTATGTGTCACTGTGCTGCTGCTAATCTTGCTGCAGGATATAACGTGCTATACATCACGTTGGAAATGGCAGAAGAAAAGATTGCTGAGCGTATTGATGCTAACTTGATGAACATTCCAGTTCAGAAACTAGAGACACTACCTAAACCAATGTTCGATTCTAAGATCGAAAAGGTTCAAAACAAAACACAGGGTCGTCTCTTGATTAAGGAATATCCTACTGCATCAGCACACGTAGGACACTTCAAGGCATTGTTGCAAGAACTTTCTATCAAGAAAGCATTTGTACCAGACATCATTTATGTTGACTACCTTAACATTTGTAGTTCATCACGATACAAAGGTGCTATAGTTAACTCATACACATTTGTTAAATCCATTGCTGAAGAATTACGTGGACTTGCAGGTGAACATAATGTTCCTATCGTATCCGCTACTCAAACTACTCGTAGTGGTTATGGCAACAGTGATGTTGACCTGACAGATACTTCGGAGTCATTTGGACTTCCTGCTACTGCAGACTTTATGGTTGCTCTGATCTCTACTGAGGAGATGGAAGAGTTGAATCAAATTATGGTGAAGCAACTCAAGAATAGATACAATGATCCCACAGTAAACAAACGATTTGTTGTGGGTATTGACAGAGCGAAGATGCGTCTGTATGATTGTGAAGAACAAAAGAAGATCGTGGACTCTGGACAAGAGGAAACGATTGATGCATCTGACATCCTAACCTTCTCTAAACAAAACTTTAACGATTTCAAAATTTAATTATGACTGAGGACAAAGCAGAGTTTCGGGAATCTGTGAACACAGAACCCGAATCTATGGACAACCCTGCTGATCGCATCCCTAAAGAATTTAAGGGACCGCAGGGATTCAAAGGCAAAGAAGTTTACGAAAAGCGTAACAAGAATGCCAAGAAGAAAGAACCATTCACAGTCGATCTTGCTAACTATCTGAAGTTTGTAAATCAAACTACTAGCAAAGAGTCAAAAGATTTTGACACACTGATGGAACGCTATGAAACTCTCAAGGGAGAAGGGTGTGACATCGAACGTCTTGACACTGCTGCCTCTGGTCTTGTTGCTGAGGGTGGTGAGTTTATGGAGATTGTCAAGAAACTTAAGTTCCAAGGCAAACCCTGGAATGATGACAACAAAGAGCATCTCATCATTGAACTTGGTGATGTTATGTGGTATGTCGCCCAAGCGTGTATGGCACTTGGTGTAGGTATCGATGAAGTTGTCTTCCGTAACACAGTTAAACTGACCACACGTTATCCTGAGGGTCAGTTCACTGTCGTCAGGTCTGAAAACCGTAAGAAGGGGGACAGATAATGGGTGCAGAAATGCTTGCAGCAAAGACAACACTTGCTATGCTCGGTGGAGCAGTCAGTGCTTGGAACTCTATGTCATATGGAGAGGGATTTCTTTTCTCTCTATGGATTCTTGGGATGTATTATCTCAAACTAAAAATGGATAAGAGATTCGGGGTTGACAAAAGAAAGTAAGTCGGTTATATTATAGGAGTCGGACCGATCAACCGACACGGGAGTGACTGAATAACCCTGTTGGAATTAGGCGGGGTAATGTAAACGGTCAGGGGTGGTGCCCGCTCTTCGGAGAAGTCCTTACCAGGATGACTGTTGTTGTTATGTACTAATTTTCGCACTAGCGATTCCCATAACTTGTAGGTATAATGTATTCCTACCTCCCACACACCATTACATAATCAGGTTTATGAATATCTTCGTTACTGATCCTGATCCAATAGCATCTGCCAGAAGTCTACCTGACAAGCACATTGTCAAAATGCCACTTGAAACCTGTCAGATGCTTTCTATTGTCGCATCAGAAAAGTGGGGTCACGGTTTCGGTGACCTACCAAAACTTGACGGTACTCCTTACAAGACAGACAAGGGTGCCTTTCGTAATCATCCCTGTACAGTATGGGCAAACAGTTTTGTGCTCAACTGGCGATGGTTAATCACTCACGGTCTTGCACTCTGCAATGAATACACTCTTCGCTATGGCAAAGTTCACTCGTGTCAATTCACTCTTGAACACGCACGTAAAATATTTCCTACTGGCGATCCTACTGGCAGGAGCGGGAAGCATCCTACACCCTTTGCCAGAGCAATGTACGATGAATTCAAACACGACCAGTCAATAGATACATTCACAGCATATAAAAGGTATATCGCTTCAAAACCTTGGGTCAAAGATAACTATCTCCGTTTGCCAGAACGTAAACCAGATTGGGTTTCATAAATACTTAAAAAGTTTAGTGCAATGGCAAACAAAGGATTGCAATTTGAACACGCTGTGATGTACTCGGCAACGAGTCGTATTATTAATAAGAGTTCGCAAAACCAGAAAGATTTTGAGGATGCATCAGGACGTATTGGTGCTATCCCAAATGATATAAAGTCTGCTGCAGATAGAATTGTTGAGTCTATGGCACCTACTGGTAATAATATAGAAGCAAGGCAGAAATATTATAAGTCATTCCAAAAGATGTCTGGTGGTGGAGAAGAACCAAAGACAGACATTATGTTTAAGTCAGGTGGTGTGACATACAAATGCTCTATGAAATGGGGCAAGTCATATCAGTTGACATCTGCAGGCATTGATAAGTCTGTAGCAGTATTCCAAAAAGTATTAGCAAAGACTGCTAAGGATTGTGGTGGTGGATCTACTAACGCACAGACACTTGGTTACTTACAGTTGATCCTTGAGCAGATTGGTAATAAATGTGAGAACGCAAAGGGAACTGTTGATCAACCAACAGCAAAAAGAATCCTTTCAGATATAAAGAAGGCAGGTGGATTGAATGAGCAGTTGCAAGAAGTGCTAGGTTCGAAATCAAAACCTGATGGTGCTGCTGCATATGATTGCTTCAAGTATAATCTTACACACGAGTGTATGACAGGTGCTATGTTATTCAACAATGATGACAGAGCAGCGTCTCATATCCTCACTGAGGATGGTGTGAAAGAAATTGATGAGAAAGTAGTCAGAGGTGTGATGAAACAGGCAGGTGTCAGGATGGCATTGAAGGGCAGGGGTAAGGACAAAATTACAGGTGTCCGTCAAAATGCCATTGTGGTCCGATACGAGGTATAATAAAGGTATGGCAAAGCAAAATACCCACCTCGAACACCTTGAAGATGACATCCTAAACCAAGGTTCGAACGGAGGACGTAACGCTATCGCATTCCTAAGGGAACTTGGCAAGATGCTCACCGAACCTGTGTCAGGTGTCGGTGTTACTACCAAATGGGACGGTGCTCCTGCTGTTATTTGTGGCAAGCATCCCTCAACTGGTAGGTTTTTTGTTGGTACTAAGGGTGTCTTTGCTAAGATGCCAAAACTTTGTATGAATGATGAAGATGTAGATAGATTCTATAGTGGAGAACTGGCAAAGAAACTAAAGATGTGCTTGCGTCTCCTTCCTCAGGTACCTATGAATGGTGTACTGCAGGGTGATTTGTTGTTCACCAAAGGTGATGTGACAACAAAGAAGATGAATGGTCAGAAGTGTCATACTTTTATGCCAAACACTATCACATATGCTGTACCTACCAACACACCTATGGGTAAGAAGGTAGCAACCAGTCAACTTGGTATTGTATTTCATACCACATATACTGGTGGTCCTACACTCAGAGATATGAAACCTGGGTTTGGTGTTGATGTAAAAAGAATGCAGGCAACACCCAACGTTGCAGTGTTTAGTTCAGACTTTACAGATGCTACAGATGCATCTAGGTTTAATGCTGCAGAGAGAGGTAAGTATGATCTGCTAGTCAACCGTGCTGAAGGTTCTCTTAAGCAAGCATCTAGATTCTTGGACATCCTACAGGATCAAGGAGAGGGTAAGTTTATGCTCTCCGCTATGTTCAAAGTTTATTTCAACTCATTCATTCGTACTGGTAAACCTATTGTCAATGCACAGAGAGTTGCAGCAGGATTTGCTGCATTCTATTCAGCAGCACTAGACAAAGAGATCCAGTCTAAGAAACAAGAAGCAACCAAGAAAAAATATCAGACCATCAAAGCAAATGGTTTGAAGTTCTTGAAGTCAAATTCACGTGCTGTCTATATGACTGTCGCATCCTATATGAATTTGATCGCTGCTAAGACTGTAGTTGTCAGACAACTAGGAAAGGTTCAAGACATCGGTACATATATTAAGACACCCAATGGTTACAGAGTTACTGCACCAGAGGGTTTTGTAGCGATCAAATCAGGTTCTGCCCTCAAACTTGTGGATCGTTTGGAGTTCTCTAGAGCGAACTTCACAGTAGAAAAAAATTGGGGGTGATAAATAGATATGGAAAACACCAGTATATCAATGAAGTTCAGTCAGTTTATAACTGAAGCACGCACCGCTGCAGGTGAGGTTGCTGCTAAGAGAGGTCTCCAACACGCAGGTCACGGTTACTATGCTGATAGGCAGGGTAACATCGTTGCTAAGTCTGAAGGAGGTAATCGTCTGGTGCCTGTCGATGGTAAAGAGGCAGAACAAGCACAGATGAACTCCAATCAAGGAGCAGCAGAAGACGAGCATATTAATAGTGGTGAAGGTCTGGGTACTATCGCTCTAACCTTTGGACGTTTTAATCCTCCTACTGTTGGTCACGAGAAACTACTGAACACTGTATCTGAACAGGGTGCTGATAACTATAGAATCTATCCATCACGTACTGTGGATCCTAAAAAGAACCCACTAGAACCTGATGTTAAGATTGATTTTATGCAAAAGATGTTCCCTAATCACGCTGACGCTATCGTCAACGATGGTGATATGTCTAACATCTTCAATGTACTTTCCAACCTCAACCAAGAGGGTTACTCAGGTGTAACTATGGTTGTTGGTTCTGATCGTGTATCAGAATTCAAGTCATTACTTGAGAAGTATAACGGTCAGGCATATGAATTTGAAGAACTCAATGTGATCAGTGCAGGAGAAAGAGATCCTGATGCTGAAGGTGTAGAAGGTATGAGTGCATCCAAGTTGCGAGCAATGGCAGCGGCGGGTGACTTAGAAGGTTTTGCCCAAGGTGTCCCTGGTGGTGACATCAAACTTGCTGAACAACTAATGATGGAAGTTCGTGCAGGTATGGGTATCGTTGAACAGGAACAGGAAGAGGTTGCTGAACTTTGGGACATCGCTCCTAAACTTGATTCAGAGAATCTTCGTGAAGCGTTCTTCGAAGATAGAGTATTCCCACTTGGTTGTATTGTCGAACACCTAGACACAGGTGTAAGAGGTACGGTCATCAGAAGAGGAACTAATTATGTAATCTTTGAGACACCAGAGAATTGGAAATTCAATGTCTGGTTAACTTCTATTATGGAAGTAAAAGAACTGCATAAGTCAGCAGACGATGGCAGTGGAAACACCTGGAAGGTCGGCACTGATACATATAGACACGCAGTCCAAGCGATGACACCTGGACAGTTGGTCAAAAAATTCAGTGACTTCAGAAAAACAGGGTCAACTAAATAGTATTACGCAAATTTTCGACAGATGGATTTAGAAATTACTTCGAAACTTCTGAAGTATTCACCTTCGGACGTACAATCAGTTACCTACGTTATTGAATACGCAGAGCATAACTTCACTGGTGAAGCACGCTATGCTTATCTTGAGGAGCGTCTTGTCACTCCAACAGAGAAGGCAATCGCTGAAGTTATCATCGAAGGTAAGAAAGGTTTATGGGATAACATTCACGCTAAGAGAAAGCGTGGAGAAGCACCTGCAAAGAAAGGTGATAAGGATTATCCTAAGACACTCAACGTTGAGCATCACGAGAAGGATGAGAACGGTAAAGTTATTGAGCACGATGTCGAAGATGATGTCACCGAAGGTAGTGCCTATGGTATCTACAAAGGTGATGGTGTAGATAAGATCAGAGCACCAAGAATGCAGAAAGGTGCGATGGCATATGATGGTCCTAACAAGGCAGCATCTGAAGCACGCGATAGAATCCTTGCCAAGACAAAGGCAAAGCGTGCAAAGATCAAGGAGGAAACTTCTAATGCAGCAACACTGAACAACAAACCAAGTGCTGCATCTCCTAAGATTGATACACCTAAGGAAAAGCAGTCAACCGTTGATCCTCAATGCGAGAATCAAAGATCAATCAAAGCAAAAGGTTCGACTCCTAAGACTCAGGTTGAAGAAGGACTTAAACAAGCACGTAAGAACGTCGGCGCTGACAAGTGTTGGGACGGTTACGTTGCTAAAGGTACCAAGAAAAAGAACGGTAAGGACGTTCCTAACTGTGTACCCGCTAACGAGGAATGGGTATGGGATGTTGTAGACGAACTCGGTGAAGAGTTTGACATCCTTACAGATCAGGATCTACAAGATGTTGTTGTAGAGGCGCTTCTAGATTTCGAATCAGAACAGTATCTATCTGAAGCACTTGACATCTTGGATGGATTCGAACTACTTGTTGAATCAGATAAGTATTACGACTCTGCAGTCAAATCATCTAAGGATGCTGCCGCACGCATCAATAGAGGTAAGAGAGCAGAGAGATTGAAAGGCGCTGCATCTAAAGCAGGTTCTATCGTTAAGAAAGGACTTGGGATGGCAGGACGTGCTGCTAAGGCAGGTGCCAAAGCAGGTGCAAAAGGTGCAGTTCGTGGTGCAGGTTATGCATCAGGTCTTGCACAACGTGCAGGTTCTGCTGCTAAGAGAGAATTCTCTCAAGGCAGACAGCGTGGACTTGGTGGTTCATCAGGTTCATCAGGTGGTTCATCATCAGGTGGTGGTGGATCCTCTTCCTCAAACAACAGACCAGTATCCACAGGTGGAGACTCCAGACCACAACCTCAGTCAGGTGGTGGTTCATCCGCTCCTAAGAAGAAGGCAGGTCCAGGTCTTCTCAGTCGTGCTGCAGGTGCAGTCGGCAGAGGACTTAGAAAGGCAGTCGGAGCAGGTGCTAAGGCAGCAGGTAAAGTGGCAGTCGGTGGAGCAAAACTTGCAGGTAAGGCAGCAGTAGGTACTGCTAAAGTTGCAGGTAAAGCAGCAGTAGGTACCGCTAAAGTTGCAGGTAAAACTGCAGTTGGTGGTGCTAAACTTGCAGGCAAAGCGGTTGGTAAAACTGCACAAGCAGCAGGTTCTGTCGCTAAGGCAGGTGGTAAAGCAGCAGTAGGCACTGCTAAGGCAGGTGCTAAGGTAGTTGGTAAAACTGCTAGTGCTGCAGGTAGTGCTGTTAAGAAGACAGGTAGTGCTGTCGGCGGTGCTGTTAAGAAGACTGGTCAAGCAGCGGGTAATCTTGGTAAAAAAGTTATTGGTAAAACCTCAAGAGCAATCTCTAAAGGGTCTGATAAATTAGCAAGAAAACTCGGAGAAGAGACTATGACAGAATCAAGAGTGGACAAGGTAAGACGCCTTGCACTAGCACAAGAAACTTTCGAACACGACATCGCACAGGCACGTAACCCTGATGCTGATTCTTGGAGAGAGCGTCTTGCATACAGCAAGTACATTGCTGAACAACCAACGCCAGAGCAGTTGAAGAAGCGTGAAGTTCTAAAACAAACTAAGGACCTCACTAACAAAGGAAAGCACAAGGAAGCATCTGAACTATTCAAGAAGAACTTCCCGAACTTTGGTAAATAGTATGGGCAAAAAAACAAAAGTTATTATTAACCCTAAAAAGGAAGATCTAATGAAGGAATCCATCCGCGCACTTCTTCAGGCAGAACTATCTGACCTCAAAGAAGCATCTAAAAAATCAAGACTTGATCCTGTCGGTAAAGAAGACAAGGATATTGACAACGACGGAGACCACGATAAGTCAGATAAGTATCTGATCAATCGTAGAAAGACTGTTGCCAAAGCGATGGGAAAGAAAACCCATCTGTGTGCTAAGTATGTTGAGCACGCTGAGTATGGTTTGTGCTATACAATTCCAGAGGCACATACTTTGGTAGAGATGGCAGAACCTGATGAGTATGGACATACTCACGAGGTCACTCACTACGACATCGTAGATGAGGCAGAGCAAATGTACAGTCAAGTCCCTGCTAGTGAACTCGAAATGGTTATTGTTGAATCGCACAATCACTAATGAAATCTTTCGGAGAATACCTTAACGAATTGAATCGGTACGAGAAAGAAACTGGTAAGTCCACTGGCAGAGTTTCTGGTCGTACTGGTATCAATACTCCTGCCGCAGGCACACCTACTCAAAAAGGTGGTGCAGGTAAGAACTCTGCTATTGCAAGCGTCAAGCGGATGGTACGCAATATGCAGGGTGGCAAAGAGGTTGGTCAGATCAAGAAGAAGAAAGGTGCTAAGTCAGATGTAGGTACTGGCAAGTACAAGTCAATGGCAGACAGGCGCAAGAGTCAAAAAGATACCACTGCTGCAGATGCTAAGAAACGTGGTTTCAAAACTACTAAAGATTACGTGAACACTATGGCACGTTACGGTGGTAAAGATAACTACGACAAAGGACGTGGTTTAGGATCATAACAGCACCTATATAGAGTAGGTTTCTGTTTATTAATTATGACAAAATTTCTTCTACCTTTCGCAATTAAAATTATCGACGCAGCAGTTGATAAAATTCCAGACAATCTAGACGATCTAATCAAGAAGTTTATTGTATCTCTAGCAAAGAAAGCAGTCTCAAGAACTGACAACACTGTTGATGACCAACTAGTTGAGGCACTTGAGAAGGCACTATTCCCTGTAGAGGGGTAGTCTCACAGGCACTAGGGACCTTCGGGTCCCTTTCGTGTTTGTATAAATAAAATATAGGAAACATTCGGAGTAAATCAAGATGGCCATTCTGGGCAAAATCGACGCAGCAACGTTCTCCAATAATGTCGCGGTCACAAATGGTGACGCAACAGTTACTAAGAATGCCGCCGACACCGTTGTTGTCGGAGATGTTCTAGAATTGGCAAACGTCGCTTACATCGTCAAACAAGTTACAAGTACAACTGCAATCGAATTGCACAAAGCATATGCAGGTTCAACAAACGCAGGTTTGTCTGGTGCTGTAAGGAGAACTCCTCCTAAGGCAGTTGCTGAGTATGTAGTTAAAGGTGGCGACAGCATCACAGACTATCAACTTATCTTCGTTGATGAGACTGAAGATGGTATCGCATCTAACAAGACTCGTGGTATTGACGGACCTGGTTGGTGGTTGTATAGAACATACAACACAGCAGGTGGAACTACACGTCACAAGGCAGAAAAACTTGCAGCACTTAGAGTTGCAGCAAACGTATCTGGTGACGACGCTGATGATACAGTGGCAGCAGACGTGCTTGAGACCATTACTATTGGTACTCAACCTGCTAACCAAAACACATCTTCTGGTGCAGCAACCTTC
>CEVG01019738.1_pt1 | contig 32590 bp, 37 predicted proteins | sample 356511 | NCBI WGS metagenome assembly CEVG01 (sample SAMEA2623426, study PRJEB7988) | marine metagenome | biome: marine biome (ENVO:00000447); feature: surface water layer (ENVO:00002042); material: "saline water (ENVO:00002010), including plankton (ENVO:xxxxxxxx)" | depth 5 m | reverse complement strand
TTGTTTCATCAGACATGTTGATTGAAGGAGTTCATTTTGACTTAACTTATTTTCCTATTAAGCATCTTGGTTATAAGTCTGTAATTGTTAATCTGTCTGATATTTATTCTATGAATGCAATACCTTCTCAAATTATATTAAATATTGCAGTGAGTAGTAAGTTTAGATCTGATGCTATTTTAGAATTCTATGAAGGAGTCAAAATTGCCTGCGATGAATATAATATAGATTTGCTCGGAGGTGATACGTCATCATCAATTTCAGGGATGACAATTTCCTGTACGGCATTGGGATCAATTGAAGAAAAAAAAATAGTAAGAAGAAACGGAGCAAAGGCTAATGATGTGATTTGTGTTTCAGGCGACCTTGGAAGATCATATGTTGGTTTAAGAATTCTTCAGAGGGAAAAATCAAATTTTATTAAAGATCCAAAAAATCAACCTAATTTAGAAAAATACAAAAATATTATAGAAAAACAGTTAAGGCCAAAGGCAAGAGGAGATATCATTGATCATTTTTTAAAAAATGATGTAATCCCTAATTCAATGATAGATATTTCAGATGGATTATCATCCGATCTAATGCATTTAAGTGATTCTTCAAATCTTGGATTCAAAATTTTTGAAGAAAAACTACCGATTTCAAATGATGTGATAACAACGGCAAAAGAACTTGAAATAGATTATTTATCTTCAGTTTTAAATGGAGGAGAGGAATATGAATTATTGTTTTCTTTAAGTCCTGAAGATTTTAAAAAAATTGAAAATGAATCTTTAATTCCAATTGGGTTTTTTACTAATAATAGCAAAAAAATTATAGTGAGTAGTGATGGGAGTGAAGATGAATTAAAATCCTTTGGTTGGAAACATTTTAGTTAATCACCTTTGTAAGATATATATTTTTCATCCCTGTAAAGTATTCTGCTGAATCTATTCTGTCAAATATTCCAAAAATAGATGATCCACTTCCTGATAAACTCACAAATTTTGCACCTCTGTCAATAAGATTATTTTTAATTTTTTTTAGACCTTTAATTTTTTTCAAGGCATAGGGTTCAAAATCATTTTTCACATATTTATTCCAATTTTCTAAATTCTCGTTTTCTAATACTTCTTTTAAATTATAATTTCTCTTTTTTGGTGTGATTGAGTTGTAAGCTTCTGCCGTAGATATTTTTTCATTTGGACAATATATTATGATATATTTATTCTTCATATCAATATTTATTTTATCAAGGACATTACCAGTACCTGTCACGTACTTTATTTTATTATCAATGAAAAAAGGACAGTCACTACCTATTTTATTCGCAATCGAATAAAGATTTTTTTTTGAAAGTTTTGATCCATTTTCTTCGTTCAAATATTTTAGTAAGATTGCTGAATCTGATGATCCTCCACCTAACCCAGATCCAATAGGTATATTTTTATGTAAATGAATCTTATAATTCTTCCTTTGAGGTAAATTATTTAGAACTTTTAAAATCAAGTTGTCCTCCTCTTTACATTTAATAGGAATACCTGTTTCTATTAATTCAGATGTAACTGATTCTTTTACTTCAATTATGTCAAATAGACTTACAGGACAGAAGCAAGATTCAATATTATGATATCCAGATTTTAATTTCTCTGTGATATTTAAACCAATATTTATCTTGGCATTAGGATATAGAAGCATTTCTTAACTAAAATCTTCAATAATATCTTCTGAAATTCCAGTTGATGAAAATCCACCATCGTGAAATAAATTTTGCATTGTTATTTTCTTACTCATGTCAGAAAATAAAAATATACAATAATTTGCACACTCATCAGCTGTTGCATTACCCAAAGGAGACATTTTCTCAGCATAATTAAAAAATGCTTGAAATCCACTAATTCCGGATCCAGCAGTAGTTATAGTTGGGGATTGCGATATAGTATTAACTCTTGAATTATTAAGCTTACCAAGTCTGTAACCGTAGCTCCTAGCTATTGACTCAAGTAATGATTTTGCTTCTGCCATATCTGAGTAAAAAGGAAAAGTTCTCTGAGCGGCGACGTATGATAATGCAACCGATGAAGACCATTCATTTAGAACATTATTTTTCTCTGCAACTTGAAGCATTTTATGAAAGGAAATGGCCGAAACATCTAAAGTTTTATTTAGCCAATCGTAATTAAGGTCACCATATTCCTTTTTTTTCCTTACGTTTGGAGACATACCTACTGAGTGCAGTATAAAATCTATTTTTCCATTCATTTTTGATAATGATTTTTCATATAAATTTTCAATCTCTTCAATTGATGTAAGGTCAGCTCCAATTACTTCAGCACTGCACTTTTCTCCCAGTTCATTAATTTTTCCCATTCTCATAGCCATTGGCGCATTAGTTAGTGTAAATTCTGCACCTTCATCATGGCATCTTTCGGCAACTTTCCATGCTATAGAACTTTCATCAAGTGCACCTGAAATTATACCTTTTTTTCCTTTTAAAATCATTACTTAAAAATTAAAAATTCCTTTTAGAGCAAAGTAAGGAATTATTATATAAAGTATAGTGTCTCTAACAAAATAAAAAATAATAATTGTTACTATTAGCTTAAAACCAAATTTTTGAATTGTCTTCTTAAAACCGTTTTCCTGATAATAAATTATATATTCTTTCAAGAACTTAGGAATTAATTTATTCTTCAATGTTTTCATTCTAGCATTTTATTAAACACATCTATATTAGAAGGAGATATCTCACTTAAAATATTGAAAGCTTGTCTCCTTTCTGTTAGGTTTCCACCTTTAAATACGTTAGTTAACTCATTTGCTTTTGCATCAATAAATATACTTAGTATGGCTGAATTAAAATTCTTTTTATTTACACTGTTTAAAGAATTCATTTCATTTAAAATAGTAGATCTTGACTCCTCAGGATTACTATAGAAATTGTCCATTCCTCTTATATGATAATTATAGATTGCTTTTCTGACTTTTTCAAATTCTGGATTGAGGAAATTTTCACATATCCAATATCTATTTTTTCTCGAACCAAACTGATCCCAACCCTTGTAACCTGAGTTTTGGGATTGATTTAAGATTTTCCAGGCAGCCTTGAAATTTTCTTCACCTCCCTTTTCTTGAAAAGAATCATAATCAATACCAATTATTAGGTATGCATAGAATGATAAAAGTGAGGTTAAATTATCATTAAATCCATTTTCAACAAATTCAATTGTTTGAGATGGAAAATATTCAAATATCCATTCTCTATCTCCATGGTTAAGTAATATGGTTTCGTATGAGGAGTTGTAAATTGGCCTTGAAGATACTATTTGTACTGTAGCTTCGTATTGATTAGATGAGGGTTGATTTATTATATTGATTATAAAATTGCAGTTTATTTTTTCTTGGGAATTAAATTTATCATTGGTCCAGATCTGGCTATTTAGAAACTGCTCTATGTTGGTCTGCATTTCCTCAAATAGTAATTTTTCTGAGGACTGAAGTTTATCTGTATTGACTAAAACCTTTGAATTTAGTTCTTGACTCAGGCAAAAAAATGGAGTTATGTACAATAGAAATAGTACGAAAACTCTTAACATCAGAAATTTTTTGAATTATTTAATCTCAGTATTATCTTCCTCTTCTTCACTAGGCTTTCTAAAAAATAATTCATCCTCAACTAACTCTTCAGCAGCAACAGTAGTTGATTTAGGAAGTCTTTCAAAATATCTTGATATTTCTATCTGCTCTCTGTTTTCAAAAACTTCCTCGAGGTTATCTACATCAGACGCAAATTCGGCAAGTTTTTCATTTAATTCCTCTTTTTGTGTGGCAGAGAGTTGTCTAGCTCTTTTTCCAATAACTCTAACAGACTTATAAATATTTCCTGTTTTTGATGCAATTTCATCAACATTTAGATGGGTTATTTTTGATTTAATTTTCATGATATTATCTTTTTTGTGATGCAAAGTTACTTAATATATTTAAACTTTCAAGGTACATCTTTTCAGCTTCTATTCTATACGTACTTGAGGGATATTCGTCTACAAAATCTAAATATAAATCGATCAAATCCCTAAATCTATCTTCTTGGAGGTTTTGAAAGCTATTTGAAGCTATATTGTATTGAGATAAAATTTTTAAAAACATACCTTGATCATTATATTTTGAGTCTGGAAAATCTTTTTTAAAATTTTCTAGAGCAATTATAGCTGACTTATAGTTCCTTGTTTTAAAATATTGTTGAGCATTTTCAAAATTTTTTGTTTCCAGTTTTACCTGCAACTCATCGATTATTTCGTTAGCTTCTTTTGAAAAATCATTATATGGATACTTATTTATAAAATTTTGAATTGCATTTATGGCTTCTACCGTAGTAGATTGATCAAGATTTGAGTTTGGAGATGTTTTATATAAAGAGTATGCATATAAATATTCTGCCTCAACAACCCTTTCGCTTCTAGAAAAAAGTTCAATAAAAGATTTAAAATATTTTGCACTAGTTTCATACTGTTCTAGATTATATAGAGAGTAAGCAAAGTAAAAATCAACAATTTCAGACTCTTCACTTCCTTTGACTAGGGGTTTAATATCTTTAAATAAGGTACTTGCTTTAAAATACTTCTCTTCTTCATAGTATTCCATTGCAGCATCTAATTTCTTTTGATAACCAGTTGACTTCAAAATCTTTCTGTATTCACTACAAGAAGTAAGAATTAGCATTAGGAAAATTTTAAAAAAAAGTAACTTATTTATCATTGCGCAAATATATCTTTTTTCTTAGATAGTAAACGACATCCTGAATGGTTGGTTTCTCACTTTCTCTCCAACGAAAAGATTCAATATATTGGTCATCCTTAGATATTTCGTGAGGTGGTATTAATTTTGCTTGAGGATTTTTATAAAATATAATATTACTTATTTCATTTTCCTTAAAATTTAATCTAAGATCACTACAAATAATATAGTTTAAACCTATCATATTTTCCATACTCTCATCAAGAGCATAATATATTGTTTCTCCATTTCCTTTGACATTAATAGATTTTATGTTGTTATTTTCATCAAATTCTGCTTTCATTAACCTTCCTTTTATTTGATTAAAGTTTTTAAGGGTATCTTCTGAGATTATAAAAGCATTTTTAATTAAATTCATCTCTTCTATATTATTTTCATTTAAGATAAAATTTATAGTATCAGACGATATTTGATTTTTTCCATTCCAAACGACTGGATCATTAAACATAGTTATAATAGAATCACTAAGACTAAATTTTATTGAATCAGACCTTCCTGTGAATTGACTTCTATAAAATTTTACGTTATTATATGCTTTTAGCATAGTGATGTCTTTGTTGTCTCCGTAGGCCAAGATTGTATCCGACGAAAGATAAAATGTATCATTTTCTATATTTTTTTTAAGTAATGGTTCATCAAAAATTTTTGTTAATTCTTTTTCTCTGTCATAAATACCAGAATTACCTAATATATAATAGTCGGAATCTTTAATTTTTAATTTCACATTCTGATTTGCTTCGTATACCTTTTCTGATTCATTATAACTTATAATATCAGCTTCAAGTATATACTCGTTCGTTTCAATCGTACTGGATGTGAGACTTGTATTTAAATTCGATTCATTATAGCTACCTCCTAATGAATTTATCATAACACTATCATCTGAAATTATTTCTGAGAAACCGAATGTTGTTGCCTCTTTTGTTTCAGTATTATATATCATTGAATCTGAATAAATGATATAATCTTTCCCTCGAAATTTAACTTTTTTGGAGAATGAAGATATATTTCTATCACCAAAAAAAATACCATTAATACTCTGAAGATTATTAGTTTCATCTTTTAGACTCCCTCCATCAAAATATAATCCTTTTTTTTCATCAATATAGTAATCAAGTTTTTGTGTTTTAATTTCTTGTTGATCTTTGACATATATTACGTTTCCTCTCAGTTGAGCAATTTTTTTGTTACCGTCGTATATTAGAATTTTTGAGGTTATTACTGATGAGTCAGAGTTATAAATTTTAACATTACCATACGCCTCCATAAGATTTTTTTTGTTGTAAAAATTAGCAGAATCGCATCGAACTTCAGTTTCTCCTTGAATAAAAATTACATTACTAATTAATTTTCTGACAGGTTCCTTATTTATTCTCTGAAATTTTAGTTCATCTGCCTCATATTTAATTTTATCTCTTTTTTGACCATAAGCTGGTAATGAATATATAGATATAAAGAAAATTATATATGGAATTATTTTCATTATGTAAAAATAGATAGATAAAACTTTTATTATAATGCAATGATCAATTATTAAATTTGTATTATGAAATTACAACTAGATAAGGAATCATTTTTAAAATTTTTTAACATCAATGATATAGATATTAAAGAAAAATCATTCCTATGTGCGGTAAGTGGTGGGATTGATTCAATGGTTCTCTATGACCTTATGATTAAATGTAATCTTAATTTCTCTGTTGCCTCATGCAATTATAAATCAAGAAAAGAATCAGATAATGAAATCGAAATGATTAAATCTATTTGTGCTGAAAATAAAATTAATTTTCATTCAGAAATATTTAGAATTGATAAACAAAGTACAGGCAAATCTTTTCAAATGTTAGCAAGAGAAAAAAGGTATGAATGGTTTAAAAGTCTTATGAATGAATTTAGTTATGATTATTTGGTCACTGCTCATCATGCAGATGATAACATTGAAACAATCCTACTTAATTTTTCAAGAACAACGGGCTTCAAGGGTTTACTTGGAATTCCTGAATCAAAAAATCAAATTTTAAGGCCTATGTTATCTTTTGAGAAAGATATAATAATCAACTATGCAAAAAAAAATAAAATAAAATGGAGTGAGGACTCATCGAACAAGACGAATTTATATAATAGAAATAAAATCAGAAAAAATATTCTCCCAATCCTTAAGGAAATCAACCCATCATTTATTCATTCAATTTCAACATCAGTAAATAGGTTGAGGCTCACTGAAAATTTTATAAATGATAAACTAGATAAGTTTAAAGAAAAATATGTAACTATTGAAGATAATTTTGTCATAATTGATAAATCTTTCATTGTCCATTTGAGAGAGGATTTAATTTTATTTTATGAGTTATTAGGAGAATATGGATTTTCATTTTCTCAAATTGAAAAACACATACCTTCAATTAAAAAGATTAATAAAAAGTTAATTTCAAAAACTCATCAGTTAATAGGTGACAGAAAAAACCTCATAATTACTCCACTTGATTATGAGTTTAATACTAAAATAACTTCAAAAAGTATTAGAGAGGTAAACTGTGGTCATTTCAAAATCAGAGGAAATATTTTTAATAAAGGAGAAATTTCAATTAATAAAAATAAAAAAAACGCTCAATTGGATTATGATAAAATTCAATTTCCTATAACATACAGAAATTATTCTGAAGGTGATTCTTTTTCTCCTTTAGGAATGAGAAATCAGAAAAAGGTATCAAGTTATATTTCTGATATTAAACTAAATTATATTGATAAGATACATCAGCTTGTTCTTGAAGACAATAAAAATAATATTGTTTGGCTTGTTGGACAACAGATTAGTGATAAGTATAAAGTAGATAATTACACAAAAAAGATTTTAAATCTTGAAATAATTTAATTTTTTATAGGATGGTTTTACTCATCTTATCTAATTTTGATTAAAATAAATAATATGAAAGTAACAGTTGTAGGAGCAGGAAATGTTGGTGCTACGTGTGCTGATGTCTTAGCTTATAGAGAAGTATGTAATGAAATTGTTTTGGTTGATATAAAAGAAGGTTTATCGGAGGGAAAATCTCTGGATATATTTCAAAAGGCTCCTATCAATTTATATGATTCAAAAACAACTGGATCTACAAATGATTATACACTGACAAGTAATTCAGACGTTGTTGTAATCACATCTGGCTTACCAAGAAAACCTGGAATGTCAAGAGATGATCTAATTGGAACCAATGCAAAGATTGTAACTTCCGTAACTGAAAATATTATAAAATATTCTCCTAACTGTATTATAATCATTGTTTCTAATCCTCTTGATGTTATGACATATCAGGCACATTTAACATCAAAATTTCCAAGAGAGAGAATAATGGGAATGGCAGGAATACTTGACACTGCTCGTTTTAGAGCATTTATTTCTGAAGAGTTGAATGTCTCAACAAAAGATATTCAAGCTTTACTACTGGGAGGTCATGGAGATACAATGGTTCCATTACCTAGATATACAACAGTATCTGGAATACCTGTAACTGAGTTGATTGAAGATGAAAAACTGAATGATATCATAGAAAGAACAAAGTTTGGTGGTGGTGAGTTAGTAAAGTTAATGGGAACATCTGCTTGGTATGCTCCTGGTTCTGCAGCAGCTCAGATGGTTGAGGCAATTATAAAAGATCAAAAAAGAATTTTTCCTGTTTGTATTAAACTTGAGGGGGAGTATGGGATAGATGACTGTTATCTTGGTGTTCCTGTAGTCCTAGGTTCAAATGGTGTTGAGAAAGTGATTGAGTTGAATTTAAATTCCGAGGAACTAAAGCTTTTAGAAGAATCTAGACAGCATGTCAAAGAGGTAATGTCTGTTTTAGATAATCTCTAATGGACAAAAGTAAAATACATGAGAGTAATCTCATTAGTAGAGATCTCAGTTGGCTCAATTTCAATTATAGAGTCTTAGACCAGGCAAAAGATTCAAAAAAAAATGTTCTTGAAAGACTTAAATTTCAGTCTATAGTTTCTTCAAACTTTGATGAATTTTTTGAAATCAGAGTTGGTAGCTTATATAACTACATTGATAATAATAAAAAAAGATTCGATTACTCTGGATTGAGAGAATTGCCTTTTAGGGATCACTTGTTAGGAGAGTGTCAAGTTTTCTTTAAAAAATTTTATAAAAATTTTAATGATAAAATTATCCCTGAGATGATTAAAAATTCTATTTATCTCGGCGATATTGAATCATTAGATGAGGAAGGTAAGAAAAAGATTAAGAAATATTTTAAAAAGACAATATTTCCAATGCTTACTCCAATGGTATTTGATAATCTTCATTCATTCCCTATCCTAATGAATAAGGTTTTAATATACGGTGTTGTAACAAAATCATCAGACAACACTAATAAAAGAAAAATATCATTTATTCAAATACCTGTAAACATTCCAAGATTTTTTGAATACAAGATTGACGAAAAAATTATATTTATTCCAATCGAAAAAATCATTCATAAATACATTAAAAAGTTTTTTAGGAATGTGATGATTGAATCAATATCTCTATTTAGAATAATAAGAAATGGAGACTTTACTTTAGAAGAATCAGAGGATATTGAAACCAATTTTCTGGAAGAACTCAAGCAAAAATTAAAAGACAGAAAATTTAGTAGAGTTGTTAGAATTGAAATTCATGAGGAATATGATGATCATCTAGTTTCCAAACTTAAAGATATATTGGATGTTGGTGACAAAAATTTATTTGAAGTAAAAAAGGAATCGATAATTGATTTAACATCATTAAATCAGATTATCAACTTTGAAGAGTTTTCTGAATTGTTATCTGAAAGAAAGAAACCTATACTTCCATTTGATTTTGATAATAAATCAGATAAAAATATTTTTGATATTTTATCAGAGAAAGATATTCTACTTCATCACCCCTATAATTCTTTTGATCCAGTTATTCAGTTTTTATATGAAGCTGCTGAGGATCCAAATGTTTTATCAATAAAGATTACTCTATACAGAACAGCAAAAAATTCAAGAGTAATTGATGCACTTTTAAAAGCTTCAGAAAATGGAAAACACGTTTCGGTCTTATTTGAGGCTAAAGCAAGATTTGATGAAGAAAATAATCTTAAGAATGGTTATAAATTAGAGAAATCTGGTTGCTATGTTATTTATGGAATAGGAGCATTAAAAACACATACTAAACTATTATTAGTGGTTAGAAGAGAGGGAAAAAAAGTTAAAAATTATGCACATTTAGGTACTGGAAATTATAATGAAACAACCTCAAAACTTTATACGGATTTAAGTCTAATGACATCCAAAAAAAAATACACAAAGGATGCTCTAGAGTTTTTTAATGTTATAACTGGTCATTCAATTCCTGACGATTATGAAAATTTAATTACCGCACCAATTTACATGCGAGATAAAATTCTTGAACTTATTGATAAAGAAATATTAAATGTTCAAAAAGGTAAAGAGGGTAAAATATGCATAAAAATTAATTCTCTTCAGGATAAACATGTAATTAACAAATTATATGAAGCAAGTAATAAAGGAGTTGTGATATATTTAATTGTAAGAGGAATCTGTTGTTTAAGACCTGAAAGAAAAAATCTCAGTGAAAACATTAAAGTCATTTCTATTATTGGTGAATATTTAGAACATAGTAGATTGTATTATTTTCATAATTCTGGTGATCCTGTAATATATTCAGGGAGTGCTGATGTAATGATAAGAAGTTTTAAAAGAAGAGTTGAGTCACTATTTAAAATCAATGATGAATTCATAAAAAAACAAGCAATTACAATTTTGAATTATAATCTAAGAGATAATAAAAATGCATATATATTGAATGAGGATGGAAGTTATGATAGGATAAAAAATAAAAGAAAACCTTTTTCTGTATTTAGTGAATTTTATAAGCTTGATAAAACTAAAATTGATAATTCTATTGTTCTTTAATTAAATAAATATTTAAATTCATAATAATGAGAAAATTAAAATTAGGTATGATTGGAGGAGGTGAGGGCTCTTTTATAGGAGCAATTCACCGAAACGCTGCACTTTTAGATAATTGCTATGAATTAACGGCCGGATCCTTTAGCTCAGATTATGAAAATTCTAAACTTACAGGAGAAAAACTTTTTTTAGATCCTTCAAGAATCTATAAAAACTATGAAGAAATGCTAGAGAAAGAATCAAAAATATCTGAGAATCAAAGAATTGATGTAGTTTCAATTGTAACACCTAATCACTTACATTTTGATCCAGCAATTAAATCTTTAGAAAAAGGTTTACCTGTTATTATTGATAAACCCATGACTTTTGACACGGAACAGGCTAAGATACTACACGATAAGGTTGAAAAAACAAAAATTCCATTTGCAGTAACTCATACTTACACAGGATACCCTATGGTTAAACAAGCAAGAAGTTTAGTGCTAGATGGTAAAATTGGTAAAGTAAGAAAGGTAGCAGTTGAATACCCTCAAGGTTGGTTAAGTACGATGTTGGAAAAAGGTAATAATAAACAGGCATCATGGAGGACAGATCCAAGTAAATCTGGAAAAGCTGGGAGTATGGGTGACATTGGTACTCATGCAGCGAACATGGTTGAGTATGTTACTGGAAAAAAAATTAAGAGATTGTTATCTAAAGTAAATGTTTTTGTAGAGGGAAGGTTACTAGAAGATGATGGTAATGTTTTAATTTCTCTTGAAGATAATATTGAAGGTAATTTGATGACAAGCCAAATAGCAACAGGAGAGGAGAATGATTTAAAAATTAGAGTCTGGGGAGATAAGGGAGGGATTGAGTGGAAGCACTCTACTCCAAATACTTTAATCCATAAATTAAGTGACGGACCAAATCAAATTCTTAGAGCAGGTGTTGATAATTCTTATTTATCTGATTTTGCACTGGCACATTGTAGAACACCATCAGGTCATCCTGAGGGATTTATTGAGGCTTTTGCAAATATTTATAGAAATTTTGCTTATTCTGTGGTAAACTTTATTGAGAAAAAAGATAATGATTCAATTTATGATTATCCTACTGTAGAAGATGGTTATAGAGGTATGAAATTTATTGATGCCGTAATTGAATCATCAAAAACCTCAGAATGGACTAACGTATAAACTATGAAAACAATTAAAGGACCTGCAATATTTTTAGCACAATTTATGGACGACCAAAAACCATTTAATAATATGGAAAATATTTGTAAATGGGTTTCAAAATTAGGATATAAGGGAGTACAAATTCCAACATGGGATCCTAGGTGCATTGATTTAGAGAAAGTTGCTGAAAGTAAAGATTTTGCAGATGAATATAAAGCAAAAATTAATTCATACGGAGTTGATATCACTGAGCTTAGTACACATCTTCAAGGACAACTTGTTGCGGTAAATCCTGCATATAATAAAATGTTTGATGGCTTTGCTCCGAAAGAATTTAGAAATGATCCTAAAAAGCGTACAGAGTGGGCAAAAAATCAATTAATTCTTGCTGCAAAAGCGTCTAAGAATTTAGGTATAAAAGTTCATGTGACTTTTTCTGGTGCATTAGTTTGGCCATATCTGTATCCGTGGCCTCAAAGACCTGATGGTTTAGTTCATACTGCTTTCAAAGAGCTTTCAAGGAGATGGCTTCCTATATTGAATGAATTTGATAGTAATGATGTTGATCTATGTTATGAAATACATCCAGGTGAAGACTTACATGATGGCTTAACTTTTGAAAAATTCTTAAAGTACACCAATAACCATTCAAGAGTTAAGATGCTTTATGATCCAAGTCATTTTATACTTCAACAACTAGATTATTTATCTCATATTGATATTTATCATGAATATATTAAAATGTTCCACGTCAAAGACGCTGAATTTAATTCGAATGGTAAAGCTGGTGTTTATGGAGGGTATGCTGATTGGAAAGATAGACCAGGACGTTTCAGATCATTAGGAGATGGTCAAATTGATTTTAAGTCAATCTTTTCAAAACTTACAAAATATGGATATGATGGTTGGGCAGTATTAGAGTGGGAATGTTGTATAAAAAGTAATATCCAGGGAGCTGAGGAAGGATCAAAGTTTATATCAGATCATATTATAAATGTATCAGAAAAACAATTTGATGATTTTGCCGACTCAGGTAGTAACAAAGAAGAATTAAACGAAATTTTAGGAATTGACTAAATCTTTTTTTTTAAATACAATAATTTTTCTTTGACTGCATTTAATTTTTCAATTATTTCATCATTACCGTTATAATTAATATTTATTTCTTTTTTGATAATTTTTTTTGCACCATCAATTGTAAATTTTTTGTTCTTTAGGAGGGATTGAATTGTTTTTAAAACATTTATGTCCTTTTCTGTAAATTTTCTAGAGCCTTTAGAGTTTTTCCTAGGGTTTAGTTCATCAAACTCTGTTTCCCAAAAACGTATTTGTGAAGTGGATAGATTTAAATTATTTGCCACTTCACCTATTGTGAAATATTTTTTTTTAATTTCTCTCTCCTTATATGGCATACTAGTATGTTGAACCTAGTGCTTGATTTTCAACAGAAGCAATCTTAATTACCTCCTCATATTGACTAGGTGTAAGATCATTGAAGAAAAAGTTTATTGGGTTTACTTTTTTTCCATTTTTATGAACTTCATAATGTAGGTGAGGAGCAGTTGATCTTCCTGAGTTACCACTATATGCAATTAATTCACCTCTTTTAACTTTTTGACCTCTTTTTATATTGAATTTATCTAAGTGGGCATATACTGTTCTGTACCCATTACCGTGATCTAGATAAATATGTTTACCAAACCCTCCAAATGAGGTTTTGACTACTACAGCTTTTCCATCAGCAGTTGCATATATAGGTGTTCCGACTTTTATTGAAAAGTCAAGCCCATAATGCATTCTTTTAACTTTTAAGAATGGATCAATTCTTCTGCCAAAACCAGAGGCAAGTCTTTTAAGATCTTTATTAGAAACTGGTTGAATAGCTGGTATTGCTGCAACTAATTCTTCCTTATTTACAGCCATATTATATAAATCATCATATGATTTAGTTTGAATATAAAGTTTCCTCTTTAATTCATCTATTTTGGCATAGTTATCAATTAATAAATCTTCTCTTTCAAGATTTCCATCGAGTAAGTCTTTATATCTGTTTATACCTCCTATACCAACTTTTCTTACTGATTTAGGTATTGGTTCAGATTCAAAAATTATTCTATAAATATTATCATCTCTCTGTTCTAAATTCTCTAACATTTTGTAGGCAATGTTTACTTCCTTATTAAGTATTTCATAGTGTGTTTGTAACTCACTATTTTCTTTTTTTAGTTGGATAATTTTTGGTGACTCGAAGTAGGCGTCATAGATGCTGACTAGCCCTATACTCGTTATAAGAATTAAAGTAAGAAAACCTGTAATATTTAGAAACTGTTCTTTTTTAGTCTTTTTGACTTTTTCAAATTTACATGTTTCTGTATTGTAATAATATTTCTGTTTTCCCATAATTAGCAGAAAATAGCCTAATTTTATATTCTATATTTGCAAAAATAAAAATATTCATTGATTTATAACTCATATGGATACCAAAAAAATTAGACAGATATTTTTTGACTTTTTTAAAAATAAAGGTCATTCCATTATTGAATCAGCTCCTATCACAGTTAAAGATGATCCAACTTTAATGTTTACAAATGCAGGTATGAATCAATTTAAAGACATTTTTCTTGGAAATACTAAATCTAAAAATAAAAGAATTGCTAATACTCAAAAATGCTTGAGAGTAAGTGGTAAGCACAATGACCTTGAGGAAGTTGGTATTGATAAATACCATCACACCATGTTTGAGATGTTGGGAAACTGGTCTTTCGGAGATTATTTTAAAGAGGACGCAATAAAATGGGCATGGGAACTTTTGACCAAAGAATATAAATTAGACGAGTCAAGACTTTATGTTACAATTTTTGGAGGAGACAAGTCTGACAAGTTATCTAGAGATTTAGAATCTTTAGAAATTTGGAAACAAATTGTACCTCAATCTAAAATAATTGATGGTTCTAAGAAAGATAACTTTTGGGAAATGGGAGAAACTGGTCCATGCGGTCCCTGCTCTGAGATACACATCGATTTGAGAGACCCTAAAGAGATTCAAGCAGTCCCTACCTCAAAACTTATAAATAAGGATCACCCTGAAGTAATTGAGATATGGAACCTAGTATTCATAGAATTCAATCGAAAAATTGATGGTTCCTTAGAGAATTTACCAGAAAAACATGTTGACACAGGGATGGGCTTAGAAAGACTTTCTATGGCCATAGATTCACTAACATCTACATATGATACTAATATTTTTAGGTCAATAATAAAATCATTAGAAAAAATTTCAGGAAAAAAGTATGGAGTAGAAAAAGAAATAAATATAGCATTTAGGGTAATTTGTGATCATATAAGGGCAATTGTATTAACTATATCGGACGGTGCTATACCATCAAATAATAAGGCAGGATATGTTATAAGGAGAATTTTAAGGAGAGCAGTAAGATATGGATACTCAACACTTCAATTGAAAGAACCTTTTCTTAATGAATTATCTCAATCTGTAATTGTAGAGTATAAAGATATTTTTAAAAATCTAAGTTCTCAGAGTGATTTTATAAAGGAGGTAATTCTAGAGGAAGAGAAGACTTTTTTATCAACTCTTGATAAAGGATTAAAGAAAATAAATGAATATGGAGAATCTTCCAAAAAGGTATCGGGAGAATTAGTTTTTGAGTTATATGATACGTATGGTTTTCCTATTGACCTAACTGAGCTTATTTTTAGAGAGAGGGGAATCAACATCGATAAAGAGAAATTTAATGAACTGCTAGAAACTCAACGAAATAGATCAAGGAATGTAAGTAAAGCAATATCTGATGAATGGAAAATTCTAAAGAAAGGTAAAAAACTGACCTCATTTATTGGGTATGAGGAAGATAATTCACTATCTCAAATTATTATGTATAGAAAGGTCAGTGAGGATGAAAATACAAATTTTCATCTAGTCTTTGATAAGACACCTTTTTATCCTGAGTCTGGGGGTCAAGTTGGAGATAAAGGTGTTATTTATGATGGTAATGAAAAAATAAGAGTTCTTGACACTTTTAAGGAAAATGATTTAGTTATACATCTTGCAGAAAAACTTCCTAGCTCGCTAGATGATAAAATTAAAATTGAGATTGATAAAAATAGGAGAGAGTTTATCTCTAAAAATCATTCTGCCACTCATTTGCTCCATTCGGCTTTAAGAGATACATTAGGTAATCATATTTCACAAAAGGGGTCACTAGTAAATGAAAAAATATTAAGGTTTGATTTTTCACATTTTTCTAAAATTGATGTTGATTCCCTAGAAAAAATATGCGATATAGTTAACGACAAGATTTTTGAAAATATTAAAGTTAAAATTGAAAATAATGTCAACATTGAGGATGCTAAAAAGAAAGGTGCTACTGCTCTTTTTGGTGAAAAATATGGGGACAAGGTTAGGGTGGTAAGCATTGATGATAAGTTTTCTTTAGAACTGTGTGGAGGTACGCATGTAGGTAGTACTTCTGAGATAGGACAGTTTAAAATTCTTTCAGAATCCTCTATTTCATCTGGTGTAAGAAGAATTGAAGCATCAACATCTGTTGAGTCAGAAAGGATATCTAAATTGGATTCTAAGACAATTAGTGAACTTAAAAATTTATTAAAATCAAAAGATATTCTTGAATCAGTAAAATCCCTAATTACAAAGAATAAAGCTTTAGAAAAAGAAATTGATTTGAAAAATAATGAAAGGAAAAAACAAATTAAGTCTGAACTTAATTCTTCAGTATTAAAAATAAAAAATGTTAACCTTCTTATTAATGACTTTAAAGATGAGAAGATGAATTTTGTTAAACAAATCGCTTTTGAATTAGAAAAAGAATTAAAAAATATGATTTTTCTTGGTACGCTTCTAGACTCAGATAAACCGCTAATTTTAATAATGATTTCAAAAAATTTATTGGATGAATTAGATATTGATGCGAACGACATAATAAATAAGTTAGCAACTCATATTGAAGGATCAGGTGGGGGTCAAAAGTTTTTGGCGACTGCTGGTGGTAAAAATAAAGAGGGGATAAAAAAAGTAATAAATGAGGGTAGAATCATTTTAGAATCAATCTTAAACAAATAGTTTGTTTTATCGTTTTTAGATTAATGCAAACAAATACTAATACATTAATTTATATGCAATTCCATAAAGCCTTCAATGTTCTATTATTCATATCATTTTTGATATTTCTGTCTTGTGGTGAAAATCCGAGTAATGGAACTGAGAAGATAAAAATATCTGTTAAAATTGATGGTTCAGGAAATTATGATGAGGTAAGATTACAAAAGGTGAATTCTGATTATTCCATAGAATTAGTTGAATCTGCAAATTTTGTTGAAGATGAAATTGAGTTCAATATTTTTGTTTTTGAATCTACTTTATTCAGGCTAGATTTCATGGGATACACAAGTTTAGATCTTATTTTAGATAAATCAGACGTAGATATATTTGTCGATGATTCAAACTCTTTATTTGAATTTACTGTTAATGGTTCTGATGATACTGAGATACTGAAATCTATTGAAAATAAGATCACAAATTATAGATCAGAGATTAGAGAACTTAATATAAATTTTGTTGAAGCCAGCCAGAACAGAGACTTTGAGCTTGTAAATAGTATTCAATCTGAGTTTGATTTCAAAAAAAATCAGTTTGAACTTTCATTAAAAGATTATTTATCAAGTGCTAAAAGCTCTCTTGCAGTACTAGTTACTGCAGATTATCTTGATATAGAAGAAAATCTCATTTTTTGGGAAACTATATATAACAATTATATCGAGGAATTTAAGGATAATACTTACTTTAAAAATTTTGAGAATAAGCTGATTAAGATTAAATCTATCTCTATCGGGAGTGTAGCACCTGACATAATATTAAACGATACAAGTGGTGTGCCAATTTCATTGGCCTCGTTAAGAGGAAAATATGTATTATTAGATTTTTGGGCAGCTTGGTGCAGACCATGTAGGGAAGAAAATCCTAATATTGTAGAAAATTACAATAATTATAAATCTTATGGATTTGATGTTTATCAGGTTTCATTAGATAGGACTAAAGAAGATTGGGTTAGAGGTATTAAACAAGATAAATTGCCATGGATCAACGTTTCTGATTTAAAATATTATCAGTCAGAGGCTGCAGAGTTATATAATGTAGACAGAATTCCTAGTGCTTTTCTATTAGATCCTGACGGCAAGATAATTGCCAAGCATACAGATTTAAGAGGTCCAAATCTCTCAAGAAAATTAGCTGAAATTTTTAATTAAATATTGATTTTAGCTCATCTGCTTCCTCAGGTTTCATTTTGCCTGCAAGTATTAGTCTTAGTTGCCTTCTCCTAAGGGCACCATCAAAAAGTTTTTTTTCCTCTTCTGAATTTGGTTTTACTTCAATTGATTTAACAGGTTTCCTTTTTTCATTTAAGGTAACGAAAGTAAAGAACGCACTATTGCTAATTACTGATTTTTGAGATTCGCTGTTTTGAGAGCTGACCTCAATAAAAATCTCCATAGATGTATTAAATACCCTTGTTATAAATGCAGTTATTGTAACTATATCGCCTTTAAAAATGGGAGACTTAAATGTAATATTATCAACTGAAGCAGTTACAGATATTTTTTTTGTGTTTTTGTTAGCACAAATAGCGGCAGCCATATCCATCCAATACATAAGCTTTCCTCCAAAAAGTGTATCTAAATTATTTGTATGGTTTGGTAGAACCATTTCACTGATTGATATTTTAGTGTCTTTGCAGTCTATGACTTTATCTTTCATTTTTTATTTTCTAAAGCAAATTTAACTTTTATGTTTGCATAGTAATTATAAAACACATTAAAAATGTTTACAGGAATTGTTGAGACAACTGGAGTTATAGAGGATTTATATTACGACAAAGAAAATTTAAATTTAACTATACAGAGTAGTATTAGTCGAGATTTGAGGGTTGACGAAAGCGTATCTCATGACGGAGTATGTCTTACTGTTACACACAATTCGGACACATCTCATAAAACAACATTAGTACCAGAAACCATCAAAAAAAGCAGATTTTCAGATCTGAAAATAGGATCCGAAATAAATATTGAAAGAAGCTTAAAGATAAGTGATAGATTAGATGGACATATTGTCCAAGGTCATGTAGATGATGTTGCTGTTTGTAAAGAGGTAATTGACAATGGAAATAATTGGTTGTTTACTTTTGAAACTAATAATTATTTAAAATATGTTGTTGAGAAAGGAAGTATAACAATAAATGGAGTGAGTCTAACTTGTTTTGATGTAAAAGATAATCTCTTTTCAGTAGCAATTATTCCTCATACTTATACCAAAACAAATTTTAGAAATATTTTAAAAAATCAAAAAGTAAATATTGAGTATGATATTCTTGGAAAGTATTTAGAAAGACTTAATAAGAATCAGACATAAGAAGAGTTTCAATGTCGTTTTTTATTTTTGATATTTCAGTCTTATCTGTTCCATCGTATATGCCTCTAATTCTCCTTTTATTATCAACAAGTAAAAATGTGCCACTATGTAAAAATCCACCTGGTTCTGATGAATCAGCCATTGCAGTCACCATATAGCTTTTTTTCGCTGTTTCATGTATATATTCAATATCCCCTGTAACAAAGTGCCATTTTTTAGAATTTACACCAAGGTTTTTTGAGTACTTGTTAAGTATATCAACATTATCATATTCAGGGTTAACTGTATGTGATAGAAACTTTACGTTATTTTGGTTCTCAAAATGATCATAAATTTTCAACAAGTTTGATTTCATAATTGGACAAATGGTAGGACAGGTTGTAAAAAAGAAATCAGCAAGGTAAATATCATTTTGAAATGTATTATTTGATATTGTGTCTCCGTCTTGATTTATGAATTTAAAATCACTTACAGTATGATCTAAAGTGTCAGTTTTTAAAATACCGTTAATTTTTTTTTCGATTATTTTTTTTCTGCCGTATATCGGTAATTCTTCTACTTTTGAATTACACGACAATAATAAAAATGTGAGAAAGTAAACAGTTTTTTTCACTTTAATAATTTGTATGTAGTACGATAAATAATTAATGAAGTTAGAAAACCCATAAATAGACCAACTACTACATCACCAAAGTAATGAACACCCAAATAAATTCTACTGTATCCAACTAATATGCTCCATGTAAATAAAAATTGAATTCTTTTTTTGGTAATAAAATAAAATATTGTTGCTAATGAAAAGGTTGTTGAGGAATGAGATGATGCGAAGCCATATTTTTTACCACACCCTGAAACAATATCAATTATTCCTACTAATTCAGGATTATTACAAGGCCTTAATCTTTCAAAATATGGTTTCATTAGCGAGGAAGTAATAAAATCAGAAATTATAACTGCTAAAACACTAATAACAATAAGTTTTAAAAATATTTTTTTCTCATTTGTGTAGAGAAAATATATTAAATATATATAGAGAGGTATCCAAACATATTTATTACTAAAAAGAATCATTACATAATCAATGTATTCTGAAGAAAAACTGTTGATCAATAATGTAATCTGTTTATCAATCTTAACTATGTATTCAAACAATATATTTAAATTTATTTAATGCTTCTAAAATCTAAAATTAAAGTTGTTCAATCACTTAAACATAAAAAGAATAGAATAAATTCCAATTTATTTCTTGTTGAGGGGATTAAAAGCTTTGACGAACTTTTAAAATCAAATTATAAAATTGATTTTACAATTATTTCAAAAGAAACTCTTGCTAATAATAAACATTACAAAAATCTAAATGATTTATATGTAGTATCTGCTGCCGAAATAAATAAACTTAGTGGTCTTAAAAATAATAAATCATTAATATCAGTTGTCCACAAAAAAAATCAAAAAAAGGAATCTATTGATTTTTCCAATCTTATAATCGCACTGGATTCAGTAAATGACCCCGGAAATCTTGGAACAATAATTAGAATAGCAGATTGGTTTAATATTAAAAGTATTATCTGTTCAAAAAACACTGTAGACTTATATAATTCCAAGGTAATACAATCCTCAATGGGTTCATTTTCAAGAGTAGACGTATTTTATGATAATCTAGAAGATGTTTTAGATAGGAAAGATATTTCTGTTTTTGGTACATCAACAGATGGAGTAGATATCAATAAGTTTGAAAAACCTGATAAGGGTATTATTTTATTTGGAAGTGAATCTAAGGGTGTTAGTGAGCATTTAAAAAAATATGTTGATAAGTGGGTATCCATTAAAAAAAATGGAGGTGCTGAGTCTTTAAACGTTTCTGTTTCAGTCGGAATTATTTTGCATAAAATGACCTAAGAATATTCTTCTTTTTTCTTAAACCAAGGTATTTGGAATACGACAAGATATGAAATAATCAATGAAGCTATTATTGGCAGATAACTTTTTTGATAATCGTTCTGAAGAATACCAGATTCGTCAACAAAGGATTTTACATTATTTTCAATTAAAACAGTTTCTATGTAGACAAATAATGTCCCAAGAAGGAAGAATAATACTGTAAATCCAATTGTTCTGTAAATTAATCTTAGGTAAAGTTTCATATGCGAATTTAGATAATTAACTAATTAACTCAAAAGAGCATTGCTTTTTGCTTTTTCAGCAAGTTGCTTTCCTAAGTATTTATCTATAAGGTAGTGCGAGAGGTAAATAGCAGGAGTTATCATAATTGCTACACTAAATTTAAATATATAGTTATCTGTGCCTACATTAAAAACTTGTGAAATTGACCATGATTTTCCTTCAGGAGCTAGAAAATAAAATGCAATTAAAAGTACAACAAAACTATCAATTAACTGAGAAACCACGGTTGATCCGGTAGCACGTAACCAAATAAATTTTCCACTTGTAATTTTTTTTATTTTTTGAAATACAAATACATCTAGTAGTTGAGCAATAAGAAATGCAAAAATAGATCCAATTATTATTCCTATGCTTTGAAGGAAAATTGTATTATACGCATAATTAACATTAAAAATGTTCCCTTGATCATCAAATTTATTGATGTTTAACCAATATGAATTTGGTGTAAGCTTAGTTGAGAGAAAAATTATAATAAAAGAATAGGAAATTAATAATATAGTAAAGTAGCTTATTTTTTTGACTCCTTTCTTCCCAAAATACTCGTTAATAATATCTGTCGTAATGAAGACAACAGGCCATATTAAAACCCCTACAGATAGATTAAAATCTTTAATAAAGGAGAAGTCAAAAATTTTAGTGCCCAAAATTTCAGCTAGTATAGCGTTTGTGACAAAAATACCAGAAAGAAAAATAAATATGTTATTAAGCTTTTTTTCCTCCTCAACATTTAGTTTTTGCATTGCTGGAGAATTTATTGCATCCCTCTCTCTATTTCATCAAGCTGAATTGAGTCTATAGATTCTTGACGTGTAGGTAAGATTTCAAGAACAGTATCTAATTTAGATATTTTTAAAATTTTTTCAATATGCTTATTTACATTACAAATTATGAAAGAGGCTTGTTTTTCTTGAAATGTTCTGTTTCCAACAAGCATTGCACTTAGCCCTGAGGAATCCATAAACTTTACATTTTTTAGGTCAAGTATTATATTCTTTGCTCCTTCAACCTCGTAAGTAATTAGATCAGCTTTCAGAGTAGGTGCTACTACAGAGTCGATTTTCTCATCTTTAGGGGTGAGAATGTAATAAAGATCATTTTTTTCTATTTCATATTTCATATCACAATATTAATATTCGATTCTATATCATTCAACATATTATCAGTATTTCTTTTTATAAACTTCTCACCAATAATGTTTTCGTAGAGTTCTATATATCGCTGTGATATTAATTTTACCCTCTTATCATCCATAATTGGAATTTTTTGTCCTTCTTTTCCTTGAAATCCATTTTCTATTAACCATTCTCTAACAAATTCTTTAGATAATTGTTTCTGATTTTTATTCTGATCTTGAAGTTCTTGATATGTGTCTGAATAGAAATATCGAGACGAATCAGGTGTGTGTATTTCGTCAACAAGGTAAATTTCATTTCCAATTTTTCCAAATTCGTATTTTGTATCTACTAAAATCAAATTTTTGGATTTTGCATATTCTGTTCCCCTCTCAAATAATTCTCTAGTATATTTTTCAAGCTTAACATATTCTTTTTCTTCAACTAAACCTCTAGAAATTATTTCATCTCTAGATATATCTTCGTCATGACCAATTTTTGCTTTTGTGGTTGGAGTTATGATTGGGCGTGAAAATTTATCATGTTCTTTCATCCCGTTTGGCATACTTACTCCACAAATAGTTCTCTCACCAGATTTATATAGTCTCCAAGCATGACCAGTTAGATATCCTCTAATTACCATTTCAACTGGATAAGTTTTACAATCTTTTCCAATTGTCACATTAGGGTCTGGTACCTTCTCAATCCAGTTAGGTACAATATCCTCGGTCATCTTTAAAAACCTCTCAGCAATTTGATTAAGAATTTGCCCTTTGAAAGGTATAGCTCTAGGTAGAACAACGTCAAAAGCACTAATTCTGTCAGTAACAACCATAACTAATTTATCTTTGAAATAGTAAACATCTCTTACTTTGCCCTCATACTTTTTTATGAGAGATTCAAATTTAAAATCTGTATTTTTTATAGCTTGATCCAATATTACCAATCAGGTTTAGTACTATCTTTTTTCTTATTAGGTTTCCTTTTTAATTGTTGAATATACTGAAATTCATTGTTATTTAAAGCATTGAGAATCATCTCTGCTTTCTTTTTTGACATATTAATTTTTTTAAGCTTTTCTTCTAGGGACTCATTATCAGATTTTTCACTATTCTTTTGTTCATTTTTGTCTTCCTGAGGTTCATTTTTTTCTTTTTCTTGCTCATCCTTATTTCCCTTTTCATCATTTTTTTTATTTTCTGAATTTTCTTTTTTGTCCTCTTTATTTTTTTGCTCTTTGTTATTTTTATCGTTAGGGTTTTCTTGCTTATTTTCTTTCTGTTTTTGAATTTTTTTCTTAACTAATTCATAATTAAACTTTGAATCAATATTACTATTATCACTTATAATTGACTCTTTATAGAAATCTAGTGCTTCCTCTAGTTTATTTCTACTTTCATTAATATTTCCAATTTGCTGGAGAGCTATAGATTTTATTTTGTTATTATCGGTGATGGTAGCATATGTGTAGTTTTCTAATGCCTTAGCTGTGTCGTTGCTAAGGAAATGGGAATGAGCTAAGTTTAAATATATTTTTTCGTTTGTTACATCAAACGAATCAATTAATATTTTATAGTTAGCAATTGATTTATCATACTCCTCATTTTTAAAATAAATCTCTGCCTCTCTTGTCAGCCGATTGATTTCATCAATATTGTTAATATTCAATAAAATTAAAATAATGAATTTAATGATCATAGAGATATAATTTTTGACACAAAAATAAAATCAATAGCAACTAAAATTAATGCACTTAGTAGAAAATAAAAATATTTATTTTCTGAGATATTTGAAGTTTGCTCATCGATAACATCCCCTTTTATATTTTTAATTTCAGTAATCATCTGATTTATTTCATTTTTATTTTTTGATATTTCATAGTATTTGCCTCCTGTCTTATCAGCTGTTTCTCTCAGTGAGCTGGAATTGAGTTTAGTTATTACATCATTTCCTTCATTATCTTTCTTGAAATTTCCAAAATCATCAAGAATTTTACTTCCTTCATCAGTTCCAATTCCAACACTAAATAATTTTAATGAGTTTTCTTTTATTTTCTCAATGGATTGGTCAGTATCTTCTCCGAAATCTTCTCCATCAGAGAAAAGTATAATTATTTTTGATTTGAAATTATTATCTCCTGAATTTTCATCTTGAAGCTTAGATAATCCTAACTCAAGCGGTGGGCCAAAATCTGTTCCGCTATTTGGAACTAGTCCTGTATTTAAGGTTTCTACGAACAGGTTTAAAGCATTCTTGTCATATGTTAGTGGACACTGAACAAAAGCCTCGCCTGAGAACATAATTATTCCTATTCTGTCTCCACTGAATTCATCAACTATTTTTTTAATTTCAAATTTTACTTTTTCTATTCTTGAAGGTTGAATGTCATTTGCATTCATAGACTCAGAGAGGTCGACAGCGATCATAATATCTTTACCAACTACCTCAACTTTTTCTTCTTTTATACCAAAATTTGGACCAAGGAGAGAGATAATAAGTAAAGAAAAGAAAGTGACCCTTAGAATGAACTTTATGAAGACAGCTTTTAGGTTTACTTTAATTTGCTGATTTATTTTATATATCCTAACTAGATATAGAAAGTAGAACATTAAAAAAAGAGATACCAAAGAAAGCTCAAATATCCCTATGTCTTCCTGAAAACTCATACACAAAAATATTAAATACAATTCTTATTATTAAAATTGAAATATTGATTTAACCCTTTTTCACAAATAGAAAAATTGATAAAAGTTTATATGATATTATGGAATTTTTATATTTGCGATCACTATTGGAGAGGTGGGTGAGTGGCTTAAACCAGCAGTTTGCTAAACTGTCGTACGTAATTACGCGTACCGGGGGTTCGAATCCCCCTCTCTCCGCTCAATAATTTTATCATTTAACATTTTCTCCTCCATATCGTTTTATCGTCAGAGTAAATTGTATGCTAAAAATTGCCTTCGATAACGATTATGTTTACCCACTAGAGAAAAACCATAGATTTCCTATGGTCAAGTATGAACTAATTCCAGAACAGCTCCTAAGAGAAGGTACGTGTAACGATGAAAATTTTTTTATTCCAAAAATGGTTTCCGATGACCATGTTTTACTTACTCACGAGAAATCTTATTTTACCAGACTTTGTGAACTCAGTTTATCACAAAAAGAACAAAGACCTATTGGTTTTCCAATGAGTAAGGAACTTGTGACAAGAGAAAAAAAAATTGTTGGTGGAACTATTGAGTGCTGTAATTTTTCTATGAATTATGGTGTCTCTATGAATATTGCAGGAGGTACTCACCATGCCTTCCACGATAGGGGCGAAGCTTTCTGCATGCTTAATGACCAAGCGGTTGCAGCAAATGTCTTGATTCATACAACTAATCATATAAATAAAGTACTTATTATCGATCTTGATGTACACCAAGGTAATGGAACAGCATCTATATTTAATGATAAAGAAAAAGTATTTACTTTATCATTTCATGGAAAAAATAATTATCCTTTCAGAAAAGAAGAAAGTGATTTTGATTTAGAGTTTGAAGATAACACCAATGATTCTATGTATTTGGGAAATTTAAAAAAGCATCTTCCTCAAATCATCCAAAAATTTGAACCTGATTTTATTTTCTATTTATCAGGTGTTGACGTACTTAGTAATGATAAGCTTGGCAAACTTGGTCTCTCTCTTGAGGGGTGTAAAGAGAGGGACAATTATGTCCTAAGATTATGTAAAGAAAATAATATCCCAGTACAGATAAGTATGGGGGGAGGTTATTCATCTAATTTGAGAGATATAATTGAGGCACATGCAAATACTTTTCGTTTAGCTCAAGAAATTTTCTTTTAATAAAAATTTTACTGACTGATATTTTGATTGTAAAATTAATTTTTTACTTTGAAGCATTAACAAAATTTATTTTTATGAGAAATTATATAACACTATTAATATCAGCCTTCTTATTTTCATGTGGAGGCCCTCAAGGAATTATTATTTCTGAAGAGGACAAAGCTACTTTTGAAAGAAACTATAAAGCATTTGAAAAGCACCACTTAGGTGGTATAATAAATAATGATATGGACTTGTTTTTAGAACTTTACTCTGATACTTTGAAGTGGAGTGGTCCTAACAATTATGGTGATACTTATCAGACAAAAGCTGATTTAGCTGCAGCTGCAGAGCTATACATGAATACATTTACAGATTTTTCTTTTGATCCAGGAGGAGTTGGTCCAGATAACACTGGAGCTTACTGGGGAGGATCTTTATACTCAGACAAGGGTGAGCAAACTACTGATCCAAGTGGAGTTAGAATATATGGGATATGGAGCGCTACTCATAAGGAGTCTGGAGCACCAATTAATCTTAAATTTTACATAATTCAGCAATTTAACGAAGCTGGTAAAGTAGTTATGTTAAATGAGTGGTTTGATGTTTCTTCAATGGAAGGACAGATTCAGGATTATCTTGAGAAAAATTCGTAAGAAAAAACTTTAAGTAAGAAAAAAGCCCCAGTGTTTGGGGCTTTTTTTATGTATTAAGAGAAAATTATTCAGAAGTTATGTACTTTAAATTCTCGAAAGTAAAGTCATGAACTATTGTAGTCTCTCCTCTTTCTTTACCAAACTTCTGCATTGCGGCAGGATACTTGGTCTCAAGTTTATGTAATAGCTGGAGATGATCATCTAGATCTTTTCCAGATACTAACACCCAGTGAGTAGCACCATTAGGCTGATTAATGTCATAAGTTCCAAAACCATTGAATCTTCCACCAAATACTTCTGGAACAGATTCAATAAACTCTTTATGAGCTTTTTGAAATGCAGCCGGGTCTTCAGGAGTTATATCCCATATGTGGATATATGGAGTTTCTCTCATATCACCCTCTACCCAGTTGATCATTCTTCCTGAATAAGACATTCCCCATTCTTCAACATATCCTCTTAATTGGCTTCTGAAATTAGATTGTTCATACTCTGATAATTCACCATCCATCATACCACTTTTACCTAGTTCCCACAACCAAACAATTCTGTGAGTCATTCCTTTTGGTCTACCATGTCTTAATTTCTCTAAAACAACTCCACCAGACTTTCTTTTGTTGTCAGTATAGTATGTCTCAATAAGGTTTCCAATTTGCCACTCTGAATTCTCTTCAGCTCTAACATAAACAACGTTATATGCCATCTGCTGAGCTAATACATCAGTACCAAATAATATCAGTACCACTAATAATAATTTATTCATAATTAATTTTTTTAGATTTAAAAAAAGAGTCCTAATCTACTTAAATTTTTTTTAAAATGGTTTTTTTAAAAAAGTTCTTTCATTAAAATAATACTTATTACTTGTCATGTATTTTCTTTTTGTATTTATTTGAGTTTCGATGGTTTTTAAATATAATATTTAAAAATTATACAACATTTAATCATCCCTTAAACAATTAACAATATAACAATTGAGATATCTATTTATATTTTTTATTTACATTTTAACTCAAAATCTTTATTCTCAACCAATACTTCCATCATTTTCCGCAATTCATAATAAGAAAACAAATTGGTCTCCCTTAAACGTGACTGCTTCGGGTTGGGTTGATGCAAGTGATTCCGAAAGTTTTACTGTTAGTGGTTCAACCCTGACGGGAGTAAATGATAAGTCTGGAGTATCTTCCTTTGAAGTTAATGGTACGCCGACAGTTGTATCAAGTGGCTTAAATAGTTTAAGTGTATTTGATTTTAGTGGAAACAATGAAAACATTATGGATAATATTTCAGGAGGTTATGTAACACATACTGATGGAAGTGGTAATCACTGGGCTATTGGAGTTTTCCTTGCAGATTTTGTTGACAATAAAAGAGATTCATTCTGGAGTTATGAAACAAATACATCTCCAATAAGGGATTATTCAATATCATCATCAACGAATAGTAATTTGTGGCCAGGTGAGTTAGATTTAGATGGATTAAATAATAATAGAATTTCATCTACTATTGGTAATTCAGCAAGTTGGTCATCAAGTGCATCAATTGATAATTGGCATATTGTTGTTGCTATTTTTAATAAATCAGGAAACAGAATACAAGTAAGATTAAATGGTGATTATGTAGTAAATATTTCTGATTACGATAACTCTATTCAGACAAATCAACAATTAAGACTAATGAGAAATAGAGGAAGCGTTCATTTAGATGGTAGGTTAGCTGAGTTTATTTCAGTAAAAGATATTCCAGGTACCGGTGGAACTGATATTTCTGATGTTGAGAAGGCAGAGGGTTATTTAGCTCATAAGTGGGGTCTTACAGGAAACCTCCCTGTAAACCATCCATATAAAAGTTCGGCTCCTTAAACTAAACTCTTTAAGATCTTTTATTGATTAAATCTCGTATTTTAATCATATAAATGAATATAGCGATAATTGGTTCAGGTGTTGGAGGTCTTTCTTCAGCTATTCGTCTGGTTAAAAAAGGTCACACAGTAAGTGTTTTTGAGAGGAATAAGACTTATGGTGGTAAATTAGGAAGTCTTAAATTAGGTAGATTTTCTTTTGATACTGGCCCTTCACTTTTAACGATGCCTCATCTAATTGATGAGCTTTTTACTCTACATGATGAGAATCCTAGAGATTATTTCAACTATATAAAAAAAGATATTCATTGTAAATATTTCTGGGATGATGGGACAACATTTACTGCATTTTCAGATAAGAATAAATACGTTGAGGAAGCAAACAGAAAATTCCTGGTAGAAAAAAAACCTCTTTTTAAATATTTTTTAAAGTCAAAAAAAAAGTATGATTTAATAAACAAACTTTTTTTGTACAGGCCTATTAATAAGTTGTCTACATTCATGAACTTGGACACATTAAAGGCACTAATTAATATAAAACTCTTTCAATTATTTTCTTCACTTAATAAGGTGAATAGGAGAGAATTATCTAATGATTACATGGTTCAAGTTTTAAATAGATACGCAACCTATAACGGTTCTTCTCCTTATTTGACCTCTGGAATAATGACAATTATTCAACATCTGGAAAATTATTTCGGTACACATGTTTGTGAAGGAGGAATGAGACAAATTTCAAAGTCTCTTTACGATTTGTGTTGTAAAATTGGTGTGAAATTCCATTTTAATAGAAGTGTTGACAAAATTGTTATTGAAGATAAAACAGCTAAGGGTCTAATGGTTGAAGATACATTTTTGGAATTTGATAGGATTATATCAAACGCAGATGTCAATTTAACCTATAAAGAATTACTAAACGATAAAACTTATTTACCAGATAAAGAAAATATGTCTAGCTCAGCTATAATATTTTTTTGGGGAATTAGTAAGGAGTTTAAAAAATTAGATTTACATAATATCCTCTTCTCTAATAATTATAAAGAAGAGTTTAAAAAAATTTTTGAAGAAAATAATTTAACTGATGATCCAACCATCTATATAAATATAACATCAAAAGATATCAAAAAAGTATCTCCTAGGGGGTGTGAGAATTGGTTTGTGATGATTAACTCTCCTAAGGACAATGGTCAAGATTGGGATAAATTAAAAAATAATCTAAGAAAGAACATTATAAGAAAGATTAATAAAAACTTTAACGTAAACATTGAGAATCATATTGTAGAGGAAAAAGTATTTACTCCTAAAGAAATTTCAATCAATACTAATTCTTATTTAGGTTCTTTGTATGGAGAGTCATCAAACAGTATTTTCTCACCACTAAAAAGACATCAAAATTTTTCAAGAAAAATTAAAAACCTCTACTTCTGTGGAGGCACTGTCCATCCTGGAGGTGGAATTCCTTTGTGTATAATGTCATCTAAAATTGTATCCGATCTTGTTGAAAAATCTAACTAAAATATTTCTTTTTATTATCTGGCTTAATCAATTATTTGGTGTTTTTGGAATATTATTGATTGATTTTGATCTTTTTTTATCACTTTCACCTATCTCATTAATTTTTACTTTTTTAATCGTAGTCTACTCAAATATTGAAGTATCGTATAAGTCATTTGCTACTATAATTTTTATTTTTTCTCTGAGTATCATAAGCGAGATAATAGGAGTTAATTCTGGCTTATTATTTGGATCTTATTACTATGGTGAAAATTTAGGGTATTCTATCTATGGTGTTCCTCTTGTCATCGGATTAAACTGGGTTGTACTTACTGTCTCATGTGGAAATATTGCTAGTTACTTCTTTGAAAAAGATAAGTATTTATCAATATTCTTCGGATCTATTCTTATGTTATTACTTGATATAGTTATGGAACAAGTATCAGGTAATATTGATTTCTGGTATTTTAATGATGAGAGCTTAATATTTAATTATATTACCTGGTTTCTTTTAGGAGCATGTAATCAGTACTTTTACCAAAGTTTAAATTATACTAAGAACTTAGTTATATCTGTAAACGTTTATCTATCGTTTATTGTATTTTTTCTAATATTATTTATTTATCTAAAATTTTTTATATGAATAACCTAGTTATAGTTAGTCACCCTGATAAAAAATCCTTCTGTTACAACGGAATATTTCAAACAATATTAAAAGAAATTAAAGGTTCTAAAGAAAATCTAGAAATTATCGACTTGTACAACGAACCATTCTCAAATCCAAATAAAGAATTGATAGCCAAATATCAGAACCTTGTAACGTGGTCCAATAAAATATATTTTATTTCTCCAGTTTGGTGGTTTAGGCTTACCCCCAGAATGGAGATGTTTTTTGATTTAGTTTTTACTCCTGGTTTTGCTTTTGACTTTGTTAATATCACTAAAATTTACGCTTATCCAAAGTCATATTTAAAAGACAAAAAAATTAGAACTTACATGACTCATGGAGCTCCTGCTTTACCGGTAATGACATTATATTTAAATTCTATCAAGCTCCGTCTTGTTATGGGTGTCTATAGTTTTGTGTTTGGATGGAAACCCTCTTTATGGTTCAAGACAAAACAATTCTGGTCTGTTCCATTTACAACTGAAAAGAAAAGATTAAAATATTTAGAAGTTGTCAAAAAAGATTTAAGAAAAGATTTAAAAAAATGATAAAATTATATTTTTTTAATTTTTCAATATTCCAATGGAATTGAATTTCATAATATTATTTTCAGCCTTCTCATTTATAATTTATGGTTATAGTTCTTTCATGTCTAAAAGGATGATATCAGAGTATTCAAGATGGGGTTTTAATGATCAGAGGAAAATAATAGGTTTTTTCCAGTTACTTGGAGGAATTGGTTTAATAGTTGGAATTAAAGTTAATATTTTGCTTTTTATTACATCTCTCTCTTTCATAATTATGATGCTTTTTGCAATAGTTGTCAGGATAAAAATAAAAGATGGAATAGTTGAAACTTTACCAGCAATAACTTACTTATTCTTAAGTATTATGATTTTTTATAAGTCAAGTGAGATAATTTTTAATGCTTGATTGAAAATAAGATTATTCTTCTTTTTTTGTTCTTTTATATTCTTGCAATTCAGGATCATTAGCAAACTCTTTCTTCTGTTGACTGGAAGCCTTAATAATCATATAAACATAACCCGATAGATATAAAATGAAAACTATCAGTCCTATGACGAACATTGAAAATGGGACAGGGGTGCTCATTTTGAAATTCTTTTTTTTCTGTCTCTTCTTCTCTGTCTAATTGCAACAGAAAAACCCAAAATAGAGGGAACCCATATGCCAACAAAAATACCCTCAAGCTTCTGACCGCTGAACCATAAGGATACAGAATATAAAAATGAAAAGAATGCCAGTATAATAGGGTAATAGTCACCCCAAAAATCAAGTATCCATATAATTTTATTTTTCATGATTTTTTAAGTTGTTATAATATTATAACTCTTTAAATGGAATAATGTTTTACATGAAGTATTTGTGATAGATATTTAGCAATCAATATAAATCTTCTATATTACGTCAAGGGATTGTTCCAAACCCAAATCATTTGATGATCATTTG
>CEVG01018928.1_pt1 | contig 32684 bp, 43 predicted proteins | sample 356511 | NCBI WGS metagenome assembly CEVG01 (sample SAMEA2623426, study PRJEB7988) | marine metagenome | biome: marine biome (ENVO:00000447); feature: surface water layer (ENVO:00002042); material: "saline water (ENVO:00002010), including plankton (ENVO:xxxxxxxx)" | depth 5 m | reverse complement strand
GGCTTCCACAACTGGACGCTCAACCCGTTTCATATGATGGGTGTAGCAGGTATCCTGGGTGGAGCACTTCTTTCTGCTATTCATGGAGTGACTGTAGAAAATACTCTGTACGAAGATGGTGACCAAGCTAACACGTTCAAAGGGTTTGATACGACTCAAGAAGAAGAAACCTATTCGATGGTTACTGCCAATCGTTTTTGGTCTCAGATTTTTGGTATTGCTTTTAGCAATAAGCGTTGGTTGCATTTCTTTATGCTCTTTGTTCCTGTCATGGGTCTTTGGACTTCTTCTATCGGTATCATCGGACTTGCACTCAACCTTAGAGCGTATGATTTCGTTTCCCAAGAACTGAGAGCAGCAGAAGATCCTGAGTTCGAGACGTTCTATACTAAGAACATCCTTCTGAATGAAGGTCTCCGTGCCTGGATGGCACCTGTTGATCAACCACATGAAAACTTCATCTTCCCAGAAGAAGTTCTTCCTCGTGGTAATGCTTTGTGATCTCATCAGAGACACCTGATAAACTGGCTGAGATCATTCGTGATACTTGGCCAAATCTTTACAGACCTCCAAAAAAGGAGTATAATAATGACAATCGAAGGAAGACCAACCTTGAGTTCCGAAAGTTATAAAAAGTATTCTCTTGAGCATCTTGAGACTTGGATTCATGACGCACTTGATTTAGAAGATGTCACTGCTCAAGAGATCTATGATGTGATTATGTCTGCTCTCACAGAGGACATTGATTATCACACTAGGCAACTAGATCGTCGTCAAAAACTTCTTTCTTTGCTTAAGGACACCAAACCACAAAGTGGTAATGTCACAGAGGCTACACCTAAAGACTGGAAAGATTTTTGGTATGCTCCTGAAGAGGAGGGAACGTGGGACAGTAGTCATTTCTACACCTGCGATATCTAAATCAAAAACACAACTTGAATTTCAAGAATCTGGGAAAAAATTTTCCCAGATTTTTTTGTGTGAAAGGGTTGATTGCATAAAGATCTAAATAATACAGACTCATAAATAAACGATTTTGAATGGCTAGTATATTCAAGCCGAAAAGAAGTAACGTTGTAGGTCGTGTCCCCACCACAGCCGATCTGGTTGAAGGTGAAATTGGTATTAATATACCAGATTCGAAAATCTATATTAACACTGGTGGTGTCATCAGTGTTATCGCTGACTCTGCTGCTGGTGGAGCAGGGTATCAACTTTTGACTGATGCAGATAATGGAGACTTACTTCAAGCAAACAAAAGATACGTTATTGACTCAAGTGCTGCACCTTGTAATTTCACCATGCCAACGGCACTCCTGACACCAGGAACGTTCGTTGAATTTGCAGACCTCACTGGGTTTTGGAATATAAATACTGTTACTATTAATAATGACGGTGTTGGTTTATATGATGCTCTAGGCAATTTGGATGAGTTTCCACTTTATCTTGACACGGCTTTCGGTGGAATCAAAATTGTATTTGATGGGACAAACTGGAGAATCATCCAAGTGTATCGGTAACGTAAATGGCACTCTCACAAAGCGGATCATATCAAGGAGACATCAGTAGATCTAACAGCTACTGGGTGTACGCTCTTAGAAGAGACGGTGAAGGGATGCTTTACCTCACCAAAGTTGCCAGTGCTTCCACTGAAACTGGCGTTGATGTTGGTATCAGAAGTGATGGAACTCAGGTCCCTGAGTTCGGTGACTACGAAGATTACGTCTTGGAAACTACTCCAGAGAAGGAATACTCCAATCACCCACAAGATAAATATCAACAGTTCCGATTTGACAGTCGCAACTTAAATTACTATATCGATGATGATGGTTACTTTGTATTAAAAGTAACTGGTATCCACACTTACTCTGGACCTGTATAACGAGAACCAACAATGGCTGAATTTAGACTTGGCAGACTTAAGTTTAACTGGAGAGGAGACTGGACTGTCTCTACCGCATATGTTATTGACGATGTAGTTCAAATCGGCGGTAACGTATATGTCTGCGTAATTAACCACACGTCAGCGGGGACTGCTGATGATTGGTACTCTACGGACTTCAACATCGGTAGTCCAAGATGGCAACTTATGGTGCCTGGTGTAGACAGTGTTGGTATCTTTACTAGCGGTCAATACTACGGTCCCAACGATGTCGTTGCTTACGGTGGTGTTCTCTATAGAGTCACTACACCACACGTTGGATCTGCCTTTACTAATTCATATTTCACTCCCTATGTTGAGGGGTTTGGTAATGTCCAAGCTTTCAGCACAACAACATCTTATAAGTTAAGAGACGTTATAAGTTATAGTGGTAATGCATATCTGGCTGCTACTAGTGGTATTGGTGCTACAACTCAGACACCTAACGAGAGACCAGAAGAGTTTGATCTTCTCGTAAGCGGACTGTCTACCACTGGCATTGGAACTTGGAATTCATTAGGTTTGAATGGTCCTGCTGGATACCAACCATATCCTCAAGGTTCTGTTGTTACTTTCGGTGGTAATACCTATGTTGCTATTGCTGCTTCTGTACCCATTGGTGTAAAACCAGAGGGTGATAGCACTTTCATTGGTACATCCACAGATAATTGGGCTGTCATTTCACATGGTCTTAGAAATGCTGGTACTTGGGATTCTGGAACAACTTACTATAGAAATGAAGTTGTAACCTATAGCAGTTCTTCTTACATTGGTATTGTTACACAGTCTCAAGGTGCTCAACCTGATACAAGTCCTGCCGAATGGCAACAACTCGCTGCTGGTGCTGGTTCTGCTACCCTGATTGATAGGGGTGACTTACTCACCAGAAGTGCCAGTGCTCCTACCAGAATTGGTATCGGATCAACTGGTATGGTCCTGAAGAGTAGTGGTCTAGATCCTCTGTGGGATTACTTTGGTAATCAAAAAGACAACTATTATGTTGGACAAAATGGTAGTGACACTGAGGGTGATGGAAAAACCCTTGAGACTGCGTGGAGAACTATCGGATTTGCTCTGACTAATGTAACTGCTCCTGCTTCTATTAACGTATTCGCAGGAACTTATGCAGAAAACCTGCCAATGGTAGTTGGTGAGGGTATTGATATTCTTGGTGTTTCTCAAAGACAGGTGTTCATTCAACCAGCAAACGCTGGTATGGGAACAACCACAATGTTCTTCATGGGTAACAACACTCAAGTTAAGGACGTAACTGTTCGTGGTCTTTGTGGTTACGCAAAAACTAACTCTAATAGCAACTCTATCCTAGGTGTACATCCTGGCAAGGTTGGTTGCTACTTCATGTTGGATCCAAACTCATCTATTATTACGAAGTCTCCATACATTAGTGACGTATCTGCTTTCTCAGGACCATCTATTAGTGCGAGAGTAGGATTCCCAGCCAACCCAGGATCTGCCATTGGTGCCTACATTGATGGTGCTGTTCACGCTGGATTTGGTGCCACTGTTGGTAACCAGTCCATGGTCATGGACGCATACACTCAAGTCAATGACGAGGGTATTGGTATCTGGGTTGACAATAATGGTAAAGCAGAGATTGTATCTGTCTTCACATACTTCTGTGACTTTGGATATGTCGCCATGGATGGTGGAGTTATCCGTGCTCTGAATGGTAACAACTCATATGGTCAGTTTGCTCTGGCTGCATTTGGAACTTCACCACTTGAAGTTCCTACAGGTGGTCACCTTAAAGGTCAGAGATTGAATATTGCACCAACTACTTTAACTGGTAGTATTTCTCTCGGACAGACTATTACTGGTGAGACATCTGGTGCTGTTGGTTATGTTCTTAATGATCAGACTGCTGCTGATCCCCCATTCGTTCTCTTTGAATATGATTATCTTGGATATGGTGTAAGTGACTTTGCTGTTAGTGAGATGGTCACATTTGGACCTGTTGGTTCTGGTGAGACAGCACTCCTCACAGCAACTGATCACGTCGAAGGTCTGAATGGATTCCTCTTCCCACTTGCTGGACTTAATACCGAACCAAGAGCTAGAGGTGTTATTCAGTTTGGTGACGAACGTTATTCTGGTCTCGGTTCTGAAGGCAAGACTACATATGGTTACGGTCTTACTGCCGTAACTGGAGTCGGCACCGATTCCAATGGTTACACACTCTCTGCTGTAACCGATTATGTCGAAGGAACATTCGGTGTTGTCGGTACTTACAATACAACTCAGTTAGCACTGGGTGCTCAGAACACTTATCCTGGTGTTGCTGCTACTACAAATGGTGGTGGTCTGAATGCAGTCTTCACCATTGGTGTTGGTGCCACTGGTTATGTCGAGAGTATTGTACCTACAACAGAAGGACAGGGATATGAAGAAGGTGACATGCTTAGCTTTGACGGTTCTGACATCGGTGGTCTCGCTGGTGTCGCTGTTACATGTGCCGTCTATCCAAGATCTGGAACTGCACTTCTGAGACTCTCTGAAGAGAAGACAATTGAAGCTGCCGACAAGCAGAAGATTACAATTCTCTATGACTATTCACAGGTTCGTGTGACAGGTCATGACTTCCTTGACATTGGTATTGGTGGTACTGTTGCTTCTAGATATCCTCTGAAGCCACTGACTCAACCAATCGAAGGTAATCAAATTACTGAAACGGCACCTGCTCGTATCTTCTTTGTAACCTCTGACCAAGATGGTAACTTCAGAGTTGGTAACTACTTCCGAGTCGATCAGGCAACTGGTAGTGCTACCCTGAATGCTTCTGCCTTCAACCTGTCTGGTCTGACTGAACTGAGACTGGGTTCTCTGGGTGGTCAAATCGGTGTTGCGATTAACGAATTCTCTTCTGACGGAACTCTGTCTGGTAACAGTGACACTGCTGTTCCTACCGAGAAAGCAGTTAAGACTTACGTTGATAGTAAGATCGGTGACACCAGACCATTCGCTTGGTGGATCAGGAACTGATCCCCCAGGTGAACATAACTATAAATAAATACTAGTAATCCGACCAATAAAGATTGGAGAAATTAAGACATGGCTAATGGAGTCTTGGGTAGGGTATCACTTGCCTCTACAACTTTAACTACTGTATATACTGTTCCTGTTAGTACTTTGGCATACGTCAATATTAACGTTGCAAATAGAACTGCTTCTAATGCTGCTGTTCGAATTGCATTGGCACAGACTGCTGGTTCCCCAAGTGATGCAGAGTATATTGAGTATGATTCTTTTGTTGCTCCAAACGGCGTTATTGAAAGAACTGGTCTGGTCATTGATGCTGGATGGAGCGTTGTTGCTTTTTCCGACAAAGCAAACGTAAGCGTTCAAGCTTACGGTATTGAGCAAACGTCCTAATTATACATATCGTAATTCACCCCAAAGATCGAAGGAGTCCTAAAAAACAATGGCACGTTTTATTAACCAAGGTTTCACACTTACCAGTCAAGTGGTCGGTGTTACCACTGACTACACCACAGCTGCAGGTGAAGTTCTGCTTGTAGATACTACTGCTGGATCTCTCACTGTTACTCTTCCTGATGACCCCGCTATCGGTGACAGAGTTCAGTTTGTTGATGCTGCTGGGCAGTTCGGTGCTTACAACTGCATTGTATCAGTATCTAACACAAATACATATAAGATTGCTAACCTCAACGAAACTTTGAACCTCAATGTTCCAAACCAACCATTGGAACTCATGTGGTCTGGTAGCACTTATGGATGGGTTCTGTTGAACACCTGATCTAAAAATAACGAGGGACACTAATGTCTAATTTACGAGACTTAATTCATTACGCAGACTTAGCAGAGTTTGAGTCCATCGTTGGTGCCGCTTCCAGTACATGTGCCCATTATAATATGGGTTCAAACTATCTTCAGTGGAAGAAATACGGTGGTGGTAACTCTGGACTGGGAGATAGAACCTGCTGGAACACTTGTCATTACTGGAGGGCTCCAAAGGGAACCAAATTCATTAGATTCGACATCTGGGGTGCTGGAGGATCTGGTGGTGGTGCTCACTGCTGCTCATTTGGTATGCCAGGAAGTTCTGGAGCATGGACTTATAAAATCCTGTGCTGTAGAGAGTATGGTGATTTGAGTGGTTGTCCTTATGACTTCCAAATTGCTCAACCTTCTTGCATTACCTCTGGTGGTCAGGAAGGACAAGAAGGTTGTAAAACCTACGTTAGAGGTTACGGACTTTGTAATTTCTGTGCAGACGGTGGTAGTGTCGGATACTCCTGCTGCACCCACAACGGTTCTTGGTATGTTTGTGGTAACTTAGATTATGAAACTCAGAGACACTCTCAACCTGGTGGTGCCGCTCATAATGGTCCTGCTGGTTTCAACTTGATTGAGTGTGGACCACACGAACTGAGATGTGGTTATTCCATATTCTCTGCTGGTAATAACTACACTGGTGGTACTTGGAGATATAACTGGCCTGGTACTGGCACTGGATATGGTAAAAATAATAATGAAAACAAGAATCTCTGTGCTTGGGACTTCTTTGATGACGGATACTATAACCAAAAGTATGGTGTAGGATACGGTAATACCTTTGGTTCTCACTGCCAGAGAATCAATATGAATCACTACAACTATACACCTTGTTATGGTCAGACCATGTATAGAGGTCGCACCGCTTTCACATGTGCTCAGTGGTACGGTGGAGACGGTGGTGCTCACGGTCTTCCTGGAATGATTGGTTCACCATGTAACCAGTCTCCTGGTGACTTCTGTATGACCAGACAGTATACTCCCTATCCTGGTGGTATTATTAATGATCGTGGTGGATACGTTCTCTCAAGAAACTACAGTAACTCTTGCTTAGAAGAGTTTAATTGTAACTTGTTCCCAATGGCTCTTGGTGCTTCTCAGGGTTGGGATGCTGATACCAACAATATGATCCCTGGAATGGGTGGAAACTCTGCTATGGTTTATGGTGGTACATGTAGGTGTGGTTCACCTGGTGCTTCTGGTGCCGTAATTGTTACATACTACACCTAAGGGAGGAACAATAAAATGTCATCTATGCAAGGATCTCAATACAACGGAAGGAGTTGTAACCAAAATTACACTGGTGTTGGTGGTAGAAAAACATCAAAACATAATGATCTGAGGACGCTTCTTGATACAGAAAACTCTTTCTGTCTCATGAATCTTGCCAACGGTTGCTGTAACACTCACTGGGGACACGGCAACTGGGCTGGTCAACCCATGAAGGGTTACTCACAAATGTATGCTGGTCACTGTAGGACCGACAGATGTGATAGTTCACATGCCTGGAGTGGATACTATCAGTGGAGATACTGGTTCTGTGCTCCTCCTGGCACAACAAATATCACCTTCGAACTCTGGGGTGGTGGTGGCTCTGGTGCTAGAGCTTGTTGCTGTATGCAAGGCAGCCCTGGTGGTGCTGGTGCTTACGCTATCAAGACTTTGTGTGCTCAGTGTAACCCTGCTACTGGACTTCCTTTCGAAGGTGGCACTTTCGGTGGAATGTGTTGGGAAATGTTCGTTGGTCCTCCAAACTGCGAAGGTCAGTGCTGTAAAGGTAACGTAGGATGTAAGTCCTATGTAACTGGTTGTGGTCTTTCCAACTTCTGTGCCGATGGTGGTATGCCTGGTAAGACATGCTGCTATGCTTTCTGGTGTGGTCGTTGCTGCGATAACGATACTGGAACCTATAGTGCCAGAGGTGCTCAAGAAACAAACTGCTTGAACGAGTATCGTCCCTGCTATCCAATGGCTTGCAGTGGCATGTATACTTTCCACCCATGTGAATCAACATATACTTGTGATTGTGCTTGCTACTATGGTGCAGACTGGGGTGTTCCTGGTAAGTTAGGTTGGTTCAGATCTGATTGCTGTGAAAATCATTGCTTCGTTAAGATCGGTCTTCCTTCTCCTGGTGGACTGCTTACTAGATGCACTAAGTTTACTACTGTTAGACAAATGGGTAATGCCTGCCTCTCTGAGCATACTGGATGTACTTATGGAGAGGACGTAGGTTGGTGTAGATACGGTCAAGCGATCGGTAGAGGTGGTATTTCTGGCACTGCCTGTGGTGGACCAAACTGTGATGGTCAGTGTGGATCTGGTGGATTCATCAGAGTCACATACTGGTAATCATTGATAAATACTAGCAAATAAGGTTATCTGGAATGTCTAATCTTAGATCTTTATTAGGAACTCAAAGTACATCGGTTACTGGAATCTATTCTGGTGGTGTCGGTAGACTGAGACCTGGACAAACATATTATTTCTATCAAGCTTGGCCATGCCAAACTTGTGATACTATTGAGTGTACCAGGTGTCATGACGGCAACACCACAGATGCCAGAGGTAGAACTGGTGTAAACTGTTGGATTGAAACACAGCACTATAATGCTTATATTATGTGCTGCTGGAAGGCTCCTTATGGTGCTACCAGACTTGACTTTGAACTCTGGGGTGCTGGAGGTGGTGGTGCCACCGCTTGCTGTTGCTCTCACGGTGTTCCTGGTGGTGCTGGTGCCTATTCCAGAATGACCGTTAGATCTGGACTTGGTTCAGTTACTGCTGGTATTGGTTCCGACTGGAACTACACAATTTATTGGGCACCTAGAACATGTCAAGGTGGAACCAGCGGTGGTCCTAGTTGTGATATGAACCCAAGACCTTTCTCTTATGGTTCTTGCCAACCTGGTGACATTCCTGGTATCACCACTGAGAGAGGTCCTATTCAGGGTCAAGGTGGCATGACTGGTTATGCTGGTTCTGACTCCTGGGCTGTTGGTTGTGGACTTGAGAATTTCTGTGCTCAGGGTGGAGTCCCTGGTTGTGCATTCTGTTACATGGAGTTTGGACACTTCATTACAGGATTTAACTCTCACATGGTGGGTTCGGCTACCACGATTACTGGTCCTGGTGTTGACATTGTTGGATTAAACTCCACTGGAGAAGGTTGCTCCTGTGTTGGATGCTGTGCCATGTTCTATGGTTGCTCTGGATCTGGAGTTGGTCTTAATAGCGCAACTGGTGCTCCTGGTCTGCCTGGTGCATATGCAAACATGTGTAATTCCTATTGCAGACATTGGAACCAGATGTATGTTCCCTATCCTGGTGGTCTGGTTAACCAGTGTGGTGGATACATTGTTATGCAGAACTGCGGTAATGAGTGCTGCTACTGTTCTCTTCAACAGAAGGCAGGTGGTTCTGTAGGTTTCGGTGGTCCTGGATTCGGACTTGGTAGTGCTGGATATGTCCCTGGTATGGGTGGTATGACTGCTGCAGTTTGTGGTGGTCCATGCTGCTGTGGAACCGTTGGTGCTCCTGGTGCTGCTCGGATTACCGTATACTACGATTGATAATATCGGTCTAAATAAAACTGAGTTGAGTTCTTTAGTATTCTATAATGGCAAAATGGATTAAAGAGACATTTCCTTTGGAAATGCCTGACTACCCCATGTCCCAAGAAAGAACAAAGGGACATGTAGCAGATTGGACATATGAAGGACCAAGAAGAGTAGCGGTTTACATCTACAAAGATACCAATCTTCTTGCATGGAATCATTCTTTTCAAGCTTTATCTGATAAGAAAGATCCAGACTTTCAGAAAGAGCAATGGGAATTTTTAGAAATTCATGCTGGAGTTGATAAGTATCCAGTAGAGTTGACCTTTGAAAAGGATCCTCTTCTTCTCGCTTCCTTTGTTCAGTCTTCGGTTCTTGAAGAAGAAGTACCATTGCAAAAAGAATATTATTGGGATGGTAGGGAAGAGATTCATCCCACAGATAAGAAATGGTATAGTGAAGACAATAAAATAGGTAGAATTGAGAAAGAAAGGGACTGGATGTATGCCCATGCTTGGCCAATGCTCCCTAAAAATGTAATCGATATCTGGGAGGTTCAATATGATCCAGAGAAAAAGGAATTTGTAAAACCATATCCTTGGAAGAAACCAAACATCACAAAATCTGAATTTTTATATTATTATTTTCATCTTATTGAGCGGATGAAAACATATATTGAAGAAGAGGGTGTAGATTGGTTGCCAGATCAAACTAAAAAGTATGAAAACTATATTGAAGAGTTAGTTGCTCTTCAGGATAAATTCGAACCTTTCTTGGACAGACCTTGGATGATTGCGTTGCCAAATGATCCAAGGTATGATGAAGAAAATTTCAAAAAGGTTGACACTTTCGCTATAATGGATGAAAGTGGATATGCTCCATTAGAAGTGACTCCCGAAAATCTTGCAGAGATGGCAAAGAAAGCTGAGCAAGAACTTCCCTCAGGATTGTAGTCCTTGACTTGGACTACATAAACCAGTATAATTAAAACATTATTGTGCTTGACAATGACACAAAGATCCAAAGCATTCTTTCTTAATGGTGGAGCTGGAAGAGTTCTCTGCTCCATTCCTGCATTTGAGAAACATCTAGAAGAATATCCAGAAGACGATTTTATTATTGTATGTGAGGGTGGCACTGACTTTTTCAAAGGTCATCCAAAATTGTATTCCCGTGTCTATGATAACTGGCACAAAGATCTGTTCAGGACTCATATTCAACAGCGTGATATTGTTACGACTGAACCATATCGTGTTTGGGAATACTACAATCAGAAGTGTAATCTGAGTCAGGCATTTGATATTAATATCAATGACAAGGGTGTCCGTGAACTCCCACCACCAACTCTTAAACTCAGTAGATCTGAGTCTATCAATGGAAAGTTTTGTGTCGAAGAAGTCAAGCAAGTAACTGGTAAAGATAAAGTTGTTGTCTTTCAACCTTTTGGTCGTGGATCTAATCCTGTAGGAAACTTCATCGTTGATGAGGGTGGTCGTAGTTTTGAATATGCAAACATGATCAGCATCGTCCGTAAACTTCAGAAGAAGTATGCGGTCATCTACATGGGTGAGCATGAGATTAATTTCCAAGCAGAGTGTCCCGAACCCGTAGCATCTCCTCGTGGAGCTCCGCTTCGTGACTGGGCAGGCATCATTGCTGAAGCAGATGTCTTCCTTGGATGTGATTCTGTAGGACAGCACCTTGCTTATGCTGCTGACAAACCTGCTGTCGTAGTTGTCGGTGCCACTTGCAAGGAGAATATTTCTTATCCAGATGCACCTAAGTTTGAAGTTCTTGACATGGGTGAAGGTGCTAGGATCTATGATCCTATTCGTGTCACGTTCGATGAAGTAACTCATCGTCAGAACGATGGTATCATGGCAATGAATGGTAAAATTGAAGATGTCATCGTTGATAATGTCACGAAGATGATGAATAAGTATTGGAAGAAAAGGACAGACGTTGTTGTTCTTCCCAATCAAGAAGACGCTAGTAAGTCTTCTTGCTTCAAGGGCAAGAAGATGGAGTCATTCACCCCTGCACCAGAGGGAAGTGCCATCTTTATGAATCCTAATGACAAACCATCTAAAAACAAAAAAGGTTTTGCAGAAATGATTGAAAGTGAGGTCAAGAAATGATTATCGTAGCATGTGCCCGTGGACATAATGCCAGCACTACTCTGTTGGTAGATGGAAAGGTCGTCTTCTACGTTGAAGAAGAGCGTCTATCAAAGATGAAGCACGATGGTTCTCCTCTGCTTGGTCTGATTAAAGTATTTGACTATGTTGATCACATCGATCACCTGGTCATTTGTCACACTCACCGTCATGGTCCTCAACTTGATTGGACTGGTGAAGACTTGTACTCTGGACTCATTCGTAAACTTGCTCGTAAGAAGTTTGAGTTTGGAGTTCATCATATTGACATGATTCACCACAAGATGCACGCTGCATGTGGTTTCTATAACTCTGGTTTTGAATCTGCTGCATGTGTCATTGCCGATGGTGCTGGTAGTTTCCTGTCTCAACCTAGTATTACCCAAGATGTTTTGTATGAGTTTGAGACCATCTACAAGGCAGGTCATCCTACTCAATTTGATCAAGTCTACAAGCACATTGGTACAAAAGATGCCATTGGTATTCTTCATGAAGACAGTAGTGAGAATCCAAATTTGTATGTGACTGAGTATCCTGGTCATACCAAACTGTATGAAGCAATCACTGAGTATTGTGGTTTCCCTTCTATTGAAGCAGGTAAAACTATGGGTCTTGCTCCCTATGGTAAACCCAATCCTGATCTGCCCGAACTGATTCGTGATGGTTGGGTAAATCGTGATGTGATTATTCCCACTTATCCCAATGGTGCCAAGGTTAATGCCGAACGTTATCCTATTTTGGCAGAGGATATGCTGGACCATCGTCCTGGTGAGTACACACAAATCCAGAAGGATATGGCATACGCTGTTCAGGAAGCAACTGAGAACCGTATGATGGAACTCATTGAGAAGGCAGTTGAGATTACTGGTGAAAAAAACATTGTTGTTTGTGGTGGATACGGTCTGAATTGTGTTGCCAACTGGAAGTATTGGAAACGGTTCCCTGATTTGAACATCTACTGTGAGCCCATCTCTCATGATGGTGGTACTTCTATTGGTGGTGCTAAGTTTGTTTACGCATTATTGACTGAAGAGGAGAGCGAACAGGTTCCTATGATGAGTCAAACTGATGTGTATTATGGACCACAGTATGATCCTGCTACATATGAAGACTCTCTAGAGGGTCTAGAAACCTCTGAGACGAACGCAAAGGAGGTTGCCCAACTAATCCGTGACGGAAACATTGTAACCATCTTCCAGGGTCGTTCTGAGGGGGGTCCTCGTGCTCTGGGTAATCGATCTATCCTGTTTGATCCCACCATCCCTGATGGTAAGGACATTGTAAACGTGGTTAAGAAACGTGAGTTCTTCCGTCCGTTTGCTGGTTCTATGCTGGCAGAGGAAGCTCATGAGTGGTTTGATCTTGCTGGTCGTGATGAGACTCCTCACATGATGTATGCCTGCGAGTGCCTGCCTGGTGTAGAAGAGAAAGTTCCTTCTATCATTCATGAAGATGGAACTTGCCGTATCCAGACCGTCACTGAAGAACAGAACCCTGCTTACTACGAATTGATCTCTGCATTCAAGGAGTTAAGTGGTGTACCTATTCTGTTTAATACTAGTTTCAATCTTGGTGGGGACGCTCTTGTAGAAACACTTGAGGATGCTGTAGATACTCTGAAAAAGAGTGACATTGAATACATGTATCTTCCAGAGATTGGTAAACTGGTGAAAGTTCCCAATGATTAAATATACTGGTCAATGACCAACTCAACGATGAAATATGTTTTCGTCAACGGCACATTCGATGTGCTTCATCGTGGACATGTAGAACTATTGAAACACGCCAAGGATCAAGGTGATATTTTGATAGTCGCTATTGATTCTGACGAAAGAGTTAAGTCTTTGAAAGGACCCTCTCGTCCTATCTACACGGATAAAGAACGAAAATATATGTTGGAGCACCTTGATCCAGTAGATCAGGTGTTCATCTTTGACTCACCAGAGGAGTTAGAAAAACTAGTGGAAGTGATTAAACCTGCTATAATGATCGTAGGATCTGACTGGAAAGGCAGGAAAGTTATTGGTAGTGAACATGCTAAATCCCTTAAGTTCTTCGATCGCATCGAAGGTTACTCGTCAACAGAAATCATTCAGCGTGTTACTTCTGGGGGAGACGTGTGAGGATCAGTATGTCTACGGTAAGATTGAAAGACTGAACCCAGAGTCTAGTGCTCCTGTTCTTCGGTACACCAGAAGAGAAGTTCGGCAGGGAATGTCTGCCAACGTAGCAGAGAATCTAGATTCTTTTGGTATCAAAGTAACTCACATCACTAACAGTGAGAAGATTGTAAAGACGAGATACGTTGATGAAAGATATAATCAACATCTTCTTAGAATGGACATTGAAGATAAGGTAACTCCCTATCTTAATGTTCTTCCACCACAAACATTTGATGCCATTGTCATCTCTGATTATGATAAAGGGTTTCTAAGTTTTGATAAGATTCTCCAGATCGCTGAGACTTACACTTGCCCCATTTTTATTGATAGTAAGAAGAAAGTTCTTCCAGATAGGGAAGAATGTTTCATTAAGATAAATCTTAGAGAGTATCAAAGACTTCAAGTAAAGCTTGATAATCTTATCGTTACTCTTGGTGAGCAGGGTGCAATCTATAAGGGTGAAAGGTATCCTACTGATAAAGTTTCTATCTCAGACTTGGTAGGTGCTGGTGATACTTTTCTTGCTGCGTTGACATACGATTACCTCTATACAAAAGATATTTCTCATGCTATTATGTTTGCGAACAAAGCAGCAGCGATTGCTGTTCAGCATCAGGGAACTTATGTCCTAAGTGAAGAGGACGTAGAATATTTAAATCAAATGAATCTTGAGGTAAAATGAGATATGTAGTAGACATTGATGGAACCATTTGTATTCCTGGTACAACTGAGGAGACCAGATACACTGGAGCACATCCCATACAAAAAAGGATTGATAAGATTAACTCTCTGTATGACAAGGGCAATTACATTGTTTACTTGACTGCCAGAGGCATGGGTAGATTCAAGAACTCTAGAATGTTAGCCTATCAAGAGTTCTATAACTTTACATATAACCAATTGAAAGAATGGGGTTGTAAGTTTCATGAACTTCATATGGGTAAACCAGCAGGTGATTATTACATAGACGACAAGGGGATCAACGATGGATTATTTTTTTAGCGACAATGTTGGTGAGCACAACGCATTTGTTGAGTTAATTCCCAATGCTGTTTCTCAAAAGTCTTTAGGTCTCATTGAAAGATACGCAAAGACGCAAAGTTTTTTTGACGCTAGTACAGTTAACTCAGAAAATTTATCTAATGAAAATGAAATAGACATCAGATCTACACTGATGTGTTGGCTTTCTGATGATGGGAAAGTTCCTGATGAATTGATGTCAGTTTATGAAGAGTTAACATCTCTTTCAAGACGTGTCAATGATGCACTCTGGAAGTATAATATTGAAGGATGGGAACCATTTCAGTATGGTGAATACAGAGCAGATAAAAATGGTCATTATACATGGCACATTGATACGTCTGCCAGATATAATGGTGGGCACGTCAGGAAACTGAGTTTTTCTTTAGGTTTATCACACCGTCATGCATATGAGGGTGGCGTATTAGAGATTAAGTATGGTTGTAAACCATTTCAGTACCAGATCGGTAAGGGTGACATGGTTGTCTTTCCATCATTTCTCCTACATAGAGTAACACCTGTTACTAAGGGAGTTCGCAAAACTTTAGTCGGATGGGGAAGAGGTCCTAATTTCGTATGACACACAGAGCTGCTGAACCAATTAAGTTTGTTCCCAAGGGATGGGGATATGAAAAGTGGATTGTAAATTGCGACAGATACTGTGGCAAAATCCTGCACATCGTTCAGGGAAAGAAATGCTCATGGCATTATCATCAACTGAAGGATGAGGTATTCTATGTTCAGAAAGGTGCCATTGAGTTATCATATTCGTGGGATGATAATCTTGAAATTGCTGACATTAAAATTCTAACAGAGGGTGATAAGTTCCATGTGCCAGCAGGAATGCGTCATCGTATGCAAGCGTTAAAAGATACTGAGTTGTTTGAATTCTCAACTCAGCATTTTGATGAGGATAGTTACAGAGTCATAGCTGGAGATACTCTGGAATCGTGATGTAAGGATAGTCTCTCATCCAACTCATGTTGGCACAAGTATAGTCTTGATACTTTCCTTTCAGGTGGTCTGGGAACGGTACATACCGTATCTCACCACCTTCTTTTTTCGCTACTTGCTCAGCAACGTATTGAAAATTTACAGGGTGTCCAGTGCCAAGATCATAGATGCCACTGGGTTTGTTATTATTAAGTGCGAGACGAACGACATCCTTGACACAGATAAAGTCACGATAGAACCTATCAGAACCCTCAAATAGATTGAGGTATCCTTGCTTTTTAATCTGCCAGGTGAACTTACTTACAGGACTTGCCTGGTCACCCTTGTGTTCTTCTCCATCACCGTAGACATTGAAGTATCTAAATCCCTGAATCTTTCTGAACTTATCAATGTTATCTTGAACCCAATAATCTACGGTTGCTTTTGAGAGAGCGTAGTAGTTTAGTGGATTGATTGACGCATCTTTTTTGTTGCCATAAACAGATGCAGATGACGCATAGATTACAGGGATATCATATTCAATTGCTTTCTCAAATAGTTTAATTGAGAAGTCAACGTTGTACTTGTGAATTTTATTAATATCTTTTTCTACAGTGCTAGAGATAGCACCTTGATGAATGATTAGATGTACTTTCTTCCAATCCTTAAATTCATTTAAGAACTGAAAGCAGTGACTCATCTCAACACGGTAAAGATTCTGATGCCAAAGGGTTTGTGTGAACTCTTTCCCAATGAATCCTTGATAACCAGTGACGACAATCATATACTTTTTTCTTCTATTCATTATATCACATAAATATCTAGACGAGCATTTTGAAGGAATAACGTGGCTTTCGGTAAGTTAGGATCTTTAGTTACCACTGATGCGAATAAAGGAAATGCAGTTGGAATCTTCACAGCATCCTCGTCAACAGCCGTAACGGTTTATGTAAACAATAACACCAACGAAGGCACCAGATACTCTATTGGTGTCTCAACTAGTGCAGCTGATATTCAAAACAAAGAATATTTTCGTAAAGATAATTACATTAATCCCTTAGAAGTAGTAGATGTTGAGAAGTTATATGTAGAGAACGGAGAGACCCTTGTAGTTTCTGCTCGCAAAGCGGGAATTTCCTTTAACGTTCTTGGAACTGGTGGTGGTGCAGATGGTAGAGTTGAATCTCTCATCACCACAGAAACCACAGCAGGTAGTCTTCTAACTTTAACTACCGCATCTGCTAGCACTAATTACAGTCTTGGTATTAACAACCAAGGGTATGAACCAGCTAAGATTTGGGTTGGCATAGCAGATGAAAATGGTGATCTGAATAATGGTTGGGTTATCTTTGCTCAAGCATTATCTGTCGGAGCGAACTTCACGATTACCGATCTCATTCTTGCCGCAAATCAGAGCATCATTGTTAAGGCATCTAAGAAAGATGTAAGTTTCACTCCTCTTGCTGGTTCACCCTCTGCTGGAGGTGGTGGAGGAGGAGCCAGTGGTGTCTGGGAGACCACTAGCGCAGGTATTAATACATCATCTAATGTTGGTATTGCCACAACAAATCCACAGACAACACTCCAGATTGGAGCAGTGCATGGTGTAACAGCTGGTAGTGGATATTGGACTGCTGTTGCTGGAGTCGCTGAAAATATTGATACTTTCAACCAACTTGATTATGATTTTAAGTTTGCTGAATATACATTACATTTCCAAGAGGATGAGAATACGCAAGCTCAAAAAGCGATGATCATCAAGCATACTTCTGGAGTTTCTATTCAAGAATATGCTATCATGAGTGATAATAATTTAATCGTATCAATTGGTGCCACTATAGAGAGTGGCATTGTTAAACTTCAAGCCACACCAGAACTAGGGATAAGTGGTGTAACAACCTACAGATTTGTAAGAAACACAATGCTTTGATATGAAATATACAATCAAAGTCACCAGACCAGAATACTGGCAAGAGATTCATGACACACTGTGTCAGAGAGGATCACCTGACATCCGTATTCCTCAGAGGGAGGTTGAATGCTGCGACGAGAAAGAACATAGTCCCACTAGAGGAACCTTTGAACTTGAATCTGATGAAGTAGAGTTACTGAAAACTCATGAAAAAATTGAGTGGATTGAGTTGTGTCCTACTTGTAATCCAGATGCGTATCCAAAACCAGAACCAGCAACAGCTAGATTTGGATCAAACGTAAAGATATACAGAGACCTTAACATCTATGGACCACCAGGTATCGCAACTGCTGGTGAGTTAAACAGAACAACTTGGGCTCTTCCTAGAACTGGTATTCAAACGAATGGTGATTTCTGGGCAGGAGTAACTGGCAATCCACCAGTAAAGTTTGGTGATGTAACTTACACTCTGACTGGTGCAAACGTTGATATTGTTATTCATGACTCTGGTGTATCTCAATATCATCCAGAGTTTATAAAAAGTGATGGTACATCTAGAGTAAGTGATATTGTTCTGGATGGTCCGTATTATATTGATCCAGACTACTTTAATACTAATGGGTTCACATATACTAAACCAGATGGTAGAACTGGAATCACTACAGCATCCGCAGAGGCATGGTGGGAGAATGGTGCTAATAGATCTGCTGAGTTTGCATCTATTGGAACCGTATCTATTCCCGCTACTTACACCGCTGCTAGAGCAGTGGGAGATAGACTAGACGGTGTTAATAGTTTAACCAGTAGTCATGGAACTGCCTGTGCTTCTCTTGCTGCTGGTAAGACTTATGGACTGGCATTTGAAGCAAACATTTGGAATCTTCCTGGTATTTCTGACAATGTTGGCATGGGTATTGAAGCTAACTATGACCTACTGAAGATTTTTCACAAGTACAAACCAGTAAACTCCGAAACTGGTGTTAAGAATCCCACGGTTGCAAATGGTAGTTGGGGGTATCAAGCGGCATTCTATGGTGGTAGTGTAGTAAGTTATAAGTTTAGAGGGACAACAGGAACCTTTAATGGGAATGTTGCGACTACAGATTTAGTAACGGCAATGAAGAACGGTCTTAATAATCAGATTCTTTTTGCATATAAGTCTTGGTCAACTTCATCACGTTCTAATTCGACCGACACTGCTGCTAATGAGATGATGGCAGAAGGAGTCATCTATGTGGCAGCAGCAGGTAATAATAATCAGAGACTGGGAATTGGTGCTACCGATCCAGATCGTTTGAATTATATGTCTGACAATTATTTTGGAACCACGGATCCCAGGGCAGAGTTTCCTACGGGAACCGTGCCATGTAATCACAGAGACTGGATGAATCCCCAAGGGATTGGATTTGATAGTGGAACTGACTTCCATCCAGTCATTTGTGTCGGTGCAATGGATGAATTTATTCTTTCTGATTACAGAGAGAGGCAGGCATCTTATTCTAACAATGGTCCTGGCATCGATCTCTGGGCACCTGCTGATGAAACTATCGCTGCTACATCAACTGGACGTAATCAAAATTACCAGAGACAAGATGATACTCGGTTCTACGATAGATCTTTCAATGGAACCAGTGCTGCTGCTCCTGTTGCAGCAGGTCTCATAGCTTTATACATGGAGTCTAGACCATCATCTAGTTCTTTAGACGTGAAAACTTGGTTAAATAGTCACGCAACTCAAGAGGTTGGAACGGATCTTTATCAAGATGATGACGCTGTTGATACTAATACTGCGTACTGGACTGGTTCCTACAATTTGAGAGGTGCCAGCACGAGGATTGCATACAATCCATACACAGTCACTCCACCAGATCCTGATCCTGATCCCGACCCAGATCCTGATCCAGATCCTGATCCACCAGCAGCGTTAGATAATGATGTGTTACTTGCGATTCAAGGTGTTGCAATGACTGGTATTACTATCTCAAGATAAATATTCAATAAAGAACTGTCATGGCAGAAAAGGGTTTTGGTGCAAAGAAAATCAATCTTATCGGTGTCAGTGGTACACCGAAGATTGATAGTGTTAACAACTTAAACATCAACGCTGTTGAAGTCGCAATCAGCACCGATGTTTCTATCGGTGGTACAGTTAAGTCTGACTTGAAAGTCGGAGCAGGATATTCCTTTAGAGTAGGAACTGCTATCACGATCACTGCTCAGGGCAATCTTCAAACGATTGGAGTTGTCACTGCTGCTCAATTTGTTGGTGATGGATCTGGTTTAACCAATATTACTGGTGTTGGTGGTGGTGTTGAGGTAAGAGATAGTGGAGTTGTCGTTGGAACAGCAGGAACCATTAACTTTGGTGATAACTTAGATGTAAGTCCTGTCTCTGGTGCTGCAGTAACAATCACAGCACCTGCTAGAACAATCTATCAAGAAAGTTATAGTGGGATCAATCCAATCGTATCTACTGGATCGAGTATTACTATTGGTTCCACAAGTAATGCTTCTGGTTCTTTTTATGTCTCTGCTGCATCAACACCAGGAAGCAATTCTGTAGGTCACAACGGTGACATTTGGTATTATACAGGTAATTAATTATGCCCAATCTTTATGTAAATGATGATGGGAACTGGGTGACTCCAACTCAGTTGTTTATCAAAGATAGTGGTCAATGGAAAGCAGCGAATCAAGTTTATAAAAAACAAGATGATATTTGGACTCTGGTGCATGAGAATGATCGTAAGGAATGGCTCCTTATCATAGGAGATAACACGGACATATTCAGAAATAGTAGTAGTTATCTATCACTCAACATTGATAGTAACGGTGACTACATTGTTTGTGCAGTGAGATATATCAATGCAGCTGTGACTACAGCTATCTACGTCACGAAGTTAACTAAACTTGGTAAGGTAGTTTGGGAGAAAGCTTTTAATGGTGCATCAACTGATGATGTAGCTAATAGGATTGAAGGTGTAAACCTAGATGATAGTGATAATATCTTTATTGCTGGGTCAGTTAGTAGATCTGGTGTTTATAACAATAGTGGATTTCTCACTAAACTAAATTCTAGTGGTGAAAAACAATGGCAGACACGTTGGAACTATCCAAATGATAGTAATGGATCTGACTATGCTTATGATGTAAATTTTAATGGCAGTGGAGACGCTGTGATGGGTGGATATGCTGACTACCCAAGACCATATCCACCAGGTGGTATTCAAAGAGGATCTTCGTATACCTTTGCTTCATCTGATGGTACAAGGAATAACGGCAATGCATTTAATGGTGGTCCATCAGGACTTTCCAGTCTTAGATTCGGAGAGATTGCAAAGTTAGGAACTCACTTCTATATGCAGACATCTGGAGGAGTTACTTTTACTCCAAACGTCGGACAACGTGGATACTCAGCCATCATTAAGACTGGACTGGGAGCAGACTCTTTGGTTGGAATTAAAAATACTTACATTGGGAGCAACAGTAACCTGTGGAGATTCAGAGGTATTAAGTCTAATGGAACAAATCTTTTAGCATCAGCTCAACGAAGTTCTTCTAATACTCAAACGTATTTTGTTCTCAATGATGGTTTGAGTTACGTTGCTGGATGGACGATTACAGACTCTACTACTGGAGCAACAACTGACTTTCCTAAGGCTAGAACCTATGTTTATGATGGTGATTATTGCTACGCTGTTATTGAATCCACTGAAGAGGTAACTCACTTTATCAAGTTTGATGTTACCGATGGTAGCATTGAGTGGCAGAATAAGATGGTCGGTGACTCCTCAAACAAAACAAGTGATGGTAATCCAGAGGGAGTCTTGAGACTTGATTCAAGTGATGGTGGTCATCTTGTTTATCTCTCTAAGACAGACGAAAGCGTAATTGGATCTACACAAAGTGTGTTAATTCTTTGGAGAGTTCCTTCTGATGGAAGTGGTCAGGGCACATATGGAAACTATACTTACTCTACATCTACGAACATCGCTATAAGTTCTCAAGGTGATACAGGTGGAAGCAATCCAAATGTCAGTTTCTCCTCTGCTGGTCCAACAGACTATGGAGATCCTGGTGTTGGTGTAACATCTGTTGACTTCAATTCTTCAAGAACTAACTTTAAAGCTTGACATCTCTATCTCTTACATTTATAATTTGCTTGCGAGAAATATATCATGCACTTACAGACTACTTATTGGCATTTTGATTACATCTTTAGTGAAGAAGAGTGTGATAAAATTATAGAGAAGGGAACTTCTATACTTAATCGACAGTCTGAAGATCAGAATGTGGGGAAAGTATATGCTGATAGTTTGAACAGACAAGTCAATAAGAGTGCCAGAGACTGCAACATTGCATGGCTAGATGATCGCTGGATTTATGAAAAGATTCAAGAGATAGTCGAGGTTGCAAATCAGGGTGCTGGTTGGAACTGGGATGTATCTGTGTGTGAGAAACTTCAGTTCACAGAATACAAAGTCGGTGGGCACTACAGTTGGCACGCTGACGGAGGATCAGACCATCCAAGTGCATATCAAGGATCAAAACGCATCAGTGATTATGCTGGTAAAGTAAGAAAGATTAGCATCACTATAAACTTGTCGGATCTAGAAGATTATGACGGTGGAGAGTTGATGTTCTCCGACCCTACATATATTTCTGATACTTTCGGTGAACTAGGAGAAACTGAACCATACACCCCTAAAGAGTTTTGTGGTAAGGGATCTGCAATTGTTTTTCCGAGTTTCACAATGCACAAAGTCTCTCCAGTTACGAGAGGGACTAGATATAGTTTAGTGACCTGGGTCTTAGGAGAACCATGGAAGTAAATCAAAAGACTAAAATGAAAGCCGTTTTTTATTCCAAAGATAATTGTCAATGGTGCGAAAGAGTCCGAATGTTATTTGATACTCTTCACATTGATTACATTCAATATAAGTATGAAGAGGACTTTACTAAGGAGCAATTCTACAAAGAGTTTGGTGAGGGTGCCACTTTCCCACAGGTTTCAATCAACAATCAACACATTGGAGGATGCAAAGACACATTGCACTTCCTTCAGGAGCAAAACCTGTTATAATAGTATAAATAAATTTTAAGTTATGGAGGAACAACTCACACTTTAAGTAAAGTGGTTGTTCCCTTGAGGAACGACCAATTAGGGAGTTCCAGGAGAACTAAAATGTTAGCAGTCAGTCTTGTTTTTGGAACGTTAGTTGCGTTCATGGCGTTCTTGGTTGGTGGAGTGGTTGGATGGACAACCAGAGAGTATCTGTTGTATAATGCAACTGAACAACCAACAATGCACCCAGAGATGTATGATGAAAATGGAAACGTTATCCATGATTCATTGATTGCATTCAAATTCACTTATGATGACGATTTTGAAGAAGAAGATTAATTATTTTGGAGTTTAATCATGGCTAAATTGCCCCCCAATCCTCTTGTAACTGAGGTATTTCAAAAAGTTTCAAACGCAAAAACAAAAGCAGAAAAGATCTCTATCTTGCAAGAGTATAGAAGTCCTGCATTGATTCATCTTTTTGTTTGGAATTTTGATGAGACCATTGAGTCTGCAGTGCCCGATGGTGAGGTTCCTTACACCCCTAATGACAATAAGACTGGTGATGGTGTAAGCAGACTCAACAGTCAGTATAGAATCCTCTATAACTTTGTGAAGGGGGGTAATGACTCTCTGAAGACCACTCGTAGAGAGTCTATGTTCATTCAACTTCTTGAGTCGCTTCACCCAGAAGAAGCTGAATGTCTTTGTCTAGTAAAGGATAAGCAACTTGGAAAACGATACAAAATCACCCACAACACTGTTAAAGAAGCCTATCCCGACATCATCTGGGGATCCCGTGGCTGATAACGATCTGTGGACTGCGGAGGAACTGCAAGATTGTAAAAGAATCTACGGTTGTACCGTGCTCCATCAGAACGCTAACACCAGGCAGCTCACTGACAAGTCACTGCCTAATGATGCATACTTGGTTACATACGTTATTGATGGGAAAACATACTATGACTTGACCAGAACTGGAAAGAGATTGAGACTCTTTGATATGTACTGGGACAAGTATCGTGAGGGGTTGAAGAGTATTGTCTGGGGTCCAGGCACTGCCAACCCAAAGACATGGGGAGAAGACCCAAAACCAAAATCGAAAAAATAATCCAAAATATCGGGGAAAAAAATTCCCCAAATTTTTTGCTCTGTAGGGTTCGCTATGATACAAAATGTAGTGATTGCAACAGTGTTGACATAAATAGAAACGAGGACTATAATATCCTTGTCGTTCATCCAATGCTCAGTATCCTACTGGCATTTACCTTAGCCCATCATAATGACAGTTCACCTTATGGGTGGCATATGAGTTGTGAAAGGTATCTACAACAACGAATTGAAATCCTTATGGATGACAATTTAGACACCAGATCCAAGTATAATCTTATCGGTTATCTTAGATCTAAGGTAAAAGGTGAGTGCAATGAGATGCTGGTCTAGGACGCAAGTAAGTCGCGGAACGGAGCGTTCATCCCATGTTGATAGAATTATTTCTATACACAACGCTCACATGTAAGGAAGCCGATGATTTAATGATTCGGATTTCCAAGCATGATGATCTACCTGCACTTGTGAAGGTAGAACTAGTAGAGACCGTCAAGGAATCTGCACCTGAGTGCTATTGGGACGCAAACGACTGAAGGAACGGGGCTAAAAATCCCTAGTATTTCAGGAGTAAACTCATGAACACCTTAACTCTCATCAAAAAGCAGATCGAAAAAGCATCTGCTCTTCACGATGCACAGATTTCTCACACTGCCTATCGTGGTGTGGTTTACGAAACCTGTGGTCACGATCCAAAGGAAACTCACGGTACATTTTGCTATCGTGGACGCACCTATAACAAGTGATGGAGTATTATCGATATCATTACGATGATATGGATAAAGATAATAGACCACCAGCGTGTTATCAACTCAAATACAGAGGATGTTACTACTGGTCCTGTTATCGCATTCACATGAAAGACTGGCTTGAGAAAGTCTTAGTAACGAGAGGGAATTGACTTTCCCTCTTTTTTTGTTTATAATATGAGTAAACTAGATTGCCATGGACAGAGACAAGTTAAAATTAATTGTACGAAATCTGAAACTTTTGGTTGAATCTCTAGAATCGGAAGTTTATTCTGATGTTGACTCTTTCCGTGCTGTTGCAGAAGAAAGAGTCGATATGTACGGAGGATCTTCTACACTGTCTACAATTCACCACGATTACGACGAAATTTTTGACGACGATGACGGATACCCTGACTGATTGGAGATACTCTGATCAAAAGATGAAGGTCAGACAAGCATGTTTGAAGACGCTTCTGCAGAGATTTGGATCAGAGTTGACTCCAGATGGTACACCTAAATATTCTAATCAGAGCATATATGAGTGCGCCCATGATTGGGTGTCTCAGGGCAATATGATTACACACGGTATCATCAAGTATTACGAGGTCTACTATGCGTCTCAAGGACACAATCAGATTAACTAAAGAAGCACTTAAGCAACCATGGTTGTATAATGAAGGAGAACTGACTTTCATGCGTAAAGCAAGAAAGGCAGCGAAAAAGCAATTGAAATTGAAACAAATGAGGAAGAATGAAAGTAAAACTGATTCAAGCAACACCGAATCCTGAAGAGAATATGGCATATATTGCTAGAGTCTCAAACCCTAGCAATCAAGATAATCCTAACTATGCAAAATTGTTGGGATATTGCATCAAGCACAATCACTGGTCTGTATTTGAACAGAGTTTCATGACTTTGGAGATTGAAACTACTCGTGGTCTGGCAGCTCAAATTTTGCGACACCGTTCGTTCACATATCAAGAGTTCTCACAACGATATGCTGATTCTTCCTTACTCTCCGAGGAGATTCCCCTCCCAGCACTGCGATCCCAAGATCATAAGAATCGTCAAAATTCTATTGATAACGTTGACGAGCATAAGAAACAAAGGTTTGAGATTCTGATGCAAAATCACTTCCGTCAGGGAATGAATTTGTATAAGCAAATGTTGGACGAGGGCATCGCAAAAGAGTGTGCTCGCTTTGTACTTCCTCTGGCAACTCCAACCAGACTCTATATGTCAGGTTCATGTCGCTCATGGATCCATTACATCACTCTGAGATCTGCTAACGGCACTCAGCAGGAACACATGGATATTGCAAACGAGTGCAAGAAGATTTTTACCGAAGTCTTCCCAGCAGTGTCTGAAGCACTTGAGTGGGTCTAAATACTTTTTTATTATCATCATGGCATCCTATCCTGTAGTCAACACGAAAACTGGTGAACAAAAAGAAGTAGTCATGAGTGTTCATGACTGGGATCAATGGAAAGCAGACAATCCAGATTGGCTGCGTGATTATTCTGATCCATCAACTGTCCCTGGTGTGGGAGAAGTTGGTGAGTGGAAGGATAAACTGATTAATAAAAACCCTGGCTGGAATGATGTGCTTGCAAAAGCACAGAAAGCTGGTGGAAACCGTCAAAACCTCAAACTGTAAATCTATGCCCAGAAAGAGAAAGTCTGTTGAAGTTTCACCTGTTGGTGCTGGTTATACTGCAAAACAAATGAAAAGGAGAAAACCAATCAACCAAGATTTATTGGTTGATATCGAACCTCTAACTGATAATCAGAAAAAGTTTTTTGCCGCATACGAAAAAGGACAAAATGCTTTTCTATATGGATGTGCAGGAACAGGAAAAACTTTTATTGCTTTATATAATGCACTAAAAGACGTTCTCAACGAGTACACACCTTATAACAAGATTTACATCATTCGTTCTTTGGTCGCTACAAGAGAGATTGGATTTCTCCCTGGTGACCATGAAGACAAGTCTGCACTTTACCAGATTCCTTATAAGAATATGGTCAAGTATATGTTTGAGATGCCCACAGATGCAGACTTTGAGATGCTGTATGGCAATCTAAAGGCACAGGAGACGATTAGCTTCTGGTCTACATCTTTTGTTCGTGGAACCACCTTTGATGATGCAATTCTCATCGTGGATGAATGTCAGAACTTGAATTTTCACGAATTAGATAGTATAATTACGAGAGTGGGTGACAATTCTAAAATTATGTTCTGTGGTGACGCCACCCAATCTGACTTGACAAAATCTAATGAAAGAAATGGAATCATGGATTTCATGAAAATCATTGAGCAGATGGAATCATTCAATATCGTCGAATTCGACACTGAAGATATCGTTCGTTCTGGACTTGTCAAGGAGTATATCATCAAGAAACTGGCAATGGGTTTTTAATGTTTAATTTTGTTGACGTGAGTCTCCCTCAACTTGAGAGGGAGACTATTGATGGAGTTCGTTATTATAAACTTCCCACAGAGGATGAACTTCGGAAACTGGTGTCCATTACTTCGGTCACCAGTTTTTACAATCGGCAGGTGTTTGCTGATTGGAGAAAGAAAGTAGGCGAAGAGAAAGCAAATCAGATTACTAGAAAGGCAACAAGCCGTGGGACTGATATGCACTCTCTTGCTGAAAGTTACCTGAAGAACGAAGAACTCCCTTCCGTTCAACCATTGTCAGAGTATTTGTTTAAGCAAGCAAAACCATATCTGAATAAGATTGACAATATCCACGCTTTAGAAGACAGTCTTTACAGTCTTCACTTGGGTATTGCTGGCACCGTTGACTGCATTGCAGAATATGACGGTGAGTTGGCAGTCATTGACTTTAAGACAGCAGCAAAACCCAAACCCAAAGAGTGGATTGAAAATTATTTTGTACAGGCAGCAGCGTATGCCTGTATGTTCTACGAGTTGACAGATATTCTTGTCAAGAAGTTTGTTATCCTTATGTCATGCGAAAATGGCGAGGTTGTAGAGTATGTCATCAGAGGTGAAGAAAAGGTAGAATATATCAAGTTACTTGCAAGATATGTCCAAAACTTTGTAGAACACAAACTAAACGAATATGGAACAGGAACTGAAAAAAGTATTTGATCAGAAGTTTCTCACTGCTACAACCTTTGCGATGGAAATTGAGAGGATTGTGCAAAGAGAAGAAGACATGAACTACATAGATGCAATTGTTCATTTCTGCGAAGTGAACAACATTGAAGTAGAATCAGTGTCAAAGATCATTTCCAAACCTTTGAAGGAAAAAATTAAGTGTGACGCACTGAAATTGAACTTCATGAAGAAAACATCTAGAGCTCGTTTACCTATTGATTAATAATGTACTTCACTGGACCTCATGGCATGGAAATGCCTCGTCAAAGTCTTAGACTCGCTGGTGCTCAAATTCCTGTAGGAACCAACATTCAAGCGAACAAAAGAGAGATTCTGAAAGCGCTTGATTGGGCAAAGGAAAATGAGGTTGACCATCTCCTTACACCAGAGGCATCTCTTTCTGGATATCTCAATGGATGGGAAAATGATATTGATGAGATTAAAGATGCACTCAAAGAAATTGAAGAGCATCAAAAAAAGTGCAATCTTTACCTTCATCTAGGCACAAACTTTGAAGAAAATGAGTCTAAGGGCACCATTCGTAGGAATGAGGTTAGACATTACAACAAGAATGGTCATATCATTGGTGCCACCTTTAAGACCTTCGTTCTAAACGATATGGAACATGCTCTAGGTAGGGTAGAGAATGATCCTATTACTGTCATTGAATTGACTGATAGAACGGAAAACCAATATTATGTTCCTTCTGCCGCTACTTTAATTTGTAATGATCTCTTTGGTCATAGTGAGGCAGGTGAGAAACCATTGGTAGATAAAATCAGCAAGATGAATCTTGATCTTATGTTCCATTCTACCAATGGTAGAAAGATGGAACTTGATGATCCTCAGATGATTGTGTTTGATTCGTGGCATGATGCACACCTGAGAATGGCATCAAATCACACTTACATCCCTATTCTTACTGTTGACTCTTGCACAGATTGGAGATGGGATGGTGACGAAGAAGAAGTGACTCATTATCACACTTCTAGTCAAAGTGGATTCATTGATCCTCATGGTTGGCAGACAGATGTTCCTCGTGTCGGTCGTCAGTATTTTTATTACGATCATGATGTCACTTATTCTCCAATGGAACGATACCAAATGATGTTAATGCAACGTGAACAAGAACAAAATTCCAGTGACTCCGTTTGATTGCTATCAAACATATTTGTCTTTGAAGAACCACTTCACGAAAGAGAAGTATGACTTTTTCCAGTATGGTGGTAGAACTAGAGCATCTGTATCTGCTTTCAATAAGCGTAAAGATAAGTATTGGTTCGAAAAACTTTCTAGACAGAAAAAGGACGAAGAAGTCCGTAATTATTTCATCGCAAACTTTTGCTCATCCGATTCCCCAGAAAAGATATGGATTGGTGGTTTAATCAAAGAAGGAGAAACAGAGTATCAAAGTTGGCTCAAGAGGAATCAGAGTTTGACTTACTTGTTTACAGAGCAAAGCAACGAATTGTTCTCGGAGAGAAAATTAGAGGATGTTTTCGATTGTTCGAAAGGTCATCCAACTCTGTTAAAAAAGTATCTTGGTGGAAAAATTTCACTAGAAACTCTGGTGATTTATGATAAAATATTTGAGTTCAGACAGAAGTTTGATAAGCAGCTGGATGATCCTATTTGGGGTTCGGTTTCCCTCAAACTTAAGAAGTATGAACCCTTTCTAAATATCGATGTGCAAAAGCACAAACAAATTCTGAGGAGCATCATCTGTGAGTAATTTTTTTAAGTCTGATGTAGTTCGTGCAGAACTCGCAGAGATTAATAGGCTTCAGGAAGACATCTATAATAATATGGTTTCTTTTGATTCTCTTTCACACAATGAGAAACTAGATAATCTTACGCTTCTTGAAGAACTAATTGAAAAACAACAAATTATGTGGACTCGTCTTTCCCTTGCGGGAGATGATCCAGATGCGGTGCAGATGAAGGAACAAATCCAAGCATCTGCTATAATGATGGGGTTCCCAAAGAACACCGATGTGGGTGTCCTATTCGGTAATATGAAAAGGACCCTTGATGAAGTCCGCAGTCGTGTTGACAAAGACTCCTCAGCATCCTAGAATACACAAGTACAAAGGCCAAATCTAATGTCATTCGCAAATCTCAAAAAGCAATCCAGTCTCGGTTCTTTGACCTCTAAACTGGTCAAGGAAGTCGAAAAAATGAACAGCAATGGTGGTTCTGGAGACGATCGTCTCTGGAAGCCCGAGGTAGATAAAGCAGGTAACGGCTATGCTGTCGTCCGTTTCCTTCCTGCTCCCGAAGGGGAAGACTTGCCTTGGGCAAAGATGTACACCCATGCCTTCCAGGGTCCTGGTGGTTGGTACATCGAGAACTCCCTGACCACTCTCGGTCAGAAGGATCCCGTGTCGGAACTGAACTCTCAACTGTGGAACAGTGGGATTGACTCCGATAAGGAAGTTGCCCGTAAGCAGAAGCGCAAACTCTCTTACTATGCTAACATCTATGTTGTGAAGGATCCTGCCAATCCTCACAATGAAGGACAGGTGTTCCTCTACAAGTTTGGTAAGAAGATCTTTGATAAGGTCATGTCTGCCATGCAACCTGAGTTTGAAGACGAAGATCCCATCAACCCCTTCGACTTCTGGGCAGGTGCAGACTTCAAGATCAAGATCAAGAAGGTCGCAGGTTACTGGAACTATGACTCCAGTGAGTTTGCCCGTGCTGGCACCCTTGGTGATCTGGATGACTCCGAACTGGAGGAGATCTGGAAGAAAGAGTATAGTCTTGCAGAACTGACTGCTCCCGAGCAGTTCAAGTCCTATGAAGACCTGAAGAAGCGTTTGAACTACGTTCTCGGTAATACTCCTACTCGTCGTGTTCAGGATGAAGAACTTGAGGACGAAAGCGAAGGTCGTGGAAATTTCTCACCAAACTTTGAGAAGTCCAATCCTGTCCCTCAAGACTTGAAAGACGAACTGAGTTCTCTGAGTTCCTCTACTACTGAAGAAGAGGATGATACTCTGAGTTACTTCCAAAAACTGGCAGAGTTCTGACCCTTGATCCCCCTGAGAAATCAGGGGGATTTTTTCTTGATGTTTTCTGTAGTCTTCAGCGTCTTGCTAATGTATTGAGAAGAGTCTGGTTTGTACTTAAGAATATCCTCAAGTTCATTGAAAATTCTTTGCTTGTACTGGGGTTTGATTAGATTAATTTCTCTCTTCTTTTCGTTCTCCTCATACTCATATTCGTAATTGGTCACTCCCTGCACAGGATTCAGGATTGATGTTTTGAGATCTGGATTTGGAATTGTAAATTCTTTATCTACAACGTTTCCAGCGGGAAGAATCAAACGACCACTGGAATCTTTGACCTCTGTAGTTCTATAATACTTGATTGAATTGAGATCATTTCCATACCTGTCTGCTGCAAAGTCATACAACTGCTGACTAGAAAGAGGCCATTCGTCTCTTTGGTGAACGATACCAGCACCGAAGATAACCAACCAGTCAAAGTTTGAATTACCATAGACCTTTAGCGCAACATTATCAGGTCTATCTCCTTCTTCAATAATATACTTATCGAATAGATATGCAGTGTCTAGAATGTTTGCACCATCTACAATTTTAATTCTACGGAATAAATTCTTTGCAAGAATTCTAGCGTCATTAGTAGGACTGTCAAATGGTGACAGATATTCAATATCTGGTAAGAACTTAAAGTATGCCATTAGAAACCAACACCTCCTCTACCGAATTCTGAATCATAATCTTCATTGTAAACAGGTGTCAATTCACTGAATGATAATCCCATGGTCATGATAACGGGTGTACCATCTTCATATGATACATATCCTTCACCAGCAGCATTGTAATTTACTTCCATACTTGTGAGAGCACAGAACTTAAACTTATTCAAGAACGGATGCTCTTTATTTCCAGACATGTACCTGATTTTGAAAATGTCTGGTGACTGTAAGAAAGCACCAAACAATTGATCAGAACCAAATACATCAATATTAGATTTCGGAGACATTGATTGCTTGAAGGTTCTAATGATTTGCTTGATTACTTCTCCCTCTTGAGGGTTTCTAGCGACAAACGTATAGAAGAAACTAAACTGTCTGAGTTCAGGTCCGTTGAAGAGAAACTCCATGTTGGGATTCAGAACAATTCCTCTTGTCCTTGCCTGAAATTCGCTAAAACTGATGTTAGCCCCAGGAATCATATTAATTGCAAACGAAGTCAATGCATCCTGACCAACACCCATCAGTCCACCTGCTTGACTCCCTAGACCTTGAAGAGCTCTACCAGCAACACCAATAGCACCTTGAATGGAAGCCAAATCGGGGATGGCTTTGCCATCTGGGTTTTTCATGAATTGTTGAACCAATCCACCAGCGAGTTGACCAACTACATTTAACTCTCCTTTATCCCAATTTGCTTTATTTGAATCTCCTAGTTTTGCTGGAATTGGTAACTGAATATATGCTAGTGTTTTTTCTTTTGCTCTCTTTCTATTCTCTGTTTCACTTGTCTGAGCACCCTTGAATCCTACGCTTCCTTGCAACTTTCCTGCTAAGAATGCATCACCACCTTGAATCCCGATGCCAGGTGGAGTGTACTTTACCACCTGAATTTGCATGTAGTCACTGGTTTCAGTGAGAGTTTCTGTTGGATATCTTAGTTGTTTTACTTTTCTTTTATTTTTATTCTTCTCTGCTGCTTTCTGAGTGTCAGTAGCGGCTGGTTTATTCGACTGAGCTTCTCTAGCTAGTCTCTGCGTTCTTTCTCTCGGAGTTTCACCTAAATTTGGGTCTCTTACCATGACCTTTTTACCTATTTATCTTGAAATTTCCATAACCAAGAGCACGAGCACTATCCATCTCTTCAGGATAGACTTCGTATAGTTGACCTTGAACTTCTTCAAAGGTGTAGTTTCTCATCTTTCCCCAATGAAAGTTGAGACCTTTCCAACCCCATGGTGTTATTTCCATGCAGGCAATCAAAGGAAACTCATCATATTCAATATTGGGAGTTTTTGGTGTATAGATGTAGGTATAGAACTTACCTACTTCGGGAACTAGTTCCTGAACATCCAGGATTTCCATGAGGGCAAGCATGATATCATCATTGTTTTCTAATCCAATGAAGTTATCTTCATATTGTTGAATCCTGTTCATACCCTTAGATGATCTTCG
>CEVG01011266.1_pt1 | contig 33618 bp, 29 predicted proteins | sample 356511 | NCBI WGS metagenome assembly CEVG01 (sample SAMEA2623426, study PRJEB7988) | marine metagenome | biome: marine biome (ENVO:00000447); feature: surface water layer (ENVO:00002042); material: "saline water (ENVO:00002010), including plankton (ENVO:xxxxxxxx)" | depth 5 m | reverse complement strand
AGCTACCGGGGAATAAAATGAATTGGTTTTATTATACTTTATTTTTGCTAAATATTTAATGTTTATATTGATAAAATGAAAAATAAAACAAAAGAAATGGAGAATTTAATCTACGAATTAAATAACCATAAATTATTTAATAGCTCTAAGAACCTAACAAAAGATCATTTAAAAATTTTTATGGAGCATCATGTTTATGTTGTTTGGGACTTTATGAGTATTGTAAAAAGTTTGCAACAGCATATATGCCCACACACAGTTCCTTGGAAACCTAGTCCATATTCAAAGTTCGGTTTAACGCACCTTATAAACGAAATCGTTTTTAACGAAGAATCTGATATTGATAACTCTGGAGATTACAAATCTCATTTTGAGTTATATATTGATGCTATGGAAGAAATAGGTGCTAATACTAAAAATATAGCGAAATTTACATCCCTATACCCAACCCAAAAGTCTACAGCTATAAAAGAAAACCTTATACCTAGTGTAAGTTTAAACTTTGTTGACAAAACATTTGAAATTTTAAACTCAAAGAAACTCCATAACATTGCTGGCATTTTTACATACGGAAGAGAGACAGTAATTCCTAATATGTTTAATAGTATAATAGCTAAAATAGAAAATAATAACGATTATGATATATTAAAATATTACTTGAATAGGCATATAAATATAGATGATGCTCGACATGGACCTTTGTCAGTAAAACTTTTTGACATTATATGTAACCAAGATAATAATCTAATACAAGAGGCTCACGAGAAAGTTTGTGAAGTTATTCAATTACGTATAAAAATTTGGGATGAAGTTTACAGCTACATTTAAAATTATTTAAAATTCTTTTTTGATATTCTCTATAGCCTTCTCTAAATTACTCATACTTGTTGCAAAAGATATTCTAATAAAGTTTTCGATACCAAATGCACTCCCAGGTACTACAGCAACATTACATCGGTCTAAAAGAAAGTTACATAGATCAATATCATTTTTTATATTATCAGTTTTCTCAATAGCTTTGCTTGCATCTACAAAGGCGTAAAATGAACCTTCACAACTATTAAATTCAAATCCATTGATATCTTTGAATGCATCAATTAAGAAATTAGAGCGTTTCTTATATTCCTTAACCATATTTGCAAGGTCATCTGTTTTATGTGATAGTGCAGCAATTGCAGCAGATTGAGAAATAGAGCATGTACAAGATGTACTTTGTGATTGAATCTTTTTCATTGCGTTTGTGATTTCACGACTACCTGCTGTATAACCAATTCTCCAGCCAGTCATTGCATATGCTTTTGATACCCCATTAAGAATGACAGTTCTTTCATAAAGATCTGGATGAACTTCAAGAATACTAACGAATTTTTTATTTTCAAGAATTATATGTTCGTAGATATCATCTGATGCTACTAAAATATTTGGATATTTTTTTAATATATTCCCGATACTTTCTAAATCAGATTTTTCGTAAACTACGCCGGAAGGATTAGAAGGGCTATTAATAATTATCATCTTTGTTCTATTATTTATAGAGCTCTCAAGTTTATCGGAATCTAATTTAAAGTTTTTTGTTTTATCTGTCTCCAAAATAACTGGGACACCTCCAGCAAGTTTTATAATTTCTGGATAAGAAACCCAATATGGTGCGGGCACTATAACTTCATCACCTTCGTTTAAAACTGATTGACATAAATTATATATACTCTGCTTACAACCTGTGGAAACAATAATCTGATCCCTTGAATACTCTAAATTATTGTCATTTTTTAGTTTTGAAATTATCGCGTCCTTTAATGCTGGCATACCGTCAACGGGGGTGTATTTTGTATTACCTTCTTTCATTGCAATAATGGCAGCATTTTTGATATGCTCAGGTGTGTCAAAATCAGGTTCTCCAGCCGTAAGAGTTATTATAGGAGCACCTTTTGCTTTAAGTTCTCGTGCTTTCATGCTCATAGCTATGGTAGCTGACAACTTAGTATTAGAAATTCTTTTTGAGAGTTCCATTGGATATAATTTATAGTAATTACTATAGAGAATATTATGATATCTTTAGGAAAATTAATAGTATTTTTAGGTAAATGATAGAAAAAAAATTTGAAATAAGTAAGCATTTTCTCCCTTCAGGAGACCAACCAAATGCAATAAATAACCTGGTTAAAGGTTTAGAGGAGGGAAAAGATTCTCAAGTTCTTCTTGGCGTTACTGGCTCAGGTAAAACTTTCACAATCGCCAATGTCATTGATAAAGTTCAAAAACCTACTATTATCCTAGCTCCAAATAAAACTTTAGCAGCTCAGCTTTATGGAGAAATGAAAGAATTTTTTCCTAATAATGCAGTAGAATATTTTGTATCATATTATGATTATTATCAGCCTGAGGCATATGTACCTGCCAAAGATACATATATTGAAAAAGATGCAGCAGTGAATGATCATGTTGAGCAAATGCGCCTTTCAGCAACCAAAGCATTATTTGAAAGAACAGACACAATAATTGTAGCAACAGTTTCATCTATCTATGGTTTAGGTGATGCCAAATCATACCAAGAAATGGTATTGCATCTTTACAGAGGAGAAATTATAGATCAAAGAGATATTTTGAGACGACTTGCAGAATTACAATATACAAGAAATCAACTCGAGCTAAAACGCGGTACTTTTAGAGTAAGCGGAGATATTATTGATATTCATCCTGCTGATTCCGAAATTGAATCTGTAAGAATAGAACTATTTGGAGATGAAATCGAAAGATTAAGTGTATTTGATTATTTAACCGGAGAAATAATCAGAGAAGTGCCAAGGTTAACTATATACCCTAAAACTCACTACGTTACTCCAAGGGAAATTCTTATGCAAGCTTTGGAGGACATTGAAAAGGAACTAACAATACATTTAAACAAATTATATAAAGAAAATAAGCTAGTTGAGGCGCAGCGCTTAAAAGAAAGAACTAATTATGATTTAGAAATGATAAGAGAAATAGGATATTGCAGCGGAATTGAAAATTATTCACGATATTTATCAGGAAGAAAGCCCGGCGAACCACCACCATGTTTATTTGATTATCTACCAAAAGATGCATTAATGGTTATGGATGAAAGTCATGTGACTGTGCCACAATTTATAGGTATGTATAGAGGAGACAGATCAAGAAAGCAGACGCTTGTAGATTATGGCTTTAGACTTCCCTCCGCTATGGATAATAGGCCTTTAAAATATGAGGAATTTGAGGATATTTCACCTCAAACAATATATGTTTCTGCTACTCCTGGGGAATATGAAGTAAATAAATCTTATCAAGTCATTGAACAAGTTGTTCGACCTACTGGCTTAATTGACCCTATAGTTGAAGTCAGAAAAGCATCAAATCAAGTAGATGATTTAATTTCAGAAATTTCAAAAAGAGTAAAACAGGATGAGAGGGTTTTAGTTACAACACTTACTAAAAGAATGTCTGAAGATTTATCAAGCTACTTAATTGAATTAGGTTTTAAAGTAAAATACCTCCATTCAGACATAGATACTGTGGAAAGAGTAGAAATCATAAGGGGGCTAAGACTTGGAGATATTGATGTACTTGTTGGGATTAACTTATTAAGAGAGGGTCTAGATATACCAGAGGTATCTTTAGTCGCTGTATTAGATGCAGACAAAGAGGGATTTCTAAGATCAGAACGATCATTAATTCAAATGATAGGTCGAGCCGCAAGAAATATAAACGGTAAGGCAATACTTTACGCAGACAAGATAACTAAATCAATAAAGAATACCATTGGCGAAACCGAAAGAAGAAGAGAAAAGCAAATTGAATATAACAAAAAAAATAATATTCAACCGAAAAGCGTGAAAAAAGAAATTAAGGACATAATGGAAGCACCAAATGACGTTCAAAATAATAAAAAGTACATATCTGATGAATTCTTAAAAGAATACAAACATATTACTCCGGATTTAGCACTTAAAAAAATTAAGAAGTTAGAGGACAAAATGTATAAAGAAGCAGAGAACTTAGAATTTGAACAAGCTGCATCAACAAGAGATGAAATAAATAAAATAAAAGAATTTGTTTTTGGTTTTTCAGACAATGAAAAAGTTTCTTAAAATTTTATAATAACCCTTCCGGATATTTTATTACTTATGATTTTTTTGCAATAACTCTTTATTTGTGAGAATTTAATCTCCTGAGTCTTTATAAGATTTATTTTATTACGATTAAAAATCAGTGGCACCTGAGACCATATTTTTTTTCGCTCTTTAATATCTATATTAGATGATGATATTCCTAAAATACTCACACCTCTGATGATAAATGGAAATACTGATGAGTTAAATTCTATATTGTTTGCCATTCCCACTGATACAAGGTTTCCCGAGTAATTAATTTTTTTAAGTAAAGTGTTTATAAATTCTCCCCCAATATTATCTATAACTCCCCCAAATTCAATTTTATCTAGCTTACTTTTACTATGGCTAAAATCTTTTAATTGAAAAACTTTGTCAGCGCCTAGAGATTTTAAATATTTTGTTTTGCTGTTTTTTGAAGTAAGACAAATTGTTTTAAAGCCATTTGATTTAAGACCTATTGTAGTAAAATTTCCGACGCCCCCAGATGATCCAGTAATTAATATTGGGCCCATATCTACTCTTTGATTATTTTGTAACATTTTTCTAATTGCTAATAATGCTGAAAACCCTGCAGTGCCAATAATCATACATGATTTTAATGTTAATCCTTGAGGAATCTTGAAAAGTCTATTATCACTTATATAAACAAACTCCGAGAATGCGCCATTGCTTATTTCCCCTAAACCACTTCCAGACGCCATAACTTTATCATTAACTTTAAATTTATTTGATTTTGATTTAATAACGACACCACTTAAATCTAAGCCCGGAACTAATCTATTAGTTCTGATAATTTTTGATAGACCTACTACAGATAATGCATCTTTGTAATTAATAGTTGAGTATGAAATCTTAACTAAAACTTCATTTTTTTTTAAATCACGAAATTTTTGTTTTTTATAATTACAAGAAAACAAATCATTTTCGTAGCTCACAATTATGCTTTTATATGTATCCTTTTGAGATTTCATCACTTACTTTTTTAAATAAAATTTTTAGTTCTTCATCATCATCACTAATAAAGGTTAGATGGCCCATTTTTCTTCCTGGCACACCATTCTTTTTATTATATAAATGAAGGAAAATATTTGAATAATTATTAAGAAAATCAAAATTTGGCTCTCCATTTATCCAAAGGTCGCCTAATAAATTTAACATTATAGCTTTATGATTTAAATTTGATGCTTTAATACTCTTATTACCTGCAATTTGTGCCTGATATAGAAATTGGGAAATATCGCATGCTTCGATAGAGTAGTGTCCGCTGTTATGAGTTCTTGGTGCTATTTCGTTCACCATAATCTCGTCATCTAAACTAATAAAGAATTCAACACATATCACTCCAATATAGGAAAGCGACTTAACAATTTTTTTTGTTATATCCTGGATTTCTTTTTTTTGTGAATTACTAATCGTTGTGGGAACTTTTGATGTATGTAAGATATTATTTATATGATGATTTTCGCTTATAGGAAGAAACTCCACTTTTCCATCCCAATTACATGCAGCCACTTGAGAAACTTCTAATTTAAGATTTACCTTCCTCTCGATAATACATTGAACATTATTTAATTTATTATGTGCTTTTTCAATTTCACTTATATTATCTACCGAAATTTGTCCTTTACCGTCGTAACCAAAACAGGAGGTTTTTATAAAAGCAGGGAATATAGTGTCTTGCTCCATATTTTGAAGATCCTGAAGGTCATTTTTTGAACTATACTCAGTAAAATTTGTTACCGGTATATTATTTTCCTTTAAGAATTTTTTTTCTAAGTCTCTATTTTGAACAATCTTCATAATCCTTGAAGAAGGAAAAACTTTAATTTGATTTTCTAAATACTCTAGTGCTTCGCATGGAACATTTTCAAACTCTGTTGTACATACTTCACAATTTTCAATTATTTTATCAAGAGTTGACTTATTAACATATTCCGACTCGATGAACTTGTCTGCTATCATGGAAATAGAGCAGTCTGCTTTTGGATCAACGGCAAGAACTTTTAAATCTTCTTCATGTGCAGCTTCGGTAAACATCATGCCAAGTTGCCCACCACCAAGCATACCTATATATTCTTTCTTCATATATTATTTTTCTAGTTTCATTTTTAAGACTTTATTTGTCTGGTCTTTCCTATACTTAGCCAACTTTTTTTCCATATTGCTATCATGAATTGCTAAAAGTGATATCACATAAAGGGCTGAATTGACAGCTCCAGGTTCTCCAATTGCAAATGTTGCAACGGGAATCCCTTTTGGCATTTGTACAATCGATAATAATGAATCAGTTCCTTCTAGATGAGTAGTAGGGATTGGAATTCCTATTACTGGAAGAGTCGTGTTAGAAGCAATCATTCCAGGCAAATGGGCTGCACCACCAGCACCTGCGATAATATACTGAAACCCATTGCTAATAGCATTTTTTGAAAAATCGCTCATTAAATCTGGCGTTCTATGTGCTGAAATAATTTTGGACTCGTATTCAACCAAAAAATCGTCAAACACTTCGGTTACCTTACGCATCACACTCCAGTCACTCTCACTTCCCATTACGATGGCAACCTTAGGTTTACTTTTTGATACTTGCTTATCTGTCATAATATGTATGTAATAAATTTAATCATATATTATAATATATGTTATGAATTATTAAAAATTCATCTACAAAAAGGAAATCGCTAATTGCATAATTCAAATCTTAAAAATTATAAGAAAATTCATTCGGGAAAAGTAAGGGATATATATGAAATTGATAAAAATACCCTTCTAATTGTAACAACTGATAGAATTTCTGTCTTTGACAAGGTTCTTCCAAATATTATTCCTGAAAAAGGTATTATTCTTAATGAAATTTCAAATTTTTGGTTTAAAAGATATAATAATTTAATACCAAACCATATCATTGATTACGATATAAACAGTCTTGAAATTAGTAAAGACGAAATTAAAGAAATTGCACAAAGATCAATCACAGTAAAAAAGCTTAAGACCTTTCCTATAGAAGCTATTGTAAGATTTTATCTATCAGGAAGTGGTTACAACGAATATTTAAAGGATGGATATGTATGCGGTATTAAATTACCAAAAGGCCTTCGTCAATCTGAAAAACTTCCAGAGCCGATATTTACACCATCTACTAAGGCTAACGTGGGTGATCATGACCTAAATATTACTCATGACTCATGCATTAATATAATTGGAAAAAATAATTTTGAGTTTATAAAAAAAATTAGTATTGAAATTTTTAATGATGCATTTTTATACCTTAAAGAAAGAGGTATTATATTGTCAGATACAAAGTTTGAATTCGGCTTTGACTCACAAGATAATATTTTTTTGATTGATGAGGTTTTGACACCAGACTCATCAAGATTTTGGCTTGAGAAAGATTATAAATTAGATTGTTCGCCAAAAAGCTTAGATAAACAATATATTAGAGATTATGTAAAATTTTCAGGTTGGACAGATGACCAGGAACTTCCTAGTTTACCTGAAGATATCATTCGCAATACTGCTGAAAAATACAAATATATAAGAAAGATTATTCAAAATGATTAAATGTATAACTTTTGACTTAGATAATACGCTTTGGCCCTGTGAAGAAGTGATTCTTAATGCAGAGCAAAAAGCCTACGAATGGTTTGATAAAAATTGTCCAAATATAAGTAAAAACTTATCAAAACAAGAAATTAGAGAATTTTTAATAAGCGAAGCCAAAAAGAAACCAGAACACTCTCATAATTTGACTTTTTTAAGACTCAATGGATATAGAAATTTATTGAAGAACTATAACTATTCTGAAAAGCTTAGCGAAGAGTTAATGGAGTTATACTTAAAACACAGAAATAATGTTAACTTTTATGATAACGTTTTAGAGACACTCACTGAGTTAAAAAAATTATTTATCCTTGGAACTATTTCTAATGGCAATTCATCATTAGCTAAAATTGGAATAAGAGATTTTTTTAGTTTCGAAATAAAATCAGAAGACGTTGGAGTTAAAAAACCTGACAGTATAATTTTTGAGCATGCAATTAAGGCTTCAGGAGTAAAACCTGAAAATATTATTCATGTTGGAGATAATTATGTGAATGATATTTGCGGAGCTAAAGGAGTTGATATGAATTATTTATGGATTAATCATGAGCAAATAAAAGAACATAATATTGAAAGTAAATATATTGTTAATTCTTTTCAAGAGGTGAAAGATTGCATATTAAATAATTACAAGATGGAGGATATATGAACACCGAAGATAATTTACATCTTTCAAAAATTGAAAGACAAGTGGGGACCCTTAAGCTAGCTGTTTTGATATTAGGAGCAGCATTAATTTATAATTCTGCAAATAAATCTGGACTACTTGGTGAATATAAGTTCGTTGCAGATAAGATTGAAGCGAAAAAAATTATTCTAAAAAACTCAAGAGAAGTAGTTGGTAAAATATATTATGATGAACTAATTGGAACTGTAATAGAATTAGAAAATAATAACCAACTTATTTCTATAAATCCTAATAATATAAAGTTTTTAGAGAAGACAGATATCGATGATAAGGTCTTGAAAACTATTTCACCATAACTGTATAACTTTATACAAAAAGCTAATATTGATAATTTATACCGAATGATCCCTCAATACCAGGTAATTTGTATCCATATACATCATATGCTTTTTTATTAAATAAATTATTTACAGACAAGACAATTGATAATTTGTTGTTAATTAATTTTTCCGCGTAAAGATTTAGTGTCCCAAAATCGTTAAGTCGATATTTTACTGAGGGATAGACTGAGAAGTCTATATCTTCGGTTACAGACTGGTATCTATAATTTAAATCTATAAATGTGCTAAATTTTGGTATTTCAAAATCAAAGTTAATATTTATAATATTTTTTGGACGCCTTATTTCTCTAACTTGACTTTTTACAGAAGAGTTATATTCAGTTGCATCAACAAAAGAGTGTTTAATATCAAAACTATAATACTTTGCCGAATAAGATAACTTATTTTCAAAACCTCTTCTATAACTATTCCTTTCTTTATTTCTTGCTGTAAAAGCTCCTAGTGTGGAATCGTAATAACTGCCATTTATTTCATCTTTTAATATTGAGTAAAAAAATGAAGAAGTTATATTAAAATTTTGATTAAATGATTTTGAAAAACCAAGCTCATGCGAAATAGATACCTCTGGTTGTAAATTAGGGTTGCCTACAAATGTTTCTGAATAAAAGCCAAATCTTTCAGTAAAAGAGGGATTTTTTATAGCTGTTGAATAAGATAAAAAAAACTTTCCATTATTTATAGGAAACACTGTACCAAAACGAACATTTGATTTATTTTCAAACTTTTGATTATAATTTCTTCGCATTAGTAGCTCAAAATTGACAAATTTTAATGGAAATAAAAGTTCTATAGCAAGCGACTTACTATTTTGAGATTGAATTTGATCCGGGTTACCATATGTATGATCTGAACCTTGTTGTTGAAAATTAATTTTTTCATATTCTGCTAAAAGTGATACTTTTGGTGAAAAAGTTAAAAAAGCATTATCAAATTCTTTTGATAGAATGCTTTTGAAATTAAATCTTTCTGAAAGTGTTGTTGACTCCCAAGATCCTAAGTGATTCCAATCTCTATTTTTTGTTCTTCCATAATCTATGTAATTTACATTTTCTAAACTATAAAATTTATTCTTATTACTAAATTGTGAAAAAATACGATAAATTTTTGTAATATCTAACTCGGTATTAATCAAATTACCACTTTTATCACTATCATTTTGCCTATAAATACTTGAGTACCTTAATTTAAAATTATTATTTTTATATGATGAAGAAAAATTGAAAGTATCGTTCTCATACCTATTTCTATCTGCTGATACTAATCCAGAAGTATCATTACCACTTGTCTTAAAAGAATTTGCTCCAAATGAAAATTGAATATTTTTTAAATTAAATATATTTGAATATGAGTTTAAAAAACTGTTGTTACTACCAGTATACATTTTAATCATATTTTCTTTTTTTGTTCTTATGTTGACAACACCAGCTAAGGCATCTGATCCATGAACCACACTATATCCTCCTGAAATTATATCTATTGAATCAATTTGAGAGCCTAACAAGTGATCAAAACTATATTCGGATCCTGTTGCAGGATCATTAACTCTCATTCCATCTATCAATACCAATGTATGGTTAGCTTCGCTGCCCCTTAATCGTAATTGGCTCATTGATCCAGCACCTCCAATATTACTTATTTGAGATGCTAATGAATTTTTTAGTACATTAGATGCAAAAAAACTCGCATTTTTTTTTCTTGAAAAATTTACCGTTTCAATATTTGTAGAGTAAAGTTTTTCATTAAAAGAGTTATTTGAAATATAAATAGGAGGGAGTTCAGCTCTTACAAACACCGTACTCAAAACAAAAAAAGTTAATACTTTTAAAATGTAAATAAACATAAGCTAAATTCCATTTTGCCTACGTATTTATTTTGATAAATGATCCAGCAATATTTTTATTATAAGACATAAACTTAATTTTTCAACAATAAAGAAAAATCTACAGCTTTTATGTTTTTTGTAAGATCACCTACCGATATATAATTTATACTCAGATTTTTATATTTTTGAATATTTTTTATTGATATATTCCCCGAAACTTCTATTTTAGCTTTCCTATCAATTAATTTAATAGCTTTTTTAATTTCGCTTATAGAGAAATTATCCAAAAGGATACTTTTGACCTTATACTTTGTTAGAATTTTAATTTGATTTAAATCTTCAACTTCAATCGTTGCATTTCTTAGAATATCTTTTTTTTCCAGAAACTTTACAAAATTTTCAAATCCAATATTTTGTGATGATATATGATTTTCTTTTATAAGTATTTGATCAAATAAACCAAATCTATGATTGAAACCTTCTCCTTTTTTTACTGCATATTTCTCCGCATATCTTAAATTCGGTATAGTTTTTCTTGTATCAAGTATTTTAATACTCTTTGTATTAAGCTTTAATCGATATGCTTGAGTTTTAGTGCATATACCTGAAAGTGTTTGAAGAAAATTTAGAGCTGTTCTCTCTGCAGAAAGAATAGTATCGGCATTTGCCAAGATTTCTAGGATTTTTTGATTTTTTTTTATTTTATTTCCGTCTTTGACCCTCCACTTAAGAAAAATTTTTTGATTTCTATAACGCTTTGCAACTTGTTTAAATGACTCATTAAACCAATCTACTCCACAGATATAAGCATCTTCACGAGATATTAAATAAGCTTTTTTTAAAACTTTTCTATCTTTTAACCCTAGAAGACTAACATCATTATTTTGAAGGTCTTCTTTTAAAGCTAATTTAACATCTTTTTTAACTCTACTTAAATGGATTTTCATTAACTTGAGTTTTTATTAAAAAAGTCTTTTGTAATACTAAATACAATTGGGCTAAGTAAAATGAGTGCAATAAGGTTTGGAATAGCCATAAAGCCATTCATTATGTCTGCCACAAGCCAAAGAACATCTACCCCTTGCCTAGCATTGTCAGCCAAGTTAAGAGCGTATGACCCTAAAACAATTGCTAGAATCCAGAGGTATCTATAATACTTAATAAATTTTTCGCCAAAAATATAACTGAAGCATCTCTCACCATAGTAGCTCCAGCCTAATATAGTAGTGAAAGCAAAAATTACTATGGAAAATGTTATTATAATATCTCCAATATTAGGCATACCAAATACAAAGGCATTAGATGACAGAACAGCACCAGTAGTGCCGTTTTGCCATTCACCACTAATCATGATTACTAAAGCAGTCATGGAACACAATATAATTGTATCTATAAACGTTCCTAACATACCTATCGCACCTTGCTTTACCGGACTATTTGTTCTTGCCGCTGCGTGAGCAATAGGAGCACTACCAAGTCCAGCTTCATTAGAAAAAACACCTCTTGCAACACCAAATCTAATAGCCATCCAAACCGTTGCCCCAGCAAAAGCACCAGCAGCTTCTGCCCCATGAAAAGCTGAATTAACAATTGTACCTACAGCTCCTGGAATTAAATTAATATTTGTAATAATAATATACAAAGCAGAGATTATGTATATTAATGCCATCCAAGGAACAAGATAACTTGCTGCTGTTGAAATTCTTTTAATACCTCCAATGATTACTAAACTTGATATGAGAGCTATAATTATTCCTGTGTAAAGAGGATTCACAGATAATGTATCTTGAAGCTGTGCCGCAACTGAGTTGGACTGAATCATATTTCCAATACCAAAGGCTGCTACAGTTCCAAACAGTGCAAAAATAAATGCAAGCCATTTCCATTTTTCACCCAGTCCATTTTTAATATAGTACATGGGTCCACCATAATAATTTCCTTTATCATCATTTTCTCTAAATTTTACAGCTAACAATGCTTCACTATACTTAGTTGCCATTCCAATAAAGCCCATTACCCACATCCAAAAAATTGCCCCAGGCCCACCTATGGCAATTGCAGTAGCGACTCCAGCAATATTTCCGGTCCCAACAGTAGCGGACAAAGCTGTCATCAAAGCACTTCTTGGTGCAATTGTGCCTTTTTCTTGTGAGTCACTATTTGACTTTACCAGCCTAAACCCATAGCCAATTTTTTTAATTGGCATAAATTTCAATCCCAAAGTTAGAAAAATACCAGTACCCGCAATAAGGGCAAGCATTACTGGCCCCCATGCGATGCCTGACAAAGTATTAAGTATTGATACTAAATTTTCCATTATTCCCCCATGTAGTATTATTGTAATAAATTACATTTATTATATATAATATATAATATTAATGAGAGATCAGCTAATTAAAACCTAATTATGAAGTCCACAATCTTATTAGTTGAGGATGAAAGTTCAATCAGAGAAATGATTGCTTACACTCTATCAAAGTCTGGATTTGATGTTTTACAAGCGGAAACACCTACTGAAGCTTTTAGTCAAATTGCTGATCACAACCCACAACTAATTTTAATGGATTGGATGTTACCCGATCAGAGCGGCATTGAAATTATAAGAAGGCTCAGAAGAGAGAATTACACAAAAAATATTCCAATTATTATGCTGACAGCAAAGTCAGAAGAAAATGATAAAGTATGGGGTTTAGAGGCAGGAGCTGATGATTATATAACTAAACCTTTTTCTCCTAAGGAATTGATCGCAAGGATCCAATCTTTGCTACGAAGGGCAAATACTGAAGTAGCTGATAAAGTTATCAAAGCTGGCAATATCATTTTAGACCCTAATAATCACAAGGTGACTGTTGATGGCAGAAACGTTAGTCTTGGACCTAAAGAATTTAAGCTTTTAAAATTTTTCTTAACTCATCAAAATAAAGTATTCTCAAGAAACCAACTTTTAGATAGTATTTGGGGTCAAAATACATATGTCGAAGAGCGAACTGTTGACGTTCACATTTTACGATTAAGGAAATCAATAAAATCAGAATCCACAAACTATATTCAAACAATTCGAGGTGCAGGATATATATTTTCCGCCTAACCAATGATATTAAAAATTCTTTTTAAAATAATTAAAGAAAAGGCCTACTTAATATCCTTTTTAATATTTTCAGGAGTAGTTGGGTACTTAAATGATATTTTATTTGAGGTTTTAGTTTTCTCTCTAACTGTTATTCTTCTGACATACATTTATACCGAATATAAGCTAAAAGATTGGATTAGAAATTATAAACGAGGTGAAAAAACATATGCATACGGATTTATATACGATGAGTTTTGTAGTTTGATAGAACAACTAGATGAAGATAAAAAGAGTTCATCAAATAAATTTGAGCTACTTAACAAAAGGTTCAAAGAGTTGAGTGCAGCTATGCCAGATTCAACAGTCATTTTAGATAAAAATAAAAAAATTGAATGGTTTAATAGTGAGGCACAGAAGTTATTCAAATTTAATAAGGTTTATGACGAAGGTACACCAATAACCCATATCATCAGAAATCCAATTTTTGTCGAATATATAAACTTAGAAGAAATAAGCAAAGAGCCAGTTTATTTTAAGCATGATAAAAAAGATGAGGTAATTAGTATTCAAGTATTTGAAGTACCCTTTGGAAAAGATATGAGTTTACTTACCTTTAGGGATATATCTGCATTTGAAAAACTTGATTCAGCCAGGTCTGATTTTATTGCAAATGTATCACATGAATTGAAAACACCTTTGACTGTTATAAGCGGTTATCTTGAAATGCTAAAAAGCGATTCAGTTGGCAAAGAAGAATCGCAAAAGTTTTATAATGAAATGTTAGATCAATCTTTAAGGATGAACAGAATTATTGGCGATTTAATTTTAATTACAAATTTACAGACAACTAAACCCATAGAAAGCAAAAAAGAAAAAATTAATTTAAATAAAATTACTTCAGAAATTATATATGATCTTAAGCCAATCTTGACTAAAAGAAAGCAAAGTATAAATATAATATCTAAGGCTGATATTTTTGTTTATGGCTTATATAAGGAAATTTATAGTGCGTTTATGAATTTGATTACAAATGCTGTCCATTATTCAGCACCTAATTTAAATGTAGAAATTGATTTTGGATATACTAATAGCGGCTCTATCTACTATAGTGTTAAAGACTATGGTTTTGGCATTGAAGATAAAGAAATTGAGAGATTAACAGAACGTTTCTATAGAGTTGATAAGGGAAGGTCACGAAATCAGGGTGGTACTGGGCTTGGCTTATCGATTGTTAAGCAGGTACTTAATAGGCATGACGCAGAATTAAATATCGAAAGTAAATTAGATGAAGGTAGTAATTTTACAATCTTATTTAATAACCAAGCAAATTATAAAAATTCACCCAAATCTGCCAGTAATATATGATTCAGTTAAACGATGCGAAGGCGTTGTAAAAATTTTATCAGTTGGCCCTACTTCAACTAAATCCCCTAAATGAAAGTAAGCCGTTCTTTGCGAAACTCTTGCAGCCTGTTGCATCGCGTGCGTAACAATAACAATAGAGAAATTTTCTTTTAATTCGTTGATTAGCTCCTCAACTTTTGCAGTTGCTATAGGGTCTAAGGCTGAGCAAGGTTCGTCCATAAGAATAACTTCTGGACTCACGGCAATTGTTCTTGCTATACAAAGTCTTTGTTGTTGACCTCCAGACAATCCAGTACCAGGTTCATTTAACCTATCTTTTACTTCATCAAATAATCCTGCTTTTTCTAAACTTGTTATAACTATTTCGTCAAGTTCTTCTTTATTATTTGCTAGCCCGTGAATTTTAGGCCCATACGACACATTGTCGTAAATAGATTTTGGAAAAGGATTGGGTTTTTGAAAAACCATTCCAACTCTTGCTCTCAAAGGAACTACATCAATCTTTTTGCCTAAAATGTTTTGCTCATCGAGTAAGATCTCTCCTGTAACTTTACAATTATCAATGGAATCATTCATTCTATTAAGACATCTTAAGAAAGTAGACTTACCGCACCCGGAAGGACCAATCATAGCTAGAACTTCATTTTGTGCTATATCAATTGATACATCTTTTATGGCTGTTTTAGATCCATAACTTACGGTGACATTTCGTGCTGATATTTTAGGATTATCTACTGTTGTTTGACCAACGGTTTCAAATTTATCATCAGTTTCAGAGGGTATAATCATATTTGGGTTGTCAATTATATTTTCGTTCATTATATCTTATCCTTGTTAATTTTAAGTTTCTTTTTCTAATTTTTTTCTCAAATAAATGGCTATTGAATTCATAAATATTAAAAAAACCATTAAAACAATTATTCCGGCAGCAGTTCTTTCAACAAAACCTCTTTCAGGCGTATCTGACCACAAATAAATTTGTATTGGTAGGGCAGTAGCAGGGTCGGTAAAACCACCAGGAATATCGACAATGAAAGCTACCATGCCGATCATTAACAAAGGTGCACTTTCTCCTAAAGCTTGTGCCATACCAATTATAGTTCCTGTAAGCATTCCGGGCATTGCAGCAGGCACAACATGATGAAATACTGCTTGGTTTTTTGAAGCGCCTAATCCAAGCGCTGCTTCTTCAATTGATGGAGGTACAGACTTTATGGCAGCTCTACTTGCAATAATAATTGTTGGTAAAGTCATTAATGTCAACACAAGCCCACCTACTAAAGGTATTGATCTTGGCATTCCAAAAAAATTTAAGAATATAGCAAGTCCTAATAAACCAAAGATAATAGAAGGTACGGCAGCTAAATTATTAATATTAACTTCAATAAAATCTATGAATCTATTTTGATGTGCAAACTTTTCTAAATAAATTGCTGTCGCAATCCCCAAAGGAAAAGACAAAATAAGACAAATGAATAAAGCGAAGAAAGAGCCAAGTAAAGCGCCTAGAATTCCAGCCTGCTCTGGGTCCCTAGAATCTCCGCTTGTGAACAAAGTTTTATTAAACCTAGTTTCTATGAGCTTATTAATTTCAAGTTTTTCAATAAGAGATAATTTAAAATTATTTATTCTTCTATCAGATTCGGGAAGTGTTCGGTCAATTTTACCTTTAATTAACATATCAACATCATCATCTGCATTTACCCAAACTTTAACTTTTTTGCCAAGTAAATATGGGTCCTCGATGATCATTTTTTTCAAATGATATGAAGCACTACTACTCACTAAAGATGAAGCGGCTTTTTTTTCTCGTCTTGATGATATTTCAGGGAAATATTCAAGAATTGATCTCTTTACAATCAAATTAAAATTACCTTTTTTTATTTCTTCGATGTTTGATGTATTTTTTGGATCCAGAATATTCGAATCAAAGTGAACTGGTAATAAAATTTTAGTTTCTAAAAAAGCACTTGACCCTTGTGAAATTATGCTTGTGAATAAAACTATAAGAAGCGTAATGGCTGTAAAAATTGAGAATTTACCATAAAACTTAAACCTTTTTTCTGCGGCTGCTCTTTTTTTAATATTTTGGATATTCATTCGTATTGCTCCCTATATTTTCTTACTATGTGTAGTGCAATATAATTTAAAATTAAAGTCGTTAAAAAAAGAATAAGACCAAGCGCAAATGCTGCAAGCGTTTTTGGACTATCAAACTCTTGATCTCCTATTAATAAAACTACAATTTGTACAGTAACAGTCGTAACAGCTTCAAATGGGTTTGCTGTTAGGTTTGCTGACATGCCAGCAGCCATTACAACAATCATTGTTTCCCCAATTGCTCTTGAAATCGCTAATAAAAAACCACCAATTATTCCTGGCAGTGCTGCTGGAAGAATCACTTTTTTAATTGTTTCCGAATTTGTTGCTCCTATTCCTAACGACCCATCTTTTAAATTTTGTGGAACAGCGTTGATAACATCGTCAGAAATTGATGATACAAATGGTATTATCATAATTCCCATTACTAATCCTGCTGCAAGAGCACTTTCTGAAGCTATATCAATCCCCATGCCTTGACCGGTAGTTCTTAAAAAGGGTGCAACTACTATTGCAGCAAAAAAACCATAAACAACTGTAGGGATCCCCGCTAATATTTCTAGGAGGGGCTTTACCGTATCTCTTATTTTTTTTGATGCATATTCGGAAAGATAAATTGCAGACATTAGCCCAATAGGTCCGGCAATAATTATTGCTATAAATGCGATTAAGAAAGTTCCTGCAAATAGGGGGACTGCACCAAAGGCACCAGAGGACCCTACTTGATCTTCTCTAATTGGTATTTGAGGACTCCAATGGGTTCCAAATAAAAATTCAAAAATTGATACTGTACTAAAAAATTTGTTAGCTTCTACAATGACTGACATTATTATTCCAATAGTAGTAATGATTGCAATAGTTGAACATAATAAAAGAAGAAATTTAATAATGTTTTCAACTTTATCCCTAGCTTTAAACGAGAAGTCTACCCTTAGGTAGTTTATGAATGACGAAATAATAATATACGCTATTATTATAATGTATAAGAGCATACGCCCATCATCTTTATGTTTTGTAAAATTTTCTGCTGCAAATCTAATATCAGGTGGTGATGAATTATAAATACTTGTCACAGTAGCTGCATTTATAATATCAACAATTAACAGCTCTTTTGTTTTCCTTATATTAAGTAACTCAGGTTGTTCGGAAATTATTTTAGATAAAATGTAACCATCTTCAAAAGTGACCCAACCCAAAATCAGAAAAAATACCGGAATTAAACCCCACATCATTGCTAAGGAGCCATGATAATAAGGCCTTGAATGCAGTTTTAACTCTCTATTTGCAGCGAGTGAAAAACTTTTCTTAAGGTTAATATAATATGCTGCACTAACCATTAGCAAAGTAGTAAGAATTATAATAAAAATAGACATAATATACTTTGTTTTAGTTCCTTAAGTGACTGATATATGTAAGATTTTTAATTTGTGTAAGTTGTTATTATTAATAATATGCATTATAATTCACTCAATATTAAAGTTTTATTACATTTTTATGACAGAAATTATTAAAGACAGAAATTTAAATGCTCATATATCAACTGCGTATGAACAAGAATTAGTATCTCTTCGAGACAAGACTCTTGAAATGGCTGGTATTGTAGAAAGTCATTATACTAAAGCCATTGATGCACTAAACATGCAAGATACCAAGGCTGCAGAAGAAATTTCAAAAAATGATTATATTGTTAACAAAATGGAAATTGAAATTGATGAAGCATGTCATACTTTAATTGCTACACAATCGCCAGTAGCCTCTGATCTAAGAAAAATATTAGTCATTTTAAAGATTAATAATGATCTTGAAAGAGTAGGGGATGAAGCTGAAAAGATTGCAAGAAATACTCTTGAAATGGATTTAAATAAAATTCAAAAAAATTTTTTAAACTCTCTTTATCATCTTGGAGTAGAGTCTAAGAAATCTATTAATAAAGCAATTGATGCGTATGCTAGACAGTCAGTTGATAGTGCTATGGATGTTATAAAAACTGATAAATATATCGATGACGAGTTTGAATCGTGTATGAGACAATTAATGTCATTTATGATGCAGGATCCAAAAGCTATAAAAAATATTCTAGATATTACTAATATTGCTAAGGGAATTGAAAGGGTGGGCGATCATGCAGTAAATATTGCTCAACACACTATTCAACTAGTAATTGGAAAAGACATTAGACATACATCCTCTGAGCAAGTTCTTGAAGAAATAAGAAATAATACTAGTTACAAGTATTAATAAGCTTCATTCCTTTTTCATTAAAAATTCAATTAATGCTTTTTGTGCATGCAATCTATTTTCAGCTTCCTGCCACACAACACTATGATTACTTTCAAAAACTTCCTTTGAAACTTCTTCGCCAATATGTGCTGGCAAGCAATGCATAAAAACATAATCTTTATTGGCATGCATTGTTATAGAATTATTGACTTGGTAATTGGAAAATTTCTTATCATGAGAAGAAGAATTTTCATCTCCCATACTTGTCCACACATCTGTAACAATAAGATCAGCTTTTTTTGCAGCATCAATTGGGTTTTCATAATAATCAATTTCGTCAACTGGCTTTTTCTTTTCAATAATATCTTTTGGGCAAGAAACTGAAAGTTTAAAACCAAACTTTTTAGAGGCATTAATGTATGAATTACACATATTATTAATATCGCCAATCCAACAAACTTTTTTTCCACAAATATTTCCTTTATTTTCTATATAGGTCATCATATCAGCCAATAACTGACATGGATGAAATTTTTCAGTAAGCCCGTTAATTACTGGAACAGAAGAATTTTTTGCAAATAACTCAATTTCACTATGCTCATGGGTTCTAATCACAATTAAATCCACCATACTTGAAATTACTTTAGCTGTATCCTCGATAGGTTCACCTCTACCTAATTGCGTATCTCTTGGTGACAAAAATAAAGTATTGCCTCCAAAATGAGTCATAGCTACCTCAAAGGACACTCTTGTCCTTGTTGATGATTTATCGAAAACTAAAGCAAGTGTCTTATTTTTCAAAGGCTCATAACCTTCTTTTAATTTATCTTTTTTCAGCTCAATTGCTCTAGATATTATTTTAATAAGATCATCTGATGATAAATCTTTTAAAGATAGGAAATGTTGTATTCTTTTACTCATATGATTCCAGCACAAATTTTAGTTTTTTTGAAATCGTTTTTAACTGTCCCTTTTTTATAATCAGTGGAGGGAGCATTCTAACTATATTTGAGGATGTTAGATTTAATAATAAATTTTGTTTCTCTAGACAATCTTTTACAACTGGTAAATTTGGTTTTTTAAGTTCTATGCCAATCATTAAGCCCATACCTCTTATTTCTCTAACAATCTTTAAATTACCAAGGTCATCTTTAAGTTGATTAATAAAAAATTTACCCATTTCATTTACATGATCTAATAAATTTCTTTCCTTTATAATTTTCAATACTTCTAAGGAAATTGTACTAACAAATGGATTTCCACCAAATGTACTACCATGTGATCCGGGTTCAAAAAGCTTTGATACTTTTTGATTACCCATACAAGCTCCTATAGGAACACCATTACCAAGTCCTTTAGCCGAAGTCACTATGTCAGGGGTAATGCCATAGTTTTGATAAGCAAACCATTTTCCAGTTCTTCCAATACCTGTTTGAACTTCATCTATTATAAGTAATATATCTTTCTTTTTTGTGATGTCCCTTAACTTTTTGAGAAATTTTTTTTCACTGATATTGATTCCACCTTCACCTTGAATAACCTCAATCATAATTGCTGATACTTGCTTTAACTTAATAACTTTACATATTTCATTAATATCGTTTAGTGGTAAGGTAATAAATCCTCCTGGTAACGGAGAAAACCCTTTCTTCGCAGATTCACTACTTGTTGCTGCAAGCGTCATAAAACTTCTTCCATGCCAACCATTTTTAAATACAATCATTTTAGGATTTTTAAGATTATTTTTATTTGCATGAAGTCTTGCTAATTTCATAGCAGTCTCATTTGCTTCAGAACCAGAGTTACAAAAAAATACTGACTTCATTGATGAAATTTTACATAGATTTTTTGCTAATTCTTTCTGTTTATTAATTTCATATATATTAGAGGTATGTAATAATTTATTCGCTTGATTAGAAATAACTTTTGTAATTTTTTTATCACCATGTCCTAAGCAACACACACCAATACCAGAGATAGCATCAATGTACTCCTCGTTTTTTTTTGTATATAAATATATACCTTTTCCTTTTTCAAAAGAAATTGGGTAAGGTTTATAATTTTTCATTAAATAATTCATTCTTAATCTATTTTATAATTAAACGAAAACGGCAGCCTTAGCTGCCGATTAAATAATTATAACTAATTTTAGTTTTTTTCTAAAGCGGAAGTCCGTGCATGTGTCCGCTCATACATAGCAGCATTGGGATTGATAAAAGAGTATTAGTTCGGGATGCCATTAATGCAATATTCTTACTTTGAGCAATCTGTTCTGCGGAAGCTTCAACAATTCCAAGAATTTTCTTCTGATTTGGCCAAATAAATACCCAAACATTAAATAACATGATTGTACCTAGCCATGCACCTATTCCCATAACTTGAGCGCCTCCTTGAAGTGCAAATGCATTATGAACCCCAATACCGCTCGAGTGCAGAGCTATAACGCCTGTTATCCATGTTAAAAGAGCGCCGTATCTGAAATACCAAAGCGCATTTGGAGCTATATATTTATTTATGGCAGCTGGTCCTGGCCCGTCTTTATCTGCAGTAGCTGCTGCAACGCCTGGGACTTGAACAAAATTAAAATAGTAAAGGAGACCAATCCATATAATTCCAAAGAAAACATGTAGCCATGTGGATAATGACCATATATTAAGCTCGCCTACACCATCAGATATCATAATTACAATAGCTAAAATAAAGCCTAATGACACTGTAGCTTTTATGGATTTAAGTGGATTCATTTTAAATTCTCCTCATCAATAATTTATTACTGTGATATTCTATTATCACAATGATATTGATGCAAATATGATTTTATACAATCTTAATCTAGATGAAGTTAATCAATTAACTAAATATTTGTCAGAACTTATATATGCTCCAATGATAATTGGTTTTACTGGTGATCTAGGAACTGGTAAAACCCAATTTATTAAATCCTTATTAAATAACTATATTAAAGATGAGATTGTTAAAAGCCCAACTTTTAGCCTTATAGAAGAATACTCCAGCAAGGAATATGACTTTATACATATGGATCTATATAGAGTCAGTGATAGAGAGATTATAGAGATGGGTATAACAGATAATTTTTCTAACAGAGCAATATGTCTTATAGAGTGGGTAGAAAAAAACACTTTTTTGATGAATAAGATTGATATACATATTAAAATTAAATTTGTTAATAATGAAACTAGAAGCTTTGAATTTTTTGCATTGAATCAAAAATGTACTCCGTTAATAGAGAAACTTAGTATTAAATTTAAAAAATGAAAATAATTACTATAAGCCGAAGAAATTTTATAAAATTTATTACACTATTTCTTATCTCAAAAGACCTTTATTCCAGCACGCCAAATAAAATTAATGATGTTAGGAATTTTTTTGATAAAAGTTTAAAAAGATATAGGTTTGTCTTTGACTCAAAAGATAAAATCAAATATGAAGTTTATAAAGATAAAAATATTGTCAAATTTATCTTTAAAAATAGTATGTTCTCTTCAAATTTAAATAAAATACGCATCGATAAAAATTATGTTAAAAATATAAGTGTCACTAAGATAAAAAATAACATAGAAGTTAAATTCTATTTAAACCAACCTTTAAATTTAAATTATTTTTCAATTACACCACAGGATAAAAAAGGGCACAGATTTGTTGTAGATCTTACTACAGATAAAATAATCTATACGAAGAAAATAAATAATAATAAGAAAATTAAAAAAATTATTGCAATAGATGCCGGCCATGGCGGTAAAGATCCTGGAGCTGTAGGAAAAAGAGGAACTAAAGAGAAAAACGTTGTTTATGATATTTCGAAGCGAATTTTTAGTGAGCTCAAAAAATATAAAAATATAAAACCTGTCCTTGTTAGAAAAGGTGACTACTATATTCCTCTTAGAAAAAGAACATTAATTGCAAGAGAGAATAAAGCTGATTTATTTATATCTATTCATGCAGACGCAGCTAGAAATAGAAAAGCTTCTGGATCGTCTGTTTATGTTTTATCTCAAAAAGGAGCAACAAGTGAAGCTGCTAAGTGGTTAGCAAATAAGGAAAATTCCGTAGATCTCATCGGTGGACTAAGTTTAGATGATAAAGATAATCAACTTGCAAAAATATTACTCGATCTATCTCAGTCAGCATCAATAGAGTCAAGTCTATCAGTAGCTAAAACTATTCTTAGCAGTCTTGCTAAGCTAAATCGCTTACACTCGAAGAGAGTTGAACAAGCAGGTTTTGTTGTTTTAAAATCTCCGGACATCCCATCTTTATTAGTAGAGACAGCATTTTTGTCAAATTCAGAAGAAGAAAAAAAATTAAAAAGTAAAAGATTTAGAGAAAAGGTAGCAAAATCGATAGCTAAAGGAATTATTTCTTCAATTGAAAAAAAGATTATTTAAAAATATTCTTTTCAAATATTTTTTGAGATATATTATCGTAGATTGAATTAAATGCTCTTGAAGAAAGGCTTGAAATTTTTTCCCCAAATGTTTTTGGAACATTATATTTAATATTAATTAAATCATAGTCATTTTTCTTTAATAAAATATATTCATCACTAGTAATTATTTCATCAACTAGTTTCAGCTTTATTGCATCTGACCCAAACCAATACTCACCGGTTGCAACGCTTTCAATATCAACTTTAGGCCTTTCTTTAGAAATAAAGTTTTTAAAAAGTGTGTGAATATTCTCCAATTGGTCTTTTAATTTCTTTCTATCTTGATCGGTTGTTTTTCCAAACATAGTCACAGTTCTTTTATATTTACCAGCTGTATGTTGCTCAAAATCTACTCCTTTTTCTTTTAATAATCTATTAAGATTAGGTATTTGAGCTATTACACCTATAGACCCTATTATTGAAAATGGTGCAGCCAATATTTTGTTACCTGTACATGCCATCATGTAGCCACCACTTGCGGCAACTTTATCAACAGAAATAGTAACTTTTATTTTATTTTTCTTAAGGCGAAGAATTTGGGAGGCAGCAAGACCATGTTCATGAACAGTTCCACCTGCATTTTCAAGACGTATTAAAACTTCATCATTGCTCGATTCCGATGCAAGAATAATTGCAGTGATTTCCTCCCTCAATGACTCAACCTCACTTGCTTTTATGTTGCCAACAAAGTCAAGGATAAATAATTTTTTACTGTTATTTTGTTTTTTAGATTTTTGTTGTTTAAGAAAAAGTTTGAAAGATTTTTTATCTAATAAATCTTTTTTTACATTTCTTTCTATGTCATCAAATTTATTGTTTAAACTTTTAACTTGTATAAAGCCTTTTGGCTTTGTTTTTTTTGTTCCTGCAATAGCATTTATTACAAGGATTAAAAAAATTAATATAGTAAGGGCTTTTGCTAAGAAAAGACCATAATCTGTTATAAAGCTAATAAAAATTTCCATTATTTTTCAAAATTAAATTTATAAAAAACCTGTTTTATTTTTTTATCTTTTCCTTCGTTACTTAAGAAAATGTTCTTAAGAAAGGGGCTAATATCTCTTCGCAATATATCACCTCTTATGAAAGTATCAAAGATATTGTTACCAACGATATTAACAGACATTGTACAAAATAACGTATCTAGAAGACCTTTATTTATCATATCCTCAACTATTTTTGGGCCTGCTATAAAGTAAACTATTTTAAAACCCATATTATTTATATACTTATCCATATATTTTGCCGAAACATTTTTTTTGCTGTTTTCAACCATTACTTTAAAGCCTTGATCCCTCAATTTTTTTATTTTACTTTGTTTTTTACAAGTTGTAATAATTGTTAACCGATTTTTAAGGCTAACCACCTTTTTTGAAATTTTAAAGTTTAGTGAATTACTTAATAAAATTATGTGTGGTTTATTATCTTGATCAATAATATTTCCATATATTTTCTTTTCATAATTAATAAAATAATTTGTATGAGTAACCAAACAATCAGCAGATTCTTTAATAGTCTTAAAAAATAAATAATCCTTTTCAGTACAAATTGATTTTGGAGTTAGGTTTATATTTTTTTTTGGGAAATATATTGAAATTCGGCCATCAAGACTAAATAAGAAATTAGCTATATAAAAAGGTCTTTTGATTTTTTTAATAGTTCTTTGAACTATTTCATTAAGTTTTATTATTTTTGCTGATGGGTATACTTGTTTTAATTCATTCTTTTTCATTTTAAGTTAGTCTTACTTTTAAAAATATATTCTAAGTCTTATAAGAGTATTTTTACAGCTTATTTATGATGTTTTTTTATCACATAGAATATGTATAATATAGTTTACATAAAAATAATTATCCTTGTTAAATAAGTAAATTATAAAAATACATAAAAAATAAGGTTAGAAGGGGGCTAATGAATAATATATTAGAAATTAAGAGTGTTTGTAACACTCCAGAAGAGCTATTAAGAAGTGAGGATTTTTCAAGATTTCTAAAAATCTTTAAAAGCGCACATATAAAAGAAATAAATTCTGAAGATAATGCATTAGAGTCTGATAAAAATATTATTCTTGATTTATGTGAAAAAATTGAAGTAAATGATGTATTAAATGCTTTAACTTCTGAGAGTCAGAATGATTTAGACCTTGAAAGATTACAAAGCGTTGTAAGACTTATGGAAAAGGCTTATTCCTTCTATTTAAATAAAGGTTTTTGCAGGCTCACAAAAGAACAGGATGACGTTTTAAAGGGAAGAGCTATCAAAGACATAAAATCTGATCTTTCTAAAAACTCAAAAAAACTTTCAAGTGTTATTATTGAAACAATTCAACTTCTTCATAAGAAAGCTGGTTTAGATTTCAAAGTTGATGAAAATAGTAATTCGTATCCAAATGTAACAGCCTGTGAAATTCCTGGAGCTAACTGCAACATTCCTGAGGATTATTCTATTTTAAAGGAATCTAATTTGACGGTAGCGGCAGAGATTAGAACTGGAGTCCATTATAATACTTCTGTAAACAAGCGAGCATTCCCCTTTTTTGAACTTGATAATAATCCACTTGATATTAGTAAATTTAATCCTGAAGAATGGGTTGGGGTACCTCTACAAGTTGGTAAATGGATGATAATTGCCTACATAAAAAAAATTAGAGGCTGTGTTGAAATGGAGCCTGGGCTATTAAATTTATTTCCATTTTTTAAGGTTGATCAAAATTTTTCATCAAGAAAGCCAGATGGATTGTTCTTTTTTGGTTATCCAGCTGACAAAGAAAATTTAGGCTTTTATATTGACGAGAAAAATGATTTATTAATAGGAATGGTTCCTAATTTTCCTGAATATGGATACTTTGGTTATTGTAAAAAACCTATTTTAACTCTTCATAATGTTTTAGCAATTAGAGAAGGTGATTTCCCATTACACTGTGGATGCAATAGATATGAAATTAGCTTTGATGAAAAAACAGATAGCCCGTATATTTCAAATGTTTTCATAAAAGCTGACGATATGGGAAAAGCAGAATTTCACAGTGGTTTAGATAATTCTGCGAAGCTATTGTTTTTTGGCACAGAAATTGGCGCTTTCACTTGTTTGGATGGTTTAAGTGAACAAGCAAAACTTCAAATGATCGGAAGAGAGATTGGTTACAACGCGCATATGGGTACAAATGCTAGACAAGTTGTGCCAGTTGCTGACGAAAGTGAAGTTTTAACAGGAAGTGAAATTGACATGTTGTTATATATTAATAATTATGATTTAAAAAAACAGGGTGATAGGATGATTGACCTATCTATGCCTGTTAAAACGGCGATAGAACATTTTCATGACGGAAGGAGATGCGCAGCTGGAAGTACTCAAACTGGCCGAGGAGGAACAGAGATTAGTTATTGGGCAAACCCTTTTCCACTCCTAAAAGATAACGATGGAACAATTTTGCATAAAAATTTATATGATAAATATACAAAAACCGAAGAAAGACTTATTAATGATTTAGAAGAGTTGGTTTCTAAGCAAGAAATAAAAATAGGTGTGGCTTACAGCCAATTAATGGCAGGTGTATATGAAGGAAACTCCGATACAGATATTACTGCCTCAGGGTTTAATAACCGAGAAGAAGTTGAGCATGTTGGGCCAGAAAGGCTTGCAGAATCCCTGATAGACACTATTAAAGAATTAGCAATTGAAAAGAGAGATAGATTAGGGAAGAAATTAGAATCTGTAAATATTACGGTTGCAATGATCGGCGATAGCAGAACTGGGAAATCAGAAACAGCAGAAAAAATGGAAGGTATTTTAAATCTTGCGTCCTAGCACATGCATGACAGGTTTTTAGCCATTCATATGTTTTTGCTGGTTTACTAGCTCGGTAAGTTTAACCTTTAAGCTGTCCAAATTTTCTTGATCTTTTACAACGACATGACCGGGTGCATTTTGTACAAAATTTTTGTTTTCTAACCTCATCTTTAACCCATTAATAAGCTTGTTGGTTTTGTCAATTTCTTTTGATAGCCTTTTTAACTCTTCTGAAATATTAATATTGTCATCATAAATTTGAATTTTCAGGCTTTCTACAATGATAGTTGGGACATTATCATCATTAATTTCCTTTATAATTTCACATTCACTTAACCTAGCAATTGACTTTAAATAATCTTGATATTTTAAAACTAACCTTTCATCCTCTTTTCTTAGATTTGAAATTTTTATTTTAACTTTTGCGGATGGATTGATACCTAGTTCTGATCGATATTTTCTAATTTCCGATATAATATTTGTAAGCCAATTAATATAATTTGACCTTGACTCATCGGGAATTTCAATTTCTGTAGGATAATTATGTTGAATTAAAAATCTGTCGTCATTGAATGAAAAAATTTTTAATTCCTCTGTAATAAATGGCATTGTTGGATGTAAAAGTAGAATTATATTTTTAAAGAGCTCTTCTAGATGAAAAATTTTAGATTCAATTTTCTTACTTTCTTTAGATTTAATGTCAATTTTTGAGAGCTCAATATACCAATTACAAAAATCATTCCATATAAAGTCATATAAATCTTTTGATGCAAAATCGAATCTATATTTTTCATAATTAGTTCTCAATGATGTAATTAAATTATTAAGTCTTTTGTATATCCATATATCTGTATCATCATATTTGGGGTTTTTAACAGAAGTGACTTTATATTCATCTTTTAGGAGTTTTATATACCTAGCTGCGTTCCAAATTTTATTACAAAAATTTCTATTACCTTCAAGTTTTTTTAAGTCAAAATTAATATCTCTATTGGATGTAGCAAGCGATGAAAAGGTAAAGCGTAGTGCGTCTGTACCATATGCTTCAATACCATTAGGATATTCTTTCTTGGTATTTTTTCTAATTTTCTCTGCCATCTCTGGTTGCATTAAGTCAGAAGATCTTTTTATCAATAAACTATCAATATCAATTCCATCAATTAGATCAATTGGGTCAATAATATTACCTTTCGATTTTGACATTTTATTTCCATGAGCATCTTTAACCAAGCCATGAACATAAACCTCTTTAAATGGTACATCTTCTAAAAATTCTAAACCCATCATTATCATTCTTGCTACCCAAAAGAAAATGATATCAAAACCAGTAATCAGTACGCTCGTAGGATAAAATGTTTTAACCCTATCATTTTCATCAGGCCACCCCAAAGTAGAAAAAGGCCATAAAGAAGAAGAAAACCATGTATCAAGAACATCTTCATCCTGCGTTAATTGAACTTCGTCTCTAATTTGAAATTTATCTCTAATTTCTTCTTCACTATTGCCAACATATATATTATTTTCCGCATCATACCATGCAGGTATTCTATGCCCCCACCATAATTGTCTGCTGATACACCAATCCTCAATATTATTCATCCATTCAAAATAGGTTTTTTCCCAGTTTTTAGGCACAAATTTAATTTCACTTTCTTTCACTGCTTCCATGGCTTTTTCAGCAATTTCTTTTGTTTTCACATACCATTGATCTGTCATATACGGTTCTATTACTGCATGGCTTCGGTCTCCGCGAGGAATAACCATTTTGTGATCTTTTTCTTCTATTAAAACTTTTAGTTCATCTAGGTCTTTAAGTATTTTTTTTCTTGCTTCATATCTATCAAGATTGCTGTAGTTGTCGAAGGTATTTAAAACACGTGCAGAACTGTCAAAAATATTAATGACCTCAAGATTATGTCTTTTAGCTAACTCAAAATCATTAAAATCATGTGCCGGTGTAATTTTTAGACAACCTGTGCCAAACTCAGAATCTACATAGTCATCCCCAATGATTTTCACTTTTCTTCCAACTAAAGGAACTATAATATTTTTTCCAATATATTTTTTATATCTTTCATCATTAGGATTTACTGCAACACCAGTATCGCCAAGTAAAGTTTCAGGTCTAGTTGTAGCTATACTTAGAAAATTATTTTCATCTTCAATTTTATAATTTATTGTCCATATTTTTCCGTCTTCTTCATTTTGAATTACTTCTAAATCTGATAATGCTGTTTGTAAAACTGGGTCCCAATTGACAAGTTTTTTACCCTTATATATTAAATTTTTATTGTAAAGATCAATAAATACTTTTCGTACTGCTCTTGAGAGACCCTCATCCAGTGTGAACCTTTCACTATCCCAATCGAGTGAAGCACCCATACGCCTAAGTTGTTTTGTAATAATGTTTCCAGATTGATCTTTCCACTCCCATACCTGGTCAATGAACTTTTCTCTTCCTAGGTCATTTCTTGACAATCCTTGAGCTGTAAGTTTTCTTTCAACAACCATTTGTGTAGCTATACCCGCGTGATCAGTGCCAGCTTGCCATAATGTATTAAAGCCACACATTCTTTTATACCTGCAAAGAATATCCATTAAAGTTACTTGAAATGCATGCCCCATGTGAAGTGTTCCTGTTACATTTGGCGGTGGAATCATAATACAGTAGGACTCACCTTTTCCAGATGGTGAAAAAACTTTATTTTTTTCCCATGCTGAATACCATTTTGATTCAATTTTCGAGGGGTCGTACTTTGTTTGACTCATATTTTAGTTAAATTATTTTTGCTTTCTTTAAAACGAAGTATGTCAACAGAGAAACTGGTCTTCCAGTGCCTCCTTTATTTGAACCTTCATTCCAAGCCGTACCGGCTATATCAAGATGTGCCCATTTATAATTTTCTGTAAATCTTGATAGAAAACATGCAGCAGTAATGGAACCTGCGTATCTTTTACCTATATTCGCTATATCTGCAAAATTACTATCAAGTTCAGATTGAAATTCTTCCCACATTGGTAATTCCCATACATAATCATGACTTTCAAAAGATACTTTACAAATTTCTTTTGCAAGAGAAGAATTATTTGACATTAAACCACTTGCAACTTTTCCTAAAGCTACAAGAACTGCACCAGTAAGTGTTGCAATGTCTATTACTATTTCAGGCTTAAATTTTGAAGCATATGTTAATGCGTCGCATAAAACTAACCTTCCCTCAGCATCAGTATTTAAAATTTCAACGGTTTGACCTGACATTGTTTTAACAACATCTCCTGGCTTCGTTGCCATACCTCCAGGCATATTTTCTGAAGCTGCAACAATACCAATAACATTTGTTTTAGCTTTCATACTTGCTAATGCATTCATAGTTCCTATAACACTGGCAGCTCCACACATATCATATTTCATTTCATCCATTGCATTACTTGGTTTTATAGATATTCCCCCAGTATCAAATGTAATACCTTTTCCAACAAGTATTATAGGCTTATCACCTTTCTTACCATTTAAGTATTTCATGGTTATTAGTTTTGCTTCTTGTTTACTTCCTGCACTTACAGATAGTAAACAATTCATTCCCATGGCTCTCATTTGTTTTTCTGTATGAACTTGAACATTAAGTTTACTATTATTTTTTGAAAGAGATTTTGCAAAGGTTGATAAGTATGTTGGTGTACAAATATTTGCAGGTAAATTACCTAATTCTTTTGCAATCTTTACACCTTCAGCTATACATTTTCCAATATTATAATTACTGATTAATTTTGTTTTTAATTTATTTGAATTATTTAAAATCAAAGTAATTTTTTTTGGCTTAAAACTTTCTTTTTTAATTTTGCTTAATGTTTGAGAGTATACATAGTCAATGTTATTTAACCTTATTGACATTAATCTCACTAAGTTAAGAACGTCAGATTCTTTTAAAATTAAAGAATCAAAATCTATTGCACACTCTGATATTTTATTATTTTTAATACAATTACAAATACTGTCTACAACTCTTAAAAAACCTCTTTCATTATATTTTTCTTTTACTCCTTTTCCGATAATAAACAAATCATCAATATTTTTCGAAAGGTCAGTCATGTGAGTTAACTTACCGATTTCCGAGTTAAATTTATATCTTTTTAAATAGTCATTTACTTTCTTTAATTCTGCCGAAGAAAAATTTTTATGTGAAAAACTCGACTTATTTTTGCTAAAAGAAGCAGTAATTAGACACTTTGACGTAGATTTTGATAGAATATTATTACTAAAATTTACTTGCATATTTATGAACCTCTTTAAAAAAAATATAAAATTAACTAGATGTATTAAATATACCAAAACTACGAAACTTTTTTTAGCTAATTTTAATCTATTTTTAGTAAAGTACATAAAATCATCATATTTTTATCTTCGCGAAAACTTGGTTAGTTGCTTTCAAGGATCTGTAGCAGAGTTAAAAGACCAGGAAAATTACAGAATTGGCATCTTAGAGAAATATGTTTTCAAAGAATTTGGCAGAAATTTTATATTAGTTTTATTGATTCTTTTTCTAATAATATCTGTGAGGCTTTTTATCAAATTATTAGGATATGTCGTTGAAGGTAAATTTGATATTAATATGGTGTTTGAAATTCTTTTATTGAGTACTTCAAAATCCTTAATACTCTTTCTACCCTTTATAATTACAATTTCTTTGGTTATTACTATTTCTAAACTGCACCAAGATAATGAAGCATATGTAATGAGATCTTCTGGTTGTTATCTATCTTGTATTAAAAAAATCTCTTTTTTAATTTTCATACCATTTTTTATATTAATCACAATTTTAAATTTATCGGTATCACCTCACATATATGAAACTATTGAGAAAACTAAAATTAAAGCTGCATCTGAAGCGCAGGTCGGAATCTTAAGTCCTGGAAAATTTATGCAAATCAGAGAAAAGGGCTGGATAATATTCGTGGAAGGAGTTGATGGGAAGAAAGCAAAAAAAATATTTTTAAAAACTGACGAAGGCGATAGAGTTTCAATTGAAACAGCCAAGTATGCAAGTGAAAATCTAAAAGACGATATAAGAGAATTAATCTTAATTAATGGGCAAAGATACTCTGGAAATATTGGAACTGGTGATTTTCAGGTGCTTAAATACGATCAGCATAAAATTAAATTAATAAATTCGAATCCTGATTTTTCTTCAAACCATAGAATGATGACTTTAAGTGATTTATTCTCTGAAAATACAAATATGGCAAGAGCAGAAATCGAATGGAGATTTTTTGCACCACTTTCATTGATTTTTCTTGTTTTACTTGCCACCAAGCTAGGTGAAATGAAACCTAGGCAAAATAAATATTCAAATATTATATTAACTGTCTTAATTTATTTTCTTTATTCTAATTTGACAATCTTATCGGTAAATCAAATAAAACAAGATTCAAATTTATTTTTAAATATAGGCACATACTGGGTGCACTTATTATTTTTATTTATTGTTATATATTTTTTTAATAAAGAATATTTTTTTAACAAATTTTATAAATTTCTTCATTTAGTAAAAACATGAGAACTCTTGATAAATATATTGTTACTCTTGTAACAAAATCAATATTTTTAGTTTTATTAATTTTAGTACTTTTGGTTAGTACTCTAGATCTGATTGATGAAATAAAAAAATATGATTTTAGTCTAGCCCTTGCTTATGTTTTATTATCAATACCGCAAAATACTTATGAAGTTCTCCCATTTGCTTGTTTAATTGGTTCCTTTTCAAGTATTGCGAAGCTTTTAATAGCAAACGAGGTAACAGCGATAAAAGCTGCTGGAATTTCTACTAGTAAGATTTTCAAAATATTATTTTTTTCTTCAATATTTTTTTCTTCCTTTTCGCTCTTTAATGGAGGTTTCTTAGCTCCAAACGGATTACAATTTGGTAATGAAATTAAAATAATTAACCAAAAATCTAGAGTAAGTTTAAAAGACAATAGTGGGACATGGGTAAAAAATGTAAATGAATTTATTAATATCAAAAATATACTTCCTAATAAAACTTTAAAAGAA
>CEVG01160440.1_pt1 | contig 33638 bp, 31 predicted proteins | sample 356511 | NCBI WGS metagenome assembly CEVG01 (sample SAMEA2623426, study PRJEB7988) | marine metagenome | biome: marine biome (ENVO:00000447); feature: surface water layer (ENVO:00002042); material: "saline water (ENVO:00002010), including plankton (ENVO:xxxxxxxx)" | depth 5 m | reverse complement strand
TAAAATTTTTGTGGATAATTGTTATCTTATATATTCTTAGAGATTTTAAAAATTCGTATCCTATTATTTTCTTAATTATAGGAATCTCTTTACAATTCATGCTCGGAGGCGATACTACTCGTTTTGTAAGTTTTATGTTTCTTGGCTTAATTTATGTGATTGAAAATTTTAAATTTGATAAGTTTTTATTTTTAAATATATTCATATTATTTTTAAATATCATAACAGTAAAGTATTACGTTTTTGCATACGGTGAAATGATAATATTAAATGAAAGTAGAATAAGTTTTTTAAACATTTTTGAAATTTTTAATGAAACGTAAATATTGCAAAATTATTAAAAAAGCACTACGAGCTTTCAAAGAGAGCAAAAGTATTTAAATTTCCTTAAATATTAACATAACAATTATGGTTAATGAGCAAGATGCTTTTTGGAAAAGTAATTTTGGAAATGAATATTCTAAACGTAATAATTTTGATACAAACTACAAAAAAAGAGTTTACGAATTTAAAAAGTACACAAGTAAAATTACGTCCATAGATTCTGTTTTAGAAATAGGAGCAAATATTGGAATAAATCTTAAAGTCTTAAAAGACTTTTATCCACACTTGGAACAATTTGCAATTGAAATAAACAAAGATGCAGCTAAATCATTACAGAACATAATACCAAGAGAGAATATTTTTAATGAGAGTATCTTAGATATTAAACTTGATAACAAGTTTGATTTAATAATATCCAGAGGAGTTTTAATACATATACATCCTGACAATTTAAAAAATACTTATGAAAAAATTTATAAATATTCAAAAAAATATATATTAATATCTGAATATTTCAATCCTGAACCATTAGAAGTTTCATACAGGGGACATAATGATAAATTATTTAAAAGAGATTTCTGCAAAGACTTAATGGAAACATATAACGATTTAAAGCTTATAGATTATGGATTTTTATACAATGGGGATTCAGAATATAGACTCGATGACTTGAGTTGGTTTCTTCTTGAAAAAACTAAATAGCACTAATTATTTTTTCATTTTTTAGAGTTCTGATTATTTCATATAGTTCCCATGATGGAACATCAATTTTTTCTGCTATTTCAATTAAGGAATTATTACCATCGCAGTAAGTTAAAAAATTCATCATATTTTTTATATCTTCTGTACTATTTTTTATAGATAAGTTTGGATAAAGTCCTCTTTTTCCAAGTTGAGGCTCTCCAAGAATGTTAGATATGAAAACTTCGTTCTTTTCAATTAACTCAATTGTTTTTTGCAGTGCAAAATAACCACCATTTAAACCTTCGGGAGTTACAACGTTTTCCAAATCATCTAAAGAAGTGTGATATTCAGGATAAGTGCCATATTTAGTTCTCATAATTGATGCAATTGGAAGATCAACTCCAGGTGCACAATATTGCCTCTCATCACTTTGTCTGTCAAGCCATGTATATTCTTTATATGTTTTATCAGTCCACTTTAAAACATGTTTCGCTACTTTATCGCTTAAGGTATGCCCATCTCTAGATGGCAAATACGAATAGGATCTATTATCTCCAATACAATTTACATTAAAACCAGCAAATACTCTTTTTTTCATTTCAGACAAGTTTTTACTCAAATAACTTATAGGTCCAATAGTTTCTGGAACAAAAATAATTCTGTAGCTGTAATTTAATTTTTCTAAACTATTAAGCCACTTGGCAATATACGTTAATACAGTAGGACCTGATAGTTCATTGTTCGCCATTGATGGGTGACAAATATAGGTTGATAGAAAGACTTCTTTTTTAGATTCTCCTTGTATCTTTAATTCTCCATAATTCAAGACTCCTTCAAACAGTTCTGAATCTATCAATACTTCATATTCACCTTCCTCAAGATTAATCCTGTCTTCATGTGATATACAAAAACCCCATTTTTCTTCATAGTAAGAAGTAACATATGGAATAGCAGTTGGTTGATCTGGCAAAGAGAATAAATAATTTTGAAGTTCATCTAAACTCAGTTTCCCTTTGTAAGGGGTACTGTATCCAACAAGATGTAAGTTATTAACAGAAAAGTCACATATTTTTTTACCGCTTGGAGTAATGATATAAGCTTCATTAATCTTCCATTCACTTGGAACAGTCCAGTCAAAAACTTTAGTCCCAGTAGGGATAGACTTTATAGACAGTCCAGGAACATGTTCTTTTATTTTTTTTAAAGTTTCTCTGTTGCCCTCGCCAGTAAGACTTCTATTTATTCCCCAAAGATCTTTTGCAAACTTATGTATCTCTTTTCCAATCATTTCAATCACCTATATAGTAAAAATTTCCTAATGCATTTCCATCTGTAATAATTTTTGATAAAAATTTAAACATTTCATTCGCATCTGTAGTTCTTAGACCTGAATTTACATAAGGTCTATCTCCCTTATATAAACCATTTTTCCACATTAATTCACCACCAGGGTTTATATTTGTCTTAATATTTCTATCTAAATCTCTTACAAAAATACTGTAAGTTTTCTTAGAAGAAACTCCAAATTCATCAACATATATTCCTTCAAAATCTTTATGGTATCTATAATCTACGTTATTCATTTCTTCCACGTGATGATAAAAAGTCATGCTTAACTGTTCCTCAAGATCAAGAACTCCAATTTTTCCACCAAGCTCTCTTATTAAATTAAATGGAGAGTCTTTACCATAAGCACTTTTATTATCAATAATTTTAAATTTATTTGATTCTTTACCAATAGCACAAAAAGAATACATTGGATGACCCGTTCTTTCACTTTTAGGATGAAGCCTTGCTGTTTCAGTCAGTAATCCCATATGAGAAATTGTTTTCTTAATATCAAAAAACTTATCTTCCTTGAAATTAAAATTAAAAAGTGGAATAACTAAAGTTCCATTTTTTCCCACTGCTTCTATAAAACTCTGTAGTAAATCATCGGCATTAAAAGGGATTCCTTTATTTGTTATATCCTGCATAGTTCTTTTTATACTGCTGTGAATTAAAATTGTGTCACCCTCATCAATACCAGAATTTCTCCATGTTTGAGCTAAACGTTCGATTTCTTTTTTGTTACTAGACATAACTCTCTCTGTATATAATAACTCTATTAACTAAAATTTCGTATGAAAATATTACAGATCGTTGAAGAAAGTCCAAGTTTAGATTTTTCTATACCATTATTTGAATTTATCGATGATGATTCGACAATAGTTGTATACTCAACAAGACCTTCATTTCAACATTGGTATGAAGACTCTCCAGAAAATTTACTATTTAATAAAAAAAATATTACTTTTTTAACAACATTAGATACAATAAATGCCCCAAAAATTATTAAAACAACACTTCATCGATTTACAAAATCTAATAGATCAAACACTAACAACTTTTTTAAAAAAGTTCTACGAAAAATTTGTACACTAATTATTGATACTTTTTCAAAGCCAAATGAATTTTTGAAAGATTATTTTTATGGAAATCCAGATTACGTTTTTATAGAAACAAGAAATGATTTGCTACCAAATAAAGTAAACAAAAATCTATTTCAGTGGATTCAGGATGAAGAAATAAAATGTATTGGTGTTCCTAATAGCGCATACACTTTAGAAGGCGTAAAGTGGTCTCCAATTACTCCTTTTGGAAAATCTAAAACTAGTAATAAATTGTTTTTAGATTTCCCAAACAACTATGAGTACTGGATGACAAGCTTGCAGCCATTTGTTATTGAACAGTTGGAAGAAGTACCTTACAAGATTGTAGGTTACCCTGGTGCAGATAAAAATTGGATAAACCTATTTAGTTTTGATGAAAAAAGCATTGTAGATTCTAAAGAAATTAATCTTCTAGTAAACATTAGACACTTCGGAAAAAATCGAAATCTTGGATATGGTATTGGTCAATACAATATTGATGACATCATACTATTTTTTGAAACATTAAAAGAGTGTATTGATATTGAGAGTAGTAAAAAGTTTAATTTGTTCATAAAGCCTCATTATTACGTTAATTTTTTTGATTTTGATAAGATCCTTAAAGATTTAGGTATCAAGAATTACAACTTTTTAAAAACATCGATTTATAAAGCGTTAAATAATATTGATATCGTTATTGGTATGCATACAAGTGTTAATTTAATTACTGCATTGTCCGGATATCCTACATTATTATTTCCACAAGTTTTATCAAATAATATTAAAAAAGATGATATAAAAACTAAAAAAATGTATGAAGGAATGATTGGATATTGTAAAAACGAAGATGAATTTAAAGAAAAGTTTAGGTTTTTTCTAGATACTGAAAATCGAGCAAATATCTCAATTAAAGACAGGGAGCATATCAGAAAGTTTTTTAAGGATAATTCAACAAAAGAGATTCTTGATTATTTAAGATAATCACTGAATTTAAATAAGCTGTCTAACTGCAACATTATTTTTAATTAAAAATTCTCTTATATCATTTGGTGTAAATTCGGTAAATTGAAAAATGCTTGCAGCAGCAACAGCTGATACACCACAGTCTTTAATTGCTTTAAGCATATGCTCAGGTTTTCCAGCACCACCAGAAGCGATTATTGGTATTTTTGTATTCAAAGATACCCTCTCAAGTAACTTATAATCATAGCCACCTAATGTACCATCATTATCGATTGAAGTAAGAAGTATCTCTCCAGCACCAAAATCTTCTACTATTTTTGCTACTTCAACTGGGTCTAAACCTGTGTTAACAGTTCCCGAATAAGAAAAACATGTATATTTATTATTTATCTTTTTTACATCTAAACTAGCAACAACAGCTTGACTTCCATAGCTAGATGCTATTTCATGAATTAATTTAGCATTATTGAAGATTGCAGTATTAATAGAAATTTTATCACAGCCATTCTCTATTAAATTTTTAGCAGATTCTAAACTGTTTATACCTCCACCCACAGTTAATGGGACAAAACAGTTATCAGCAATTTCTTTTATATTTTCAGATTTAAAATTTCTTCTTGATTTTGATGCTGAAATGTCAACTAAAATTAGTTCATCCACATCTCTTGTATTAAAAACTTTAACAGAGGGGAGTACAGTTCCAATAGTTCTCCAACTATCAAATGCAACTCCTTTAACTAAGCTGTAATCTTTTAATAGCAAAGTTGGAATAATTCTTGACTTTATCATTTAGAGATTAGAAAAATTTTCTAAAACTTTTCTTCCTGCTTTTGAACTTTTCTCTGGGTGAAATTGAGTTCCATACACATTATTTGACTCTAATGCTGAACAGAATGTAACTCCATATTCTGTTGAACCAACAGCACTACTATCTGAGGGCTTTACAAAATATGAATGTACAAAGTAAAAATCTGTATTTTCTTGTATTCCCTTCAGAAGTTTGGAATGTTCATCAATATTTATTAGAGAGTTCCACCCAACATGTGGAATTCTTATATCTTTATTAAGATCTTCAAATGAAACAGCTTCTCCAGGAATCAAACCTAAACCATTTCTTTCCCCACTCTCATAACCTACAGTCATTAATAATTGCATACCTAGGCAAATACCGAGTAAGGGTTTATTCTTATTCACATGTTGAATAATTGTTTCTGTCCAGCCTTCTTTGTTAAGTATGTCAATAGCTTTAGCAAAATTTCCAACACCTGGTAACACAAGTTTCTCACAACTTTGTACATCTTCTGGATTAACAATAATTTTATTCTCGATATTTAAGATATCAAAAGTTCTTTTAACAGAACCTAGATTTCCCATTCCATAATTAATTAAACCAATCATCAAAATTAAGTTATTTTAAATTTCTTAATAGGTTTATTTGTATCATCTTTTACGATTTTACCATTTACATCGGTTTCAAAAATTAACTTGTTTGTAAACTGGTCGCAAATTAAATTAAACTCACTGACTTCCATTCCAATATTGTTGAGAATATCCTCTAGCTTTTTTCCTAAATATTCGGAAGGATATTTACCATCATTAGCTGTTATCTTTTTAATAGCTTCTTCTCTGGATATCATATTTCGTCTAATATGCATACTTGCTAAATCAGAGCTTCTACCAAAGCCAAATTTTAGATATTTAAAATAATCATGGATGCCAGTTTGATAATTGTCTAAATTTTCGTAATTTACAATTGAACCACTAATAGTTTCTTCAGAAACAATAAATCCATTTTTTTTAGCAATTTGGGCATTTTTATAACCATCCCACTCAACAAAATAACCCAAGAACAAACCTGTAACTCCAGCATCTTCTACCTGACTACTTGTTGGATAAATATAAGGTAATAGGTCTTTTTGGTCAATTCCATAATTATCGGAAATATCTCTAATTCTTAATCCTAGAAGACCTCCAAATTCTTCCAACCAGTTTCTGTCAAGTATCTTGCTTTCAGTAGCAAATGCAGGACCACCGTATTCGTTTTGTGAGTTCTCCCCCCAGATTATCAGCGGAACCTTATAATTTACAGATGCACGAACCGGAATTGTAAAAATTCCAATATGTTCTGGCCAAGAAATATCACCAACCTCTGTAAGGCCAATTCTATTTAGTTTTCTTCTTACAACAGGGTTTGGTGAAAATTCAACATAATCTACACCTAAATTTTTAATATTTTCGATATTTTTTCTTCCAACCTCAGATAAATCACAGGTTGTAGATGTAACACATAATGGCTTTACTCCTAATTCAAGAAGTTTTATGACTTGAAAAGTACTATCTTTTCCCCCACTTACAGGAACAATACAATCCCAATTACTATTTGATTTATATTCTTCTATTATTTCTAGAAATTCAGCTTGTCTTTCATCCCAATTAATTGAATCTCTGTTTTTAAAGTTATTGCATGCATTACAAATACCATTTTCATCAAATGAAAGATCCGGTTTTGTATCCGGCATCACACAGCTTTTACAGTAATTCATTTATTGCCTCTAAAATTACAATATTAGGTACTTACAGCTCATATTTAAATTAATTAAACTTTAATTTGCTTAACATCTTTATTTATTTCAATTAACTCTTTGTTAGTTTCTAAAAAATTTAATATTTCATTTAAATCTGGTAATTTATTCTTTTTATAACCTAATGAATTTATTATTTCTTTAATTAAAATCAAATCTTCTTTTTCATCAACTGTTAGTCTAACTTTTTTTATATCTAGCTTTGTAGGATTATTAAAACGTACATATCCACATTTAAACAAATTAGTATTTTTCCATAGATATGTTGTTACATGCTCTAAATCTGTATTGCTTAATTTATTTATATCAATTGACATAAATTTATCTATATTCACAACTTCGACTGATTGACCTAATGGAAATGAATTGTAATGATCTGTAGATGTGTAGTCGTTATTTTCAACACTATGTTGTTCAATTATTTGATCAATAATTTTAAAATCTAAAAGTGGACAGTCAGCAGTCAATCTAACAAAATTATCATTATCGTTATCACTTCTTTTTAAATAATCTCTAAATCTAATAAAAACATTATCTAAATCACCCCTAAAAAATTTTATACTTTTATCTGTCATTAAGTTACAAAGTAAATCATCTGATTTATTATTTGAAGTCAGAACAACAACATCATTAACCAATAAAGATTTTTGAGCTATATAGTAGATTCTCTCGATAAGTGCTTCACCAGAGACTTCTTGAATAACTTTATTTGGCAATCTATTTGAAGTTGACCTTGCTTGGATTAGTACAATATTTTTTTTCATTTATTTACAAAAATTGTAAACTCGAATGGAATAACATTTTTATTAACTTCATAGTCATTGATTAAAGCAACTTTTGCTCCCAATTCTCTTTTACAAAAATCAAAAACATTTTTTGGGTCAAAGTAATCTAAATTTTCATCAAAATAATCAACATATGTTGTGAGCATATTAAACATAACACCCTTTTTTGAATTAAGGTACATGGTTTTTATGACAGATTGATAAAACTTAATGCTATCCTCTCGTTTGTTATTAAAAACTCCGGAAATAATACCCCAGTCATAATTTGTCGGAAAGTCGTCAATATTTTCAATATTTAGAAAACTAAAGTTGACATCAGAATCTAATTGAAATTTTTTATTATTATTTTCGATAATTTCGGCAACAAAATCATATCCATGATATTTTACATTTAATTCATTTTGTTTAAAGAAATTATACAAATCACCTAATCCGCAACCAAAATCAGCAACTCTGTCATTATTGCCTATATATGGATTTCTTAAAAAAACAGAGAAACGATTATTTTGCTGTTCCCTATCTTTTTGTTGAGTTGATTCAATGTTGTCTCCATATGCTTCAAAAAGATTTTTGTAGTGGTTTTGAATTTCAGAATTTTTCATAAGACTATACTACTTATTTTTTGTGTCATGTTTGCAAGACTATTGGTATAAAAATATTTTGAGGAATTTTTATAAAATAATTCTATTTCATTATCTTTTAGGTTTTCCAACATATTTATACTTTCTATAAGTGAATTATTTATATCTTTAAAATAACCCATATCTTTAGTTAAGAAAAGATTTGATAAAATTTCAGTATCTTGCTTTTGCAACTCATTAATTGAAAAAGTGAGATTAATTTTTTTTGTAAAAGCTGCTTCGTATTTTGTCAAACCTCCTCCACTAATGATTACATCTGATTTTGAAAACAAATTAAAAAAATTACTTCTATTTATTGTTTCAAAATTTTGAGGTTGATTATTGATATTAGCTGATATAAAAAAATTGTATTTATTACTAAATTCTTCAATTAACTCCAAGCTCTTAGTATTGAGAGTTATTTTTTTTGTTTCTCCAAAATAAAAAAATAAGTTTTTAATTTCTTTTTGTGGCTTTGAATCCAATCTGAGCAGTATGAGTCTTTCATCGAATGGAAAAAAACTTGTTCCAACACAAATTTCTTTTGATTCATAATTTAGTTTGGTTGGGTTTACTCTAAAGTTTAAAACTAAATCCCAATTTACAAAAGTCTCTAGTGCTCTATCATCAATTGCTATTTTTTTTAAATTTAAATTGTCAACTTTATAAAAATCATCTTTATCATAACTATCTAAAATTACGCAATCATAATCTTCGTAATTCGGTGATGAGACAAATCTTAAATTATCAGTACTTAATGAGTCTAAAAAATTTAATTCGATATCTCCACTGAAGTAAATCTCACATTTATTTATTGATTTTTGGAGACTTTTTGCAATGATTCTACATCTACTTAAATGTCCTAAACCCACTTTTTTGTTTGCATTACATATGAATAGAAATCTCATTTATTTACTTTTTGTAATTGAGTCCCAATCTACTCTGTCGCCTTTTTCAATATCTTTAGATGCAACATAGTTGCTAATTTCATCAAAATATTTTGGGTGTAGTCCATATCCTGGTCTGACAGATTTATAAGTTCCTTTTAAGCTATCACCTTTTTTTACATTCTTATAAAAATAAAGAGATCTTTTGGCCCAAGAATTTTTTTTGACACTCTCAGTCAAATCATAATTTACTTCACCCAAAGCATCTTCAATATTTCTTATTTCTTTAATCATGTATTCGAAATTGTCGGCCTCAAGAGAAAAGAAACTATCAACGGTTGTTTCATCTTCAAACACTATGTGCTTTTCAATTACTTTTGCTCCTAATGCAACTGCAGCTAGAGGAACACCGATGCCTATTGTATGATCCGAAAGTCCAACAATAGTATTAAATTTTTCTTTAAAATCAACCATAGTCATTAAATTTACTTCTTTGAAAGGAAGTGGATAAGCTGTTGAGCATTTAAGAATTATAATATTTTTAGTTCCACTATCTTTTAATGTTTCTACCGCTAAGTTGATATCATCTAACTCTGCAAGGCCAGTTGATATAATTACTGGTTTTTTGGTTTTTCCAACTTTTTTTAATAGACCAATATCAAAAATTTCTGGAGAAGCAATCTTATAAATCTTTACATTTAGGTCTTCCAAAAAATCGACAGCAGACTCGTCAAATGGTGAAGAAAAAATTTCAATATCTAATTTTTTTGCTTGTTCAAATAAACTCTTGTGCCAATCCCATGGCGTAAAAGCTTCTGAATAAAGACTATGTAATGTATTTGAATCTTCCCACGCGTTACCAGAAGGTATTAGAAAATCATCTTTTGATGAGTTGAGAGTTATGGTATCAGCAGTGTAAGTTTGTAGTTTTACAGCATCTGCTCCAATTTGTTTTGCTTTTTCAATTAATTTGAGTGCATTTTCTAAACTCCCACCATGATTGCCTGAAATTTCAGCAATTATAAATGCTGGTGCACCTTCTCCAATTAGTCTATTATTTACAGTGAAATTATTTTGCATTTTAACTATAGGCTACCATTATATAAAAAAAACTTATGACAAGAATCGATACAGATACAGAAGTAACAATATTGGGGGGAGGGCTGGCTGCTCTTTATGCAGCCTATAAACTAAAATCTTACGATATTACCTTATTACATAGTTCGAATAAAGTTGGAGGATTGCTAAACGGTAGTACTTGGAAAAATTTTTATGTGGATAATGGTTGTCACTTTTTTGATGGAAATGAAAATCAATTTGAATTTTTTCAAACTGTTGGAAAAACTAAAGTTCACGAAGTTAAATATGGATCGGTCAATACTGGAAAATTTACCGACGAAATTGCTACACCGGAGATAAACCAGCCCAAAGTTGTAGAAGCTGTTTTAAAAGAATTATTAAATGACGATCATACAAAATTTAAAAAAAAGAATCCTAATAATCTAAAAGATGAATTTATAAATATTTTTGGAAAAACTGCCGGCTTGTATATGTCAGGTATTCAAAAAAAATTTACTGGCATAGACTCAGAAGAACTTAATGCTTCAGAATTTCAAAAATTAACAATTTTTAATAGATTGAGAATAGGAAACGACGATTTATCAAATAAGTTAAAGAATAAAAGTAATTTTCTCGATAATATCATATGTTCATCACTACAATCTAGAGGCTTAGGAAATTATCAAATATCAATGTATCCTGAGTTTTATGGAACATCTGGATTCGTAAATAACGCAATTCAGTTCTTTGGCAAAAATGATGTAAACATAATTAATAAATTTACGATTAAGAAAATTGTGGAAAAAAAAGATTTTTTTGAAATACATAGTGACCAGGGTGTAAAGTTAACGACCAAATATATTATTTCCACTCTACCTTCATCATTATTAAGTTCTATTATGGGCAAGATACAAAATTCAAAACCATTATTTGTAAATTACAAATTAATCTTTATTGAAGTTGAAAAAAAATATGTTTCAGATATTTACTATGTTCAAGATTTCGATTTAAAAAATACAGTATATAGAAGTAGCACTATGGGTCTTTATAGTAACCAGGTATCTGAAAATAATACAACTTTTGTTGTTGCAGAAATACCATATTCAAAGCAAGATATAGATATAAATATCAATCTAATTAAGCAAAACTTAATTTATCAAAATATATTAAATGACGACTGCGAGATAAAAGACTTTAAAATTATTGATAAAAAAAATGCAATACCATTAAATACATTATCTGACGAGCTGAAACTCCCTAAAAAATTTAGTGCAATACCAGCTTCATCATTAACTATAAAAAACAAATTAGATAGTATCGACATGATAGTTAAAGAAGTGTTGAGCGATTTTTAATATTCATTAATATATAAATGTGTTGAATAATAAAAATTTTAAAATTGCGTTTTTTATACGAGACCAAAAACACTACAAGAACATTGAGAGCTATTTAAAAAAAACAATTAGTGAATTAAGTTTTGTTGAGTTTACTTTTATTTGTGAATCTGACATCACAACTCCTTATAACTTTATTAACCTTTCAGAATATTTAGAGAAGATTGAGGTTGATGTTGATGAAGATGCTTTTTACGAATCATTGAATTTAGAAATTTGGAAAAATAAAAAAGTATTTACAGCAGATCCACGTTATGTAGCTAAGACTAAAAAAATAACGTGGGAAGATCAATACAAACTATTAATTGCTTGTAGAGATATTTTTGAAGATAATAAATTTGATCTTGTGTTAATGGGTGCAGCTTCATACATTTATTGGACAGTTCCACATTTGGTTGCTTTAGAGATGAATATATTGTCATATAAAATATTGTTCAATGACTACATCAACGCATTTTTTAAAGGCGTAAGAGTATGGTTTTGTACTGACCCGTTTTGGGATATTAAAGTAAATTCTAAGTTTGACTTTAATTGGGATAAAGAAAAAATTATAAGACACAATAAATTACTAAAACAATCATTAATAGAGGATGATTTTAATTTAGATTCTAAAGCAGTAGCTTTAAAAGAAGAATTTACTCCAAGTAAGCCTAAAAATCTTTTTAAAAATGTTCTTAAATTATTTTTAAGATCTGATTATCTTTCATACGTTAGACTTAAGGCCTATTATGATTCATTGAAAAATAAAAAAATTTATACAGATTTTGAACTTTTACCTGATAAATTTTTATTATTTCCATTGAACATGCCTTATGACGAACAGTTATTACTTAGAGCACCAGGCTTTGAAGATAATTACAGCAACATAAAATTTATAATGAACAACTTTCCTTCAGATAGCAGTTTAGTGATAAAGGAACATCCGGTTAATCCAGGGATGTTAAGTAATAAAGCAATAAAGGCATTATCGAAAGAATACAAAAATTTAATTTTCATTTCTCCAGATATTCCATTGAGAGATATATTGATAAAAAGCAAGGGTTTAGTAACCATCAACTCTACTGCTGGATTAGAGTCACTTTTAGTAGGAAAAAATACTTTTGTCTTAGGTATGGGGTACTACAAAGATTTAGATTCTGTATATAAGCTCAGTGAAAATTCAATCAAACAAATTTTGAATGATATGCTAAATGACAAGAACAAAGTACAACAAGAGGAAATTGACAACCTTATTGAAAAAATGTTAAACCAAACTTTTCCAGAACCCAATTCATATCCTGATAAAGAATTTGAAATTGACAAAACAATGAACGAAGCTTTTTATTTTAAAATCAAACAACTTTTGGAATTAAAATAGCTACAAATTAAATTTTTTTTCCAATGGACCTCTATTTAAAAAACTGATTAAGGTGTTATCAAGTTTGTCAATATTAAATGAATCAGTCTGATAATTCTTAACTAAAGTATGTTCATTAAATCTTAGGTTTTGATTTATTTCTCCAAAATTATACGCTACCTCAGATAATAATTGAAAATAATATGAGCTAGCTTGGTTCATTTTTTCAAAATCTAAATCAAAATTTTTATTAAATAAAGTTTTTTCTAAATTTTCTAAATACATTGTTACAGATTCAAAGGACTCAATAAAACCTATTTTTGTATAATGTGTATTCGCAGCAGCAATTGCTTTTGTGCCGAAAATAATCGACTCAATTCCTATTGTTGAGTTATAGACTAACACTAACTCCGAATTTTCAATTATTTGATAAGAATCAACTGTATCTTTTGCTGAATAGCATATTGCATTTTTACCAATTTTAGATTTATTATTTCTAAACCAATCCTCTAGTCCATACCATGTTTTCTTTATTTCTCGATATTCACCCGGGTGAGCTCTAAAAACAAATAATAAATCTTTATTTTTGTTAATTATTGGAATTAAACTATCAAGCCACTCATACATTGATTCATAAACATTACTCGAAACCGTTTGGGATGTATCCCAAGACACATTTCCAAATATTGATATAATTTTTTTATCAGTTGGTGAAATAAAGTTTGTAGATGAAATCCTTTTTTTCTCAATATATTCTTTAAGTTTTTTATTTTCACGCTCACTTAATTTTCTGTCATCAAAAGTAAATAAATGTTGAGGACTGGGTGAATAGTTTAATTCCAAAGCAACCTCATTTTCAATTGACCAACCACTTTCAAAAGTTGCTACATTTATATTATTTTTACTACACCATTCGTACATTATTGATTCTGGTAATGTCAAACCGTTAAAAACTAAAACGCCAGAAAAAGACTTTATATCAAAATTTTCTAAGAAATCTATTATTTTTATACAAGATTTTATTGAATTAATAAGGTACTCACGATGATGATCTAAAATTTCTGACGATCTGATTATCCATGAGATTGTAGTTAGTGATTTTTTACCAACATTTATACCTTTATATTCATAGTTTTTTAATTCTTCATTAGAAAATTTGTCAAAATTTTTAGAAATATTAATATTTTGTAATTTAGAAATCTTTAGATCTTTATACAAGAGGCTGTTAGTTTTAACACAAGATTTACATGGTAATTGATTATTTGCATTGTAAGGACTTCCTCCAAGATGACAAATACTCAAGCCACTTACACACTGTAGAAGTTCAAATTGAATATTTTTTTTCTTTCCTTCTTCAATAAGATTTCTCAAACCAACATTTATAAATCCAGGTTTGTCTAGTGACATAGAAGGGGCAAAAATTAATATTTTATTTTCATTTGATTCTTTGTATTCTTTAAATTGAAATCCCCACAAATATTTTGTCTTACTTAACTTTCCTAAAATTAATTTGATATTAAATTTTAGAATTTTAAAACTATCACGAAATTTAGAAAATTTTATTCTCTCAAGCATAGAATAATTATAATTTAGGTCTAAAAGTTGGTTCAAAAATTCCTAATTCCAATATATTATTTATAGCAAAGTAGCCTTCATTTGCAATACAGTCAACTATAGCCATTTGTTCCAAGAAACTATCCCCAAACTGTTTATATTCAGGATGTTCAAAATGAAGATATTTTATATCTATTGCATTTTGACTAAATAGTTTTTTTGAGCTTTCTAATTCTAAATATTTACTTGAACCAATTGGTGATATATAGTTTTTACATCCAAAAAAATTAATTATATTTATTAAGCGTTGTTCTCTATTCTTGACATCAACATCAAGGTCTGAAGATTTATAAACGGGAGTTGATATTCCCATACAAGACTTTGCGTCAATAATTATTTCTGAAGTTATATCTACCAGTTTGTCCCGATTAATATTTTTATAAATTAGATCGTAGGCTTCTTCGAAAAATTCAGTTTTTGAATAATTTTGCTTAAAAGATGTCAACAAGTTTTTCGTTAGTTTTCTTCCGTTGTTATCTTTACTTATTTCAACATCATTCAACATTGTTTGTTGAGCATGTTTTTTAACTGGCAAAGTTAACCATATAGGGACATTTGCTTTAGTTTTAATTCTGTTTCTTACTTGCCAGCTACGTTTAGCAACCTGAACATCATCAAGAAGTACAAAATAATCTACTTGATTCATCAGTGCAAAATATCCAAGCCAAGGTAAGAATGTTGGTTGCATTATGCCCACAGTTTTTTGATTTAAATCCATCTCTTTAGAATTTACTTTCGCTTCATCAAACAAATTTGTCATAGACAATTCATAAGATTCGAAATTATCAATTTTCTTTAAATTATCAATAACGTTAAATCCAATATTGATAAAAATATTTTTACTAGAAAGATTACTTTCATGGATGTTGGCTAGAAATTTATTAATATTATGTTCTGAATAAGCTTTATTTAATGTCTTTTTTAATATATGTTTTGATAACCCTTGTCCTCTAAATTCAGGAGATAAAATAATACTGATTTCAGTAAAATCTGATCTTACATTTTTCTCAAATCTTACAACACCAGCATTCCTTTTATTAATAGTTATTAAAAATATTATTGAAAATTTAGATTTGAGTTTATTTTTTAACCAATTTTTGTGTTCTTCGTGTGAAATATAGTTTTTATTAATAGAGAATTCTCTTGATTTTGTATCATTTCTTATTCTCCAAAGGAAGGATTCGAAATTTAGAGTATCTACATTTTTGTTGTCTATTAATGTATATTCAATATTTGAAATTCTCATACAACATACATATTACTTTGTTTAGGAAACAGCTGTTCTAGAATTTTTTAATACAAAATTTTGAAAGATTTTCTATTTCTATCTTTTCATAGTTTTTGTCATTTAAAAATGTGTCAATTACCTTTTTCATATTTCCAAATTTTTTTATATCATTTTCATCATCATATTCATCAAAAATTATGAATGAATTGGGAACTAAATTATCCCATAAATTTTCCAGAACAACTTTATATACAGATGGAATATCTACATCTATGTGCAAAAAACAAATATCTTGATTAAAGCCAACTAACGTATCGTTAACGTCACCAACGATAAATTCAATTTCTTTTTTTGGATTTTTTATTCCTGCATTCTTTAAATTCGGTATACATAAGTCATCTAATTGACTCACTTTCAACATAGGACTATCTGAATGGGTATTTTCGAACGTATCAAACGAAAATATATTTTTATCTTTAAAATATAAGTTTCTAAGCAAAGTAATTTGAGCTAATGACATACCCCCAGCTGTGCCAATTTCGACCAATGATCCCGATGTGTTTTGCTTGCTTAATTCGTTAAAAATAAAAGTAAAGTTGATGAATTTAGGCATAGAAGAATATTTACCTTTTGTTTTCTGAATTTTGTATTTCAGTATTTTCTTATTCGCCCTTTTTGGATTATTTAAATATGTAAATAAAAACTCTGTTGATTTATTAAATAATTTAAATAAATTTAATAACATTAATTCAATGCAATTTTTGATTTTCTATTATTATTTTTCATAATTTGAGCATCTGTGTAATAGGAATCGTCTGATATATGTTCTGTTGATATCTCTTCAAAAATAGCACCATTTTTAGAAACAAAAGAATGTTTATCGCCAATATTAATTGTAAGAATGTCCCCTTTTTTTAGAACACTTTCATCACCATTAATATTTACTGTTAGATCACCCTCTAACAAAATAAATGTTTCCTCTTTGATTTTATGGAAATGCTCTGGATGTGATTGGTTCGGAAACTGATAAAGAATTTTTTTACAGTAATCTTTGTTTACTAAAGTGCACATTACAGTTCCAAATTCGTAAAAAGAGTCTATTCCATAATGATGTGAAATTTCTAAATCTAAGTTTTGAGGAACAGTAATGTTGTATTTGGCAAAATCTTCTTTTACCATATCTCTAATTTTTTCTATCTCGCTTCTATCATTTGCAATAGTGATTTGATCATAACCAATTGCTTCGTCTTTACTTATAGATTCATTAAGGGTTATAGAGTTAAATTTTGAAAGATCATTAGCAATTAATTGGCCTTCGCTAGCTGGAATTGAGTAATACACATCTGACAAATTAATATTTGATTTTTTTTCTAAATTAGTTTTTGCAAATACACCTCTTTGTAAAGGCCTCAGGGCATCTTTTTCTTTTTCAACAATTTTATTTCGACTTTCTAGACTCCCTAAAACTTTTTTTGCGTTTGCAAGTTCATTTAACCATAAATTTAGTTGATCAGGATAAACAGAATAATCATTTTGTATATACCCTTTTTCTTTATTCTCTAAAGCAATATGTTTTTCAAAAATTGTAGCACCTGCATGCAAGGCATAGGAGGCTGTATTAAAAGCTTCTGGTCCTTCATGCGTTGAAAATCCTATACGTATATCTTGAAAAGTATCTTTTAGGAGTTGTATGTAAGACAAATTTAATTGACTTAAATCTGTAGGATAAAGACTAACGCAATAATTTAGTGCAAATCTAATATTTTTATTTTTCATAAAAGAATAAAATCTTTTTACTACTTCCAAAGGTGCACCGCCAATTGAAGCAATTACCTCAACGTCTTGTTGCTTGCCTATTTCTTCAATCAATGGCCAATCGTTTAAAGAAGCACTTGCGATTTTTAAAATTCCATAATCATGCTTTACAACATTGTTAACTGATACCTCATCAAAAGGGGTACACATTGAAATAAATCCATTTATTTCTGAAAGTTTTTTTAGCTCTAAAAATTGGTCTAGTGTTAATTCTGTAGATAAAAATCTTTTAACATATCTTAAATCTGAATCTATATAATTTTTATGTATAAATGTTTTTAAATCTCTATATTGAAATTTAATTGAAAAATCAAAATCATCTTTATAATTTTTTATTATATCCGCATAGGTATTAATAATATTTTTGGCATGATCCATGTCCCCCTGGTGATTATTTGCTACTTCAAGCACAACTAATTCTTTATTTGAATCTAAATTGTTTTTCATTATTAAACCTTAAACCACTTAAATATATCTATAGCTTTATCATCAATATAATAATCTGCGGCAGGTTTGCCAAAAACAATTTCATGATAATTAACACCCCACTTTTTTAATTGTTTAATGGTTAATTCACTATGATCCTGACCCGTTAAAGATCCTCTTGCTGTGTGAAAAATGATTTTGTTTCCACTTTTATACAGTTTATTTATCTCTTCAATTCTATCCTCATAAGGTTCTGCAAGACTGTAGTCTTCAACAGATATAGAGCAAATAGTTCCGTCAATATCTATACAGTAAGTCTTCACAAGTAATCTTCCCACTCATTCATAATTTTCTTAAAATAAGATTTTATTACATCAAATTCTTCAGGTGTGTCAACTTCAAGTGACTCTTCAAAATTTACTAAAACACCTTTTGTATTTCCTGATACTCTATTAAAAGTCTCTAAAAAATTTTTATATTTTGTTCCGTACATAGAACCGGTTTCAGAATATTTCTTTTTCATATCCTGTCTTCGAGGCCTATCTGAATATAGAGGTATTACATAATCATCTTTGTCTTCCCAGGGAAATCCATGATCATTACCCAATGTCAATGCGGAATCACATTCCTTATTTTTAAGGGCTGCTATAAATTTATCAATTGTGCTTTTTCTCCTTATAGGGCTTGTTGGCTGTAGAAGTATTATTAAATCATTATTATTTAACTCATATTGATTTAAGACATTTTCCATTACCGGCTCTGTGAAAGTTTCATCTTTAGCTAATTCGTAAGGACGCTTATGTGGTGTGGCACCAAATTTTTCAGCAATATTTAAATATTCATCTGAATCAGACGAAACAACTATAAGATCATTTTCATTTGAATAATATTTACTATGAATTATTGACCAGGCAAACATAGGCACCCCCTCTAATTTAAGAATATTTTTGTCTTTCAAACCTTTACTACCTGAGCGAGCAGGAATTATTGTTATTTTTTTCATATTTAAATATTATTCAGTACTTCTTCAAATCTTTTTGAAGATAACCCGTCTATCTTAAAGAGCCCTTCTTTTATTAATTCTAATCTTCTCTCTTTAAGCTCTCTATTAAACTGTTTATTATTTTTTAAAATTTTTAGAAAAAATTTTTCAAAATCATCACTTTTTGTTATTTTATATAAATTTAAGTTCTCAGAGTTATCTGCTTTATCTAGTTCAGTATTTTTTTGATTATCCCAATAAGGAAGGATAATAGATGCATTGGATACAAATGATTCAGCAATAGCTGTTGATCTGAATGAACCAATTATAATTTTTGAATCAATTAGTATATCTTTAAAGTTTAAAGAATTCGAGATTTCAATATTGTTTGTTTTTTCTAACTCATCTTTAAATGCTGACTTTATGAATTGAGAATAATAAGACTCTTTGGTCTTAATTACAAATCTATACCTACTCAACTCCGGCATTGAAGACAGAGAAATAAATTTTGAGGTTACTTCTCCACTGATGTCTTCAAAATCTTCCTCACACATTAAACAATATTTTAAATTTAAATCTTTAAATTTAAAATTATGATGACTACAACTTGATACATTATCACCATAATTTTGTCCGAAGTAATCGAATAAAACAATCAAGTTTTTAAATTTGTTCTCATTGTTTTTTATTTCCGAATTTAAATAGTGATAATCAGTTCTTGGAGAACCAGTAATATGAAAATTAGCATTAGATAAAACGGGTATATTTTCCATCCAATTTTTTGCTTGATTGCCAAATACACATATTTCCATTTTTGGTATTGGATGTATAAAATTTTTATACAAATTTTCTCTCCATAATATCTTTGCATCCCAACTGTAGCTTTCTCTATACAAACAAATAGTTGGAATGTTTAAATTTAAACAAGCTTTAGTCCATTCTTGGTGTTCCCAATAATCAAAATTACCAACAATTAAACCGCCAATATTTATTTTTTTTAATAAATTAGTAATTATTTCATTTACAAAACCAAAGTAATCTTCTTTAGCCCTAACATGCATAGCATCATTAGTCATGTGGTAATTCTTTTGGCTTTGAAGAAATTTAGGTAAAAATTTTTTACCTAATGTTGTAGACATCTTTAAAGGTATTTTCAGAACATTAATTGATGAAAATTCTTGAACTGCTTCAATATCAAGATTGAATCTTGATTTTTCAAATGACAAAAAATATTTTGCTTTTTTATTTATAAGAGTTTTGTTGTAAAAAATTAAATAAATAAATATCAGTAATGAAAGAAGTTTTGTTCTCCCATTATCTTTATATCTATCTATACAAAAATTAATAATTTTTCTTATCATTCTCTTATGATGTATTGTAGGAAGGTAAATCTATTTATAATTAGTAATTAATAAAAATGAAAAATCAGATAAGAAAAAGCTTAATTAATTCAATTAAGAATAGGAGAGAATTTATCCTCTTCTATTTAATTTTTACATACTATTTTTTTATAAATATTTTTCAAATTACCCTTAAAAAGGGCAAGCCGATAGTTTTAGCAGTAGATAGACCCCGATTCAATTTAGATGCAACACAACTTAAGAAAAACAAAAATATTAGATTAATAGTTGTATCTAGAAAAATATTCTATTTTATTGGAAAGGTGTTTATCAAAAAAGACTTTCAGCTTCAAAGTTCATACCATTTTAGAAAAAAAGAAGATATAGCACTTTGGAACAAGACCATAGGAATGATTCATTCAGATGTACATGAAAAAATTTTAGATTTTGAAGCCAAAATTTTACAATTAAATTTAGATAAAAAAAATTTATATTCCTACTACGAGTATCTTTATAAAAAATATTTAGAAAAATTTAATATAAGCCATCTACTTTTATCAAACGTAGATTATTGGGAAGTTCAAGAGTTTTCAAAAGTGCTTAAAAAAAATGGTACCAGAATAAATATATTGTATAGAGAAAGCATCGCAAGTCCAAAGCAAACTAATTATTTAAAAAATTATTACAGCTCAGATTGCTTTAAAAATTTATCTGTTGACAAAATTTTTGTTTTTGGTGAAAAAGCAAAAAATATTTTTAAAGATACCTTATTTGTTAATAATGAAAATGTACATTCGGTAGGTGCACCAAGAATAGATTATTATAAAAATATAAAAAATTTACCTATCAAAAATATGGTGACACTTTTTGATTTTTCATTACCGAGCTATAAGTTGCAAAATACTGCGTTTGAAACAATATTAATACTTTACAAATTATCAAAAAAATATCCAAACATAAAATTCTTAGTTAAAACAAAAACACAAAAAGAAACAAATAAAATAATTTCTAAAAATTTAGTAAAAAATTCTTCTAACTTTCAAGTGTCAAATAATGTAAAAATGAAAAAAATTATGGAGAATTCAAAAATCATAATAGGAACTAATACAACGGCTGTTCTTGAAACGCTTTTTTTAAAAACTCATATCATGTTTCCATCTTGGAATGTTGAGGATAACAACATGGAAAATTTAATAGTAAATAATAAAATAGATCCATCAAAGTTCATGATTTTTGATAACCCGCATGAGTTTGAGAAAAAGTTAGAGTATTTTTTAAATTCCAAAATCAATATATCAAGTGATGAAAATAAAGTAAGAGAAAAGATTATTGAGCAAAATTTTTCTGATTTCTCATTTAAATCTTCTGAAAAACTTATTGATTTATTATTGGTTTAATGAATCAGAATAAAAATTTGAAGATTTAAGTAAATCCTCATGGTTACCACTTGAAGTTATCGTGCCATTTTGAACTATATAAATTTTATCAACATCCTTTAAAGCACTTAACCTATGTGCGACAAAAATAATAGTGGCTGTACTCTTTAAATTATTGATTATTCTATATATCTCTGATTCTGAACCAATATCGATTTGACTTGTTGCTTCATCAAAAATTATTATTGATGCATTAGAGAGAATTGCTCGTGCTATTGCAATTCGTTGTTTCTGACCACCAGAAAAATTTGTGCCTTGGTTTAATACTTTATGTTCAAATTTTCCATCTAGTGAGTTAATAAAATCATAAATCTGAGCTTTTTTTGTTGCTTCAACTACGTCTTCATAACTTGCATCTGGATTGAACCACTTAAGGTTGTTTATTATAGAAGTATTAAACATTACGGGTTCTTGGCTTACATATGCAATATTCCTGTGCATACTTGAACGTACAAATTGCTTTATATCCATATTGTCTAGCAAAACTTCACCTTTATCAAATTCGTACATTCTCAATAGAATATCAATAATTGTTGATTTTCCACCACCAGAAGGCCCGACAAGAGCAGTTGATGTGAATGCCTTAAATGAAATATTGATATTTCTTAATTTAAAGTATTCGCCGTAAGAAAATTCTAAATCTACAAATTTAATTTCTTTTTTAAGATTTTCAAATTCTTTATCACCATCTTTAAAAACTTGGCCTTTGGATTCATCTAAAAAATTCAATACTTTAACAAAATCAGGAAACATACCTTCAATTCTGATTCTTAAAGAATTCAGAGAATTTATTGGGGCAGCCAGCCTAAATACAATTATTACAAATGGAACCATCAAAGGTATCCAGTCTTCAATTGGTTGGTCAATAATGTATGTTCCGGCTATTAGGAGTAAAGCTATAGAAGTTGCGTTGAAAGAATTAAAAAGGGGACTTGAAATCATATTAATATTATTTCTTTTGACATGATTTTTTTGAAAGTTATTAATACTCTCATGCAAACGATTTTCAAACTCAATCCATCTACCGCTTGTTTTTATAAACTTTATATTTCTAATGCTCTCAACAAGAGCACCATTAAATATTTCTAAACTTTCTATAGTTTTTTCCGATTGTTTTTTTAATTTCTTTCCAAAATAAGCTTTTAATATTGTTGACATGATTCCTAACAACAAAAATGCTCCGACAGTCATTTGAATTGAAACCATGAAAAGTGCATATGAATAAATAAGAATTATAAAAATGTTTTTTACAGTAGCTAATATTTGTCCAAAAAGAAATCCAATATTTTGTGAGCTACTACTAAATACAGAAAGCAAATAACCAGGATCTTGTTTATCAGCATATTTTTGTTCCAATAGAAAATGTTTTCGTAATAATCTATATTGTATGTTCTTTGTAATTTTTGAACTAATACTTACACCTATAAATCCAGAAAAAATTGTTGTTATAGCTTCAAATAATGTGAACAAAATAATCATTATTGCTAAAAATCTGATTCTGTCGCTTTCAGTTGTAATTAAATTATTACTAACCAAGTTAGTTAGAAACTCGACACCCAATTCATTAAATATTTCTTCAGAGTTTTTGTCTATTAAAGGAATAATTAACCCAACGCTCAATCCACCAGAAACAGCCCCGATTAGTGAAAGCACTATAGAAAATAAAATATTTAATTTTACTTTATTTAATATTGGTAAACTTTTTTTAATTACTAAGCCGATTTTCATTAATAATTAATAATAAACTCAATTATTAAAATATAAATAGATAAATTCTTAATCTAAGTTAAATATCAATTCGTATATAGATCCATCAGCATGGATTGATAGAATATTACCTCCATAGTCATTTTCTATAGAGATTATTGGTGAAAAAGGTCTTTCGGAGTTTTTATAAATTTGATTTTCTAAATATATTCGATTTTCAATAGAAAGGTCATTCTCATTAAATTTTAATAGTGAAAAGTAATTTCTACCTCCAACATCAAACATATCTGTGAAAATATAGTAATTGAACCACATGCTGTCACCAACGGTAATAAATTGTCCACCAATTATAGAGTTTCCAGATCCTTCGTGATAGTAATAAATTCTTGGAGGCACAGATTCATCAAAAGCAATCTCTTTGGCTATTTCTTGCTCAGAAGTAAAAAAAGGTGGTAAATTTCCATCTGTTAAAATCCTACCGTAGTGTTGCCTGAAAAAAGGACCTTCTACATATGGCCAGCCATAAAAACCTGCAATTTTTTCATCTAAATTTATTGTATTTAATTCTTCATAATCTAACCAGCCTACATCGGGTACAACCAAATATTTACCACTTTCATGAATTGTAAAATTCCAGGGATTTCTGAATCCAGAAGCAATAATTCTTTTGTCTGCTTCATAGCCACCTCGGTTAAAAATTGCATCTTTTGAAAATTCTTCGTTTAGATTTGGATCAGGATTTAGAATATGATAATTTCCAGTATCTATATCAATAGAAAAAATACTACCATGAATATTCCAGTTGGTTACTGAAAGTTGTTGTAACTGAGCATCTCCCAAACAACTGAATAATCTTTTATTACTTTCATCCAAAACAAGAGTTCCACAGTAGTGTGCGGTTCCCATGTGTTTCTCACTTACTAAAATAGTTTCTGAACTTATGTCAGGAACCATGTTATTAATAGAAAATTTAGAAATAACAGCACTATTTGTTTTACTGGTATAGGAAACAAACAATGTTTCTAAAGAATTGTCTATTTCAATATTTTGAAGTCCTGACTCTTGAGTACCAGGTGTTAAAACAATAGATGATAAGTCGAGCCATTCTCTAGTTGAATTGTTTGAAATGTTGAATAAAAGAATTTTTCCTGTGTCATGCATTGTCAACAACATTTCATTTGCAGAGAGATAATCAACATCAGAGATTATTTGATTTTCCAGTTTAACTAAAAGTTTACCCTTTACATTTCCTGCAAAAATTTCTGTATTATTATCTATGCATTCCGCTATACATATGTAATTTTCTGGATGGTTTTCATATAGATATGGATCTTTGTTGGATTGATTTGTATCTTCTTCAATTGAATCCTCGTCTATAGAGGTCGTTGTAGATTCTTCGATACTTTGAACCGCTAAATCAGTTTGAGAATTACTCGAGCAGGCAATAAACAATGTAAGCAAAAATAAAGAAATCCTTTTCACGTTGTAATTCTACAGAAATTAAATATTAATTATAAACTCAGATATCCGCTCTAGTCCCTGTCCATCGACAATTTTGCCTATATTTTTCTTTAAGTAATTTATCTTTTTTGGATTACTGTAGAGATTAAGTATAGATTTTAAAATTCTTTCTTCGCTCAATTCATTTGCTTGACCTAAATATTCAACAAATTCATGCCTGTTTAAAGAATGTTTAGATTCTCTATCATGTTGTGAAATTGAAATAATTGGTATGCCCAAATAAATAAATTCATGCATTGTTCTTCCTGACGATGTTATACCTATTTTTGCTTTGCTAAAGAATTCAGCAATGTTTTCTATATTTTTTACAATTCTCGAATCTTTGATTCCCAATTCTCTAAATGGAGGTTCAACAATTACAAATGGAATATCACTATTTTTTATAGAACTATAGATTTTTTCTGACAAGTTTGCTGGATCAGTTCCTCCAAATGAAACAACAATTTTTTTATTTTTTGAATAGTCAAGTTTATCTTTTGCATTTTTGAAATCTTCTCTCAAAACTGTATATTTTGGTCCATTGAGCTCATTTAGATTTTTTGTTGATTTGTCATAGAGTGCATTTATTACCCCATCTGCAAAATTTGCACCTGCTCCCTTATCTTCAATATTGACGACTTTGAATCCTAACCTCTTGAGAAATTTAATTTCGACTTCATCTGTATCGAGAATATCATTAATAATTATATTTTTCCTCTTATCAATAAATAGCTCAGCAAACATGTTGTTACTCATTTCTACAGTATATTTAACTTTCATGTCATCAAGTTTTTTGTATACAAAATCATCACAATCTTTAAGTATTAATTGGGAATGAATATTTTTTGTTTGAAACTCTTTAAATAGGCTTAAAGAGTGAAATAGATGCCCTGACCCTATCTTATCTTTTGCTGTAAATCTAATTATTATGTTTAAATCTTGCTTTATCATATCAATACTCTATAGGTTAAATTTAGTTTACAATTACATTATGAAATTTATTGATAGATTAAATCTTTGGAAAAAAGATTCATTAGAATACAAAAATAAATTTATGTTTGATCCTTATTTTATTGCTGAAATTGGGGTGAATCATGAAAATTCTATAGAAAAAGCAAAACTTATGATAGAACAAGCTTCTTCTTCGGGTGCTAATGCAGTCAAGTTTCAGTCTTACAAGGCTGACAGGCTTGCTGCTAAGGATTCGCCATCGTATTGGGATACAACAGAAGAAAGTACAAATTCCCAATACGAATTATTCAAAAAATATGACTCACTAGTAAAAGAAGACTACCTAGCGTTAAAAAATTATTGTGATGATTTAGGAGTAGAGTTTTTAACTACCCCATTCGACACCTTCTTTGTTGATGAACTTGATGAGATTCTGACATTTTACAAGATAGCATCGGCAGATATAACCAATTATCCTTTGTTAGAAAAAGTAGCGTCTAAAGGGAAACCAATAATACTATCTACCGGCGCTTCTGATAAAAAAGAAATTGAATCAACTCTAAAATTCTTAGAAACATTCAATGTTGAGATAATTTTAAATCAATGCATTCTTTCATATCCTACTGAAATAAAAGAAGCAAATTTAGGAATGATTTCTGATCTAATAAATTCTTATCCTAATAATATAGTTGGTTTTAGTGATCACACTCCTCCGACTGAAGATTTTTATGTTCAAATATATTCTGTGTTACTTGGAGCTACATTTATTGAGAAGCATTTTACTTTTGACAAATCTCTTCCAGGAAATGATCACTATCATTCATTCGATGCTTCAGACTTATCTAATTTTTATTTTAAACTTAATCAATTTAAAGAAATTTACGGCCGATCAGTAAAAGAAACCATTGAAATAGAACTTCCTGCTAGAAAAAATGCAAGAAGGTCATTATATTTTTCTTCAAATTTAAAAAAAGGCTCTATTATTACAAATTCTCATTTGATTCCTAAAAGACCAGGTAATGGATTGTCACCAATTAATTACAAAAAACTAGTGGGTAAAACAATCAATCAGGATGTATTTGAGGATCAGTTGGTAGAAATAGAAATGTTTGAGTAGTAAAAAAAAACATTATGGATTTAAATAAATATACAAACTATTCTTACAAGTTATGAACTTAAAAAATAAATCCGTATTAGTAACTGGCGGAACAGGATCTTTTGGTAAAAAATTTACAAAACATCTACTGGATAATACTAATTCTCCTCGAATTGTTGTTTATTCAAGAGATGAGCTAAAACAATATCAGATTTTAGAAGAGTTAAAAGAAACAAATTCTCAAGATATAAAAAACAATAGAATTCGTTTTTTCATAGGAGACGTAAGAGATCTTTCAAGACTAAATATGGCTATGGATGGAATTAATTTTGTCGTTCATGCTGCTGCATTAAAACAGGTACCTGCTGCTGAATACAATCCTATGGAGTGTATAAAAACTAATATATTAGGCGCTCAAAACGTAATAGATGCATCTATTAATAATAACGTAGAGAAGGTAGTGGCACTTTCTACTGATAAAGCAGCAAATCCAATTAATTTGTATGGAGCGACTAAATTATCTTCTGATAAATTATTCATTGCAGCAAATAATCTTTCCGGTGGAAGGCAGATTAAATTTTCAGTAGTAAGATATGGAAATGTTTTTGGATCAAGAGGATCTGTGGTTCCATTGTTTCTTAATTTTAAAAAAGCTGGAACCAAAAAGTATCCAATAACAGACAAAAGAATGACAAGATTTTGGATTACTTTAGATCAAGCTGTAAATTTTGTCTTGGATTCTTTTGAAAGAATGCAGGGTGGTGAAGTTTTTGTTCCTAAAATCCCTTCTGTAAATATTTTGGATGTTGTAGAAGCTATTGATGCTAATTCTGATTACGAAGAGGTAGGTATTCGACCTGGTGAAAAGCTTCATGAGGTCATGTGTCCTTCAGATGAGTCGCATAGAGTTTTTGAATTTGAAAAGTATTATTCTATTTCTCCATCAATACAATTTTTTTCAGAGACAATTAATTATTCAGAATCATTAAGTGGAGAAAAAGGAATTAAAGTACCTGACAATTTTGATTATGATTCTTTAAACAATCCTTGGTATCTCACTGTTAATGAAATAAAAGACTATATAAAAAATTATTTATAAGTTTTTAAATAGCGTATTTATTCTTGAATCATTTTCTTTGCTAATTAATTTATTTAAGTTTTCTGACACGCTTATGAGATTATTTTCTAAATTGCTTAATTTTGTATTAAACAGATTTTCAATATTAAGAGATAGATTATCTTTCTCAAAATACTTTATTAAATCAAATTCAAGCTTATTTCTGCCTATAAAGAAAGATGGAACTGAAAAGGCAGCTGATATGTACTTAGAGGTTCCTCCAGCAAAAATTCCAAATTTAAATTCTAAATTATTCAAAATTTTTGAAAGACTCTCATTTTGAATTACGTTTACTTTAGAAGACTCAAAACTTTTAAGTTTAGACAAGGGATCCATCAGGTAAATGTTTCCAAATTTTGTGGTTTTATCAATTAAGTTTGATAAGTTTAAAAGATTTGTATCTGATACTCCACCTGATGAAATAATTATATTTTTTGATTCCACTTTAAAGCTACTGTTCTCAACAAATTCTGGGTATGTATTTTTACCAATAGGAAAATATTTTGGACCCAAAAATAGTTTTTGGTTCGTGTATTTTGATTCTGAAGTTCCATAATTGTAATCTAATATATATTTTACAAATTTGTTATTTCCATGAAACGCAACATCATCCATCAATAAAATATCTGGCTTAATTGTATTTAGCTTTTCTCGGCCTAGGTAACTGTCATACAATATTAGGCCATATTTATTTAAATTTAGCTTAAAGAAATTTTCAATGCTTATATTTATATGGTTAATGTCGTTAAACCAGCTAGGCGCAACTTCATAATCACAGTAAAAGTCTATATCAAAATATTTTTTGTCTAAGCAAGAAAGCATTTGAGATAATCTAACTAGATGTCCATTGCCTATTTCTAAACTAGATTTGGTAAAAGCAGCTATTTTTTTCAATTGTTTGCAAATTTATTCAATTGATTTATAACGAAATCAATCTCGTCATCAGTCAATTGTGGAAACATTGGTAGTGATATTACTCTTGATCCAACTTCTTCGGCATTCTTAGAATCTGAGTAATAATTTTTAAATCCTGTCATTTTATTAATAGGAGGATAATGAATTTGAGCAAATATATTTGAATCTTTTAGAAACTCTAGGCAGTTATCTCTAACTTTTGCTTCTGGAACTAATACCGGGTATAAATGATAAACATGAGTGCTATTCTCAGGTACATATTGCTTGGTGAAGTATTCCCAATTCAAATTTTCATCATATATTTTTGCAATTTTTTTTCTTGATTGGATTAAGCTATCTAATCTTTGGATATGTGAATAAGCTAAAGCAGCACTAACTTCACTAGGCCTATAATTAAATGCCAATTCGTTTATATCATAACCAAAACCAGTTCTTTTGCTCCAATGAGGTAAACCATGGCTTCTTAAAGTATTTAATTTATCTCTTTGATCTTCACTATTTAAACAAATCACACCTCCCTCTCCTGAGCCAATATGCTTGGTTGCATGGAAAGAAAATGTTGAAGCATCACCGGTAGAACCAGACACTATACCATCCCTGTTTGCAGTAGGCGCATGGCATGCATCTTCAACCAAATAAATATTTTTTTCTTTGCATATTGATTCAATCGCTTTGATATCACACATTAAACCTGCATAATGTGGTGCAACTACAGCGATGGTATTTTCATCTATTGCATCAAATACGGATTCTGGTGATATTGTCCAAGTCTCATTTGAAATATCTGCAAATTTTATATCAGCATTAATATATCTTCCAAAGTTTGCATCGGCTACAAAAGTTAAAGATGTAGTAATGATATTTTTTTTATCTTTTTGTAATTTTTGATTTAACATCTCAGCTACCAAATGTAATGCAGCAGTTCCGTTAGAGCACATTACTGAATAATTCTTTGAGGTTATTTTTGCCATTTCTTCTTCAACTTTATTAACAAAAGGCCCCTGTGTTATGAAGTCACTTTCGAGAGCATTTAAGACAAACTCTTTGTCTTCATTCGTTATATGATGTTTCATATATGGGATTGGATTATCAGGTTTTTTCATAATAACATTCTAGTATGTACACCTATACAATAATAAGTAATCAAGTTCAACATTAGATAAAATGAGAAAGCTATTTTTAAAATTTCCAAAAATAACTGGACCGTTACGTTCTTTTTACAATATGTATTTTGGTGAAAAAGAAATTAAAGCTATCTTCAAATTGCTTGAGGAATACAAAAACCAGTATATCTTTTTTGATATCGGTGCAAATTATGGAATATACACTTTTTTATTTTCTAAAAATTCTTTATTTACTTATGTCTTTGAGCCAATTGAAGAATGTATTGAATATATTAGAAGAGGCTGCATATATAAAAATATTTCTTTAGTCAATAAAGCTGTTTCAAATTCAGAAAAAGAACAGATTTTGAGCATCCCGATAGATAATGGGAATAAAGTTTTTGGAAAATCTTCGTTTGATAAAAGTTTTAAGAAACAAGAACAAAGAAAAGTTCCAAGTACAAAATTAGATAATTATATTAAAGAAACTGAAAAATTTAACGAAAAAGTAATATTTATAAAAATTGATGTTGAAGGGCATGAAAACAAAGTAGTTGATGGTGGAATTGATTTAATAAAAAATCGAAAAGCCATATTACTTATTGAAATTGAACAACGTCATAATAAAGAATTTAACTATGTTTTTCAAAAACTTAGTAATCTCAATTTTCATGTATGTGTATACAAAAATAAAAAATTTGTAGATATAGACACAGATTTTAATTTAGAAGAGGCAATGAGAGATAATAATAATTTTATTTTTAAAAATTATTAGTTATTGTTTTAAACTTAACTCATATAATTATGAAAACATTACCAATAAGTTTCATACAGGCTAAATTTATAAACCCAAAGAATATTTTGAAGTCGATTTTCTGGTATTTTTTGAGGTCGTTTCAAATTAATAATATTCATAAACATAAATACATTTTTATTTACCATGAAAACCTTGAGGAAATTAAAAATCTTGATATTCCGAAAGAAATACGACTTACTTCAAAAATTGATAATGAAACCTTAATTTTGATTTATAAATTTAATTTAAAGTTAATAATCAAAAATTTGAAAAATATTAAAAGGGTGAGATTGATTGATAAAGAATTTTTTCTAACCTCGGAAGCTTCAACAAGATTTAGGATGTACTATTTTGATTTTTGTTCTGTATCTGAAAGAAACAAATACAAAATGACTTCAATTGAAAATTTTTATTCATTAAAAAAATCTTTATTAGAAACCCCTGTTGCACTTTTAGGAACTGGCCCATCATTTACAGAAGCAAAAAAGGTTTTTGTTAAAAATAAATATAATATAATATCTTGCAATTCTTCTATTTATGATGATGAACTATGGAATGGCGATTGTAAGATACTTTGTTTTGCAGATCCAGTTTTTCATTTCGGTATAAGTAAAGAAGCAAATCGATTTAAAAATGCTGTTATAAATAGATTTGAAAATAAAAAATTTTATATTGTATGTCCAATTTTCGCAGTACCGATATTAATTCATAATTGGGGTATAGACCGCAAATTTGTTATTGGAATCGATTCTTTAGATTCAAATGGTAACGATAACATTTTAACTTCAAAAAACACAAGTAATGTTCTAACTGAATTTATGTTACCTTTAGGATCTTTAATAGGAAAAGAAATTTACTTTGGCGGTTTTGATGGAAGAGAAAAGGAGGAAAAAGAGTTTTGGCAATATTCTGACAAAACATATCAGACTTTAGATGAACACAAAATACAACACCCTAGCTTTTTTAGTGATAGAAGTATGTCAAAATACTATAAACAACATATAAATATTTTAGAAAAGCAGATTAATGACTTAGAAAAACAAGACTATAAACTAGTAAATATTACTAAATCATTTATTCCTGCTTTGAAAAAAAGAGGCATTGATGAGTAACATAATACAACTTAACAACGCTCATGTTTCAGTAAAAATTGACACAAACTATGGTGGAAAAATTATTGAAATTCTTAATAAAAAAAACAATACAAACTGGGTTTGGTTGGATGAAAAAAATAAACATAAATTCAACCCATCAAAATACTCTGATTACGATTCTCAATGGATTGGTGGATACGAGGAACTTTTTCCAAACGATAAAGTAGAAACTTTTTTTGGGCTTAATGCACCAGATCATGGCGAGTTATGGTCCTCAAGTTGGAAAACGTTAGAAAAAACATTAACCCACCTTACTTTAGAAACTACAGGTTATTTTTCTAATGCAATTATTCAGAAAAACTTTGAATTGATAAATAACAAGCTTATTGTAAATTATGATATCAGTAACATTAAATTTAAAGAATATTTATTTAAACTTCATTTGGCTCTACCAATCAATAATCATAAAGTCGAATTTACATATGACTATTTTCAAAAAGTAGATGTTAATTTTGGAAACATTGTAAAAAAAAATCAAATAAACAATTTTCTTTCTTCAGTTAATGCTAATGAAGGAAAAAACGATTTTGTTTATTTTTATGGAGTAAAAAATGAAATAAAAATTATTGATGCTAATAACAATATTTGTATTCTTGATTATGATAAAAAAACACTTCCATACTTTTGGATATTCCAATCTAGAGGTGGATGGAACAATCTAAATGTGAATGTCTTAGAGCCCTGCAATTCAGGATTGAAAGATTTAACTGCTGCAGTAGAAAAAAATATGATATACATACCAAACAATAAAAGTTTTAAAACTTGGTATACAATTGAAGTAATTTGAGTAAAAAAGTTTCAATAGTAATTAGATGTTTGAATGAAAACAATAATCTTAAATATTTAATACCTAAAATTCTTCAACAAAGTTACAAAGATTATGAAATAATTTTTGTAGATTCAGGTAGTAATGATGGAACAATAGATACAATATCCAGCTATCTTGATAGATATAAAAATATTTTCTTATTTCATATTAATAAAAATGAATTTACCTTTGGAAAATCTCTCAATATAGGTTTTGAGAATTCCAATGGAAATATAATTATATCTCTAAGCGCGCACTGTTTTCCAACAAATAACCAATGGTTACAAAAAATAGTTGAACCTTTTTTAAATAACAATGTTGGTATTGTGTATGGTTGTCAATCTCCTCATCCGAAGACAATGCATTCAGAGGCTTCTGTTCAAAAAGCCTGGTTCAGTGGCGATTCAAAAATTATCTCTGAAGTATTTTTAAATAATGGAAATGCTGCTTATAGAAAAGAAGTTTGGTTAGAAAATAAGTTTGATGAAGAATTAACAGGTTTGGAGGATATTGATTTAGGTAAAAAAGCCAAATCTAACAATTGGGAGATATTTTATTGTGCAGAAGCAAACGTGGAGCATTTACATAAAGAAAATTATAAGACG
>CEVG01139145.1_pt1 | contig 33722 bp, 10 predicted proteins | sample 356511 | NCBI WGS metagenome assembly CEVG01 (sample SAMEA2623426, study PRJEB7988) | marine metagenome | biome: marine biome (ENVO:00000447); feature: surface water layer (ENVO:00002042); material: "saline water (ENVO:00002010), including plankton (ENVO:xxxxxxxx)" | depth 5 m | reverse complement strand
CTTAGCACGCTCGCTAACAGATGTCAACCCCTCTGAAATACCTCGGAGATACTCTCATCACCATTGCTAATCATTCGCCTCTGAGTGTCACATAGGGGCACTTGACAAACTAACACTTATGGTGTACAATAACACTGTAAGGGTTCAAACAAACCTCTAAGATCTTAAAGACTTATGCAGTATCTTATCTACGATGATCGTCAGTGCCTCAGAGGAACTTTCAACAGCATATATGACCTTGAGAGGTATATCGATGGTGTTCGGAATGACCTGGGAGATGCATTCCCAAACACTCCGAGAATGTCGCCCTTCGATTATATCAAACACATCAAATGGCACTGGGAATGTGTTGACAACTATGCCACCAGTAAGGTATAATTAGGAGAGACAATTAGAGAGTCTTCGATGTTACTGGGGGCAGTTAAATTGGCCCCCTTAAATATAAAAAACAGCCACTACCCTAACCTACAAAGGTTCCCCAGAGCGATTGATATATTATTTTCAAAAAGTTTTCCACAGGTTTTAAAAAATTTTCTGAGGTAAAAAATGGACTCCAAGACCCGCATAGAGAGGCAAGAGACCCGAGTATGGGCAATTGAGCAATTACTGAGGCATGAGGGGTTTCTAGACCCTCGTATGTATGAGTGTGCAGACTATTATGCGTCTGCATATGCTTCTCAAGTTCTAGAAGATCTATATACACTATGGGTTGAGTGGAAAGCAGAACATCCGTCAGACAACCCTCAGGTAATCAATCGTATGTAAAAGTTATGTCCCATAGATTCACAACAAGACTGGACGAGGATGATTTTGGTGATTTAATCCTTACAATTCCTTATGAGGTATGTGAAGAATTGGGTTGGGACATTGGTGTAGAATTAGACTATGAAATTACAGAAGATGGAACAGCATTCACCCTCCGAAAAGCAAATGAAGAGTGAAGAGATTTATGAGGCATTTAAAGATAATGCCGATGCACATGAACTTGTCAATGAGATGCTTGTAAAAATTGGGAAGCGATTGCAGTCACTAGAGGAGGCAGTGCAGGAACTTCCCACACCAGACAAGACATATTATAAACCAAGGGGCACAGAGGATTATTTGACACTGTGTGAGAACTTAGATGCTATCTACGCACGTTTAGAGAGGTTAGAAAATGGGGTGTAGGAATCAGGGGAGTCCTTGTGAGGAAGGTGATCATTGTACGCGCCGAAGACCACAGGCAGTAAGTAGTAGCGCGGGCGTCTCCACAGAATATACAGAGTATCCAGTTACAAAGTTTCGTACAGGGAACTATAACATCCCTAAACGTACTGGTAATGCAGTAATGCACGATTCAGTATTTGTTGCTTATCAGCAATCAAATAAAGCAGGTGCAGGTGGATATGATGACGGGGGTGCTGCTGGCACTTCAAGTAACTGTGGAAAACTACGATATACAGGATGTGCCACTGGTTTTGGTGGTGGTGATTATGTGTATGACTACTATCCAAATGAGTTGTCTTTTGACTGGCAATCATCTGATACATGGATAGCGTATCTGTTTGACACCTCTGGAACTCCTGGAGCGGGCGGTGCAGGTAGTAATGTGTATTATATTGAAACGTGTACTGATGAGACTACAACTCCTTCATCAGGCACACAGGGTCAACCAGGATATGATCCAGGTGGTACAACTACTACTTCAACCACTTCATGTCAACCGTGCTCTGCACATACATGTACAGCAGCAAATACAGATGTAAAGTACACGTATAGTGGTCAAAATTTAACCAACGACCCTGATTGTCCTTTCCCTGATTTGTTTGGAATTGGCACCGAAAGCACTAAAGTTGTGTTTTCATACAATTCTTTGTCAACAACATTGCCTAATGGAGTCACTGATCTTGCTCTTTCCTACAATGGCGCAACATATGTTGATGTTTATGATGAAACCTTAGGTATTGGTTCCGAATATAACTCTACACAAAACCCATGGCAGACTGGAGAGGAGACCTTTAGTACGTTTGAAATCTATGATGAAGATGTATTCAACTCTGAAACTAAGTCTGGATTTAGAATTAAGGTGCAAATTGAGCCAATCATGGATGAAACTCAGACACCAGCAGTATTTACTGGCACCAAATGGACTGTTTTGGAGTTAATGAATCCTGGTAGCGGGTATTCTGTAGGTGAAGTATACACTTTAAACTACAATCATACTCATCCAGACCTTACTCAGACTACTTTCACGGTAGATTTGAAGTTTACTAGCATTGGTCCAGTGCAAATTACGCAAGGTCAAGAGGGTTTTGACGTATTGAGAACCAATGATACGCTCAACGGACACACAATTCTCCGTGTTTATCACACAGATCTTGATAATTTTCCTTATCATGTCGCGTATTTGAGTGGAACTGGTAGTGATTTTGAAAAAGATACGCAATATACGTCTTCTAGAAACCATGTTGTCACTGCAAAAGCGGGATATGGTATTGCAGATAGAGCATGTTTAGTCGGAAGATACGAATTTACGGAAAAATCCATTCAATATGTGACTGCAAGTATCGATAAAAACAGTCCTGATGTCTTTAATGACGTTGTTTTGCCTGACGCAGACGCAACTGTGACAAATGGAAAGGTTACTAGCTTTACAATTACTCAAACTGGTGCAAATTTGACGCGAGCATACCTAAATGGTGAGGAACCTATCCTCATTGTTACTGGATCTCCTTCAGAAAATGGTCAAGATGCGGAAGTTGAGGGGATTTTTGTTGGTGGACAACTATCTGATATCAAAATTATCAGTGGAGGTACGCTATACGATGCAAATGACCCCCCAAAAATTTATATTTCAAACACATATAAAAAAGCGACGACAAGATATAGCAATGAAGGGTATGAACCAGGTAAACTAGAGCGTTATGCAGAGTATTTTGATGCATATCCTGGTCAAGAAGATCCAGGTGCTAGGTCAGATTTCAACGCATCTGCAGATTCTATTCCTAAAGACGTTAATTTTACTACAATTCAAGAAAATATTGATATCAAATTTGATCCTAATCGTAAAAAAGCGGATGTTTTACCCCAAAGTCTTTATAGTAAAGACAAAACAGACCCTTTGATTGATATTTTAGTTAGAGATGTTGATAATAGACACCTCAATAACTTTGAATATCGCTCAATGGCTAAAGAAATTTTCGATGAAGAGGAAAATAGAAAACAACGTATTAAGCAACAAGTTACTGATATTACACAAGAGCAAATTCCAGAGTATAATGTAACTCCAGAAGTTTTAATTGAAACTGTTCAAGGTAGACTTGGAGATTTGCCATATGCTTCACAGTATACTAAATATATTTTGAAACAGTATCGTCCAGATCCTACGGAAAGTGCAACAATTCAAGTTACCTTGAGTTGCTCTCCAACTGAACCTGGTATTGATACGAATATTTGTCCTGCTCCTAATGCAACTCCTGGTAGCAATTTTCAGACTACAGACCCTGAAACTGGAATTACCTCTTCAACTTCTAGAAGTTGTGTTGTGACAGGACCACACGGACCAGGTTGTAAAGCATGGGAAGCAAAAGGTAGTATGTTATTTTTACATGATGTAACTAGATCTGCAGCAAATGTTGTCGCAGCTTCTAAAGCATTTGGTAATCCACTTTTACAAACATAAGATATGGCATCGGGAATTGGGTTATTCATGGGCACTTGCTCTGGACATGGAATGGGGTCTGCTGGAGCGGCTGCTGGAGCAGCTGCCGCAGCGTCAGGTTCAGCGAAACCAGCTGGGTCTAGTCATCATCCAGGGTTGGGTGGTCCTATTCTTCCTGGGTGTGTCATGCCACCTTTGGACCCTAAGATTGTTCCTAAACCTGTAATTGCAATGGATGCAGTTACTATGTGGGCACCAACTCCCCAATTGCCTCTTGGCGTTGCAAAAGCAGCTGCTGCAAGAGTGATTGTAAACGGGATTGTGCCTATGGTAGACCAAGATATTCTCACACCACATCCAACTCTCACTACGCATACTGTTTCTTACACTGGAATTCCTCAAGGATGTCCAGGTGGAACAGTAACAAATGCTGCTTGGTGGTGTACATTTGGTATTACTGGTGGCAGAGAAGCACCTGTAGGACATGGTAGGAAGGTCATGGCAACCGCTAAGACTGTCTTTATAGGTAAAGTACGTGTTTCTAAGTTTGGAGACCCTCTAGGCGATAAAACACCAGCATTTCCTTGTAACTCAGTGGTCACTGGTTGTAGTCCAAATGTTTTTATTGAGATGAGTGGCGGCGGCGCTGTCTAATATGCTATAATATAGGGGTCACTCACAGAGAAATTATGGCAAAAATGAAAAAGTCCCTGTTGGGTTCTGTTTTTATCGATTCACAACCGAAAAAAACACGTCAGGGTTCGAGTCAGCACACTAAGTATGCTTCTACCTCTCGTAATAAGGCAAAAAAGCGATATCGAGGTCAAGGAAAGTAGGATAAATAGTACGATAGTGCTTAAATGGAATGGCTCTCAAACCTGTTGCTGGTAAGAATATAAAGAGATCTAAGTCTTTTAAAGATTTTAATATCTCCTTTGCCAGGAATTTGTTTACTGATGATGTTTCTGCGGTTACCAACGAAAACTCTATAAAACAGGCAATCAAAAACCTCATTTTGACTGTTCCAGGAGAAAAACCTTTTCAACCTTTAGTTGGGTCCAGGGTCTACGAACTTTTGTTCGAGCCTTTGGACCCATTTACAATAGATGCAATTCATGATGAGATAATAAATACAATTAGGCAGAATGAAACTCGTGTTGAACTGACAAATGTTAATGTAATTCCAATTTACGAAAACAATAAAATTAATGTATCGATTGAATATAAGGTTGTTGGAGTTCCTATTGTAGAAGAGATCACGTTTGTATTACAGAAACCAGAATAATGCAACCAAATAATTTAACCGCACTAGACTTTGAGGATATCAAAGCTTCTATTAAGTCATATTTGAGAACTAGAACTGAATTCTCGGATTATGATTTTGATGGGTCTGCATTATCCTATCTTATCGATACTTTAGCATATAATACTTACTACACCTCTTTTAATGCTAATATGGCATTGAATGAGGCATTTTTACCATCTTCTACTGTTAGAGACAATATTGTAAAAGTAGCTAAACTTTTAAATTATACTCCTAAATCGATTCTCTGCTCAAGAGCATGTTTGAATGTGCAGTTTCAGACTACTGCTGTTAATGGATTTTTCCCTTCGTCTGTAACTCTTCCAAGAGGTCCTGTAGCGACTGGTGGTAACTATATTTGGAATGTTATTGATGACGTTACCGCCGAAGTTAATACTTCTACTGGTATTGCAGAATTTGATGATTTGGAAATTTATGAAGGCAGTTTAATTGAGTTTAACTATCTGGTTAATACCTTTGCAAATCAACGATATATTATTCAGTCGCAAGATGCAGATATTTCTACGTTGACTGTTAGGGTAAAACCTAATGAAACATCTACAAATTCAGACTTGTATTCTAGAGTAGATAATATCACTCAATTGAATGCTACTACTAGGGCATATTTCATCTCAGAAACTGATGATATGCGATATGAAATTAAATTTGGTGATGATAGTGTTGGTAGATCTGTAAAAGATGGTGAGGTTATTTCCTTACGTTACATGGTAACGGATGGTAAAGACGCAAATGGTGTTCAGACATTTTCATTTATTGGTAACACTACTGATAGCAATGGAAATGTTTATTCTCCTAGTGCTGTAGACGTTACTGTAAAATCAAAATCAGTTCTTGGTGATGATGCAGAAACTGTTGAGTCTATTAAATATTATGCTCCAAGATATTATTCAGCACAATATAGAGCAGTAACTGCACAAGATTATGAAGTAATTACTAAAAACATATATGACAACGCTGATGCTGTTGTTGCTTTTGGGGGGGATTCAATGAATCCTCCTGTATATGGTAAAGTTTATGTTGTAATTAAAACTAAAACAGGTTCTGATTTGAATGATCAAACTAAATCTAGTTTGAGTTCTCAACTTAGGAAGTATGCAATGGCTTCAATTGAAGCAGTGATTGTTGATGTTGATAATATCTACGTCAATCCTAAGATTTTTGTTACCTATGATACTGGGTGTGGTTCTAATACATCTCAAATTAAGTCTGATATTTCTCAAGCTATTCTAGATTGGGGAAGTCAGTCTAAGATTAATAACTTTAATTCATCTTTTAGTACACAGTCTTTTGAAAGAGCAATCGAACTTTCAAATAGTTGTATTACCGATGTTTCTACTCAACTGACACTTTTAAAATATATTAAACCCAACGCAGACCAAACAAACACATATTGCATTTCTACGGGTTCACCCATTTACAATAGTGCTCCCTCTCAAGACGGTGATAATGGTGATTGTAAGAAAGAACCTGTAATTTTATCTGGTCCTTTCAGAACAGCAGATAGACCTGGTGTTGATCAACAGTTTGAAGATGATGGATATGGTAACTTGAGAATGTTCTATAATACAGGAAACAGAAAGGTTTATACAAATAATAATGCGGGGACGGTTAATTATGCAACAGGTGAAATTTGTTTTGGTCCCGTAAATATTATTGGTGCAGGAGGTAATAATGTTCCTGATATTGATATTGTAATTACAGATTCTAGCACAGGACTTGGTTCAGTAATTAATACCGATAATCTTCCCACTGGTCTTCAAGTTCCTGTTCAAGTTATTCCATCAAACAGTGCTGTATTGCCTGCTACAACCCCTGGAACAATTATTAATATTATTAGTCCTGAGATTTCAGTTACCCCAATTGGAACACAGTTCCCATCTCAGATCCCACTAAATAGTTTGACGCCAGGAGATTTTAATGTAACTCCAGTTGTTCTGGATATTCCAACAATTGACAATTCTGGTTCTCTTAATACATCCTCTTGTTTTACGTAGTTAGATGAATATCAATAAGGTCTCCAACGCAGTTTCTAGCCAACTCCCAGACTTTATTTCTACGGAGTATGAACTGTTCTCAAAGTTCATCGAGTATTACTATAAATCTCAAGAGAAAACAGGTTTAGGGCAAAATATCCTAAACAATTTCTTAGAGTATCTTGATATCGATAAATTGGATATCGATATCCTTGATGGTGCCACCACACTTGTAGAAGATATCTCTAAGGATGATACAGTAATTACTGTTGAAAACGTAGAAAAGTTTTTAACGGAAAATGGATCTATTAAGATTGGTGATGAAGTAATCTTTTATGAGAACGTTTCATCTTCACCCAATATTTCCTTTAGACCTGGTGTATCTTATGAACAGGTCAATATTAAGCAAATTGAGTTACAAAGTCCCCTTCGTAGTTTTGATGGGACTACACAATCGTTTGCACTTTTAAGTGAAGATAGTCCAGTTAGTCCTGTTAGTGCAAATCACTTAATTGTAGAAGTTTATGGTGAATATCTTGTACCTGGTATTGACTATACTGTTTCTGGAACGAGTATTGTTTTTACTGAGGCACCTAGAGCAGTACTGACTTCTGACAGTGCAGATTTAACAAGTATCAAATATTTTAGTGGATATATTGAAAATACTATTTTCTCTTTAAATGATATTTCTGCTAGTTTTGGTGATGGAAAAACTCAATTTAAAGTAACTCGTAATGGGGAACAATTTGTTCCAGAAATTGATGAATATGTTATTGCTTATTATGATAACAACTTATTACATCCAAAAGTAGATTATGTTTTTGATGAAGATCTCTTAATTTTTAGGGGATTTGCTCCTTTGAAAGGACGAAAATTAGATTTATTCTATATTGATGCGCCAATTCCTTCTTTTGGTAGTAATGCAGCTGCACATGCTAGAATTAATGATGCTGGACAACTTGAAAGTATTAAAATTGATGATGCTGGGTCTTCATATAGATTTGATTACCCACCTGCTATTGGTATTGGTGATGAGAATGGTTCTGGTGGTGCTGCAAAGGCACTTATCAATGGTGTAAAGAATTTGCAATTAATTAATGGTGGAATTGGATATAGTGATACCAATCCACCTATCGTAAATGTAGAATCACCAACCCAAGATGGATCTACTCCAGCAAAAATTACTGCAACGGTTTCGGGTGGAGTAGTTACTGGTTTAACTCTAATAGATTCTGGTAGTGGATATACTTTTGTACCTAGAGTCACATTTTCACAACCAGGAGGAGCAGTTGTAGATGCTCCTACCATTGTTGATGGTTCTATTTCTGGTGAGATTGTAGTATCTGCTAAGGGTTCTGGGTATACTACTGCTCCTGAAATTTATATTGATGAACCAACAGGTGATAATCCAATTAAGGCATCGTTCCAATCAGTTATCAACAGTGATGGTGAGATCACTTCAGTAACTATCTTGAATAGAGGTCAGGGATACACTACGACTCCCAGAATTCAGGTTATTCAACCGACAGGTGCTCAAGTTTTAGAGACCACAGTTGATGCTGATGGTCGAGTTACTGGTATTGAACTTCTTAACGGTGGTTCTGGATATGAAGATGTCCCATCAGTCTACATCATTGATGACAGAACAGATCCATCTACAGGTGCATATTTGGGTGGCACTGGAGCAAAAGCAGTAGCATCAGTATTCAATGGTAGAATTACTGATATCAATGTCACTGAGTTTGGAACGGGATATAGTCAAACAAGTCCACCTAAAATTATTATTCAAAGTCCTCCTCAAGCTTCGGCATCGGTTGAAATTGGTATTAACGAAATTACTGGATTTGAAATTTTAGAATCTGGCACAGGGTATTCCAAAGCACAATTTATTGGATGTGCTAGAGCAGCAAGTGGAATTACTGGATATACTGAAGATGGTAATGCTATTTTTAGTAGAGATACCACTGCAACTGCACATAGCAATAATGATTCTATCAGTTGTTTAGATTCTTTATTTGTAAAAAGACTTCTTGACAAGTATAAGGAGCAATTTTTGCCTGATGTTCCTGAGTTAGACTATAAAAAAATTGATGTGCGTACATCAATTAAAAATATCAAAGATTTTTATCAGACTAAAGGTACTACTTTTAGTATTGAATATCTTTTCAAACTGCTTTATGGGGAAACTGTAGATGTTTCGTACCCTAAAGACCAAATCATTAAACCTTCTGCGGCAACTTGGTCTATTAACACAATTCTTCGTGCCACATTAGAAAGTGGTGATCCTAGAAATATTCAAGATGCTTTGATTCAACAAGAAGCGGATATTGCAGACCCAAATGTTTTGGAGGCGAGTGCTCTTGTAGAAAATTATATTGCTATTAATACTGCAAATATTACTATTTACGAATTGGTCCTTTCGGAAGAAACAATTCAAGGAACTTTTGTTGTTCCATACAAAACAAGACTTGCTGAACCTCTTGGAGAAACTGATAGTATTATTACAGTTGACTCTACAATTGGTTGGCCAGAAAGAAATGGTGAGTTTATTTTAGGTGGAGCAGAGGTTGTTCGTTATAAAGAAAAGTCATTAAACCAGTTTATTGAATGTACTCGTTTATCTCCTGGTAGTATTGGTCTTAATCCCTATGTTTGGGATTCTGCTACTGAAGTGGTCTCAAACTTTAAGGTTTATCTTAACAAGGGAACTGCTCAAGAAGTTGTCATGAATATTGTTGGTATCGTTGATGCACAACAAACTAATTTAACTGACACTGGATCTTACTATCTTCCTGGTGATAAACTTACTGTTGCTAAACTTGGTGGCACTGGTGAGCAACCCCTTCTCACCACCTGGTTGTATAACGTTAAGAAACTCATTGAGGTTGAAGGTATTACTTTCGGCGGTGTTGATGACAGATTTGCTACTGTAACTTGTACAAATAATCATGGATTACTGGTTGGGGACGAAGTTACCATTTATGGTGCAAATCCAATCATTTACAACGGAACGTTCCAAGTAACTTCTAGGGATAGTGATACCGTATTCCAATATCAATTGCCTCAAACGGCACTTGTAACTCCACAAGGTAATATTCTTGTATCTGTTAACTTAAACAAAGGAAAGTCAACTAACACTCCTATTAACAACAGTATTTCTTCGTATACTACGAATATTCAGAATTCATTCTTTAATGATGATTATATCTACGTAGCATCTACTGGTATTCCCAATTATAATGTTGGTCCTTTTGTTGGATCTGCACTTATTCCAGGAAACCAAAGAAAACTGAACAGATTTGTACAAAATCCAACTACAATTTCTACCAAGAATACTATTAAACCTGGTCCTATCGGAACATGGGTTAATGGTGTTTCTGCTTGGTCTTATAAGTCTACACTATCGAAGACATTTGGACCTATTACTGATATTACTATTTCCAATTCTGGTATAGATTATGACGCTGCATCTCCACCAACTGCAACTATTAGCGGTGGTGGTGGATCTGGTGCTACTGCGGAAGTTGTTGTAAACGGTTCTGTAAGCAGTATCAGTGTTGATACTGGTGGTAGTGGATATACATCTTCTCCCTTGGTTTCTATCGTCGGTGGAGGCGGTTCTGGAGCATCTGCAACCGCTATTATTACTAAGGGTAGTGTATCTAATATTTTAATTACGAATGGTGGTACTGGTTATACTTCTCAACCAGAAATCACTATTGTTGGTGGTGAGGGTACTGGCGCTACTGGCACTGCATCTGTTAGAGGTCCTATTAAATCTGTAAATTTAACTTCTGGTGGTACTTCTTATACATCTAGTCCTACTGTTACCGTAAGTTCTGGTACTGGTGCAGTTGCACAAGCAATTGTTAATAATGGTAGAATTATTTCCATTGCTATTATTTCTGGTGGTTCTGGATACACGACAGCACCAGAAGTTCAAATCCAAGGTGTTGGATTTGGTGCGAAAGCAAGAGCAGTAATTGATAAAGAAGGTGAAAATGCAGGTAAAGTTACTAGTGTCGAAATCTTAAATAGGGGGATTAACTATGTTCAAGGAACTACAGTTATTAACCTGACTTCTGTTGGGCAGGATGCAGAATTTTCTGCTAATGTATTCCAATGGACATATAATTTACAAGAATCTTCCACTTTTGATGATTCGCAAGGTTCTGTTTTTGAAGGATATAACACTCAATATGGTGGTGAATATGCTCACTTGTCTAATCCTCAAAGACTCAGATATATCCTTGGTGATAATCTGATTGAAAATAATGATGGAACTATTATCGAGAGAGAAACTCAGTTAAATCACTCTCCCATCATTGGTTGGGCATTTGATGGTAATCCCATTTATGGTCCTTACGGATATTCTGATCCTACAGACCAATCTTCTAATATCACAAAAATTTCTTCTTCCTATAGATTAAAAACCGCTTTAGTCTTAGATGAAATTACAAATCCAAATCCAGTTAGAACAGAAGGTCCACTTCTTAGTACTGATTCTGCGGGTACTTACGTTGAAGATTATGAATACGTTTTCAATCTTGGGGATTTGGACCAGTATAATGGACGTTTCTGCAAAACTCCAGAGTTTCCAAATGGTAGGTATTGCTATTTTGTAACTATTGACAATACTGAAGCAGGTAATCCAGTATTCCCATATGTTTTGGGAAGCGATTTCAATTCCGTTGTCGATTCTTGGAATTTGAACGCAGATGCTACCCAACAAAATATCCCAAGAGGTGTTGTTCGTTATAGAGATCCATATCAAAATGTTGATATTGATGTTGAGAGAACTCCGAATGCTTCTACAAATTCATTATCTTTAGAAAATGGCGATATACTTTTATTTGAAGTAGAAGATGAAAATAGAGATGGTGTAATTAGTGAAGATGAGATTAATGACCCCGATCAAATTTTAGAAGAACCCCCTCTTCAGATTTTTGATTATTTCCCCAAAGTAAAGACAGAATCTAAAGTTGATATCGAAGTTGAAACTATTAGTAGATTTGAAAATGCTTCTATCACAGATTTTGTTATCGAAAATGCTGGTAGTAGTTATCAGGTAGATGATAAATTAATCTTTGATAATTCTGATACTGGTGGATCTGGTGCTTCTGCTCGTGTTTCTAGAATTAAAGGCGAAACAATTTCTAGTTATGGATATGAATATCGTCAGGGTGTAAATTACGGTAAAATTGTAACAACTTCTCCACACACCTTAGAAGTAGGTGATACTGTTTTTGTTGATTATTCTGAAAATATTGAAACTACAAATAAAGAATTTGACGTAAGGCAGTTAAAAGGCATTGAAGAGGTTGTTGTCAATCAAACTGGTAGTGGATACAATGAGGAAATTCCTCCAACAATCCGTATTGATGGCGATGGTAATAGTGGAGAACTAGAGGCAGTCGTTGATTCTCTTGGTGCTATTAAAACAGTTAATATCATTAACTCGGGTAATGGATACACTACAAATCCAAGGGTTATTCTTTCACACCCTCAAGTCTTTAAGAAAGCAGATTACTATGTTGCAAAAATTGCAAATGAAGAAAATGTAACCATAAATGACGTTTTTGTGAATGATAGTAAAGAAACATTTATTTGTGGACGTACTTTAGATGATAGTGGTAATACAGTAGCATTTGTTGCTAAGTTATCTGCTGGTGGTGTAAAAGAGTGGGAAAAAACACTTGAACTCACTAGTGGATTAAATTATGCAGAATTCCAAAGAATATATGTTGAAGGTAATAACGTTTGGGTTGCAGGTATCAACAAACCCAATAGTACTGTATTAAATGCATATAACCCTGATATCATTGTTGCTAAGTATATTCAATCGTCTGATGGACTGAGTGCTACTCTTAATTTCCAAAAAGCATATGGTGGTATCTCTGGTGCTCAACGTGCTGACAATATTACATCTATCATTGGAACTACTGATAATAGAGTAATTATCGGTGGATACACGAATACAAATTCACCAAATCCATATGATGCTTTTATTGGTATTCTTGATTCTTCTGGCACATTTACAGTTAAGAGAAAAATTGCATCTTCAAGTGGAAATGAAGAAGTTAAAGATCTTCTCTTAGATTCTTCTGGAAATCTTTACTTTATCTTAGAGACCTCTTCTACCCAAAATGCTAGTGCTAGAAATTTTGCCATCGGTAAAGCAACTATTACTTCTACCAGCATTACAACCACTTGGATTAAAGAAATTACAAATAATTCATACTCTTTCTTGAATACCTCATTCGCCATTGATGAGTTTGATGATATCTATGTTACTTCTACTCTTCAACTGAAGAGTGATAATACAACGAGAGATAGTTTCTGGGTTGGTAAGTTTGATACTGATGGTGATACTACATGGAACTATCGTTATGCTGCCCCTGGTAGAGATATTAATTTAGCACCCAAGTGCGTTCTTGATATCTTTAATGAATTGAATATTGCATTTACCAGATCTGATAATACGACAGACAAGAAGACTGTAGATATTGTAAAACTTAATTATAAGGGTGAAATTATAAATCATACAACAAATGACTTCACACAAAATACTGTCGAAGGCATTACTGCTAATGCTCTTATAGTTGACAATTCTGGCGATCCTTACATCTTTGGACAAACTTCTTGGAATAGAAACGAAGCAGTCTTTACTTTTGATACTGACTTAAGTGATACTACCACACATCATACCTTGACTACTCTTGGTCTTGGTGGTTCTATTGCGAGAGATTCTGATGGATACATGAAGATTTTTGGATTCCAAACAGGTCAATCTACAGTATTTGAGAACAGTGCTATCAAAATTGCTGCAACCAGCTTAGGCAACGCATTGTCAAATGACTTTACTATCGATTTCCTTCTTTACAAAGATGCTGACAACGGTAATGCAGAAACATTGAGTGCAGATCAACAGACTCTCATTGCTATTGGTGATGCTCAGTCTGCTACTGGTGGTCTTTGGTTATACTATAATACCGATGGAACTGCTGCCGATGGAAGAATTGAGTTAGTTGTTACTAATGACACTACAGCATTCTCTGGTGCCTCTGCTGCAACAGGAACAAATACAGGATTGTTTGCTGATGATACTTGGCAGTTGATTTCTCTTAGAAAAGAAACTAATACTTTTAAAGTATACGTAAATGGTCTTGAGCAAATCTCTGCTACGGTTGCTGAAACTTCTCTTGGTTCTAAGGATATTCATATTGGTAACGTTCCTGGATTCCCTAACGCAGGTGGATTTATTGAAGACAATCAGGGTCAATTCTTTGTCGATTCTTTAAGAATTCGTAATAGAGCAGCCACTGTAACAGCACCTAGTGATTTTGGTAACCCATTAGTCCTTCCTGCTGCAGATGCAGTTGCTTTAGATCATACATTTGCAGATACCACATGGTTTGCACAGCAACATGCCAGATATGATTACATTGATTATGAAGCATTTGGATTAAAAGTTGACAAAGATGCCGATGCTGTTAGAAAGGGTACATTTAACTCTAATACTGATAGTGATTATGGATTTACAAGAACTGCAGTAACTCCTGTAACTGGTACTGCCTTAACATTAGTATCTACTGGATATCCACTAGCAGAAGTTGGTTTCCAAACTTTAGATTTGAGCACGGTTATCACTACTATGTCTGAGGCAACGGAGTCTCTTGCATATAGCAGAGATATTTGGAGCTCTAGAACTGCAACCGTTCCTTCTCCTGGATCTCAGAAACTAAAAGTAACTGCAAATGTCAAGAATCGTTATTATTTTGAGACATTCAATCTTCTTAAGATTGATAATGTACAAGAACTTACTATTAATCAATTATTCAACTTTACTGTTGGGGCAAAATTAGTTCTTAGAAATGGTTCTACCTTTGTCAATAGTGGATATATTACTAGAATTGATAGGGACAATAAAAAGGTATATGTTGCTATTAATAATAATGAGTGGAGTAATGATGTTGATGTATATGAATTATCTACTGAGCAGTTTAATGAGCAAAGTTCTTTCAATATTGTTGGTCCTGTTCCCAATGATATTAACGAAATTGCACAAACATTCCCCGATGTAGTAAATACAACTCCTGGAACATTTGACATTGATTTAGCAGATTTTAATGCTCCTGAAGATGTTGGTGGAACAAATAACTTAGATGAATATGCTAAGTTTAAATCTTATGCTGATGATGACTATAGTGTCAAAATTGTTGAAGTTAGTGGATCGTCTAGTTTTGTTGTAGGTTCTGTTGTAACATTAAACTCTACTGACGTATCTTTCAATTCTTCTCGTTCTACAGTACAAATTACAAATCTTACTGGTGTTACTAAGATTACTTTAGTTGCTAATCTAAGCAAAATTCTCCAAGTAAGTGCCGTTGCAAATAGTGATACAGTTTACTGTGTTTCGGACACACTTCATTATCTCAGTGATGGTGAGCAACTGTTTATTGATGGTAATCCAAGTCAAGAAGTTTCTGGTACTGTATATGATGAATATGATGGTTCATTCCCTGTAGAACGAGTCATCAGTCCAATTGAATTTACATATAAACTTCCTCAGGCAGCAGTCAGTTCTCCTGCTACATCAGGTTCTTCTGTAAGTGTATTTGTTAAGTCTCCTACTCTGAAGATGTACTATGGGCATCAATATTTGTTCAATCTTGGACATTCTTCGATGCTTGGTGGCAATTTATCCTTTGCCAAAGACCCTCTCTATAAACTAGAGTATTCTTTTAACTCTATTGAGCGTATTGGCACCCCAGGTGTTACGGGTCAAGGTGTTCCTACACCAACAGTTAAGTTTAAGGTTACTGAGGATGTAATTACTAATATTTCATATTATTTTGATCCTTCGAGAACTGGTGATGATTCTCCCGTTATTCCTGATAGTTATTTGGATGTTACTTTCTCTCCATATGTCGGTACATTTACTGTAAGTTCTACTTCTGGTGGAACAATTACTAGTGGTGACAATACATTCCAATTTGTTCTCACCAATCAACCAGAAGATGTTGCTACTATTGCGAATGCAACATACAGCACTAGTTCCAAGAAAGCAGTTGGAGCTATTTCTAACATTCGTATTGTTAATCCTGGTGGATTCTATACTAAACTTCCAGTAGTTGATACTATCGAATCAACTAGAAAAATTGAAAGAGTTGACATTGTTGACCCTGGAACTGAATATGCTGTAGGCACATACAAAGCTGTTCCTATTGCTGGTGATGGTGAAGGTGGATTAGTACAAATTACTGTTGCTGATGGTACAGATTCTGAGGGTGTATTGATTCCTGGTCAAATCCAATCTGTTGTAGTTACTACCCCTGGTAAGGGATATACTACTGCAAGTATTGATGTTGAAGCAATTAATGGCATTCTTGGACCAGGACTTACTGGTTCGGGAGCAGAACTTAATGTTGTTATTCCTTCTTCGGGTTCTGGTGCATCTATTTTCACATTGGGTGAAGAAATTGGTAAGATTAAAAACCTTAAGAATAATAACTTCGGTTTCGATTATTCTCATGACTACACCCTACGTCCTGAAATTTCTTTCCCAATCAATGCACAACTGACTGCTACAAGTATTCTTGACAGCATCACTGTTACCGATCCTGGTTCTGGATATACTCAGGCACCTACAGTTGTTATTTCTGGTGGTGGTGGAACTGGTGCAATTGCTGAAGCAACTATTAAGAATGGTAGACTATTTGCCATTGAAGTCAAAGATCCTGGGTCAGGATATTCTTCTCAACCACAAATTAATCTCAAATCATCCTTCAACTATGTTGTAAACCTTGATTTGGGTCTGCTACAGTTCGCGTTCCCACATGGCATTCAAAATGGTGCTGAAATCACTCTTTCGGCTACTGATACTGGTGATGGCGCAGAATTGCCACTTGCAGCTGGTGCTATTGGTAGATTAAGTGCAACTACCACATATTATGCTATTGCTGGTTCTGGAAACTCTTTGGAAGGCGATCAATTGAAACTTGCAATTACTTCTGCAAACGCAGAACTTGGTGATGCAATTTCTTATGTCAATGCTGGTACTGGTCGTCAATCGGTTCTTACCGAATCGTTTGGTGGTGCTGCAGAAGCAAATGTCATTACTTCTACCTTCTTGGAAGGTGAGTTAGTATATCAAGGTGATTCTCTGGAAAATGCAACTGCTCAAGGATATGTTTCTACAAACTCTGGTTGGCAAGTTGGACCTAGAATTCTCAAGTTAATTGATTACACTGGAACATTTGCAGAAGGTCAAACAATTACTGGTGTTATTTCTAAGTCTTCTGGTATTATCTCTAGACTTAAGATCGCTAGAGGTGTTCTTGAAGTTGGTTCTATCACTAAAACTACAGGTCAATTTGTTGATGATGTTGGTAAACCCTCTGAAATTATTCAAAAGATTCAAGACTCTTACTATTATCAAGACTTCTCATATGCTGTTAAGTCTTCTGTATCGATTAGTGAGTGGAAAGATGTTCTTGTTAGAAATGTACACCCTGCTTCCTTTAAGGTGTTTGGTGAACTTTCTATCGGTGACTATGCTACAATTCCAAATAAAGAAACCGATTTTGAGTTAACAAAGTCTGTTGAACTTGCTAATGAGGCAATTGTTCCTAATATTCAAAACTTTACTCTTGTTGAACCCATTTATAGTGAGTTTAATAATACTGAGATTCTTTTCCGTCAAAAGAGACTGACTTCTTCGGAGAATATTCTTACTTCTGTTGTTCAAAGAATTGATGATATTTCTGGATTGTTTGATGGTGTTAGAACCTCATTCCCACTAACAGTTAATAATGGCGATTCTGTCATTGCTAATGCAAATCAATTGATGGTCATTATGAATGGTGTTGTTCAAACACCAGAGGTTGCGTTTGAAATTCAAAGTGACTCTATTGTCTTCTCTGAACCTCCTGCACCCCCTGCTAGTGTAAAATATGTCAATGTTGAAATTGCACCAATTTCGATTATTGAAAATACATTTGCTAGCACTAGTGGAATTGTACCTAGTGTTGGACAAACTTTAACAGGTACTGGATCTGGAGCAAGACTGACTGTTACTAGGGTTACTGCAACAACGGTCAATATTGGAAGTCAAGAGGCACCTAATAATGTACAAAAAGAACTGATTGAGGGTTTCTTCACTGAAGGTACTGCATTCAGTGCTAATGAACTTGTTCTTGGTAATGCAACAGGATTCTCGGCATTATTTGAGACTGCTCAGGCAGTTGCAAATAACGGATTATTTGAATTTGGTGAGACTGTTACTGATCTTAGTGGTGATACCGCAGTTGTTGAAGATATCAACCTTGAGAAGGGTGCAGAAACACCAATCGCTAAGTTGAGATACACTGTAGGTCCTTCGACAACCTCTTTTGAAGCAATTGCTCAAGATTCGACTATTAATGCACCTGCTCCCGTAGCAGAAGGAACATTTGTAGTTGATAGTAATTATCAAATTGGTAGTGAAATTATTACAGTCACTGCAATTACTCAAAATACTGAGTCTACGACATTAACAGTCACTAGAGCACAACTGGGTACTTCAGCTGGTGGTATTCAGCAAAGCACTCCTCTGTATGGAACTGATATTACAATTACTGATGATCTTACTTTAAGTAAGACTGTTGGTACATATCAGTCCAAACCTGGTTTATATGATATTCTCTTAGATGAGATTATTATCGGTGCAAAATCTCGTGTTGTTGCAAGAATTACGTCTACAACTCCATATACAGATCCTACAACAAATCAGGTTGTTGAGTCTGTTGAGATTTCTGAAGGTTCTTCTTTCTTCGCACTTCTGTTCGATAGAATTCAGTCCACTACTTATCCAAACATTGTCCTTGATGACATTTCGCAATCTCAGATTGCAGTTGTTGATTTCACTGATAACAATACAGACTTTAACGTCAAGTTCCCTGAAAATGAAACTATTAATCATTATGTAATTCCTTACGATAATGAGACAGGCGATCTGCAAGATGATGAGTATATCAGAAATTATAAGATTGAATATGGTAATGATAGTGGTAACTTTACATCTGGTGAAGACCTTTCTATCCGTAAACTGGCATTAACAAACGCTGTCGGTGATGGATTCTTCTCCTTGGGTCAAACTCTTCGCTCTAGAGACAGTAAAGCAGAAATTATTGGATATAATCAAGCACAGAAGACTGTCTACCTCGGAAAGGTTGGTAGAGTACGTAGTACTGGAGAAGACTACCATACAGCAACATTTAATGGCGATGCACAATTAGATACTGCTCAGATGAAGTTTGGTACAGCATCGTTGCTTCTCGACGGAACTGGTGATTATCTTTCCATTCCAACTTCTAATGAATTTGGTTTTGGTACGGGTGTATTCACTATCGAGTGTTGGATTCGTCCTTCAAGTGTTGCCAGTGGAACAAAAGTAATTGCAGATTTTAGACCTACTAGTAGCGATAGTGCTGCATTGTTACTTTTAAGCGGTTCTACACTGGAATATCAATCGTACCTTGGTGCTGGTTCTATCACTTCAACCACTAATCTTTCTGCTGATACTTGGTATCATGTTGCTATTTCCAGAAGTGGTTCTACAACTAGACTATTCATTGATGGTGTTCAAGAAGGTGGCGATCTTACAGATAACACTGATTATGGTTCAACAAGACCAATTAAAATTGGTTCCAACCTTAATGGAAGTGCAGAATTCCCTGGACACATTGATGAATTTAGAGTTTCTAACCTTGCTCGTTATACAACAACATTTACTCCCCGTGATGGAATCTTCCAAGGTGATATTAATACTAGACTTCTTCTTCACTTTGATGGAGCAGATGCTCAAACATATACTGAAGATTGGTCTGGTTCTCAAGACTTTACTAAGGGTGAGGAGTTTAATAATGATGCCATTAATGCAACCACAGATGCTAACGGTAGTGCTGTAGTTACTGGTTTTACTGGTAAGACACACAGATATTATGATGCCGCAAATCTTCTTGAGAAAAACAAGAATTTCCTCGCAAAGGAAGTTGTATATCTCTTGACTCAGCAGTATCCTTCATTAACTATTCCTGGTGGTAATGTCAACTGTGAGGACGACATTGAGGATATCGTTGAGGCAATTGTTGAGGACCTTCGCAATGGTTCTAACAATCACATCTGGGACGCTGCAGCACTTTATGTTGACAGAACTGATACAAATGCAGTAACCCTCAACCACGTTGAGACTGAAATTGATGAAACTGTCTGGGCATACAATAAACTCGGTGATCTAATTCCTTACATTATTAATAATGTTCTCTGGACAGTATCTGGTTCTCATGGATTGACTCAATACACTGATGCCACAATTACAGATTCTAATAATACTGTATATGGTCAATACACTCCAACTGCAGCAACATATGATGCTGCAACAGGTGTCATGGTTCTCACTATTGGTTCACACAGTTTGACAACTTCAAGTCAAATTGCTCTTGAAAATGGTAGTATTGTATTCACTTGTTCTTCTGATAATAATGCAACTCAGCATAGATACCCCAGAAGTGATGATCCAGCATATGAGAGCGTTCTTAAGGTAACTGCTGTTACTGGAACAACGATTACTGTCAATGTTGGTGCATCTCCTGTAGATAGACAGTACACCCACACATTTGTTTCTGCAGATTCTAATGCTGTCAGACTTCTCAATTATACAGTCGGTGATTGTGCAGACGTTGCTTCTACTGCAGACAACCTGCTTGATATTTTAATTGACACTCTGACAAATGCAGACTTGGCAACTCCTGTTGACCACCTGGGAACTATTACTAAGGTTTCTCCTGCAGTTGAATATCAAGGTGCTACTGTAGATAGTTTCTATGAAGAGACTCTGCAAGCAAACTATACTGACAATGCAAATGATACTTTATATTCTAATATTATTGGTTCTAGTTCTCAGTATAGATTTAAGGATGCTGCTAACTTGATTCGTGCAAATAGAACTGCAATTGTCGATAAGGCAGCGTTTGATATGCTTGATAGATATCCAGATCTTGCTAACTCAATGCCTAGAAATGCTGATGGTACAAGCACTGCAGGTACTGAGCGTTGTAAGACTGATTTGGGTCTGATTTTAGATGATATTGCCACTGATATTGAAAAGGGAGGCAACAAAACTGTTGCAACCACATCTAAGTTCTACATTGGTAACAATAACGAACTTCAGCACATTCGCTTACAAGTATGGCAGTCTGTATATGCACATGAAAGACTTGGGTATTATGCAAAACAGGCAATCAATGGTGATTTAACCACTGATAATACTGATGAATTAATCATTGGCGATTGGGGTATTACAAATGACCCTGGTCAATGTGCTAACGTTCAAACTGCTATTGATAACCTGATTACACTTCTGAATGATACAATCGCTCCTACAGGTTCTGATTACAATATCGCTGCAGACAGACTTTACTTCAACAGGTCTTTCATGGCAGAAGAGGCAACAGGATTACTCGATGCTGAATTCACATATGTTCTGAATAACATTTCATATAGAGCGTTTGATTATCCAAATGGAAATGCTGGCAGAGAAAAATGCCAGAGAGACCTCAAGTTGATTATTATTAGCATTATTTCTGACCTTCAAACTGGTGGAAACAATAGCACTATTGATGCAATTGAACTCTATCTCAATGCAAATCTCCAATTAGACCATATTGAAGAGCAACTTGCTGCGACTATCTTCGGTATTGAGAGTCTTAGAACTCTTGGATTAAAAGCAGTTGAAAATCTTCTCTACAGCTCTGGTACAGCGGTAACAGGCGATCAATACTCTGGTACATATGCAACCACTTCTGCATATAGAGATGCTTTAAGTATGACTGATGTTGAATCAGTCAAGGCAAGATGGGGTGAATTGATTGATATTGCAGTTAGAACTCTGTCTCCTGCAGGTATTCCTGGCAGATATGCTTCTCAGCAGATGCTGTTCAATAAAAATTATTATAGAACAGAAATTACAAACACTGTTAATAATCAGTTTGGTGCATCTTCTTGGTCTTATGATTCATTCCTTGATGGATTAGTTGATAACCTTTCTCATGATATTATTATTACTGATACTTCATCTAATAATAGAACTGATGCTAGAAGAATTTCTCTTGAAAGAGAAGGCGTTGTAAACGAACTTGTATTCACTAATGGTGCTGGATATCAGTCAGTTCCAACAATTGCATTTGATGCACCTGCAGCGGGCATTACTGCTGCAGCAGTTGCGACTCTTGAAGCAACTGGTCCCCTCTCTTCAATTAATGTTACCAGTGGTGGTTCTGGATATACTGTTGCTCCTGATGTAACTTTAACAGGCACTAACATTGGTGATGATGGTGCAACTGCCGTTATCTCTAGTGGTGCTGTTACAGCAGTTAATTATGATGGTATTGTTTGGGATGCTGAATCTGGTATTGAGTGGTTGCAGTTTGGTGCTGGTGCTGAAATTCAAGATGCTGGCACTGGAACTGGCACTACTGGTGGATTCGCTGGTCATGGTAAATACGTTAAACTTGGTGCCGCATCTGGTGCAAGATGGGCAATGACTACACGTAGAGATACCACAGATTCTGATATTGTTCGTATTTACGCTATTGCTGGTAATAATACAAACGGTGGTGAACGTCCTGATAATAGTGAAGACCTTAGACTCTACTACAGAGCGAATGGGTCTAATGGTAGTTGGGTATTTATCGATAGAATCATCTACGGTGGTACTGGTACTGGAACAGGCAATCAAAATTATGCAAACTTTAGTGATTGGACTGCTATTGATGTAACTTTACCTGCAGCAGCAAAAGCTCCAAATACACAGTTTATTGTGTATTCCACAGGTTCTAACAGTCTCCTCTTTGACCATTATGGTGTTGCTAGAATTGGTGCAATTGATAGCACTAAGGAGTTTGAAGGTACAGTAACAGTTTCGTTTGCAGATGGTGCTGAAGAAACTGGGACTCCAACTGCAGCAACTGCAGACTTTATTACTCTTCGTGAAGTTTCTGATGTAACCATTACCAATCCTGGTCGTGGATATGATCCTGCCAATCCACCTTCAGCAACATTTAGTGGTGGTAATCCAAGCACGGCTGCTACAATTACTAACGTTAACGTTGTTCTGGATACCTCTAGATTTACTGATGGTGAGACCTTGACCTCTAGTGGTGGGGGAACTGCTACGGTTCTTGAAGATACTGGTAACGCAGTTTACATCGGTCCTATTACAGGAACAGTATTTGCTGATGGAGATACGTTAACTGGTGGAACTAGTGGAGTTATTTCTACTATTCCTACGGGCGGTGTTGGAACAGTCTTTGATTATTATACTAATGTTGGTAACGTACTTACATTCAATGATGCTAGATTGATTCAATCTCCTATTGCAGACCAATTCTCTGTAACTAATCTCTGGACTAATCCCGAAGCATTTGAAGTTAACTGGAATAGTCCTGATACCACATTTACAGCGAATAATCTTCTTGCTCCAGATAGCACACAAACAGCAGAAAAAATTACTGCAGATGCTACCACCAGTGAGCATTTTATTGATAGAGTTTATAATCTATCCGCATTTGAAACTTTTGATGGCACAACTACATTTGACTCTGAAGTTGAAAGTTTCGATACTGGATCGATTGTTGAAGGTGAAGACCAGACCTTTACGACTTCTCTCTTTATTAAAGCAGGTGAAATTTCTACCATTAGATTTATGGCAATTCTTGATGATGGCGATCCTGGTGAGCAAAGACTATTCTTTGATGTCAATTTAACAGACGGTTCTACTGGTTCTATCTTCCAACCTGAAAATGGTTTGGTTTCTTTCTCCACTGGGGTTGTTCCTTTTGGTAATGGTTGGTATAGGATTTTTGCAACCCTTCAGTTCTCATTCGGTTTTGGTAGTTTGACAACGCGAATCAAACTTAAAAATCCTGCAGAATCGTTTGCTGGTGACGGAACTTCTGGTATTTACGTTTGGGGTGCTAAACTCAATAAAAATGCAGTTGATGCATATACTGCAGTTGGTGGAGAAGTATTCTACTCCAATACCGAATATAATGTTAAGAGATTTGCTCTTGATTTACTTGAAGACTATATCGAAAATGCTCTGGATGGTGTTCTCTCATCTCCTACACCAAATGGTGCATATGCATTCGATAATTCTACGTGGAGAGCAGCGTATGATACTGATGAAATTCTTAGAATTGTTAGAGAGAACGTTCAGTTCTATAGAGAACAATTGGACAACTCGACATACTATGTCGATGTAACTGTCAATCCTGGAATTACAATTCCTACTAAGGAATATGGTATTGATTATGTACCCACGGGTGCTGGTGGTGGATTAACTACATCCGATTATTTCTATGGTCAATATTCTGATCAGAATGCAGAACTTGAAACCTTCTTGCTAAATGAGGCACAAATTGCTAAGGTTTATAAGAGGTTCCGTATCGATGGTGACATCACTGATGGACCATTTACTATGGGTGAAGTCGTATCCAAGCAAGGTGCTTCTGGAGTAACGGGTGTTGTTTATGGATTCCATGAAGATGAAAATTATAAGTATCTTGATGTTGAAGTTACTGCAGGTACTTGGGCAATCAACGATATCATTGAAGGTGCAGAAAATACCACTACTGCTACATTGAGTTCCATTGAAAATAGAATTCATATCATTAAACTGAAGGGAACGTTTACTGATGACATTCCTTTCTACGCATACACTAGTGAAGAGTCTGCTTCTCCCACAGGATTCCTGAGAAATGAGGCAGCAGTACTGGATAATAGTGGTGGTAAATTAACTGTTGACACTGACACCTTGCTTGGTACATTTGACAAGAATTCTGTCGTTTACTCTAGTTCTACAGAACTTTATATTGAAGTTCAGAAGTATGAAGGTACGGATGTTAAGATTGGTGATAAGATTATTTCTGGCGGAAATGTACGATTTAGTTTCTCTACTAGCGTAGCAGACTTTACTGTTGGACATTACGTCTATAAATTGAATTCTGGTGGTGGTAGAGACATAAGCAAGAGAGCAATTATTACTGGTAAAGATACTGCTAATAATTATCTCTATGTTGCTCCTATTGATGGAACTTTTGTAATTACTGATTCGATTGGTGATTTTGGTGCAGCAGGTGGTGGTGCAAACACAGTCGCTACGGGCACAGTCGCTACAGTAGTTACTACTGCTGGGTCTGCATATGCACTGATTGGAAACATTGTTACCGTTGGTGTTAACAAGCGACTTTATCTGACCAATGTCATTGGTACATGGGATGCAAATGATTATGTTGTTGGTAAGAATGATTATAGGTCTGTTATACTCGATAAGGTGGTCTCACGCGCCCGCGTGAAGAGATCCTTCCGTGGATTTGATGGTACTCAAACAACGTTTGACCTTACGATTAACAATGGCACTGCATATTTACCTGACCCCGCAGGTCACATGCTTATCTTCGTTAATGGTATCTTGCAACCTCCTGGTGCTGGTAATGCATATAACGCATTCTCTGATAAGATTCAGTTCGCAGAGGCACCCGATCCTGGTTCAACATTTACTGGATTCTATGTTGGTAAACTGAGACAACTGGATGATATTTCGTTCGAGTTTGACTCCTTGCGTCAATCCTTCAACCTTAAGCGTGATGATGTTTTCTACTCTTTGACACTGACTGAAGGTGTACAGTCCACAACCATCAGACCTGAAAATAATATTATTGTTTCTCTCAATGGTGTTATTCAGGAACCTGGTGTTGGTTTTGAGATTGTTGGTTCTAGAATTATCTTCTCCGAAATTCCACGTTTTGGTTCTAGCTTTGCAGCATTCTCTTATGTTGGTTCTGAAGCAGACGTTGACGCAGCAGAAGTTGTTCCTCCTGTTGAACCTGGTGATTTCCTCTCGATTCAGGGTGAGACCGAAGATCGTGAAGTTGCGGTTATTGAATCGTCAAACTCACTTATCACATTTGATTATCTTGGTTCCGTATTCGGTCAGAATGCTGAGGCAACAGCAGTCCTTACAAAGGGATTCATTGAAAAAGTTAGCGTAACTTCTCCTGGTTCTGGTTATACTAGCAGACCCGTTGTTAGAGTTGACTCTATTAGTGGATTCAACGCCGACATTCGTGCAATCGTCGGCATTGGCAAGGTTGAAGTTAGTAATGTAGGTTCGGGATATAAAAATCCTGAAGTTTTAGTTGAATCTGAAGTTCCTGACGATTGGACTGCTCCAAACCTTGCAGACTACGGTGAAGAACCCGTTGATTATCTCTGATAAATAACTAAAAAACTAGCGAGAAATGGCTAAACAAACACTAGGACTTGGTGCAGCTGCTAATGACAACACGGGGGATACTCTCCGTGTTGGTGGTGATAAAATCAATGATAACTTTGATGAAATTTACTCTACCCTTGGCAATGGCACCACCTTAGCATTGACTACCGCAAATGCTGCTAGTGGTCATGTTCTTAAGTATGATGGAAGTAACTTTGTTTCTGCTGACTTTGGTCAGTTAACAACATCGTTGGATATCAATGGAAATAGCATCGTTTCTACTAGTAATGGAAATATTCCTATCATCCCTAATGGGACTGGAGATGTTTTAATTACTGCTGGTGGAGTAACTACAACATTTGAAGGTTCTGATGGGACTGTAGATTTCCCAACATCAATTAAATATAAGAATGAGTATACTGCATTAGGTAATGCTCCTGCTGCAGCAACGTATCCTGGTTACTTTTTCACAGTTGATGGAGATGATAAACCATATGTAAACATGAATATCACTGCTGGTGGTGTTGGTGATACTAGAACGGTTTTGTTGACGGAATATTCTAGTGTTGATGACCTTACTGATGTTGATACAACTACAACACCTCCTGCAAACGATCAAGTTTTAAAGTGGAGTTCTTCAGCTGGTAAATGGTTACCTCAAAATGACCAGTCTGGTTTAACTAACTTGAATTTGTTTGCAACTATTAACGCTGATAGTGGAACTACTACTGCCGATAATTCTGCAGATACCTTGACAATTACTGGTGGTAGTAACATTACCACCTCAATCTCAGGAGATGAAGTTACTATTGCTTTCTCTGGAGTTGTTACTGATACTTTCGCTGGTCTTACTGATACAGACCTTACTGGTTTAACCCAAGGCGATAATTTATTCTACAACGGAAGTAATTGGGTGCGTGTAGCAAGTCCTATCACATGGTGGGAACTTGGTGCTGATGGTGCAAACCATTTCACATTTAGTGGTCCTGGTTTTCCAACTACGGAGAATGATCCTACTCTCTATGTTCATAGAGGATTTACTTATGCCTTTGACAATAGTGCAAATGGTGCATCTCATCCATTTAGAATTCAATCTACAACTGGTCTTAACGGCAATGCATATACCGTAGGTCAATCTGGAAATGGTCAGTCGGTATTATATTGGACAGTTCCAATGAACCCCACTTTCACTACACTGTATTATCAGTGTACTTCTCACGCCAACATGGCGGGTACGATTGTCGTAGTAAGCTGAGGATATAAATGGCAAGAACAGTTCCTGGATCTGGCGCAGAAATTAAACCTATCTTTGATAACCTATTTGGTGTTCGTGCCGTAGAGGTAATTAATCCTGGTAGCGGGTATGACCCTGAAGATCCTCCTAGACTAACCATTACTGGTTGTGGTATTCCAGAAGCAGAGGCATTACTATATCCAATTATCGATGAAGATTCTGGTAAGATTATTCACGTTCGAGTTTTAGAAAGAGGTCGTGGATATGACCCATTAAGAATTCAGATTATCCCAACATCAGAATCTCTTGGTGTTATTGATTCATTCGATATCAATAGAGTTTGGCAATCACATCCAAACTCTTCAACTACTGGTGTATTCCAAGTTGATGATGAAGGAAATCTTGTTGATAGACTTAGGATTCAGAGTGACAACGATCCTAAACCTGCTGATATTTTAGAAGAGAGGCAAGGCGCTGGTTCTATATCGGATAGAACCTTTGACCAAACCTTTATTTACAGAGGCGGTAAGCAAGTTCCCTTTGGTCAAAATAGACCTTTTCAAAAAAATAAATCACTTGGCATCATGGCAAATGGTGTCTTATTACATACTCCAGAATGGGGTTCCGAACCAGGAGGTGCTCCTGTTGGTTTTGAATTAGACTCTGTAGCAGAACCTCATGTAAAAAGAGCAGATGTCTATGATGCTATCATTGATAATAACACTTATTATTATCAATCATCTAAATTAATTAATCATTTCAAGACCAAACATGGTGTTCTTGATTGGGGACTTCATGAAGTATTTACTTGGAGAGTAAAAACTGAAACTGATAATATTCTCGTAGATGTATCAAATCTAGATGAAACTATTGGTGTTGTACAAGAGGGAAGAACTCTCATCGAAGTTGGTGGAGATGCTGAGGCAGAAGTTGTAAAAATTGTAAGAAACTCTCAAAATCAAATTACTCAAATCTATCTAAGAGATGTAACGGGCACATTTGAGTCTGGTGACAATGTACTCGGTTCTAATGGATTTGCATTTACTATTTCTGGAAATCCTCGTACATTTACCTCTGGTATTTTTTATATTGAATTTGGTGCAGATGCAGCAGAATTTGGTCCTTTTATACCTGGTATATTTTACTTTGCGCCTGAGAACATTCAGGTCCAAAAAAACTATGTCATTATTTGGGACCAGTCAGATCCTTCAAATGGAGTATCTGCTGAATTTCCAAATGGACATCCCATGCAATTTAGTACCACTCCAGATGGCAATCTGAATAGTGGTGAATTGATGTATAACAGCAGTGGTGCTTCTGGTGCCATGGCTGCCGATTATGAAAATGCATTTAGACCTATCTTCATTATGAATGAGGATGAGACTAATAGAATTTATTATTATTGTCAGTATCACAGATATATGTCTGGATATGAGGGTCATGAAGGATATATGACCTTGAGTAGTGCTGTGGAAGATGAAGCACCTGAAAATGATTACTATGTCACTGATTTCTTCCAAGAAAGAGTTGAGATTACTCCTGCAGACTTAGCACTTTCTAGTAATGGGTATAATCTTAACCTCCGTCATACTAGCTATACTAGTGGTGGTACTGGAACGGGAAGCACAGGTGGATTTAATATTGGAAATCACTTTAGACTTGGCGGTGCTGATGGTGGAACTGGACAAAGATGGGTAAGATTTAACGTTGATTTAAGAAACGTTGTTACCTTTGATGCTGAGGTAATTAGAGGTAACTGGAGCAATGGTGGTGAAAGACCCGACCAAGTTTTTGGTGAAGGTCTTCGTGTATATTTTTCGGGTAATGCGTCTTACGGTTCTGTTGAAATTGTTCGTGCTGATGATACGTCATTTGATTCTCTCAACACTGTAACAATTGCGGTTCCTCCTGCTTCCAGAAACCAAAATCAGACAGTATTCCTGTATCAAAATGGTGGAGATGGTACTGCAGATAACTGGGGTATTAGAAATATTACTGTTGGTAATGGTGCAGAAGACTTCTCTAGGCATCCTGATGGGCACTCTAAGATTCTTGGTATGTCCTTTGATGGATACCCCATCTATGGACCATATGGATATTTTGGTTCCAATGACACAGTACAAAAAGCAACTTCGTCATTCCGATTGAAAGTGGGTGCTGAAATTGATGGTGCTCGTGAAGAAGTAATCACACCATCTAATACAACATACACAGTTACGGTTTCTAATGGTCAATTCCAGTATGATGGATCTGTTCCTAATTTCTTGAATTTACAACGTGGTAATACATATATTTTCAATCAGGATGATTCATCCAATGATGGAAATATTTTATTACTTTCTAATGATGAAGACGGTTGGCATCCAACTCAAAATGTCGGAGACATTGGTAATTTAACTTATCTTTATGAACATCCCAACATCACTTATACTTTAGATGGATCTACTGTAACTTACGCTGCATATGTATCTGGTTTCACTGCTGCAACAACCAGACAATTACAAATTGAAGTTCCCTCTAATATACCTAGAACATTATATACATTCTCGTATGCAAATGCTGAATACGGTGTAAGAACCGTTCAAGACGGTTATTCTATGGGAATGTTGGTTCAAGATTACATTTTTGATTCGACAGTAGGGGACTTAGATGCATTTAATGGTGCATATGTTGTTACTCCAGAGTATCCTAATGGAACCTATGCTTACTTTCTAACAGAAACTTCTAACGGTACACCAACTTATCCATATTGCATTGGACCACAGTTTTTTGGAGCACCTTTATTTGAGGGAGACCCAGTTCCTGCTCTAACTTCTGTTTCTCCAGCAGGTGCAGAAGGTGAGGTCGTTCTTGACGACGATGGAACAGTCGATTATATAAGAATGACTAAAAATGGTGATGGATATTTTGGTACTGCTGAAGCTAGAATTCTTGGTGGTGAGGGTAGTGGTGCTACTGCTTCTCCTGTTGTTCAAACTGTGACAGGACTTACAATTGAAAATGAGGGTAGAAGTTTTGCTACTCCACCAACTCTCGTATTTGAAGGTGGTGGTGGGCAAGGCGCTCAGGGTGCTGCAGAAATTTCTACTTTAGGTAAAGTTACTGGTATCACAATTACTGATAATGGGGATTTCTATCAAGAACCTCCATTTATTCTTATTGATGGTGGCGGTGGTGCTGGTGCTAGTGCTACTGCACAGATTGACCAGGGTCAAATTAGTTCTATTACAATCAACGACCCAGGACAAGGATATGTTAATCCACCAAACATCATCTTCACTAAGTTAATTAACTTAAAGAGAAAAACAAGATCTAGACAGTCCTTTAATTCTCAATTCCAATATCTTACAGGACTAACAAAAACTAGTGGAGCAGCAGATACTGAGATTTTTGTCAGTTCTACTGAAGCTTTCCCTGGTTCTGGTTCTTTTATCCTCAATAATGAAATTGTTACTTATACAGGTAAATCGACAGGCAAATTTACAGGTTTGACTAGAGGGACAAACTTTAACTATGACCAAAGAGTTATTTTAGATTCCACTCAAGATGTTGGAGGAGTTTCTCCATATCAGTTTAATGTTGGAGATGTTGTTATAAGAAGAGTTGAAAGTGCCAACAATAAAATTGCAAGAGTATATGATTGGAATCCAAATACAAAAGAATTACTTGTAACTTTTGAAATTGATGAACTTGCATTTATTGATGCTGGATTTGCTGTTACTGAAGATGCAATTGTTCAATTTGATGCAGGATTGCCCGATTCTACAACTTCATCGCAACTTCCACATACAACGATTGTTTCTATAGGTGACGAAATTGTAACCTTGACTGTTCCTATTTCATCAATTCAAGATAGAACATTTGAAGATGATGATGAAAACGAAGACCCCGATAATCCTGGTGTTTTCTTAGGTGATGGAATTCCAGACCTAATTAACACTGGTACTGATTATGCGGGTCAGATTAATCTTGACGGCGGACTTTACAATTCCTTATATGGTATTGAAGAAACTCAAGGCGGAACAAACACAACTCTGTTTGCTGTTGGTGATAGTGTCTTTGATGCAACTCCATTCCCAAATCAAAAAACTCCTACGATTACTATAGCAGGTGGTCTTTCTGAGGGTGTTGAGCATGTTGCTCAAGTTAGAATTACTATTGACAAAACAAATGGAAACGGCACAAACTTTGGTGTCAATGAAATTGTGACTGGATCTATTTCTGGTGTAAGTGGAACAGTAGTTTCTTGGGACAGTACTGCAGGAGTGTTAGTTGTTAAAGATATTGTTCCTTTCAATACTGGTAATGTTAACAAAGGTGTTAATGGATATCTGAATGAATTTTCTTCTAAGGGGACAATTGTTGATATTGTAGTTCAAGAACCAGGAATAAACTATTCTGCTGTTCCTACAGTCACAATTGAAGATGATGGTGATTTGCAAGCAACTGCTACAGCGGTGTTAACAACAGCAGGAGACCAGATAGCATCCCTCACCATTACTAATGGTGGATATGGTTATGAACAGTATGTAGAAACGGGAACATTACATCCAACAATTACATTTACAAATGCTGTAGGAGACACGACTGGTTCTGGTGCTGTAGCATATGCTATTTTGGGTGGGGAAAATATTGTAGGTAATGCTGGTGCATCTTATCGAATTAAGAGCCTCGAATATCTTACGGTTGTACAAACCTCATAAATAGACTAGTAGAGGAACATTGTATCCATAGGAAATGGCAGCTTTACTTACTGATCAATTTAGAATTTTTTCTGCGAAAAAATTTATTAAATCTTTGGAGGGTCCTGATGCCAACCAAAGTGATACTGATGCTGGTGCAAATAGAGACCGACTTTATTTGTTCATTGGTAGACCCCAACCCTGGGATAATGAAAACTCACCACCTCAGGCGGTAGATTCATTCTCTCAATTTTCTACATCTTATGATGATATGATTTCTTTGAAGCGAGTTCTCGCTTCAGATACCATTCAAGTTGTTCGTAGAATTGACTGGGTTGCACCCGAAGAAACTACAGGTGGACTGGGTTTTACTTATGACATGTATCGTCATGACTATTCTCCTAGCAGAACTGCTTCCTCTGGTGCTACTAAATTATATGATTCTGATTTTTATGTTGTAAATTCTCAGTATCAAGTATATAAGTGTATCTACAACGGTACATCTCCTTCCGATCCTAACGGCAAACCCTCTACTGTTGAACCTACTGGTACTTCTACCGCCATTATCACAACTGGTGATGGTTATCGTTGGAAGTATATGTACACCATCCCTGTTGCTTCTGTTTTGAAGTTCTTCTCTGGGGATTACATGCCAGTATTTACTAATGATGCAGTGAAAACCAATGCGGTTGCTGGTGAGATTGATAGTGTAGTTATCAATGCTGCGGGTTCTGGTTATAACAATGGCACCTATGATAACGTTGCTATCAATGGTGACGGTACTGGTGGTCGTGTTTCTATTGTTGTTGATGGTGGTAAAATTATTTCTGCCACTGTAACCTCTGGTGGTACTAATTACACTTTTGGTAAAATTACTGTAGAAGCAATCACTGGTATTGGTACTGGTACTGGTGCTCAAGTCGATGTTATTATTCCTCCTCCTGGTGGTCATGGAGCAGACCCTGTTGTTGAATTGGGTTCTTTCCGTGTAATGATTAACGCTAAACTCTCTTATGATGAGGGTGCAGGTGACTTTCCAATTGATAACGACTATCGTCGTATTGGTCTTATTACAAATCCTCTTAAGTTTGGTACTGAAGAACTTATTGCTGACTTGACAGTTTCTGCTGCCAAAGCAGTTATTTTCTCCCCTACATTTCAGGGAAATTATTCTCCTGATGAAATTATTACTCAAACTAGAGTAGTTGGCGGTACAAATGTTACTGCTCGTGGACGAGTTATTTCTTGGAATCCTACCACTAAGGTTTTGAAATATTATCAAAATGAAATTGACGGTATCTTCCCTGAAGTTACTGGTACACAAAATGAATTTGATGGTTCCAATGTTATCAGTGGAGCCACTTCTGGTGCGGCAGGTACACCAGATACCAACTTCCCTGCTGTTCCCAATACATCCTCTAGAACTATTAACGCGACAGAGTATGACTTGGGTATGAAGTTCAACAATGGTTATGCAAAACCTGAGATCAAGTCAAACAGCGGTAACGTTGTTTATATAGATAATAGAAGAGCAATTAGTCGTGCAAACGACCA
>CEVG01157119.1_pt1 | contig 33730 bp, 37 predicted proteins | sample 356511 | NCBI WGS metagenome assembly CEVG01 (sample SAMEA2623426, study PRJEB7988) | marine metagenome | biome: marine biome (ENVO:00000447); feature: surface water layer (ENVO:00002042); material: "saline water (ENVO:00002010), including plankton (ENVO:xxxxxxxx)" | depth 5 m | reverse complement strand
TACATGAAATAAGTTCTAGTGCACGTTTATTGTGACACTAGAACTATTGTCACACTTTCATATACTTTCCCTCAGTCTTATTGTACTTGTATTGTGTCCTACTTTTCGTAGGATCTTTAGTGTATTCGCCATAACATTCTCCGTGATCTTTTACATATTCATAACATTCAGTGCGTTGATCTTCCTTTGTTAGATCATAGATAACGCCTGCATTGTATCCACGTTTATGTGGTCCACCGCGACCACTTACACAAGGTCGATATAACTTACCCTGAGTGTGTTGCACATAACAATGCAAAACATCATCACGCCAGATTCTAAAATGTCGATTGAATTCATCGATCTCAATGTGTTCATCAGGGTGATATTGTTGGAGGAGACTAACAATCTCCTCCACCCAGGGTTTGATAATTAGTGGTGAAATAGTCATGCTTCGATAAGAACAATTCGTTCAGGATAACGGACAAAAAATTCACCTGTACTTCCATTGTGTCCCATAGAATGTTCTTTAGGAAGTAAAGATGAATTGAAACATGGACGCCATGAATCTTCCCCTGATTCAAAAACTGCAAACCCTAAAACACCAACGCTTGTCATCATCTTGGTGCCATGCTGGTTAGCATCACTTTCTGTGGCAAATCCACGTTCTTCAATGTTCCACCACTTGTTTGAACTTTCGCGCCCAAACAACACACAAACAAAAGATGAATTGATCATTGGAGTTTTTCAACTGTTGATACAATACATGAAATAAGTGCTAGTGCTCATTTACAGTGACACTAAAACTATTGGCACATCGTTATAACTTATCTAACGCTTCTTCGATTACATCTAGTTGCCTCTTGATCATTATCAATCCACTCACCATTTTCAATGCTTGTTGTTCACTTATTTCATCAGAAAACTGTGAATAATACATATGCTGACGGCGTAAGATTGACTCCTTTTGTCTCAATGTTTCAAGGACATTTACGATATCAGATGGTGTCAGAGTTGCAGACATTGTGGAAGATGATGATAATGGGACAGAATAATGATCAAGAGGTTTAGTTCACTTACTTACCATGAATCTCCTCTTCAAACATTTCATTGAACATCGATTCACGTCTAGCAAATAACAATGAATCATTGTATTCTAAGTTGATTCGATGAATCTCAGATTCATAATGTTTCACCAATTGTTTATGGTGATCCATCATTTTGCGGAGTTCGTACAACTGACGATCGCGTTCAATAATGTTCATAATCAGTAGAGAATCACTCCATTGTCAGTCTTACCACGGTCAGGCAATCGTTGATTCATTGCATCATCAACCTTATCCTGAATCACCTGATAGATGTAATCATCATCAGCAACATCACATAGGATATCACTACACAATGCAGGATCTGTGTCATGAACATATTCTTCATCACCATATTTGTTGATGGTGAATACATCTTCCTGGGTGTAAATCCACCCGGCACATGTAGCATCTTCACCGTGTTGTTCAATCAGTTTGTCAACACGTTCACGGAATTCAGCAAGAGAATTAGACATGATCAGAAGGGATTAGGTTGGCAGTGGTGAAGTTTGACTCGTTAGGTTGATTGCGTTCACGTTCAAGTTCACGCAATCTCTTTTGTTCTTGTTCATATGCTTTCCTCTCTAATTGTTTCTTCAAAATAGCAGCATTACGCTTTCTTTCTTCCTTCTCAACATCAACGGGTTTTGACACTTTCATGCCAACTAGCATACTAACCTTCATCCTGCTAGATGATACGGCAGGATTATCTTTATCCGGTTTTAGTTTGAATTCAAACGATTCATAACGAGTTCCTGCTAGTTTACGCTCGATGATCTTCGCCACCTTGTTATTCATTGCAACAGGTGAACGAGGCATACGAAACAAAGGAACTTTCTGCTCAAATTGTTTCACTCTGCCACCGACATATTCTACGGTGACGATGAAAATACGATGGTTCATGATTTGATGTAACTATGGACAGCAATCACCCATCCTGCGACACCGCCGACAAGATAAGTGAAGAGGAGAAAGTCAACAATCACGATTGAACCTCCATCCATTTCATACCACTACGTTCAACAATCATTTTCTTACCATGACGCTCAATTGACCAAGTGTAGGCAACATCAACGGCATGATGTTCACTGGTGTAGTATTCACGGAAGTGTTCTTCACCTTCAGGATATACTGCCCAGGAGACGAAAGACATTGAACGATGTGTGAACTGATCTAATAATAATGCTAGATGTTCGCTGCACCATCACATTGGGACAGTAAATCATCTGGCACATCATTCCAATCAATCTCATTGAAACGTAGTAGGGCATCTTTCATGCTCTCCAATGTTTCACGATTCTGATTGAATTTCTCTAGCATTTCATCAACTAGTTTCAAACGAATCATGATGGCATCGAGTGTCAAACCATCACAAACATTTGTCATCACGTGTTTGTTTTCCATGGGGTGAAATACCGGGATTTGTTGAACAATCATCCGCCTGCCGCGAAAGTGATTAGAATGAGAACTGAAATGAGCATTGCTGGTGATAACAATAACACCAGCAATTGAAACTCACTGATTGTCATTTGAGATAGAGATAATGACCACACCAGTCAGCACGAGAGAAGCATTCTTCCCTGCTGCTGATGCTCAGCAGATTGTACCGTACAATTTTCGCTGGTGCCTTCCACGATGCTGCTTTGTAAACTTCACCAGTGCGCTTGTCGATGAAGCAATGGACGCTACCGTGAGCACCATCACGCTGCTGGATCTTGTGATACTTGCGACCACTGCTGTCTAGGATGAATTCCATGTCACATTCATTCTTCTCCAGACGTGCCAGACGCTGCTGAGAGTACATGGTCCACTCCTTAGGGTCTTCGTGCTTGTTTGCCTTGATCGACCGGATGGAATAGTCGATATAGTCTTGCTTCAGTTTGTCGCACAAGGTGAGAGCATGCTCAACGATCTTCAGTTGAATGTCGTTGCGTGCCTGGCGTGCTTCTGCGAAGTCTGCGAAGGTCTGGGACATGTTCTTGGTTTGAACTGAAGTCAATATACTAAAAAACCGCCCATTCCTCTAGAGGAGTGGACGGTTAGGTGAGTGTCACACTATTGGGTGACGTAGATGTTTCGTGCTGTAGTGTACTTCGCTTGCATCAACTTGATTGCATGATGCACACTGGCAGCAGTGAAACTTTCCTCAATGCGATACCCTTCAACAAGGGCAGACACAATGAACTGTTTCATGGTTCAGAAAACTCCTGATCACATCCTACCACAACAATGTCCCATCAATGTCAAGATCGAGAGCAAACTCAAGGAAGTAGTATTCTTCAGAACAATTGTAACGTTTGCACATCACCTTGACTGATTCATAGTATTCCTCACTCATCGTCACCTCATAGCAACGATCTCCCAATTCAAACTGTTTCTCGACTTGATTCATCAGAGGTTCCAATAAAGGGATTTCATAAAGTAAAAGTCTTCAGGGAAACCATCAAGGAAAAATGTGCCTGAGTTGACAGTCTTTCCTCCATGCTGGTTACATAACCAGAACCCATCAGAATCAGGGTGAGCAACATATTCTTTTACTTCTTCTTTACTAGAAGAGAACATGTCAACTCGATCAGGATACATTGCAAGGAAGATAATTACATCATAGTTTTGATGTGGGCGAATTTGCTGCCATCTAAACTGTGATCCATTTCCCCACAACATTGAACCTTTGATCTCACATCGTTGACCATTGATCAATCTATCGTACTCACTTGTCTTAGCACGTTCAACCTTGAAACCAAGATGTTGACAATACTCACTGACAAGCAACTCGAAGAACTTTCCTTTCCTCTTGCTACTCATCTCCTTATAAATGCGAAAAGGAGAATCAGCATAGGGATCAACATCTCGATCCTTTACAGCATCATCGTGAGTTTGATAACTTTCAATGAATTTTGCAGGGATTGTGGTGTCGATCATAGGTCTGTTCAGGAGAGATCAATAAGACCAGTTTTTTCGATGTTTTCAAATGTTCGGGACGAGACACGGGTAGTGCCATCATCTGAAATCGCATCATTTTGCTCTTTCTTCAATGCCACCACTGTGTTGTTCCAAGCAACTGCATTGTGGTGTTGAAGTTTATCGAACATGTACTTTGAAACTCCTGTTAGTGTCATGCACCGATTCAGGATTTCATCGTCATCACAATTATTGGCAATTGCATCACCCAGGTCATTTGACATTTCCTGAATAATCCTACATTGCTCAATGACCTCATCTAGGTCATTCATAACTTTCCAAACTTTACTATAATCCATAAGCAATGTGTAGGATAAAATGCCAGGGAGAGAGGTGTGAATCACCCCTGGCATTATTTCACTGAGTGAAGATCAGGATGCTTGGATGGTCACATCCTTCAGAGAACCTTCACGGCGGTGCTTGGCAATCAGTTTGCCAACACTCTCACCCTTGGCAACAGTCGTTTCGACTTCTTGCTTCAGTGCAGTAGCATCGATAGCAACGAAGTCATATGCTGTGTCCTTGCTGGTGAATTGAACGCTGACAGCGTTGTCATCACCAAAGTTGATTGCAGCGATTGCGGAAGAACCGGTAATTTGCATGATCTTAGATAGAGAACAAGTGGCGATCTTTGGGGCGGCACCACTCCCATAACAGTAAGTCTATCAGATAAGTCCCTGTTGTGCAAGATCTCGCATAGAACACATGCAGTTGTCTTGCAAGTATTCTTTCTTACTCGATGCGACTTGCCAGTTCAGGTGAGCATCGTAACGTGCAGATTCACGTGCAGTGCGGAGTGCCATCATGGTGGCATAGGAGAGACGGTTCATGTCCTTGGTCTCTTCCACAGGCAACCATGCTTGTGCTACTTCATTGAACTTGTCCTGTACCAGTTCCTCTAGCAATGCCAGTTGCTCAGGAGTCAGGATGACGGTTGTGTTCATTGGTCTGGGTGTTGATGTCCTTAGTATAAAGACTCAATCCCACTCCTCAACATAAAAATGTGCCAGATCCTCATCTGGCACATCATCATTGATACCCATCATACTTTCGTAGTAGGTATCGTAATCAACTCCGACATACTTCGCCATTGCTTCATAATCAGAATGTCTTTTACATTCTTTAGCAAGATCGATAAGGTCAGTGACGTTCATCTATCAGCGAAAGTATTATAGAGAGATTATAACATATAATCTCTCTTTTCGCTGTATTTAGCAGATAGAAACTGCTGAACCTGTTGATGTCATCATTGAATCAGATTCAACAACATTTAGTTCATCAGGAGTTGAGATCTCAGCATCCAGTTTTGTATACAACTGCATGAATGAGAGTTTGGTGTCATCATCGAAGCGATTGAGGCACAACTCAATTGCTTTCATCTTGTCACCAAAGATAGAGTACGCTCGCACAATGTGCACCAGGCGACGTGTTGAGATGATCTCATCAATGCCACCATCATTGAATGTCTTACGTACAATGTCTGCCCAATCTACAAGATGCTTGTAGAACTCAAGGTGCTCACCAACAGGAGGAATGTTGAGAGAGTCAGCAACATTAGCGAGAATCTTGTTCTCAACAGATGGTGTTGGATAAGATTGCTCGAAGGTGACAGGGAAACGCTCAAGGAATGCTTCGTTGAGCACATTGGTGCCAATGAATCTGCCATCATCAGAACCTTTGCCCTTAGTATTGGCAGTGGCGATGACATTGAAACCATTGCCAGGTTTGACATGCACACCAATCTTCTTCAGGAAGACACCTTTACCTTCAAGAATAGATTGCAGGCAGAGGATCTTGTTAGATGCTAGGTCAATCTCATCCAGCAGGAGGATTGCACCACGCTTCATTGCATCAATGACAGGACCATTGTGCCAGACAGTCTCACCGTTCACAAGACGGAAACCACCAATGAGATCATCCTCATCAGTTTCGACTGTGATGTTCACGCGAATCAGTTCGCGTCCTAGTTGTGCACATGCCTGCTCAACACCAAAGGTCTTGCCATTACCAGACATGCCGGTGATGAACAATGGGTAGAACTGGTGTGATTGCACAACACGCTTCAGATCACGGAACCCACCAAAGGGAACAAAGTTGTCATCCTTAGTGGGAACCAGTGTCTCTTCCTGCTTTGCAGGCGACACACTGATGGGTGCCATCATCGGTGCACTCTCAGCGGTGTTGTCAACCGGACTGCGATCGATGTTGCTGTTGTCATCATCACTGACATTCCAGTTGCCACGGCGGACTTTGTACTGGTTCAGGTATTTGGTGAGGGTCTGATAGGACACGTCTGCATGGTTGCAGTATGCCTTGATCATGTCAGCATCGATCTCAGTGCCGAAAGTTTCGACCAGAGCGTTGATGTGGAACTTGGAATCAATGGTACGGGGCATCGTAATAATGTGGTTTTAGGTGAGTCGCCTCATTGCTGAGGAACTGAAGAAAGTATAAAGGGTGGAGGGGGAGGACTGTGACAATGGTGTGACAGTTGCTTGACTGTCATGCGATCTGTTCCATGAAGGACTTCACAATGTACTTGTTAGATCGCTTGCCGGTGTGCATCTTGCGGAATGCTTTGCTTACATCACTCTTTTTAGCACCCTCATCGACTGCCAACTCCTCACTGGTGGACAGGTTCTTGATTGGGATACCAAACCAGCGATCGAATCCTGTTGTAGCAAATGACACACTACCGTTCTTCCTTACCTCTTGACGCATGTCATCATATGTGCTGTAGGAGTCAGTTCCGTAGTTCCTGTAGAGGTTCACCATGTCATTAGGTGCGAACAACCTGAATGCCATGAAGTTGCAGGTAGGATTATCCACTTTTATTGCTCTCAGAATTGTATTGGTCAAGGCAGCGCCCATCCCTTGGATATTGAAAGTATGGGATTTATGGCGAATGATAGTATTCCAGCGAATTGCGGTCGCTGTGTTACGCTCAACATCGTCATATCCAATCTGACGTACATTCATGCCTGAATGATTGCCCTCACCATCAGTAAGGAAGACCACATTACATTTCTGTGTCTTAGTCTTCTTCTGAAATACCTTGGCAATCTTACCTGCACATACAATCGCTTCATTGATAGGAGTGCCAGACAATCCGTATCCGAATGGTGTATGTATCCAGTGAGTGAATGAGACAGCAGTCAACCACACATATTCCAGTTGCTTGTCAAAGTCATATGGTTTCATATTGCTGCTGATCAAGTTCACCATCCTGAATTCTTTGCCCAGGTAGAGATCATTCTCTCTCCACTCACAATTCTTGTGATCTTCTGGGTTATCATCTGCCCTCCATGCTTCATTGGTGAAAGCATATACTTCAAAGGGGATGCTTACCTTGCGGCAGAACCACAGCAGTTGATACAACTGCTTTACAGTGCTCAGCATCTCATTTGCCATTGAACCTGACCAGTCAAGTACAAAGATCAGGGAGTGATTCTTACCGTCTGTAGTGACGGACACCTTACGGAAGAGATCCTCGTTATACTTATATGTGTGAAGTTTGCTGGTGTCGAGTACACCAGTGCGAGCAATTGATGTTCTAGCGTATGAATCAGCACTTTTTCGCATCTCAAACTCCTTCACCAGGGCATTGACACCCTTACGTGCAGACATTTTGAACTCTTTATACTCTTTCTCAAAGTGGAACACACTCTCTCTGCACATATTATTCTCATGGGTGCCATCCTTTTCTAGATTTTTGCAGAGTTCAAAGTGACGCTCCATGTCTGCCGTCACCCTGGCAACTGGATAGATGACTTTATCCAAGATTACATCGGGCAGAGTCATATATGTCGGACCAGATGTATTCTGATTGCGAAGATCTCTGAGGTTCTTATCAAATGACTTCTGAGTTTCTGACTCAGGTTCACCATCAGGATCAAGATCACCACCATCAGCACCACTCTCATATGATGGAGTGTCTAGATCAGGGTTATGCTCACCATCATCACCACTGTTGTCACTCTTATCTAGATTGCCCTCACCATTCTCACCCTGTCCCTGCTGCTCACCCTCACGGAATGCTTCGATTGCATCCTGCTGTTGTTCCTTCTCCAGTGAGTATGCCAGCATTGCAAGCACCAGGACTTGATCAAATGTCCTGCACTTAGTGATCTGGGTAACAATATCTGCTTCTTTATCGTTGAACTGTATATCATACAGTGATCCAACCTTGAAGTACAGGTTGATACGATCAATGAACAGGAATGTATTTACATCCTTGCCATTCAACTCAAAGAAGTCACGTTGATTCAGTGCCTTGTATCCATGGTGGAAGTCACGGATAAGACCAGGATATCTGTGCTTCATCAGTGCCTCAATGCGAGCATCTTCAATGATGTTCACATAAGAGAAGGGGATTGATTTATAGTGACGTTCCTTCTTCCACTCTCTCAGTGGTGTGAAGAGTGCATGTCCTACTTCGTGAGCAACCAGCATATCGTACACTGACTTCGCGACACCATCCCACATGGGTAGAGTCAGGATGCGTCTGTCAATGTCAAATGATGCAGTTGACACCTGCCGATGTTCAACTAGAAGATTCTCTGTCGCCAGGAGACGGGCGAGCATGCCCTGAATCTCTGTGGTGGACATGTTTGAGGGGGTTTCAACTAGGTATATATTACCCGGACTCTCATGGCATCTTGCCATCTTGCACCACTTCTGACACTGGCACACGCTTGGCGATTTGCTTGCTGATATCTGTATGTGGAGTGGGGCAGAACTTGTAGTGTGGTTCTATACCACGCAATGATGGGTGCAATTTAGAACCGTCATGAGATGTAACCTCTTGATCACACCTCACTACCATGACTACATCCTTACGTGGGTAGCAGGTTGTGCCACTTCCCTTGCATACACATACACTCATGCCAATGGTTGAGAAGAAACTCACAATGCCATAGTGGGGTCCGAACTGGACAATATCACCCACACTCCACTCATTCTCTTCATAACGGGGGACACTGAATTGATTCCACTCAGGCATGTTTCTGTAAGATCTTTATTTGATTGATCAGGTAGTTAGCGATGCGTTTGTGTCCCTCTACATTGGGATGATTGCCATGCTTTGTCTTATCAATGTGCATAAGATCAGGGCAGAAAGTCTTCTCATCTCTCATCTCTCCAATAATATCTGGACAGATGAAATGTAGATCCTGTCTCTTACCATGAAACACAGTTGATTCATGCATGTAGTCATGTCGATTCAAACCAACAGTTACATGCAGTGCTCCCATTTTATCACACAGAAGATCTGCCATCATGACATTCTTCCACAAATTGTTGTGATCTATTACCTTGTTCTGAACATGTGCATAGTATTGTCTCGCCAGGTTTCTGATTGTGTTGTTATTTGTAGCAAAGGGACTATTTGTTGCATCTGATGGTAGTACAGAATAGAACTGATTCTTTAGAAATGTCTCGTATCTACTAGGCACTGACCATTGTGTGACTACTATGTCAGCAGACACACCAACTATCTCCCGGAGGATTGCATCATTACTATTGCCACACTTTGATACATTGATCTCCTCAGCATCAAAGTGTTGAGATACCAGGCGACTGAATCTCTCCTCAGTATTGTTCTCTAACTCATCGCCCCAAGTGAAACTATCTCCACTAAACAAGATTTTCATTTTGACCACCGATGCTTTCGATCTTTTGCTCTCCAAACTGCTGGATGCTTGGGTTTATCAGACCATGATAAATTCTGAGCGTGGATTTCATCCTCGTAAGAATAATACTTGAACTCAATCCAATTATTCCATGGATCTTTGATAGTAGTTCGATGACACCTAACGTTCTGACCATGCAGATGTGCAACCGCAGGATCAATTCTCTTAGGGATCAAGAAATTGTATTTACTATCTATTACATTGATCTCAGGATGGTTCTTACAATGTTCAACCACCTCAAAGTATTCATCACGATCCAAGAATACAGGACCATTGTGTCTAGGAAGTCTGCTGTCTGGTTGATCAACAGATGTTGGTCCTTGGAGTACACTTACGTGATGCCCAGCGAAAGAGAATATAAACCCAGGGTTATGGGATCCGTCTTCAACATTGATAGCAAAACGTTGGCAGAATCTACAACCTAATACATCACAGTACCATCTAATACCCTCCTCAATGTCAGGGATAGTGAATGCCATGTGCCAAATAGTTTTGGTGTGACTATCACCAAGGATGGACATAGATATCAGTAGATGTTATTATGTACTTAGTATATCACCGCATATGTATAAAGGCAAGCGAGTATTATGCGTCATTCCAGCACGAATGTCGTCAGGGAGATTCCCAGGTAAACCTTTAGCACTCATCAACGGCACCCAGATGGTCCTGAGAGTGGCGGAGATTGCTTCTAGGTCAAAGTATATCGATGACGTTATTATCGCCACTGAAGACGAAGTAATCGTTGATCTAGCATATAAGAATGGATATGATGCAATGCTTACCTCTGTGCACTATACATGCACACATCGTGTTGCTGAAGTAGCAGTAACTCAACCACACGAATATGTCTTCAATCTACAGGGTGATGAACCACTCACTCAACCTGAGTGGATAGACGAAATGATTGCGTTTGGTATTGATAATGACTGTGACATGGTGCAGAGTTCACGAAGATTAGAGGATGGAGAGATTGAAGACGAAGATGTTGTCAAGATGGTAGAGAATAACGGTAAAGTTATTCACATGCAACGCTCACCTGATGTGGTGTGTGACAATATCACTGTGCAACTGGGACTATACTTCTATAGACGAAACGTCATCGTTGATTTCCCTAACTGTGACATGACATTTGTCAAGCACTGGCGTGGACTTGACACTATTGGTTTCATTGGTAAATATGATGTCATACCATACGATCTAAAGTGTGGTAAAATCAGAGCAGTAGATCGTACGTGGCACATTCAGGAGGTGGAATGGTTGTTGACCCTACAGAACTAAAACAGGCAGCAGAGATGGTCAGTAATGCCAAGTGTGTGGCATTACTAGGCACTGGTGGCAACCTTGCCATTGCACAACACATGGCGAGTGACATGTATCGTCACTTGGATAAGTTCTGCTTTGCACCTGATAGTGTCAATCAAACTGCACTAGGTGGTGACAGTCATTGGCATGGACCATGGTTAGACTATGCCACCAAGTCAGCAGATCTAGTCATCCTTATCACATGTAGGATCAACTCTCCTGCTGTGTATGCTCTTGGTGCATTAGAACGAGCATGGCGTAGGCAACCACCATTCACCACGAACATACTTCTAGTAGCACCTGAGAAGCACGATCGCATCCCCACACTGGTGGTTGATTCAACTCACTACCATGAGTTTGAAGTGTTTGCCATGATGGCATTATATAATGTCATGGAAGAGTGTGGTGTTGAGTTACCACAACTGCCAAGCAGTGTCAAGTCACAGGATGTACCATCTAGGTGCAATGTGTACTGCATTGACATTGATGGCACACTGACTGAACCACATGATGGTGACCCATGGAATGCTGTACCACGAAGGGATCGCATCAAAAAGATCAATCAGTTATATGACGATGGTGCAACAATATATCTACAGACAGCACGTGGATCTATCGTTAGTGCACAGAGATTTCCTAATGACCCACAAGCACAGCAACGTAATGCTGACTACCTGTATCGCAGCAGGACTGAGCAGCAATTAGATCAGTGGGGTGTCAAGTATCACCAGTTATACTTTGGTAAACCACGTGCCTCAGCGTATGTTGATGACCGTGGACACCATGACACTGAGTTCTTCAATCTAATACCTACAGAAGACCCGCCATTTTGGCACCCTGTGTAGTCAGGTCTGACTCTACTTGTTGCTTGACAACCCATTCATAACCACGTTGGTATGATTCATGCTCCCTGAACTGTTGCAGGGGATGGATCATACCATTTTCTATCATGTCAGTATATAATTTCTTTGGTGACTTCAATGCATCAAGTCCTAACATATTATTGACCAACCACACACGGTCATGAAAATCTATATCATTCCAGTTCTCAGTCCAGTGGAAGAATGTCTTCTGCTTCTCTGTTAGATAATCATATCCCCACTTCAAATGAGACAGGATCCTCTCAGGTTCACGATCCATCTCATCTCTAGTCTTAGTTCTATAGTTTCTTATATCATCATACAAGTGTATTGCCTTGCCAAGATAGGCAGCATAGTATAGGTCAGTGCCTGGCCATGGGATATAAACATGGTCATGCTTCTGGAATAGTGTTGCCAACTTGATCTGCCGTGCATCACGGTCAGTCAGTGATACTATTTCATGATCCTCAGGTAACTTCAGTTTAGTCCAGTGCTTCCACTTATCACAATCACGAAATGGCACGAGAAATGTGACTGGTGTAGGTGCTGAGTCAATAGCATCCTGCACAGTCTGGTGTTCATCCACTCTGATCGTGACTTGATCATCACGTGGAAGAAAGAATAATGATCCTTTTGGGTCTACACGTCTCTGTGTGTGTACTCTACCCAACTCCCATACAAAGGGACATGTTCCGTAGTAACTACGTACGGTTGAGAACCTACTCTTAGTTATTTTTTCATGGTGGAATCTAGACCATGAATAGAATAGTTTGCTATCAAATGCATCTGGTTTGGTATACAGTAAGTCTGGACGACCCATTGCTTCCCGACATACACCAGGAGCAATACCAAACATAAAAAAGGTATCTTGGGGGAATCCAAGATACCTCATCATACTATGATGCCATTTGTCTGAAGGTTGTGCTATGACCCAATCCTCACGCCATACCACCGCCCCATTGGCGGTTGACCCCATCATTAGTACGACGATAATAACCGACGTGCTCGGTTTTCTCAAGCAGAATGCTATCTACTTCATCATCGGTGAGAAGACCTTTTTCCAACAGGAGTTGGACCAGACCCTCGGTGGAGACTTCGATGGAGTCCTCGTAGTAAGGAGTCCACTTCTGGGGGTTTTCGCAATCTGCAATGGTGCCAAACTCACCAGCGAGAGCGCGAGAATAGAGGGAGCGTGAGTGCTCTACCACATCAGTGGGAGAAGATGTGTATGGTAACCATGCTTCCTCGAACTCAACGAAATCGACTTCCATGTCGATCATATTGTGTTCAGGATTTGCCCACTTGGGGTTACGAACTGCGTTTACTGTGAAGGACATTTTGCTCTATCTTTGGTTGAATCAGGAATAACGCAACCAAAGGGTTGCTGAGTAAGCAACTGTGGTGTTCACAGTCACTGAGTTGACAGTCACGTTGACTGAAGCAGTGCCGTTGATGGTCAGGTTGTCGGTCGGAATGTTACCAGCAACGCTGAGGTTGTCGGTAGGAACGTTACCAGAGATCGTGGTGTTATCACCACCCACGTCAACAGAACCACCAACATCCAAGTTATCGGTAGGAACACCGGAGTTCACGTTGAACGATCCGCCTTTACCACCCTGAATGTTACCGGAAACGTTGACGTTGGTGTTACCGTCAATGTTGCCACCACTCAGGTTACCACTCAGGTTACCGTCAAGGTTACCACCAGAGAGTGAAGTGTTACCCTGGATGTTACCACCCGAGAGTGCCAGGTTGCCATCCGGGTTGGCAGAAACGTTACCGGATCCAGAACCTGAACCAGTACCAGAACCGGAGTTCACCAGTGCTGCACCAGAGTCATATCCCATACAACGCCAGTTACCTGACGGTGCATCATTACTTTTACGACCAGTAGCGTCAGAATAGCGCAGGGATGAACCTGCTACCGTGCTACCAGGGTTTGTTGCTGAGTTTTCTGTTCCTGACTGTTGCAGGAACGCATATGTTCCAACATCACCAACAGATGCATTAGCGTTTACAGATGCGTCCAGAGTAATGGCAGCAGTGTTGATGGCACTGATGCGCTTGTCTGAATCGACAGTAATAATGGGAATGGCACTAGCCGAACCATAATTACCGGCACTAACGTCTGTGGTTTGGTTTACGTTTGAACCAGTACCGTATAGAGCCATTGACTTTGCGTCTCCTTCGTAGTGTATTTATAGATAATGATCAGACTTCTTCCATCATGAAGCGGTAGCGTTTACCACTACGACGGTTGGTGATGAAGAGATCATTTTCACCCTCCTCAATAAGGTAGGAACCCCAGGTGCCATCAACGGAGTTGACGCCCTTTGCCTCATTGCTGAGGTCAAGGTCACTGGAGTAGACATTAGCGAAACGTGTGCCGCTTGCACCAATATCAATTGATCCGTCTGCGTTAGGTAAGATATTACCAGAAACGGTAAGTGAACTCAATGTACCGACACTTGTCAATGAAGAGTTGACAACACCTGAACCAAGTGTGGTTGCATTCAGGACAGAAGTGTCAGCAATTTGGAATGCTTTGCCGGACACAAGATTGAAGTGCTCGGAAGATTCCCAGTGATCATTATCATTATACCACAAAAGACTGTGGTCTGAACCACCCTTCAATACAATGCCACCACCATTGGCGGTAGTATCGCTAGGACTATCAACAGTACCTAGTTCAAGGTTCTTGTCATCTACTTGGACAGTAGTTGAGTTGATTGTAGTAATCGTGCCCTGAACATCCAGACTACCTGTTACAGTAAGACCAGCACCAACAACCAGGTCACCACTCAGTGTGACACTATCCATGGTGCAAGCACCAACGATGTCAGGAGTGTTGATTGTTGGTGATGTCTGGAAGACCAGAGAACCACTGCCAGTCTCGTCAGTCACGGCAGCAGCGAGGTTGCTGCTAGAAGGAGTGCCGAGGAAGGTAGCGACGTTGTTAGCAAGACCAGCAACACCAGTGCTGATCGGAAGACCAGTGGCATCAGCAAGGTTGAATGCTGGGGTAGCATCAGTGCCACCCAGTGACAACTCAATGCCACCGTAAGATACGGTGCTATTCTCTAAGTTGCTGTTAGCAAGTGCGGTAGCAAAAGTTGCAGTACCCTCAACACTCAGAGTATCAATATTTGCGGTTCCGTCAAGATACAAGTTCCTCCACTGTTGTGTGGATGAACCCAGGTCATAAGTATCATCGGTATTAGGAATGATGTGAGAATTCACATCTGCGCCAAATACAACATTATCAGATGCAGCATCCCCGAGGGTCAGGGTGCCTCCGTTGAATGTGGTTGTGCCAGTAACCTCTAGGTTACTGTACATAAACACGTCTGCTGCGAAAGTGGAGACGCCAACGTGGGAAGAAAGACCAGCAATGACTTGTTGATTCTTTCCACCTACCTTAGCTAGTTCCCTGGCTCTTGACATGGCGTATTATTAGTACAGGTTAGGTGCTGGTATTATTTAGTTACTCGGACTCTGAACGCAATTCGCTGTGTCATCTCCGGTGCCATAACATTTGGAGGTGATGTCCTATGTGTCTGGGTATGAGGGTATACAATTACCCTCCCCGGTTTGTTGCTCACAATGTCGCTTGCCCACCCAATATCATACCCATGTTTCCAGTGTTTAGCACCTGTATGTTCATTACCGTAATAGTAAAAATCGCCACCCCAATCAGGGTGCCATTCCCTATTAGCAATGTATAATACAGTGAACCAACTGTTATCTTCGGGACTAATATTTGGATCTGTGTCCTTATGTAGTTGCCCAACTCGATTACCAATCGATTGTGATGAAATTGGTTCAGCACACCTTGCATTGAGCATGATAGTGAACCCATTATCCCCATCAAACCCATACTTTTCATAGAAAGTTTTACTATCCTTGTATCCCTTCCTATTGCCAGATAATCCAGCACAGTTCTCTTGGATACCATCCGGAGATGCCTTGCCGTCAAATACTTTTCGATTGATAGTATTCCAGAGTTCTTCGATAGCAGGATGCCCTTTCAAATCCTCGGCATTTCTTCCAAATGGATGCCGATACATTGAAAACTCCAAAAGACTTAGGACCCCCATTGGTCCTAAGTCTTTATCTAAGAAATGACGACCAGATGTCTTGCCATCTGTTGCTGGAATATACTCTTGAAAAGATCTTTTGGGATCGTTTTGCAAATGCTTGAACCCAATCCACTGCTGATACCAGGAGATTGTCTGACAATAGTCGTACACAGATTTAGACAGAGAATCTGTGATCAAGCCGTCGTGAACAGTGACCATCCTTCTAGAGGCGATATTCAGTTGGCACTACTATTGGGAGTTGTGCGGTGTCCCTTTCTTATAGTTTTACTCTAAATCCTATGCGCTGAGTCATCTCGTCTGCCTCGGCACTAGGAGGTGTTGCTTTATGTATATCAGTATGACTGTACACAAATACTCTCCCAGGTTTATTGCCTACAATATGTGTTGGCCACCCAATATCATATTTCTCTTTACGGTGTCTGCCACCAGTATGTTCATCACCGTAGAAGACAACCTCACCACCCCAGGTGGGTTTCCATTTTCTATTCACCACATATAATACTGTAAAAAATGGTCCATTCCATCCAAAGCGAGTATCCTTATGGATCATCTTGCCCTGCTTCTTTACTTTTACCAACCCAATAGGTTCACATGCTCTAGCACTGAAGTATGAGGTCCAATAATCTATGCTTCTAGAGACACCATACTTCTCATAGAAATCTATTTGGTTTTTGAAGAAGTGGTTACCCACTCTCAATCCATCAACCTTGTCACCAATGCCATCTAGCGTTGCCTTACCATCAAATACTTGGTGATTGATCTTAGTCCACAGTGACCAGATCAAATCATTACGTTCTTTCAATGATTCTGTATTCCACCCAAATGGGTGCCTGTATGATGAGAACTGCAAGAGTTGCATCATCCCCAGCAATCCTGCTTCCTGCGACAGGATGTGACGCCGAACGTCATTACCATCCTCATTAGGAATATATTCATTCAACTTCCTAGTACAGTGGTCGGTCTCCATGTCGAGACCGTACCACTTGTGGTACCAGGATATACCTTGACAGTAATTATAGATGTCGTCTGCTAGTTTGTCGTCAATTAGATCATCATGAAATTGCATCATATCAATCGACTGGTGTTAGTGCAATCTTGAATCGTTTACCAGTTTTATTATTGATCATGAAGATGTCGTTCTCACCCTCCTGAAGTGTCCAGTTACCTTCAGTGCCATCAACATCATTACCACCTGTGCCCACGTTGCTGAAGTGCATGTCAGCGGTGTAAACGTTCGCCCAGCGTGTGCCAGAAGCACCCAGGTTACGTGTAGCATCAGCATCGGCAAGCATGTTGCCCTTTAGCGTGATACCAGCAACAGAGATGGTTGGATCATCAACCAGACCAGTTGCATTACCAGCAAACTTGACAGCAGTCAGAGTGTTGGTTGCAGGGTTGTAGTTGAGGTCAACGTCAGTCCGGAACTCCTCAGTACCAGTCGCTGCTTCAGCGAAGATCAAGTAGTGAGTAGAGTTTGTGGTGTTGGTTGCAGTCAGTGTGCTGTTACCAGCAACAATGTTGGTAAGGTTTGCACCATTACCATGGAAGTTTGCTGCTGTGATAATACCCGTGGTGTGGATATTCTGGGTGATGGCACCAGCAGTGTCACCAATGATGAAGTCACCACTCTTAGTTCCCAGAGTCAGTTCTACATTGCCACTGTACTCACTATGAGGTGCAGACTGCACCCGAGTGTAGTGGATGTTGGAAGACTCGCAGTAGTAATCAACACGTGCAGGAGATCCATCATCAACCAGGATCTTCAGTTGGTTGGTGATAGTATTGATGCCAGTGGTGGCGTTGATGTTGCCGTTCAGATCACCGACGACATTACCAGTTACATCGCCAGTAACATCACCAACAAAACCGCCAGTAGAAGTTGTAACGCCACTTACTAATACCTGATTGAATGTGTTACTACCGCTGCTGGTGACGTTACCAGTTACATTACCAGTCAGGTTACCAGTTACATCACCAGTCACGTTGCCAGTCAGACTACCTGTGACTGCACCTGCAAGATCACCAACAAAGTTGGTGGCAGTGATAATACCAGAGGAGTTGACGTTGATGTTCTGAAGATAACTGATGGTAGAAACACCAGTAGAGTTCAGGTCACCAACAATATTTCCAAGAACATCACCATTGTGGGTGCCTGTGGTGATACCAAGCAGGTTACCAGTGACATTACCCAGCAGATTGCCGTTGAAGATACCACCATCGAAGATGGATGCAGTCAGTGCTGTTCCAACTACGTTACCACTGTAGTATTGATCAGCAGTGATAATACCAGCGGCACGGATGTTATCAAAGTCACCCGATACATCAATGGTTGCAATGCCAACAGAGACCTGAGATGCTGTGAGACCCTTGCCCACACGGACAAAACTTACGTTCTCAACAGCACTGCTGCCATCACCATTCTGGACGGCAATGATTGCACCAGTGGCAAAGATAGAAACAATGCCTGTTGTGCCAGCAATTGGTGTGAATGAGAGACCAGTTCCCACACGGAACGTAGTAACACCAGTGACCCGAGTGAACTCGTCAGCGTCTTGGATATCGTTAGCAGACCGGTTGATTGTGACGGTGGCAACACCAACCTCAACACCACCATTGTCTTGCTTGGTGGCAAATACATCTACACCATTACCAGTAAAGTTGATGATAGTGGTAGAACCACCAAAACCAACTGGAGTTACAGCATCCTTCTGAACATCAATACCATCAACGCTACCGGATGGTGCACCAGATGGTGCTCCCCAATATCTCGTACCATCAGTGCTGCCATACAGCACAAAGTTATTATTTCCGGGCAGACCAAGATTTGGTTCCACCTCCTCCATTCCAAGGAAACTGGGGAAACCGTCAGTTTGTTTACGTTCAGTGGATAGACCTGAGTAGGATGTAACGCCTACACGCCCGGAGAGCAGTCTCATTTTTACTTAGCGTTTTCGAGAACAGAAATAATGCACTTCATAGTATCGTTTTCATTACCTTTGATAGTAAGAATATCACCTGTCTCCAGTGCCAGACGACCATCAAGGAATGACATAGCATCTTGATGGGGGATGCGTGCGTCGCGTACAACTTCAGTGTCTACCGAACCACGCTTATGAGCAACAGTAAATGTAGTCACAGAGGATCCCTGTCCCACATTAGATACGTTGCCGTAAATCAGCAGCGATGCCACACCTGGAGGGCATGTGTAGATACCAACAGCAGCATCAGTGACTACGTGCGTGATGGTTCTAAATTTATTGAGTGGGATTGCAGCCATTAGACATTACCTCCGAGTGCAATAATTAGTGGTGTAAGGGTTGCTTGGATACTCTTATTGAAAGCGTCACCTGTGATGGTGCCTGTTTGTTGGTTGATAGTAAACCCATCACCAACTTTCAAGTTACCTCTCTCATCCGTGGAGGTATAAACCACTCGACCACCACCCTCAGATACAGTTTCATTCTCAGGAATAGTAACGCCACCTTTACGGGGTAATGCGTTAGCAATCGTGAGACCAGCACCAACAAATTCAAATGTATATGAGGATGCAAGAATCAGAGATTGTCTCTGGAGGGGGATTGCTGAACCAACACCAACATTTGCAGGTAGTGTTTGGTCAATGGTAACGGTCGAAACGCCTGCGGTAACCGGCGTAGCAGTATTTATAGTGAAGTAAGTAGGTCCAATCTCAGCAGTTGCTGTTGCTGTAGTACCATTACCACCAGCAATAGTGACAGAAGGAGCACTGCGATACTGCGTGCCAGTTGCAAACAGGTTGACGGCAGTAACTTGTCCGTACCCGTTTACGACTGCTGTTCCTTCAGCGTTAGCACCATTAGGACCAGACGGAGCACCGATGGTGACTGTTGGTGGATTGGCACTGGTGTAACCCGTGCCTGCGTTGGTTACATTGACCTTGATAACTTCATTGAACAGTTCTCCAAGGTAGAAGACCTGACCAGAGTAAGGACGCTGGGTGAGACCACTGATAACAACAGTGTTATCTTCTTCAACTGCCTCTACTGCCAGTGAACCAGTGTCTGTGACAGTACCCACACCGGACGCTACGATACCAAAGGTACCGAACGAGGCGTTAGAGTTGTTCAGGTCACACTGACCACCTGACACACAGGAGATGGCGTACTCATCACACACCGTGAAGATGGACACCAACTGTGCATAACCATCGTTGGAGATTGTGACACCAATACCACCCTGATTGTACTGGGTGTAGGAGTCAACCACCATGGACTTGGTACCACCAGCGTGGTTACCATTGATCCTCATACCAATACTGTCAGGAACAAAGTTCGTGCAGTTCCTTACATATGGGGACTGGGTGATGATACCAGTGATTCGTGCACCACTTCCAGCATCACCTGCCTGGAAAGTAATGGTGTCAGCAGTGAATGATGTAATGCCAGTGAAGATACCAGCAAGGGGATCAGTTGCCCGTGGGTATGAATGCAGAGTAGCATGATCATCACTGTCACAGGTCATTGCAAAACCACCAGTGACAATACCAATACTGTCAGCAAGTGTCAGACCATGACCCACAATCGTGGCAGTGGTAACACCACTGATGGGATCGTAGTTGATGAACGTGGGTGTGGTGGACACACCAGTGTGCCAGTTAGGTCCAATCTTGAATGAATTAGCGTTGGCACTAGAGAAACGGTGACGGTTGACCACACCCTCAGGAGGGAATGTGATCATTGCACCAGTGTTGGCAGCACCAACAAAGGACATGTTCTGAATCAGAACACCATTGTGAACCTTGAACAGATCTTGTCCAACGTTTGCTGGAATAACCTGGGTGTTTCTCAGGTCATCACCATCAATGGACACGTTACGTGGCACAGTGATGGGGTTCTGCTCACTGTAAACACCACCAGCAACACGGATTACATCACCAGCACCAGAGACTTCAGTTGCTGCTTTGATTGATCTCTTGGCACTACTCAGTGACCTGCCATCATTATTATCATTACCATCTTCTGCAACGTAGATGATATTCAGTGTTGATGCACCAGCACCAACCCACTGAAGTTGACCAGCAGAATCAGCAGCAAGAATAGATTTAGCAACACCAACTTGAGAGTTGGAGTCATAGAAGACACCGTCAATCCGGACAGTGCCATCAACATCTAAGGTATATGCCGGTTGGGTACTACCAATACCCACGCGGTCATTACCATCATCATATACAAGTTGAGGAGCACCACCAAAGGTGCCATCATCCTTCTTATATTGTACTTGATCCGGACGACCATCTGCAAGAGCAGTGATGTCAGCGGAGTTAGACCAAGAAACACCAGTACCAACAGAGACCAGAACCTTATGGTCTGATCCGGCACTGTCGTTCATATCATATAACTTCTTACGGACTGCCATGTCCGCATTGAAGTCAACATCCCTGGCAGGTTGTGTACTACCAATACCTACCTGAGCGGCAGTAACAATGCCGTCAAAGCGTGCCGTAGTTGCAACGTCTAGACCATACTCTGGGTTGGTTTTACCAATACCAGTACGGTCATTATCGGCATCAACGACAAGAGCCTGGTCGCCAACTTCCAGACCCTTTTCGACAGCAAACTTTTTATTTACCGATGCCATTTACCAAAATACTCCTTTTATAAGTGTATTTATCAGGTAGTACGCATGATATATGCGAGTGCATAGTATTGAGGTCGGTTGTCAATTGCATCACCGTTACCAAGTGATCCAGTATTCTGGTTACCACCGTCTCCAGTGGAACCACTGACGCTGAGATCAACGCTGTGATTGTGGTTGGCATTTTGGGCATCAGTGGTACCTGATGCACTACCGGTGTGACCGTGACCTGGATCCACAACCGCGTTGCTGACGCGAGATCCTTGCGAATGGTTACCGCCAGGAACCTCTTCACCACCGTCATCATTTGATCCACCACCTCTGATCTCAATACCAGTGGTGTTGTTATTGATAGTGACGGACAGCGATGCGTTGTGAGTGTGATTGGCGCTGTTGTTACCAGTGTTACCACTGACCTCCAGAGTTCCAGCACCGTGAGTGTGTGCTGGTTGACTGTGGAAGTGACTCGGCAGTTGACCCAGGGTCAGACTGTAGGAATCGTCACCACCCGTGGCACCAGTGTTGTAACTGTCACCAGAACCAACAATAAAGCGGTTTCTAAGGTCAGGCGTGCCGTTGCTACCATTACACAGTGACCATCCACTGGGAACGCTGCTACCAGACCACATGATGATGCCACCAAGAGGAATGGTGCCAGGTCCAATGAACTCACCAGCAGTGATGGTGTTGGATGCCACCTGAGTGTGGGAGTACAGCGTAGAACCAGAGAAGTAGAGGACTCCGTTGTCCTGCAATTCTCCACCAGTGCCAGCAAATACGATCCGAGTGGCAGTCAGATCACTGACCGCAAGACTTGCAATCGTGGATGCAGCACCAACAGTCAGACCACCACTGATGTAACCATCACCAGTTGCATCAAACACACGGTGAGCAGTGGTACCAGTGTTGTTGCCTAATGCAAGTTTGTCAAAGGCGTAGTGATCAGTGGCGTCAACCGTAATCGGACCCCACTTCTTCCACGGGGAACTGTCGCCAGTTCTAACATAACCAATGTAACCACCCTTGTCAAATGACAGATTGAGAAGAATCTGGTCAATTGAACTGGTGGGAACTGCGTTGGTGGAACTACCATTGATACCAACGATGACGCTGGCACCAACAGCACCTGAACGGTTGCCTTTGAGTTGCAGGTCAATCAGTTCAGTGTTACCCAAACTGTACAGGTTGTTCTTGACAGTCAGGTCATCAAAGTCTGCTGTTACAGGAACCTTGAGGACTGGGGTTGAGTCAAACTTAGTGATGGTGCTGATCTCTTCACCAGTCAGAGCATCAATCTTCTTACGACCGATGAAGAACTCACCCCGGTCATTCATACCAGAGTAAACAACCGTGCCACCACGGGTGTTGATGGACTGTGCCAGCAACTGTTGATTATCATCTAGGACACGGGTTTGTGTCTGAGGCATGCCCGTGCTGTAGTTGCCAGGTCCATAACCCACGTATTCAAACGTGTGACCCGAGGCACGGATGGTTGAGTGACGGCGTTGCTCAACAGGAATAACCTTGATACGCTGTGCAGCAACGTACTGAAGGTGGGAAGCAGCGTTGGTACCCATGGTACCCCGTGCAATCTGATCCTTCTGTGCGTTGGTGATGCGAACAATCTCATCCTCAATCTGAAGGAAGTCACCACGATTGAATGCGTGGGGGTTCTTCAGTGTGATACTTGTTGAAGTGGTACTCAGTCCTGCACTGATCTCACTGATTGCACCATCATAGATGGGGATAGTTTGACCATTGGCACGGAAGTTGATACCGTTGCCGTGTGCATATGCACCAGCACCAGAGAATGTAGGAGCAGTATCAGAATCAATCAGGACACTCAGTGATGATCCATAACCAATACGATCCTGAATGGACCAGGTGCCATTGTATTCAGTGTTAGCACCATTGATAACAATCTGATCACCACGTCTAAGACCGATGTCCGTGTTCATTGTCACGGTTGCGATCTTCGTGTCCGCATCGTGAACAATGTTGGTGATAGAAGTGGTAACACCAACGTGGTAGATAAAACCACCTGTAGATGCTACAGAGACCCCACCAGCGGTGTAAAGCAGGTTCTTAGGGTCAGTGACCTGGGTGATGCGATGAAGACCGTTGAAACCGGTGCTACCCACGCCCACGACCTGGACAATATCACCGACAACATTGCTGATCTCAGTGACGCTGATGGTGGAGTTAGAACCACCTGGATCGTACTTAGGAATACCCGCGAGGGTCAGGGTGTCACCAACGGCATAACCAGATCCCCGGTCAACCAGGGTAACATCAGAAATATTACCGGCAGCATTGACAACAACATCAGCGGTAGCACCTTGACCACTACCACCAGTAAAGTGGCAACCAAAGTAATACTCACCAGCGTTGGTGTTGACACCAAACCCATTACCACCAACCAGAGAACCGAACTGAAGAATGCCATTCAGACCATGGTCAACTTCAGTATTCAGTGTTACTGTAGCGCCAGAGACAGTTGCATCGGTAACTTTCTTACCGATACCCATGTCATCGATCAACTTATAAGTTGATTCCTTGGTGATGCTGTGCTCAGGATTGCTGCTCTCGACATGTCCAATGTCATCGCGAACAGCATAAGATGTAGCATCCAGAGGATCATCTACAACAGCATCAACATCAACAAATGGTTTCAGATAGTTGATGTTCTGAGGGAACCTGTTCCTGTCAATGTTGAATGGTGCCAGGTCAGGAGTGGCGTGGTAACCCAGCATGGTGAGGTCATACACACCATCCTGAACACCAGGTTTGTGCTCCTGGACTACCTCATGGTTGAAGATTTGGTAGGCATTACCATACTCTTTCCTTACAAAGTAAGGAGAGAACGTACGACCAGAACCAACGACGCTGTTATCATGAGTGGTATAAGGAATACCCGTGGAGATAGTAGTAATACCGCCCGGATCCGTATTGATACCGATTCGGAAAGACTTCTTATCAATGATCTGCGAAACATAGTGCAGACCGTTATAACCTGTGTTTGCTTCACCATGGACGTTGTTCTCAGAACGCAGTCTGTTGATTTGAATCAACTGACCATGACGCAAGCGGTGAGGATGGCGGCAGGTGATGAAACCAATGTTGCCATTCCATGAAGCATTGGTGATATAGGTCTCCGTGCGGAGATCCAGATCACTGCTCAGAACATTATTCTCGTTCTGGAAGTTGGTGTCATCAATGACTGTGCCACTATCTTGAATGGTATAACCATTCTGTGGAGGTGCTGCAATAGCAGAACCATCAGGCAGAACATACCGCAGACGGTAGATTGCCTCGATGTCCTGGCGGTCATCAATCTTACGAGTGATGAAGGTTGCAGGAGTCTCAGGAGTGATGGAGGACTGGTTGACCTTGACCTTATCGTGTAATGAGTTGCCGGTCTTGACATTCACATACCAACCAGTAGCATCATACTGAATGGGGTGACCCGGTTCTCCGGGTTCTTTGTCAATAACACGGGAGACAACTCTCAGTTGTCCACCAGCATTGTTGATACCAGTGAGAGCAACGTTGGCAAGGGCATTGTCCTTGCTGGTTGCAATCTTGATCTTATCGTCTTCATTTGCAACCGGGTTAGCGATTACATAATACTTCCGGTTGTAATCAATACCATCAGGAAGTGCACCATCATCAGAGTAGAAGCAGATAGACTCACCAGTGAACAGGTTGTGAGTCTCATTAGGGCATTGCAGTGTCAGAATGTCACTGGAGATGCTGCTGATACCAGAAGCACGTCCAACCAGGAACTCCTTCTTACCACTTGCCGCAGTTGTGCCATTTGGCACAGTCATCATGATCTCAGCAGAGGTGACCTGACCGTTGATGTTCAGTTGCAGCAGGTCACCAACTTTGTTACCAACAAAGTATTTTGATGCTGTGGTGATGGGAACATCATCACGTTGCTTGAAGTCACGGAGATACAGTTTTGTATCTGCCGCAGCAGCAGTATCATCTACATCCAGTTTCAACCAGTTGAATGTAGTCTCTTTACCAAAGTTCTTTTGGGTAGGAAGGATACCAGTGATGTAACCTTGGTCATCTTTCTGGAATGCATCATCCTTGAAACCGTCACACAACAGGGCGCACGCACCAAAGTTGGAGTTAGAGTTGGTGATGGAGGAGTCAGAACCAGACTCATTGATGAAGTGGTGTCCACAACCCACGGCAAACACAGACACCAACTGAAGTTGTGCGTTGTTGGATGCCTTGATGTGGAAGTTCTGCCAATCAGGTTTATGGCGTGCCATGCCATCCGTGTGCAGGATGGTGCTAGTTCCTAACGCTGCCTGATCTTCATAAACACCACTGGATACATTATATTTTACAAATGCATTGTCATCTTTGTTCAGGGACACACCCGTGAACTGTGCCAGCACCATGGATTTGAATCCAGTTGCCTTGCTACCATCAGCATGCAGACCGTTGATGCCAAAGACAGAACGGAGAGAGCAGTTGAAAATATAGGGGGATGCACTAGTAACAGTGTCACTCTCAACCGTGACAGTGGGAGAAAGACCACTAAGGTTAGGAGTAGCAGTAGTTGCAGGGGCAGTAGTTACAGAATAAGTGAACAGTGTGTCGCTCAGAACCTGAGAAACAACATGCACACCGTCATATTCAGTGCCATTGACATTGCTATTGCCAGCAACACCCTTGATGTTGATAGGTGTAGCAACAGTAAGACCATGTGTCTCACTGGTGCGGACAGTTACAATAGTGGTCGCAGTGGGGTCAGAAGAGTTGACACCAGAGTAAATATCCTGAATCTGGATCGCACCAACGTTAGAGATGGCACCAACAATCCGAGATTCATCGATAACTTGCTCAAAGTCATCGTTAGTAGGATAACTAGGCAGGGCACGACCAGATGCATTACCATATGCCAGAGTCAACTTGGCATAATACATGTCAAGGTCGGTCAGACCCTTGCCATCCATCTTATTCACACCATCTGCATACTCAAAGCAGGTGAGTTTGTGGTGAGAATAGGTAGGAGCGTAGACGTTTGTGGTGTAATCTTTATAGATCTTGTCAGCAGGATCACCATCAAACAGGGTGAACTCCCGGAAGTAACAACCACCAGTTACACGGAACAGTGCGGTGGAAGGAATGCTGTTGTTTAGTGGATCTGGTACATATTTCGGTCTAATCTTTGTCTTACGTAGATCAGAACCACAAATTGAAGTGCCACGTGGCATGATGACACCACCATTCGCACTGTTGAAGTGGTACAGTACGTTGTTGGAGTCTTGAATGTTGAAGTTGGCACCAACACCAAACTCTGAGATGCTTTGTGCAGCACCGGTCACGTCGGTGACAGTACCTGAGGTGTTGATCTGATAACCAGGACGGTTATCAACGTAGTGAACACCAGGTGAAACTACAATCGTAGTCTTGTCAAACTTGTCGTTGTCTTTACCTAGTTGGTAAGAAAATCTAGCGGACTCAAGAAGAGCCCGCTGGATAGTCTTGAACGGACGGGTTCTTGAATTACCCGTGTTACTAATATCATCTGTGGCATCCAGTTCTTCTGGATTGACGTAGATGACATTGCCCTGAATATTCTTCAGGAAGTTTTCAAGTCTACTGAGAGGCATTACCTATGAGTCCAGACACCATTCCTTCAGATTATTTAGGAACAGTGCCTGGACCAGGTCAAATGCAACTAGTCATCTCAATTTCATCATCAATTTCGACTGCTAGTTGTGCTACCTCCCAGACATTCATGAATTGTTCTGTTTCTGGACACTCCAGTTCTCTGATCGCCCCATCAGACCCGTGGATTGTAAACTTTCGAGCAGGAACGTTGACTTCGATCTTAGTCACGTGCTCGGAATCAAACATAAGCGTCCTATGCTGGAACTCTCTTATTATACTTCTTCAGTCTTCTGTTGTCAACACCGCTGTAACAGTAAAGAATGCGTCGATTTTCCCACCGCCTTGATTACGAACCTTTACAGTTCTACCATAAGGGATTGACTCCACAAACAATTCCTGGAAGCAGGAGTTTGGGGTGAGTTGAACGTGGATGTTATCTTCATCCACCTTCCCATACCAGTCCTCAGGCAGATCAATGATCCCATCAACAGTTACTTTTCCACGAAATTCAATTGTTGTCATCTAAAGTATGCTATTTCTTCTATTATAGCATACTATTTTGTAATTGTGTTCTGTGGTCCGCGATAACGTTCATCCAAAATGTTCCGATCTTTATCATCGGGTGCCATAAAAACGTTGGGGTCAGGGTAATCTTCCCAAGTTTTACCTTCGTAACTGGTGATGAGGGGGTTGATATCCTTCCTCTCACCGTAAACATGGTAAAAACAATCGATGTCTGCACCAGAAGCATTACCACCAACATGCTTCAGTGCAACACGGGTATTGTCAAAGTCTGTGACAATGATGTCCTGTTGTGCACCAATACATGTAATAGAAACCGTGATGCTGTTTTCATGCACCAGGTTCACCCAGTATTCAGGCAGGGTGATCTCATTGCTACCGGTCAGTCTGCCACGGTGATACACAGCGACTTCCGGTCCCTCGATACATGCATAGCGAAGTCTGCGACCTTCCTCAGTGGGGTGCTGGATATCGAATGACTTACCCAGAGAATCTGCTGTAGAGAACCTGGATGCCAGTCGTCCCTTGTTCAAACAATCAACTGCACCTGTGACATATACATCACCCTCGATGTATACAGCGTTTACTGCTTCTTCACCGATGACCTCAACATCGCCGTCAACCTGGAGTGCTCTGCCAGGCACACCAGACTTGAACTTGTCGATGTCCGTCCCAATATTTACAGTTGCTTTAGCATATCCGGAATGCTTTCCTGCTATAACAGGTCCAGTGGCAACCAACGTGCCATTGAAAGGTGCGTCACCGTCCAAGGTATCACCAGCAGTGTCCAGCTTCGCTGGGATTTCTCTGCCGATGTAGACCTTGCCGGTCTCAATGTCTCTAATGCCTGCCATTATTCTACGAGAGAGTTGATGTAGTCCCCGAGTGGACCAGGAATGAGTTTAGACTGTGGTTCATGGATGCGAACCATGTCTCCAATAATAAGATTGAAACCTTTAGAGTTCGTAATCAACTTGTCATTTGCAGTGACTGTGGTGTTGTGCCCGATCAATTTAGCAAAGTTTTTGCCCTGCAAATGAATGTCATGCTCGGCATGCAAGAAGATGTCACCAATCTTTGCATCAGTCGCTTTCATGATGATGTCCTTTGCCATCACCGAGAACGTTCCCTTGCAGTCGATGTTCACATCTCCATCAGACTTGATATTGATGGGACCAGAACCAGTCTGAAGGATGTTGGAACCTTGGTCGTTTTCAGTGGCACGTAGTTCCCACCCACCATCCTCGAAGATCCGCAAAGATGCAGCAGATCCAGCAACAGCACAGACCTGTGCCTTCCTTACTGCTTTGCCATCTTCTTCCCTACCAATACGGAAAGAACCATCCTCAGGATGGTTGATAATATACGGGGGCGACTTAGACATTAGTAACCTTTCGGGCAGTCAATGACAGTGATGACCTGAGCGGTCGGCAGCAGAGGTTTCTCATACTGCTCAATCTTCGTAAACTTAGTTATGGGTCGAATATATGCACCAAAACCAGTCTTAGACTTGATTTTTAGTGCAGGAATTTTGTCGAGACCAACGTCTACGACACCTGTTGCACCTAGAATTCTACCATTTTCAATAATTGGAGTCAATACCCCACCATTTTCGGTGATAATAGTATCACCTTCCTCATAACCATTACCAGTATTGATAACTTGAATGCCATCAACTTCTCCGATTACTTGTTCACCTTCGGCAGATCCACCAGGTTTTTGCGTTTCAGTCTGTACTACTTCCTGGATCACGTTCCCATCGGAATCCACCCCGATAGGCGTAAGTGTATCGACAGTGACACTTCCCCCACCAAGATACCCAGAACCAGGGTTAGTAATAATAATGTTAGTAACTTTACCGTCTTTGACGACAGCGGTGCCTGTAGCACCCCGACCGTTATTACAACGGTCAACAATAGAAACAAATGGTACATCATCGAAACCTAACCCGAGATCTTCCATGTTTGCACCGACAACTTCACCAACTGAATTGACTACTGCCTTAGCAACAGCACCAATTCCGCCGCCACCGAAGATTTCGATGCTTGGTGGTCCACATTCAAATGCACTGGTATTACAACCACCTGCCAGTTCAGCAGTTACACCACCCAGAATCTTACCAGCACTGCCGACTCGCTCCACAGTTCCTTGAATGGTGTCAACAACACCAGCAACCTGTCCAACAGAACCAGTAATGGAATCAGCGATTCCCTTCGCTTGTCCAATGAATGGGAAAGTATCTTCAAGGAAACCTTCTACGCCCTTATCAATACCATCAATCAGACCACCCACGTCCAACATACGTTTCAGGTCCAGAACCTTCTTCGGATCAGGTCCAACGTTTGCTGCCCAATCAAAAGGTTTGGGATCACACTCAGAACCCTCACACTTCATCAACTTCAGACCTGCTTGCAGAGCACCTGTTGCCTTGTTCATGATGCTGCTGAAGTTAGGCAGAGCAATACCTGCCAATGCTCCGATAGCACTCATGACCGGTCCAAGAACCCCATTGATCGTGTCAGTAATCTTGGAGATCAAACCACCCAAAAACTGTTCCGCCGCGCAGAGTGGGAAGTTGATGATCTTGCCAAGCATTCCCTTCAGGAATCCACCGATCATGTCACGGAGACCGTTGATAACGTTCTCCATCAAGCAGTAGGCAATGTCCTTCTGCTTCTTTAGTTCAATTTTCTTGATCAGATTATCAGGAGACAGGAAAGTCAGTGCCTTACCAACTTCCTCATCAATTTTTTGGAATAGGTCTGAACGTGCTCGTCTAATAAACCCACTCATATTGCCAGAGATCCTGTCAGAGACCTCCCCAATAATCTTATCAATGTTCACCGCCCTATTCAGGATAGGGTCAATGAATCCTTCTTTAGTCTCCTCAAGACCTTTGATGACTTCAATGAAAGACGACATGGTCTTTGCAACGTCACCCATAGCAGACTTGGGAACGTCACATTTGACTGCTTTCCTGATCTCAACAGGTTTGTCTAAAATGTGACGGGCAGCAGTCTGTACTGGTTTGCCGTTGTCATCATCAATTTCTTGATCATTATTAGGAATACTGCCAACCGATGAAGGTCTAACTTTATTCGTAGGACGGACACTGGCACCCAGAGCAGTCTCCGAACCACCAGTCTCTAACACAGAATCAACTGTGATCGCTGAGAATCCAGATGTTCCTTTATCCAGAACATCGTCCCACTTCAAAGCACCCTTGATCAAAGAGTGTTGGTATAACGCACCAAGAATGATTGGTTGCTGAGCATCTTCACCGTCAGCATAGAAACCGATAACAGTTTCTCCACCCTGGATGAAGTTACTAACACCAGCGTAGTTCACACCTGCACCCTGACTAGCAGGGACCAGGATGTGTGCCCATGGCAACTCTTCATCCGTGACATCATCTGTGCCTGGATGTTTGCCTAGAACTCTTACCTTGGCGCGATAACCATACTTACGTGATTGTTTGTCGCCAGGAAATTCTCTCCATGCAGGATCAACAGGAACCTGGCCAATGAACCAGTGAAACCCGTCACGTCCTGCAAATTTAGATTCAATACCCCGGTCGTCAAACATCACTCGTCATATACACGGCATTCGAGAGCATCAGGATGATTATCGCAATACTTCTCTAGAACTTGATCGCGGTGACGTGCTTTCCAACCATCATCTGCCTCACCTTCATGCTTATCCATGAAACCGTGCATTTTGAGATCGTCTTTTGTGTACTCAAGCATGCCGTGATTGACGTGCTCTTTCCCGTCCTTATCAATGAATTCGCTCATTTGGAATAGAATGCGAAAGAATCTCTGACTAATGAGAGTCCGGTAACATCACCACGGGGATCCCCGAATACATGGGCGAGTTTAGCGACCATGTAGTTACCGGATGAAGGGTTCATGCCCGTTGACTCACTATTTAGTAGTGGGAATGCCATTTTTATGATCATTCCAACTTGCAAATCCAAGTTCATCGGGACAGTCAACTCTAGTGACTGAGAGAAGAGAGATTGAAATCTTCCGGTTGCATGTGCCTGACGCCAGGCAATAGTTTCCGCAGGAGTCTTCAGTTCTGCCTTCTTCTCTGACATCGCACCAACATCAAGAACATTTAGAAAGATTCTTGAATACTTCTCATCAATGTCATTGGGGATATACTGATCTTCATTTGCAGAATCCAGTTTACTATCCTTGTAACTATATTCTACGAAGTGTGGGGTGCGATCAATAATATTATAGTACCAGTTAGCAGACTTGTATTGTCCTACCATCAACTTTTTGATGATATCATGACTTTCTACAAATCTTGGTGTATCTACAGCAGCAAAGTTATTGATCTTTGTTGAGTCAAAGTGTGCAAGTTGCTCATAACCATGTGATGCTTCCTCTTGCAATGCCTTATCGACAGAGAAGAACTTATATCCTTTACGCTCACTCTCACATAAGACATAACCAGCACTACCACTCTCAGCAGAGGACTTGCTCTTCTGCTCACCAACACACTTAGATGCCAGTCTGCTGACCTGCTTCAATGGTGCTTGATAGTTGCCAGTGAATGTGTATTCATTCATAGCAGGATGTGGGATATCAATCCTACTAGAATCAACCTCCAGCACATCTTTTAGAACCTTCTCAACACTATCAGTAATCTTGCCCTTATATCTCTTGATTACCCTGGCAGTCAAGTTAGACATGGTTGTCTTGGTAACACACTCCAAGATATACATGTGTCGCTTGGAGTTGCCCATCTCACTAGCGATATTTGCAATCAGCAACTCATTCTTCTTCTTAGAAGTGAACTCGAATGGTTCTTTGACACTAGGGTGAGTGAATGAAAGCTCAACCTTATTGCCAGGTCTAATAGGCAATGCTTGCGACAACCCAAAGGTGTCGGCAATCATGATAGTGACCTTTAGAGTCCTACCAACTCCCTCCTCATACCTAAGACCCTGAAACTGACCAATCAAGGAAAAGGGTTCTTTGCCTTCTGGAAATACATTTAGTGTCTTAGCTTGATAGCCGTTCAACCACTTCATTTCCAGACCTTCATATAAGACTCGTACTCAAGGTATTTAGAGTAAGGCATGGAAGTTTCTGATGTAATAACACTCTGAGATGCTGGCGGAGACACCATGAATGGCATCTGCTGAGATCCCTTGGAGTCCTGCATGGTCAAGGCAGTAACACCAGCAAGCAAAGGAAGAAGCATCGCATTGAAGTTGGTGCCCTTAGATCCTGCGGTAGTTGGCGATTGGAACAGACTTTCAAGTTGCCGCAATTGTTCTGGCGGAAGATTAGAAACGGTAACTTCTCCTGTTTTAGATTCTTCTAATTTTTCTCGTACAGTCTGCTGTCTTTTCTTGATTGGATTTACGTTTGTCTGACGAACACGTGTACGTTGTTTGACTGATCGTGGAGGATCAATCGTAGGTGGTTGTTTGGGTTTACCATCCTTACCCATCAACTCCGTGTTGGTCCTTGTCCTAGTAGTTGATCTACGACCCCTAAGACCCCTGAACACGCTAAGAAAACTCAAGAATCCAGTCGTTCCACCAACAGCTTGCACAGGTGCAGATCTGATAGTTTGCTCTGTTCTAAATCGTTTGTCTTCTTGAGCATCCCGGTTCAGGAACTGAAAACCTGCCGGAGCAAACAACGTTGCTGGTTTACGGATAAGTGGACCATAAGGGGTTTCAATTGTCTGCTCTTCACCTTTAGCTTCCTCAAGGTCAAACTTTTCAGTAAATGGTCTGAGAAGTATCGGCAGTTTATCAACTGGCACCACCTTGTTACTAGGTGTGCTGGGAATCTCACTGTAGTCAAGTCCAGTAGGAACATAGTCGGGAGCAAACCTAAACCGCCGACCATCCTTGTGCTCTTGAGCTTCACCAGGGATCTCTGCCTCAAATATGTTATCTGGTTTCTTCATTACAACGGGTTTTGGTCCCCCAGCAGGTCCGCGTGGGGGTTTTC
>CEVG01057941.1_pt1 | contig 35399 bp, 36 predicted proteins | sample 356511 | NCBI WGS metagenome assembly CEVG01 (sample SAMEA2623426, study PRJEB7988) | marine metagenome | biome: marine biome (ENVO:00000447); feature: surface water layer (ENVO:00002042); material: "saline water (ENVO:00002010), including plankton (ENVO:xxxxxxxx)" | depth 5 m | reverse complement strand
CAATAGATTATAAGGACATAACGATGAGAATAGTCAATTTTAACTACCTGAATCAAGCATATTTGCTTTTAAAAGATAGCGGTTTGATGCTTTCTAATAAAAGACTTCGAAGATGTGCTTACCTAGATGTGCATCAGAGTAATTACAAATCTTATGAATTATATAATTCCTATAGAAAAGTAGTAAATAGTGATGCAGCAGTTAATCAAAAACTAGCAATATTCTTGGTAATTATAATATTTATATTAATGTTTTTAGTTATTAGTTGAGATCTAAATGAACTGGATGCCATACATTCTAGTTTAAGCTTGCTTATTATTACTAAAAACAAAAAGTGTTGTGATGAAAAATGAGATTGCCTGATGGTGGGCAAAATGACTTTGTGTAAGCTGGGTTGTCAGTAACATGATAAGTACTAAAATTAATAAAATTCTTCTATCATTATTTGTTTTTAATAATTGCAAATAAATTATTAGTAAAAATATCAACGCCAGTGGACCGAACTTCAGAATTAGATCAAGAAATTCATTATGAAGATGGTCTTGTGGTTTGATATTTTTTAGGCTGTTATCATTAACATGCTTTCTCATATTGCTTTCAAGATGTTGAGGGCCAATTCCTACATAAGGATTAATTTTAATCTCTTCAATGCCATATAGAAGATAAAATAATCTTTGTCTAAGAGAGTAATTTTCAGTTTCTAATGGTTCTGCAATATTAATTTCACTTATTAGTAGGATTCGGTTGCCGGTAGAGTTAGGTATAAATAGAATAGTAAATATCAGTATAATCAAGGCTGCTATAGACGCCTTGTAACTCACTGATTTCCCTGAATGATATTTGATAGCAAAAGCGAGAAAGATGAATACTGTGATTATGCCTAGTATTGGCCCGCGAGTCTGAGTTAGCAAAAAGAGTATCAAGAAAATGATGGAAGAAAAAAATATCTCAAAAGACATTAATTTTTTATAAAATATGAAGTATAAACATATAGCAAACATAGTTGATGACATGCCAGCATAAGTAATGGCACTGCTTGAAGTGCCACGATAGCGAGGATACTCATTAATACTCAAAAATGCATCAGCATTATAAGCATGTACTAGCCCAAAAATAGCGCATAAGCTTAGAAGACGTACTATATGTTTATCATCAACTGCTATAATAAGTAACGGTAATAGTAGCAAAAACCTGAAGTAGTTATCTAATTCGTTTAGAGGAGTTTGATGATAAAAGCCCACAAGAAAAATATAAACAGTAAATAGCATTATGCTTTTTAATAAATTAGATCTTCTTTTTAAGTGATAATAGAGTTTTTTATAATTAATGATGCATATGAATAATGTAATTAATAAAAAAATATTTGCTATATTTCTATCCATGAAATTGAAAATGAAATATAAGCTAAACGTCCATACAGGCAATGTTTCAAGTAAATTAAAATTAAGAATCTTCTCTTTCAATTAAATATTTGTCCAGATAGGTATATTATATCAGTAAACACTCTACATCTTTTGCCAATCTTCATGATAGATAATGAGAAAGATGAAATAAAGGATTTTAGAAATAATTGATTTATCAAATAACTAAATTGAGGTTACGTTTTTGAAGAAGATACTTTTGACAGGTGCATCCGGGTATGTTGGTAGGGCTATAGTATCTTATCTTAGTAATACAGAGCTATTTTCGATTGATAGGAGCAGCGACAAAAACGTTGCAATAAAGTCTAAAAAATTTATACATAAAGATTTGAATAATCTCTCTTCAGAAGATAGAGATGATTTAAATAACTTCTCAGGTACAATAATCCACTCAGCTGCCGCAAGAAGCGATGACTCATTAAAACAAATATATCTTGATGATAATATTGCAGCTACGAAAGTATTCATTGATGCGCTTGACTCAAAAAAAATCAAAAAATTTATTCATATAGGTTCGGTAGCAGCAATTGATGGTGAATATCTGAATAGAGAAGGTGTCAGTCCAATATCATCAGATGACATTTACCGAATAACGAAATTTCAACAACAAGAAATAATAGAATCTTGGGCTATGAAGAATAATATTCATCTGATTATACTTGCTCCATCAGCTATTTATGATGCTGAATCAAGCTCAAACTCCACAAACATAGGCCGCCTGGAAAAAGCTATAGGTATTTTTAAATTTGCACCTGAAATTAATGTATACAAATCTCTTACATCTATGAAGAGCTTGGTTAAAGCCATTGAATATTTTTTAAACAGAGAAATAGAAAATATTAATCAAATAAATAATCATCTGATAGAAAGATACATAATAATTGACCGTCCGATTCAAACAGTCACAGAAATCTGTAAGAAAAAATTTAAAGCAAAATGTATAATTAAGATACCAGGGTTAAAGAAGATACTACTTTTAATAGCATTCTTAATCAATTTGATGAAACTAAGAAAAATAATACCATTGACGAAAGATCGTATTGAAAAACTCTATAAATCAACCGAATATATCAACGTTCGTGGTTATCAGGATTGGATCAATGAAGAAAATTAATTTAATTGAGCTAAACGAGATAAACTTTGAGATTATTCAACAGTATATTAATAAAAACCCTGGATGTTTCCAAGGTTTCGAAAAACTTCTCAATCTTAGGTGTTTTAAAAGTACATCGGAAGATGTTTACCAGCATATTGAACCTTGGATTCAATGGCCATCTGTACATACATGCCAAACATATGATCAGCATAAAATATTCCGATTAGGAGATATAGTGCATTATTGCGGAGAGCAAATCTTTGAAATGATTGAAAAAAAAGGATACTCCGTTGGATGTATAAGTCCAATGAATACAATTAATAATCTTAAAAAACCTGCATATTTTATCCCTGATCCTTGGACAAATACAAAGTCAGATAAATCTTTCCTGAGTAAGTCTATACACCGTGCTATGAAACAAGCTGTCAATGATAATTCAGAAGGCAAAATAAGCTTATCAACTTACGCGATATTACTCTGGGTAATTATAACTAAAACACAAATAAAGAATTGGTTCACATTCTTTAAGCTTTTCTTATCAAGAGGTAAGCCATGGAATAAAGCATTGATTCTTGACTTATTATTAGCTGATCTTTTCACGCATCTCAAGAAAAAAAATAAAGAGAATTTTAGTTGTTTATTTTTAAATGCATTTGCACACATTCAGCATCATTACTTTTTGAATTCTAAAATGTACAATGGAAGCGTTAAAAACAGCCAAAGTTATATTGATATCAAAGACGACCCTATTTCAGATGCCATTAAGGTATATGATAGGATCATCATCAATTTACTTGATAATTCGGATGAAAAACTAATATTGGCAACAGGTCTTAGACAAGTTCCAATCGATAAACAAGAAATATATTATAGACTAAAGAATCATCAAAGATTCCTAAACGCATTGGGCCTGAAGAATTTTAATGTTCAACCAAGGATGACTCGAGATTTTCTGATAACATTCAAAAGTGATAATGATCTAAAGCAATCTTATGAGCTACTAGGGGAATTAAAATGTAATGGTCAAAAACTATTTGGAGTAATTGAACAACGAAAAAATGGCCTTTTTGTCACACTAACATATTCAAAAGAATTGAAAAAAAATGATTGTATCACTATAAACAATAGATCTCTGATATTAGAAAAAGAGTTTGTGTTTGTTGCTTTAAAAAATGCAAAACATGATGCACTGGGATATGTATTTACAAACTTTTCACCTAGAATTTTTAAATCCAATGATCATGTAAGTATTATAGGAAAAGAAATAATAAATTATTTTGATGTTTGAACAAATACCCAGATCGTACTAATCATCTGAATGTGATTTGTAATATCTTCAATAATAATCTTTTAAATACATAAAAAAATTTATTTATTTGTATCCCATTTTTATCAAATGATTGCAATATTGATTTATTACTAATCCAAATATTTTTTAAACTTTTTGTACTTTCCCCGCCTATTTTCATTCTCACTAATGTTGAAGGAAAGTAAGTAGTAGAAATTTTATGCTTTTCAAGAAATCTGAGCATTAAGTCAAAATCAGCAGAGATTCTTAAATTTGTATCAAATAAACCATATTTATTATAAATATCTTTTTTTACAAAAAACGTTGGATGCGGTGGATGCCATCCTTTTTTAAAACTACCATGTTTAAACTCACTCGATTTCCAGAATCTTTTGACATTTCTTGTGTTATTTGGATCAACAAAACATAAATCCCCGTACAAGCTATCTGCTTCTTTATTTGAAAAAGCTTCAACAATATTTTCGATTACATTTTCATTAAAATATTCATCGTCACTATTTAGTATTCCGACAATATCTCCTGTAGCTAATTTTATGCCTTTGTTCATAGCATCATAGAGCCCTTCATCTTTTTCACTTACAAACTTATATAGCTTTGACCTATAGCTATCAATAATTTTTATAGTTTTGTCACTGCTCATACCATCAATAATGATATATTCAATATTTTTATAGGTTTGATTTAAAACAGAATCTATACATTGCCTAATTGTGTGCTCGCTGTTCAAAGAAACTGTAATTATTGAAACTTTCACAAGACTTTTCACTTTAAATCTTCAGCATCCTTTAAAATATTTTTGTATTTTTTATTAATTACTGAATTAGAAAAATTATTAACGATATGAGCCCTACCTTGTTCTGCAATTTTTGTGCGCTCTTTATTAGGTGTTTTAATAATTTCTTGTATCTTTTCACATAAAGAAACTTCAGAAAATGGTTTTGCAACTAGGCCAGATATTTTATCTTTGACAATATCTTTTAAGCCCGACGTACCAAAACATATGACGGGTGTTCCGCATGAAATAGACTCAGATGCAACTTGTCCAAAAGATTCTACGAGTGATGGTACCATAGTGCAATCAGCCATTGAGTAAATTTTTGCAAGACTTTTTTTATCATTTACATATCCTAACGATATGTTTCTAAATCCGCTTATTGACGACTCTCCCTTATTCTTACCAAAGTTTACTAAAACAACTTTAGATAAAGATATGTTAATATTTTTTTGTCTCAGCAAATCAAAAGCAGCATGAAGTTTATCAATACCTTTAAGTCTATTGTTCTTTATTGAATAGTTTTCGTAAAGAAAAACAAAACTATTATGTTCAATTTTTAATTCACTTCTAGTTTGTTGATTAGTTTTTTTATCTGTTGGACAGAAAATATCAGTATCAATTGGATTTGGAAGTAATCGTATATCCAAGCCTCTAAGCATTACGCTTGACTTAGCACGTTCTAACATCCAGCTGGATGGAACTAAAAAAATAATATCTTTTCGATTTATTAATTTGTAAAGTTTTATTCTCCATATAAGATAATTCCAATGTATTCCTAAAATGCCTTTTTTGAAAAACTTATAATTGTCTATAAATTGATTGAAATTGTCTGACATTTTATAGTGATGTTCTGACCCGCAGTATAACCACTCATCATGAAGAGAAATTATCGTCCCTGCTGGTATTTTTTCAAAATCAAATATGCTTAAAGTATCATTATTTATCCAATGGAGATGATGGATTGCTCCTATTTCATTTTTGAAAGATTTAATAACGGGCGTGTAAGAAAAAAGGTTAAGGGAGTGTTTAGTGGGATTACTATCTATTTGCAATTTGGACAATCCAAATGAAATAAGTCTTTTTATTAATTGAAAAAAACCTGCGTCATCTTGTGTGATTGATTTAATATCTATTTGTTTACCAAGATCATTAAGGATATATTTAAAATTGCTAGCCGCAAGAGCAGCTCCGCCTTTTTTTAAAGAGAATGATATTATTACTATCTTTGTCATGTACTGACTATACTTTGCCATGAAAAACAGTTTTTAACTATGGTTCAAGTGTTTATCGTATAAGTATCTACTAACAAAATATAAAAACATTAATAATATTAAAAAGTCAACTCATTGCCACTTGGTTATGGATTAATATTATTTCATAAAATTTATATTTTTTGGTTTCAAATAAAAAGCAACAATCACAGCAAATAACAGATTTGCTGGATATGATTCTGAAATACTGGATGTGACGCCAAATGATAAATAAATCATTAAAAATAAAAGCTTTTCTCTATCCCCATCTCTAAGAAACTTAAAAAATAAGTAAGTTACACCAGTCATAATTATGAAACTAATCAATAATCCAAGATTTATCATAATTCCTGCATACCAAGAATCTGTCATAGCTGTTTCTAAAGCAATGCCATAACTATTAGCTATAAGATGGCTAGTTGCAGTACCATGTCCGAAATATTCTGGCAAAAGGACGCTAAAGCCAAGTACATTAAAAAAAATAGCTATTCTAGGACCGAAAGAGTTTTCTACAAGTCCCGTCCTTCCTGAGAGATCATCGAGATATAACATTAAGATGACTGTAATTAAAATTATAATTATAGGGACATATTTGTATACGGCTCTCTTGATATAAAATATCACCATAAATAATACATATATACCTATGCCAGTTCCTGACTGAGTTAAAAATATACTTACAGGAATGAGTAAATATATTTTTTTTTCAAGGTCTGCTTTCATATAGAACTTACTAAAAAATAATACTATTACTGCAAACACCGCAGCAGTATTAGGAACAATGAATATACCCGGATTTCTCATGTAAGGATTCATTGCAAAAAAATATTGAATAATCTGAAGAGTAAAATGTAAAATGAACAAATAAAATAGAATCGAGCCAACTTTATAAAGAAAATCTTTTTCAATATGGTTAATCAAGAATGCGATTAGAATAAATGGCATCAGCCATCTCAAGCCAGATAGAAAAATTAATGTATCAGTAGAAAAATAAAATCCAGGCAATATTACTAATAGAAATATAAATCCTAAAATTCTTGCCGCCATACGGTTAATAGATAAATTTTGAATGATATGAATCATAGATATCAAGATAATGGCGATAAAAAATAAATCCTTTAATCCTTTAACATACACAGGAGTAATAGCCTTACTGTAGTTGAAAAAACCTCCCTCTCCGAATATTAACCAAAGAGATTCTTGGAATGTAAAAATTGGAGTTATAATTAACACTGTTAATATCAATTTATTAATAAAGATTCTTGATTTGATATCAGCACTTAACATATGTCATAACTTGGTGATAATCTTTTTGATCAATGAAGGAAGACTCAATCCCCGCTGCTAGTTCCTGAAATTTCTCATTATCCAGATTTATAATGATATCTTTTATATTTTCTCTATTTTTCATATCAACTATATAGCCATTTTTGCCATGATCAATAAGTTCACAAACACCACATGTTTTACTTACTATCACTGGTACACCAAAATATAATGCTTCTTCAACTACCAATCCCCAGGGTTCAGAAATACTAGGCAGTAAAAGGATATCGTGATTCTCGAAATACTTCTTTAATTCTAAATTAGTTTTTTTTCCCAAGAAACTTATATTTTTGTTAGCTTGACTTTTTAATTCTTTCTCCAAAGGACCTGATCCTATTATAGTCAACTTATGATCCATTAGTTCATTGAATGTACAAATTAAAGATTGAATATTCTTTTCGCTCGATAATCTCCCAATAAATAAAAATTTTTTATTATATTTTCTATATTTCAGGCATTTATTTGGTTTGTTTATTATGCCTACGCCCTTAGTAATCTTTATATCACCCTTATAATTTAATTGATCAAGTAAATTTTGATGGAGGCTCCCAGATGCGAATATAGTTGATATACGGTTTATAAAAATTTTTTTCATAAAGCCTCTTATACCGGTTGAGATACTCTCATTAACTGTCGACTCTAGTGCAAGACAATTGATTGATTTGTTATTTTTAAAAATTAGATACCAATCCTCTAACGTATCCCAACCGCTTACTAATAATTTCCTGTAACTTATTTCTTTCATGATTTTTTTCAGGCTTGATATGTTCTTTCTTATACTTCTATTCTCATAATCCTTATTATCTATGAGTCTATAATCAAACTTGGAATCCTTAAGACTCAGAAAATCATCAGATCTAATCTCAAGAGTATCATAGGCAGTAAATACAACTATTATTTTGAGTTTTTTTGACATCTCATTATATAAATTTATCTTATAAAAGTTCGGTATATGAGTGACTATGAGATAATCATACATATTTAAATATACCTATATGATTATATTTTTCTCTTATAAGCAAAATGATATGTAGAAGTAATACTGAAATTATGAACTTTAGAGACCAGCCACCGGTTTCTAGATAGCTGACAATTAAATGAGCCATGTTGTTAGTATATGGATGAACTATGAAAAGCAACATTGTGTTTGTACCCCACATAAGAATAAGTTTACTTTTTATATTAATCACTTTTGTCAAAGTTATGAGCAACAATATAAATGATACAGAATAAATGATATTTATAAATATGCTGTCAAAGTTTTTTAGTGACATATTTAATGGAGGTATGCCGTATAAAATAATTATTCCAAAAAAAACAAAGATGAGCATAGATAATCTTTTTTCATTTTGGAGCTTGCTATAATACAAATATCCTAAATATATAAACAGTATAGAATTTAATGCATTATCAATACCAAAAATTAGATCAAGTGAAAAACTTGTATAAAATAGCATAGAAACTATAGATATCTGAATAATGCTAGAATTTATTTTATTTATAACCACAAATACGATTAACCTTCCAAAAAAAAGTGTAGGTAGAAACCACAATACAAAACCATATGTATTAATTAAATGTGGGTAATCCATGAAAAAAAATATCCCTATCAATTCATTTAATACATCAATATTCTCTCTTCCAAGAAGGATTCTTTTAAATGGTTCGATAATCAATGCCAGAATAGAAAAAATAAAATAAGGAATCATAAGCCTATTGAAATTACTCACTGCAAAATCATTAATTGATTTTTTAATATCTATAAAAAACCCTGACAAAAAAAAGAATAGGGGCATGTGCCAAGAAAATATGAATGCATTTAAAGGAGAATCTATATGCCCCAAAATTACGGAGAGTATTCCTAAAGTTTTTAACTTATCTACCCAGTTTATCCTACTGCATGACATTATAATCTCTGCCAAATATGATATTTAGAAAATGTTTAAATAAGATCCAGAAATTCAATAAGATTAAAATAACTTTGTTAGCAACTTTGTTCTTCTCTTTTATGCGGTTATACTCTTTAAATATTTCAAGATATTTTCCATTACCAATGCCATCTGCTCTCCAATTTGCAAGAACAATATCTTTTGTGTATACATTTGGAAATTCCTTGTAAGATCTTAATAAATGATCGTAGTCCATACAGAATTTAAGATTAGGATCAAAAAGTCCATATTTTTGAAAATAAGATTTATGCGTTAGAAGACCTTGATGAGGTAGAGACATCTTAAACAAAAGAGATTTTTTATTAAATTTTTTTATATGACTTGTTTTTGAGATGATTTCTCCATTAATGTCTAATCTTTGAATTCTGGCGCTTATGAATACATGCTCATTATGACGAACACCTTTTAGAAGCATTTCAACTGCATCCTCGGATGTAAAGCCATCTCCATCGCCCTGGAAATTTATATAATCACCCTTTGCTAATTTTACACCTTTGTTAAATGCGTCGCTTATACCATTGTCACTCTCACTGATCCAATAATCAATTTGATCTGCATATTTCTTAATTATATCTACCGATCTATCGGTTGAACCACCATCAATAATAATATATTCAATATTTTTATAAGATTGATTAATGATGCTTTTAATAGTGTTCTCTAAGTATTTTTCACCATTTAAAACGGCAGTGATAATTGTTACTAGAGGAGCTCTCGCACTAAGCTCTTTTTCATTAATATTGTTAATCAGTCAGACCCTCCAAATTTCAGTTATCTTTAACCTAAATTGTATTAATAATATTGAGGCAACAGTCATAATATAACTAAAAAATTAAAATTCATATGAATATAAGTTACTAAACTGATATTATCTAACTTTAAGTATTGTCTATAATTAGTGTTTTCAATCAAAAATAAAGATCAATCTGCTTAATAATGAATATTTTAATAACTGGAGGTGCGGGATATATAGGCAGTCATATTACTGAACAACTTATTAAAGTCTCTAAAGGTAAAAAAAATAATATTATTATAATCGATAATTTAGACACAGGATATCAATGCCTAATAAATAGACAAGCAACCTTTATCAAAGGCGATGTAAGAGATAAAAAATTACTGGTTAAAATCATACTTAATCATCAGATTGATACTATTTTTCACATCGCAGCAAATTCAAATATAAATGAAGCAGAAAAAGATAAACCAAAATATCGAAGTAATAATATTTATGGTACGAAAAATCTAATTTTAGCTACCAAAAATTCTACAGTTAAATATTTTATTTTTTCATCTACATGTTCAGTCTATGGAAATGTGGAGGGTAGCGTCAGTGAGAGGAAAAAACCTAATCCTCAAAACTTCTACGCATATACAAAACTTAAATGTGAGGAGTTAATAAAAAAATACTCTAAAGAATATGGTTACAAATATGGAATACTGAGATACTTTAATGTTGCCGGTGCAAGTGAAAGTGGACAAATAGGAGAAATAGAAAAATCACATGGGCATCTTATTAAAAATATTGCTCTTCAATCATTAAAAAAAAGACCAGTTATTGACATTTATGGATGTGATTATCCTACAAAAGATGGCACGTGTGTAAGAGATTATATTCATGTAAATGACTTATCAAATATACACATTAAAGGACTAAATTACTTAAAAAGTCATAATAAATCGTTTATTTTAAATTGTGGTTATGGCAAAGGATACTCCGTACTTGAAATAGTAGACGTCTTTAAGAAAATGAAAAATAATCTAACTATAAGGCGCCAAGATAGAAGAAAGGGTGATGTTGCTCAAGTATATTCAAATTCAAACAAACTCATAAAACTAATTAAATGGCGACCTAAATACAATAGTATTGATAAAATAATTAAAAGTGCCATCAAATGGGAACGTGAATATAAAAATATTAAAAAATAGGGTTTTAAATTATTTATTTGTTATTTTTATTTATGCTCTATTAAAATATTTTTATAAAGCTTAATATACTTCTCAGTAACTATATTGCTATCAAATTTTTGAATGATATTTTGTCTAGCATTATCGCTTATCTCATCGTATGACGATGAATGTAAAATCCACTCAATACCATGACTTAAGTCACTTGCATCAAACGGCTTTGCTAGATAACCATTAATTTTATGTCTTACCATGTCTTTGTTACCCCCTATATCAAAACATACAACAGGTGTGGCACATGAAAGACTTTCCATAATAATATTTGATAAATTTTCTTGTAAACTTGGGACTATTAGTACATCAGCAGCACTAAAAAGTTTAATTAAGCTACTATCATTACTTATACTGCCTAAATAGTGCGTTTTAAGGTCAAAAGAATTTGTTTGTGTTTCATCATTACCAAATATAACTAACTCTTTATCCTGAGGTGAGAGATAGGGTAAAGATTCACATAGTTTTTTAAAACCTTTACGCGGATCACTTGTTGCTCCCATAGCACCAAAAAGTATAAGTTTTTTATTTTTTGGCAATTTGAAAATGTCTCTAGCTTTAGATTTATCAAATGGTTTGAATTGTGTTGTGTCTATCGAATTGGGAAGATTTATATGTTTCTGATATTTAAAAAGAGCGCTAGATTTTGAACATTGATGAATCCAATTACTAAGACCCACTATAGTCATATTCTTTTTAATATCATATATCTTTCTTTTTTGAATGAGAATTTTTGAACTTAGATCATTCTGTTTTGTACTACCCAAAACTTTACAATTACCACATTTTTTTTCATAACCATGACAATCTTCATTATAATGACAACCTCCTGTGAATGGCCACATATCATGAAGACTCCATACAATAGGTGCTTTTATTTGTGCTAAGTCCTCAATGGTCATCATACCGCCAGATATCCAATGTAAATGAACAATGTCAGGATTACGTGTATTTATTTTTTTTACTACACCTCTTAGACCCAACGTAGGAGAACTGAAAAGTGTTTTTGAACGATGTTTATATAAATTTACTGGCAATCTGTTAAGTCGTGTCCGAATCATTTTTGTTATATTTTGAAATTTACTACTCAAAGATATAACTGTGGAGTCATCACTATTTTTTTCTTGCACAAGCATCTCGCTATCGACTCCGCAATTCAAAAGTCCTTTATGGTGTCTATATGCTGCCCTTGCTGCTCCTCCACCATTATCTAGCGTATTTACTATGACAACTTTCATTTAATAAGCAATTTCTTTATGGGTCGAAGAATAAATTTTACAATTTCGATGATAGGAAATAATATTTTAGATACCTTTTCATAAAAACGTATTTTTTTCCAATTAAATGAAGGTTCGCTCTGTTTTTTGAAAATAGTTGCATGACTATTATTTAATTTTTCGACAACCTCCAGTCCCATCATTTCTGCAAACATATTAAAAGAATGGCGAAAATGAAAATGTTGAGGTAAATGACATTTAATAACAGGCTCGAAACAGTTGGCTATTACTAAATATCCATTTTTTTTCACGCTTTTGACCATATCAGAAAAAGTATCGAGAGGGTCGAGGACATGCTCAAGAGTATCAGTGGCAACCAGACAATCATAATTTTTTTCTAATTGCTTAATAAAGTTTATGTTTTGAAATTCCTTTACTCGCCTTAATCCAAAATCACTTGGATACGGTTCGAATATATATACGTTGATATTTCTATCTTTCTCAGCGATAAGTCTCGCAAGTGTGCCAAAACCACCTCCATAGTCAACGACGTGTGTAAATGCTTTATTTTTAATCCAGTCGCTGATAGCGTGCCTATGGCTCATAGATAAATCATGCTGCTCAATAAAAAGACCATTAAGTAACCAGACCGGATGAGAGTAAAATTTTTTAATTTTTTCTGAGTCCATATCTAGACTATTGCAATCATAATTATCCCAGATCAAATCCATGAAATACCATGTTTGCTCAAGGTCACTCAAACCCTCTTTTTGTTTATCTAGAAGTTTTGATATTTCATCCCTCTCATTTTTAGTTAGTTTTTTGTCACTTAAATCTATGTTCATTTATATTCCGCTTGTTTGAGCCTATTTCTGATGTGAGATATTATTTTTTGATGACATAACATTAAGGATTAATTTAGTTTAAACCTATTAACAATTCTTTGAAAAATATTCTTTTTATTTTTTTGATAAAAATTCTTTACCTCCTTAATTGCCATGGCGCTCTCAATAATATCTATGTCAAAATCTATATTTTTATTCATGTTTAATTCACTAATGTATTCATTAGTGCTTGTGCAGTTAACGCCGCTGTCGTCGTGTCCGATATTTGTAATGAAAGATTTGGATGGATTCACACATAACCCTCGATTTTTATAAATTGTGGCATACCAAAAAATAGCCCAAGTATTAATTTTGCCATCCCTATTAGCTAAAATCTGACCCCAAAAATCCTCAACGCCATCAATATTAAACCTCTTTATATCACTGGAAGTAAACTCACTTATAGTTTCTTTTGTATTTTTTTTATATAGGGACCATCTATCTGACCAAGTTGCCCATCCCCAGCAATTCATTAGCCTCCATAAAAAAACATCGCCAAGCTGGTCATTAGAAAAGGGATAATTCCAACCACTGATGTGATAAACATCTTTTATTTCCTTAAAATGATCCAACGATTCATTCATATATTTTAGGAAAAAAGGACTGGATACTAAGTCATCCTCTAACACTATTGCTTTGTCAAACTCACTAATAACTTTAGTCACTCCGTCAATTATTGAATTTGCTAAGCCCCAATTTCTGTCTCTATAGATAATATTGATATTTTTAAAGCCATTTATGGTTTTTATATACTCTCTAACCTCATTAACCTTATACCTTTCTTTGTCATCCTTAGCTCCATCGGAAAAAATAAAGATTGTGCTTTTGTCAGCGAGTTGATTATCTAGGAGAGCCTGTACTGTTTTTTTTGTATGATCTAATCGATTATAAACAAATAATATTATCGGCGCTAATGTAATTTCTCTATCCACTTGATTAAATTATAGGTTATTTAAAACAAACTATCACATACTCTACTTAATGAGTATATTAAAAATATATTTTAATCGTTATTATTGAAATGTCTAAAATATTAAATCTATATCTATTAGAATTAATTTTATCTCAATTTAAAATTTGTATCTTCAATGTATGGATGATGTATATTCGATCTATTAGACGACTTAGAATTGAGCCAACTTTTAAGTTCAGCAGTACTAGAATTTGTCCAAGAAAAAACCTTCTCCTTGATTTCATATTCATATATCTCTTTTGATTCATTTCCATATAGCAAAGTTGGTATACCAAAATGATATGCTTCATAACTACATGAACTATATGCTGTAATATGATGAGTGACCTCACCAAAAAGATCATATAAATTCCTTTTACCAAAATCTATTGTATAAGCATTCGTATTAATTAGTTTTAATCTTTGTTTGCAATAACTCAATCCTTGTGTGTCATTTGGGTGTAATCTAAAAATAAAGTGTATATTTTCAATATCCCCTGTATCCAAAAATCTTAGTATAAAATCTGGAATTCGCTCAATATTATCGCCTTGCGGCGGTTGTAATGTCATTAGTACTCTGATTTCATTGGACTTAATATAGTCATCAACCATGATATTTTTTTTATAATAATCTATCCATGGAAAACCTCCAATGAAAGGGACGTGATGTTTTCTATTTGGCGAGTGCTTAAGAATATGATCGCAGCTAGGTTTTCCCCAACACCAAAATTTGTTAGGTATTAAATCATAACCTTCTTCTGGAATTTTCGTCCAACCGCTATACATTGCTTGGTACTGTCCTTGTTTTCCATGCTGTATATCAATTGTCGGTATGCCAAGTAGCTTTGCTGCTGCACATATTCCCATCGTCTCGGTTGTGTACCAACATGTTACATATATCTCTGTTAAAAATTTATGTTTAGAGAGTAATTTTTTTGCTGATTTAAACCATTGTGAGAGAGTGTGAAGTTCTTCCCGATATTCTTTTTGAAACTCTAAATTATCAATTTGTATTAGTTTAGCAATCTGATTGAGAATGCTAATTTGATTTTTATCGATGTAGATATATTCATATGAAAATTTATTAGTCATTTCATAATGGCTAATTATCATTTTCTTATGTCTTGGTATTTTCCGAAAGTAATATTTAGAAGTTTTCTCTAGTTCATGAAGTTGAATAATAGGATCAACTATTCTATCAACGAACTTTTGTGTGCCAGCTTCTTGCAAATATTCAGGGCGTGAAAAAAATATCCTTTCACTCTTATAATTGATTTTTGTCTTTTTAAATATAGAAAATAAGGATAATATTTTTGAACCTACCTTTAAATCATGTTTTACTTTTTTGTACTTATGTGAATGACTTATTGAAATTAGCCTGAACCAAATTATTTTTCTTATAAGCGGCCATGTTCCCAGACCTTTCCAAGAGAATATATTTGTATTATATAAATCCTCAATTTTTAAGATGAGTTTAAATGCATCAACTGTTTTCATTTTTTATTTTTTTTGATTCGCTAGACTAAAATATATGTAATTCATATTCATCCTTTAATCTTATAATTCTTGAATACTTTTGATTCTCTCAATCGTATCAAAGTGCCCAACTGACGGATCTATGCTGATAAAGTAACATCCCGCTCTCTCTGCAGATTCTTTGTCAGTTTCTCTATCTCCTATAAATATAGATTCTGCTGGAGTTACATTAAAATGAGAAAAAAGTTTTAATAACAAAAAAGGTGAGGGCTTTCTGCATTTGCACCGAGGAGTCATATGTCTGGGATGAGGACAATGAGCTATGATATCTTTTGAATACACAAGATTTAACTCATTAAATAAAGCTTTGTTGAATTCATGCATTTTATCTACTGTATAATATTTCTCACCTATACCAGATTGATTTGTGGCTACGCCATATAATAAATTTTCCTTTCTTATGTACTCACATACATCTTTTGCGCCTTTTATAAGGTCTAAATCATCTAAGTCATGTGTAAACCCAACATCAACATTTAACGTGTCATCACGATCAAAAATAATAAGTTTTATCATCAATCCAATAATTTTGTCTTAAAAACATGTGCTATAGAATTCATAAATTCATAGTCGTCATAAGTATCAATATCTAATGACTCTTGCCGTGAAACTATCACCGGCTTGCAGCCATCATATATTGTTTTCATGCTTTTTCTTGCTTCGCTCATTTTAAAAATATTGAAAACCCCACATGGATGATACATGACAGAGTGATCTTGACTTTGAGTATCTCCTGTAACTATAGGACAATTATCGAATAAAGGTGTGATTAAATCATTGTTAATAGAAAAAGCAAAACTTACTCTAAAGTCGTACTCTACTGCAGAAAATCTTCCAATACCTGAATTAAAATATAAACTCAAAGCACCATTAAGATTTTTCATGACACGAAAAGGTGATGTAGGTAATAGTTGTATCAAAGTGTCATTATTACCTACAAGTGATGTGCTCAGATTATGTTTAATATAATCAAAAATTTTAACTTTCGTTCCAGAATGCATGGAAGAACGGTGATCAAATAAGATTTCTTTTGATATATGTGATACTTCATTAGCTGAAGACTTAATAAGCTCATAATATTCCTCACTATCCGTTGAAAGAATTATTTTATCGATACTTTCACATTTATTTGCAGCAACTACAGACCAAGCAGCTAATGGTAAATCTGCTAAAGGAAGAATATTTTTACTTTTTAATCTTGTAGAACCAGATCTGAAGGGTATAAACGCAATGTTAGATCCAATCATTTATTACCTCCATATGCTTGTCCCAAAATAAACAAAGCTCCTTGTACTCTTCATTATTCAAATGTGGTAATGGCATTCTGTCACGTCTAGACATTAAGCCACAATACTCCAATGAAGCTTTATTTACTCTATGCCAACCAAATTTCTTGACAGGCCCATCCCAGAATGGATTATCTACCTCTTTGACAAACTTCTCTAATTTATCAATATTTCCCTCTTCAAATAGATTCCAAAATGAAAAAGCAATTGCAGGATTAACTATAGATATTCCATTCAAATAAGAAGTTAATCCGTATTCCAATAAAGGAACAAATAAATTTTTTCTGCCAGCGAATATCATTTGTGCAGGAAGATTCTTTTCTAAAATCATTTTGCCAAATTCATATGACTTTGTATCCTCTTTAAAAGCAACTATGCCATCAAGACTTGCTACTTTCTCTATTAGTGACATAGGCCAATTAATTTGTTTAGAGCTATAACCTGAGATTAGCGGTTGCTCGTGAACTAATATTGAACTGAATCGATTTTCAAGAGTCGCGTAATGATCTATCACTTGACTATCAGTAAAATATTTTTCTCCAAAAGCAGAAGCAAAATAATCAGCTCCATCCTCAAAAGCTTGATCGCAAAATCTAAGAGCATCTTCAGTACTGCATTCAACTGGACAAGATACAATTACTCTTGCATCTGAATTATATTTCACGTGCTTTATAATTGAAGCATTTAATTTGGCGATTTCTTTGTCATCTAACTGCAAATAACGACTGTTATATGGCATGACATATAGGCACTCTGCTCTATGGTTGAGTAAAAAATCAACATATTTAAGTGTTGATGTTATATCAAGTTCGTAATTATCCTTGAAAGCTGTAAAAACTGTAAAGATTGGTCCATTAAACTCTGAGGTATTTTTTTGTTTCATGATTCATATAAAGAGATATATGACTTTCGGTTTTTATTCAATGAAATTTTGTCATCTATGTAATAACTATCATCATGATGATGAGTAGATGAAATCTCCTCAATTACAGAATCTACAACTGCTGTAAATGAATGTACTATTCCTGGGTCAACTGTTATGACATTTCCAGGTTTGAGCCTGTGTTTTATGCCATCTAAAGTTAAATCAATTTCACCAAATAAAAGTATGAATGTTTCGCGCTTGACTTTATGATACTGCTCAGGATGATGTTGATTAGCTTTCATGATCATAATTTTCTTACAATATTCATTATTAACAAATGTAAGCATAGCCATACCGGTTTGATCATAGTGATCTAACCCATAATGATGAGATATTTCAATTCTTGCTCCTTTTTCAACTGCTATCTTTGATTTACTGAGAATATTCCTCACAAAGTTTCGAATTTCATGTATTTTTCCACGTAAATTCTCCACATTGATAACCTCTTTATTTATAGGTTGATCTTTATCTAATGGTTCATTAAGAGTATATTTTTTATAACGAGACCATTCATTTGCACTTAATTGATTCTCTGATCTAGGAAATGCCACATATACATCATCCTCAGAGAGTTCAGATAATTTGGATTTATTTCTTATATATACACCTCTCCTAAAACCATCTAAATATTTTTTTTCGTTCGAAAATTCAGAAATTCTTTGATCTTGATTACCAATATATGATCTTGCCGTACTAATTTTATCTAGCCACTTCCTAACTTGAATAGGATTCGATGAATATGCATTTATAGTTGATGCTGATGAGGAGACAACATGTTTTTCAAAAATCATAGCTCCCATGCAATATGCATATGCTCCTGACAATTCTTCGCTACCAGATTCATGTGTGCTAAAACCAACAATTTTTTGGTAACGTTCTTTGAGGGTATTTATCCATGATAAATTTTGATTCTCTGTCATGCTCGGATACTGAGCAATGCAGTGCATCAGTGCCATATCAACATTATCTGATTTTGACAAGAATGATACAACATCATCTATGATATCTAATGGCATACCCCCAGTGGATGCTATCAGATTTATAGAATTTTTTTTATTAGTTAATTCTTTTCTAATCTTTTCAAGAAAAGGCCAATCATTAAATGAACAGCTGCCAATTTTCAAAAATGAAAAACGTTGATCATTTAAAACCTCAGTAACTGATACCTCATCAAAAGGAGTGCAGCCTACGTAGAATCCCTTGGAAATAGCGTAGTCTATACGAGGTGACCATTCTTTGAAACTTACATTAGTAGACTCAAATCTTTTAACACCAGGATGATCGGACCCTTTGTAATTTTTATGAACAAAAGAATCGAGATCTCTATACTGTAATTTGATAGCAAAATTAAAGTCAGTATAATCTTTAGCCACTAAAGTAAAGTCATCAACCATGGCTTTAAATAGACTGTAACTACCCATGTGATTATTTGCAAACTCCAATATAATTAGTGGCTTTGTAGAATGTATATCTAACATACTGAGTAATTTAATTGTAATCGCCCTTTGTAATAAAAATCATACTATCATCTAAATCTTATATTTGTAATTTTTTTTAGAATTCTTTTGAGAGTATTCGCTGGATTTAATAATATCCTTTTCAGACGTGATAAAATTTTCATCTGATCAATTCTCTCTTCTTGTATTCTTATCCAAATAAAATCTTTGTGTACCTCTAAGTACCCTTTGGTTTCTATATTTGATTCATCAAGATGCTGCTTTGCTGCCACAACCGGCCTTATGGAGTACTTATTTTTATTTTTATAGATTTCACTAAATATTTCTGCATTTTTTTGATTAGAAATAAAAAAATAATCATCTATGCATTGTGAGTCACTATTCCTTCTAATGGGATGATAAAAATAATTTGGATTTAAGGATGAAAAATCAATTTTACTAGTTAATATTAGGTCAATTCTACCTTGGAATACAAAGTCATAGTTAATTTTATTTTTATGTGAATAATCCATCATCATCGCTATAGCTTTACAATTCGAATACCATCGACTTGAAGATCTAATTATTAGATCGTTGATCTTGTGAATTGTTTTTTGATTGTCTAAATTGAAATCTCTAGAGTAACTGTCTATGTCATTTTGTAAATAATCATCTAACCTTTCAGATGAAAAATCTTTTTGTTTTTCAATTAATGAATCAGTTGGTGAAAACAAACTGATTATTTGATTTCTATAATTTTCACTCCAGCTATGAATGAAAATATCCGTATCATTTCCATCTAAGATTGTTTTTTTATATGCTTCGGCTGACAAACTTTGTCTTAAGTTCTGATGACTTATTTGTCCATCATTTATCTTTTTACCACCAAGATGGCCAAACAAGCAAAGTGCTACCTTCATCACAAACCTTTTGTATCAAGATATGCTTTAATACTAATAATTTTCATACTTTGATTGAAAGTAATAATATCGACTACGTTTATTTTTTTCTCGTCACAATAAAATTCAATTTCTGCAATAGCGCACATTTTTTTTGAGTCAACGAAGATGTCTTTTTTTGTGAATTTAATTTCATTACAGTCATCGAATATTTTTTTATTTACGTTGATAACGTTATCTCTGCCCTTAACAAGGGATACTATTGGATCATATAGCGTGATTTGCTCATCAAAAAGATTATACAATGACTCTAAATCTTTTTTTCTAAAGCTCTCAAAATACTGCAAAGCAACTGATTTTAAGGATGTATACATCTACTACTCCCAAAATTCTATCTGTGAATTGATATTTTCTAATATATCTTTTTTAATTTCTTTATTAAATACTCCTTGTCTCAATATTACACAAGCTGATTCATGTTTTGATAAAATTGATAGTGATTGAACAGTTAGTTTGGTTCCATAAAGTCTCTTTTCACACTTATTTTTATCATTATCATTTGATATCAACATTTATTTCTATATACAGGTTTCATTGATTAATAATAATATATTTTTACACTGTTTAATTCTATCTTTAGGTAGAGGAGATTATAATCATTCACTCTTACAAATTATCGTTTAACATTTTTTTTCCTAATCCATATAATAATAGTGAATACGGATAATGGTGTAGTGCGGCGATGTTCAAATAAATCAGTGCTGTTATAATCTTAATTTTTTTTAAATTGTAATTATTTTTTTCAATCCAATTATAAAACTTCATCTCACAATCAATTAAATTTTGTTTACGAGACAGTTTGTAGCAAATTATATTATCAATCCATGAGGCTGAGTACTGATTTTTAGTTATTATCCCATGATTTACAATAATCCCGTGAAGTATTTTAGCTAAGTCATAATATATATCACCGACTGAAAGTTGGCCTGCAAAGTCTTGACGCCAGTCCAACAATATAAAACTATTATCAACTTCTGAATATATAACGTTTTCAAAGTGAAGATCACCATGAAATCTTCCTGCAAGACCATCGCTTGTGTCATTCCAATCAATACAATCAAGCAAATCATGTAAAGGGGGAAGTATCTCTCCATTAATAATTTCGGCATTATCTTTTTTATCGAAATTTTTATAAAATAAATTCAGCCTTTCACTAGTTTTATTCCTATAAAACTTTAAACAATTGTTTTTAAATTCTATTTTTTCAGTTTGTTTTAACTCTTTTGGCAACCAAAGTTCTTTACATAACCCTAAAAAACACTCAAATATTTCTGTGGTAACTACTTCTGAAAGAACACTACCCTCTACTTTTTTATAACAATACATATTCGTTCTAGATTCATATACCTCAGGCACAAACCCGCTTAGCTCTTCTGCTCGCTTAGCTCGATTCTTAATAAAGTTTTGATCATCCGAATACTTAATAACAGTTTTATCGACAAACCATATAGATTCGTTTTCTTTTTCAAGAATATTGGGCTCATTAATATTAGAATATTCATGTCTTGCTATTTTTAAATTCTCTAGAGTGCCAGTGTCTAACCAATCAAATTGATGTGCGGATATATCTTCTGTATTAAGTATACTTTTTAGTCCATATGCCTCTCCTTGCATTATTGCTTCATGTTTACCATTGTGCATAGCATCCCAAAATATTTCATAGTCATGTATCCCTGATAAACCTATATATGCCATGAGATCGTCCTTTGAGGCGCCTTTTTCGTTTATTCCACTCACCATATCATTTGAAATATCCAAAGTTCTATATGGTGATAAATCTTCTTTTTTTGCGCAGCCCATCCAATTATACTCTGGCTCAGGTATGTTGCCTTTTATTAAAGTATCGCAGGATAAAAATATGAAAGGCTCATGCAAGTATTGCTCACAACATAATAAACTCAGGCCTAAACCCGAACCTTCGCCGACGAATGGATTCACAGGTGTAAAAAAAAATTTATGCTTAGGATATGCTAACTCTAAAAAGTCTCTAACAAGTTGACCTTTGTAACCTAGAGGAATGACAAATTCATGGTGTTGTGAAAATTGCTCTATCAAGTGAGATATCACAGGACGATTGGCGATGCTAACTAGAGATTTATTAAGGTACTTCGTAAAACTTTCGAGTCTTGAACCAATACCCGCTGTTGGTATGACAACTCTACAGCTCATTCATTTAACCCTATTATAATCATCATCTAAACGAACAACATCGTCCATTTCAGGTGTACTGGCCTCAAGATAAACACTCTCAACCTTTCCTTCCATGCGATGCACTACACCAGGTGTTATAGTGACTGATTGACCTGCTGTGTATATTTTCTCAGTCAAATTACTTTTATCCGTACCAGAAATTATCTTCAATTGTCCGCTTAAAACAAATATTGTCTCCTTTTTATGATTGTGATATTGCAGGCTACAACGATGATCTTTAAACATAGTTAACTTTTTCATCATATATTTATCATTTATCTCAATAATTTCCTCTCTACCCCATGGTTTTTCTATTATTTCCATATTCTCTCCTTTTATAAAAATGAGCTCAATAATACATAATGATATACAAATATGGCCAGGTATAAAAAAGTTTTCTATAGACGCCTATAAAGAATATATTTCAAATCTTTGGCTTTCTTATAAGTTCATATTTAAGATCATTTAGTATTTCTACTTCAATTCGGTTCTGTTGTGTAAAATATGTAATTAAATTTGGCTTATGTCTTGCGCATGAATCATGGGCATTAGGAGTTTTGAAAGGAACATATATTCCTAACTTTTTATCTAAATATTTTTTAATATAAAATAAAATTTTAGTATATAGAGATGCGCGAAAAACAAATGAATTATTAATGATAGGTTTGTAAATTTTAATCAACTTAATTTTTATTTCAGATTTCGTAGATAAATAAGGCAAGAAAAGTTTAAGGATTATAAATATTTTACTTAAGTTTCTTATCGTCTTAACTGAACCCATAAAGAAGTGGTCAACAAGATTACTAGAAACTCCTAATGGATAGTTAATAATATATGAAGTCCTATCTACCTGCCAAACTTTAAAAAGATCATCGTGAGTAAAATATTGATATTTGTAAGGAACATTCTGAACTCCTTCTTTATTATAATATCCAGGCCCACAATACAACTTATCTTGTGAAAGAGAAGAAAAATCATGAAATCCCATCTGATGAAATTTAAAATCAACACGTGTAACTATAACAAAGTTATAATCCTTTTTTATAGCATTCACAACCTGATATATTTTTTCAAATTCTAGATATAAGGTTCCAAACTTATCATGTCCATTTTTTGACTCTTGATCGTTTTCTAGAATAATAAATTCTTCAAATGAGAATTTTTCTTGAATATCATCAAGGTACTTTTTTTCTGATGTTATATCAGTGCATGCATATAAATCTACAGATTGGCCTTTGAAATGTTGGAGAAGAGAATTTATGTTCTCTTCATATCCATACCTGATTTGTCCAAAAAAACATACGGCAATACTCATTTAGTACCTTTTACCAGACTGTGTTGAATCTTTTTTTAATAATATTTTTGTTAAATTATCATCTAGTGAATCAAGAGTAAACTTATTTTACATTATAGATTTTTAAATCTTGTATTTCCTCTCATCAGGAAAATATTCAAAGAATTTTTCATAAAAAAGCTTTGAGTACTGTATCATTTGCCATCTACTATTAAAACCATATTTTCTCTTGATCCATCTAAGCCCTTCTTCAAGGTATAGCTTAATGTTTTCATCATAGGATTCTGTTTTGATTAGCTTATTTTTATTAATTAAATATGATTCATTCTCTTCTGCAATAATTTCAGTTGTAATTGCTGCAGCCCAATCATTTGCATAAGCTTTAGCAATTATCTCAATCTCCGATAAATATCCCCTAAAGTTTGTACCATCAAAAATAAAATCTTTATAATGTGGTTCATCAAAAACTATCAATTGATTCAACATAGACTTACGAAAAAAATAAGCGTTATTATGAATAAACCAAAAATATTTCAATGAGTTCTCGCCAATTAAATTCTTTTCGCTCCATCTATCAGAACAAGGTGAAATAATCCCTATTCGGGGATTATTTATCATTATTTTTTGAAGTGTTCTTAATGTAGATTGTTTTTTTGGAAATTGTGTATCATTTGTTAGGAGAAAAAAATAATCATATTTGTCCCACTCTCCCTCTTTCCATAATTGTAATAAACCATAATTCATACCTCTGGAGTATCTAAGGCCATTATTCATTGCATCTGGTGTGTTAACATGCCATGTATAATATTTAGATAACTTATCATTATCAGATCCTGCTTCTACAACAAAAATGTCCGTGTAATCAGAATCATAAGTTTTTAGATGCTCCACGAGTGTATTTGTCTCATCCGGGAGGTTTCTGTTAAGTATGATAGTAGCAGTGTTTGACATTGAACTAGGTTAAATTAAATGCTTTCATGTATCTGAATATACTGTCTTTAACACTTTCTTTCAGAATATTATTTAAATTTTTTATTCTTCTGCAGGCCTCTTCTTTTATTTGTATAAATTCTTCAGATGAAAATACGTAATGCCCTGCAATAATTGAACGATCTTTATCGTTTGCGAGAGTATTATCTAACATCCATTTTTTCCATTTATTTGAGTTATATGACAGTTGTAGGAATCTATCTAATAATTCTATATGCCCTCTAGTTTCCAACTGATGAACGAAGGCCCTAGTCTCTGCAACACCAAATTCTGGAGCAACGTTTGCAGCATGAATGCCTAACCTTGGTTGCCAACTTAAAGACTGTGTTGATAAATAATCTGTATTATGCTCTTTCATGAGAATATGATATTTATCACATACATCAATCATTTGTGGTATGAGAATTTCAGGAGGAAGTTCATTTTCAATTCTTACAGGCGAATCGAATGATCCAACATTTTTAGTTTCCATTACTCGTGTACCAGCTTGAATAACAATGAATGTCGGAAACGGAAAACCATTTGAGTTACAAAATTTCTTCATACTATCTAAAATATACTCTAACTCTTCCTTTGTATTATTGCTTCCACTCTGTTCTTCTGTGCCAATCTCAAAAATAATGTCTTTTTTATTTTGTTGGGCATATGTCCAGCAGAAGTCATATAACTCATATACCCGATCAAGGATTTGGTCTGTTGTTGGTTGATTGTGGATGTCGATGCTCGGGTCTATGTGTAATATTTGAAAGCCTGCATCTATATCTGCCTTGTATGATTCTTTAGCGGATTGCATAGCATCTTCTAGGTTCATATTTTGACTTTTCTCTAATTCATTCTGCCAAGGACCTCCGTGGTCCCTAGCAAGACAAATGTATTTATTTTTATCTCTCTCGATAACATAATCTGAGAAATCCTTAGTGGTCCAGTTTTCGACATAACCGCCACCAAAGTTTTCGCTATCAATTTGTCTCCTACTAGCGATGAGCATAAGAGGTGCTTGGTATGTCTCGGCTAGCTCGATAGTAGCATCCACACAGTTTTTGCTCATTGGGCCAACTCCAAGAAGTGTGCAACACTTGTCTTTTCTATAATTATTTATTTTTTCTAGTATAAGCATAATATTTGATCTCTAATTATGTGATATACCTGATTGTGGTGTGTCAAAGAATCTTTCTAATATATGTATGCATGCCTCTGCGACCGCTCGGTCTCCACCCGATCTCTCAGTAACATAGTCTGCAGACAATTTAGCAAGTTTATCAGAATTAGCCGGAGCGATTGAATAACCCACCTCGTTCATTACATAGTGATCAAATATCCCATCACCCATATAAATAACTTTTTTAGGATCATAATTTGTTTTTATCCAATCAACTCTGTCATGTGTATTTACAAGATCTAATTTATAGTTCATATCTTGCTTTATGCGTTTTTCACTTATAGGAAAACCTTTTTTATCTGCAGATATAAACCTTATTTCTATAAATGGCTTCAAAAGGCCTAGCGCGTCATTATCGTCAGGTCCGAATATTTTCATTTGTTTACCTTCTTTAGTGTAAATAAATTGACCAGTTGTCATAACTCCGTCAACGTCTAAAATAAATACCTTCATCTAATCTCTATCGTCCTCTCAAAAATAGTTCATAGTTGCTGAACACCAGATAACATTTTTATTCCCTTATTTATCCTTAAGTTTACCATGTGATTAGTTAAACTTAGGCATGCGTAGCTATGTTCTTAAAATGGTCATTTCGATCTATTAATTCAAGATAAGTACCGCTATCAATCAATCTACCTTTATCTATGAAGAAAATTACATCACAATTTTTAACTGTTTTGAGGCGATGAGCAATTAAAATGATAGTTTTTTGACCGCTGAAATTATTTATAGCGTCCATAACCATTTTTTCAGTAACACCATCAAGGGCGCTTGTAGCTTCATCAAAAATGAGTACTTCAGCATTGTGATATAATGATCTTGCAATACCAATACGTTGTCTTTGTCCGCCTGAGAGCTGCACTCCTCTCTCACCCACTCTAGAATGCATTCCTTTATCTAAGGTCTCTGTGAACTCTAAAAGGTGAGCAAGTTTCAATGCATTCTTTACTTGATCTAGATCTATTTCGTTATTTGGTATACCGAATGCAACATTTTCAGCTATAGTCCCTTCTGATATAAATATATTTTGTGATACAAATCCAATAATATTCTGCCATTCACGTCTGTTGCTATCTGTAATTGTGACTTCATCGATTTTAAGTTTACCTTTTTGCGCTATGAGTAGACCAAGCAGAATATTAATCAGGGTAGATTTACCTGCAGCAGATGCTCCAACTATACCAACTACACTTTTGTGTGAAATAGACATATTAATCTTCTCTAGCGCTGGCTCTTCCTTGCCAGGATAGGTAAATGAGATGTTTTCGAGTGAAATTTTGTCCTTTAGGTCAATCAATATATTTGTAGGTTTTGTAATTTCTGGAGTAATGTTAGATGAGTTAGTTAGATCTTGACTAATTGATTTAAAAGCTTCCATGTTAGTTTTTATTGAGGCAAGGCTTAAATAAATCTGTTGGAATGCTGGCAATAACTTGAATGTTGCAAGTGCATAAACAGATAATATGGGGAGGATTAAACCCAAATTGCCATCATTGTTCATAATTAGATAGAGTGTAAGGGTTAAAATTGCGCTAAAAGCTAACAACTCAATGAAATATTTTGGAGCAATTGATAGTGCTGCATTTGCACCTAAACTTTTTGCAAGCTCATTATTATGATAATTGAAACGTTTTATAAAATCATAGTCTCTGCCCAATATAAGAATATCTTGAATGCCTCCAAAACCTTGATTAATAAGGCGATATCTTTCTTCAGAAACTTTTGTTATAACTTTTCCATTGAACTGTAATCTGCCTCTTACAAGCTTGAACATAATAAGGTAAGCTACAACAAAAAAAACGAATCCGGTAATTCCAACTTTTGGGTCGTAGGCAAAAATACTTACGCTCATAAAAAGAGCAAAAATAATTCGCGCATTCATTTGCATAAACGGCATAATTATTCCGTTAGAAACCCTCCCGGCTTCACTTACGATCTTTTTAGTCAAAACTGCACTACTGCCACGAGTGTGAAACAACCAATTTTGACATATATAATGATTATATAATCTATTGGAAATATCTGCTCCAGTTCTACTGGCAAACATTGATGTTTTCCATGATGTAAACATACAAGTTAGTGCTGAGAGTACTAATACGATGAAAACAAAGATGCCAAGTAAAAGAACAAATTGTAATTCAGATGTGACTCCGCTCGCTTGATAAATATCAGCAATGATATTATCTTGCTGTAATTTGCTCATATCACCGACAAGTGCCATAAATGGAATTATTGATACAACACCAAACATCTCTACGAAAGCAGATATCACAACTAAAACCTGAATTATATAGAACTGCCTTCTTTGTTTATATGTTAGTAGATTGAACAGTTGTATAACCACTCTAAGCATAATGAACCCGCATTCTTATCTGTAATTTGTAATTTCCTTATTATATGTAATGTGCAATACGATTAACACGTATGTTTATCGTTTTTACCAATTAATGTGACTAGGTGATAATTTTATCTTTAATATAATTCATTATTTGATTGACTGAATCTTGGACTTGCTGATTTTGTGTATCTATCACAAGATCCGGATTCACGGGCGCCTCATATGGAGAGTCTATTCCTGTAAAGTTCTTAATTTCACCAGATCGTGCACGCTTATAAAGCCCTTTTGCATCTCTTGATTCACATGTCTCTAGACTTGCACAACAATATATCTCAATGAATTTATCATTTGTCACTAACTCTCTAACTAAGTTACGATCATGATTAAATGGACTTATCATTGCAACAATTGTTATTACTCCAGCTTCAGTCATAAGCTTTACAAGCTCTCTCACTCTTCTAATGTTTTCTTTTCTATCATTATCATTAAAAGATAAGTTAGATGAAATACCGCTTCTAATATTATCTCCATCAAGCACTATGGTTCTACAGCCAAATTTGTGTAATTTCTCCTCTATGCTAAATGCAAGTGTTGATTTACCTGAACCTGACAGACCAGTAAACCATATAACAACAGATTTATGTTTATTTAATTTCTCTCTGTCTTCTCTAGTAATCTTAGGCTTGTGATTCATAATGATATTTTTCATGTCAAATTTTTTAAATACCAGTTATATGTTCTTTGAAGTCCATCTTTCAGATTCACAGTCTCCTTCCAACCTATTTTTGATATACGAGAGACATCAATTACCTTTTCTAAGGTACCATCAGGCTTGCTTGCATCAAAAATAAGTTTGCCTGAGAAGCCAATCACATCTTTTAATAACTCTGCAAGTTTTTTTATTTTTATACCCTTACCAGTACCAATATTGATATGAGACAACATGGGCTGAGTATGTTTTAGATAAATATTTTTTTCTAATTCTATTATGAAAAGTGAGGCTCTAGCCATATCATCAACGTATAAAAAATCTCGTACAGGATTTCCAGTTCCCCAAATCTTGACTGCGGAATCATCATTAGTCTTTGCCTCATGAATACGTCTAATTAGTGAGGGTATGACGTGTCCATTTTCTGTATGAAAGTTATCATTTATGCCATATAAATTAGTCGGCATTACTGAGCGAAAATCTGTGTCGTATTGTCTATTAAATGACTCACATAGCTTTATGCCTGCAATTTTAGCAATGGCATAAGGCTCGTTAGTTGACTCTAACAAACCTGTTAGAAGAGAATCTTCCGGCATAGGTTGTTTATTCAATGCGGGATAAATACAACTACTACCTAAAAACAATAACTTTTTAACATTATTTTCAAAAGAGGAATGAATGATATTCGCTTCTATCATTAAATTAGAATAAATGAAGTCAGCAGGAAAACTATTGTTTGCATGTATTCCGCCTACCTTAGCGGCAGCCAAAATAACATGATCGGGTTTTTCCTTTTCAAAAAACTTTTGTACTTTAGATTGATCTTTTAAATCAAGCTGATCATGGGTTCGCGTTACAAGATTTTTATAACCTTTTAGTTTTAACTCTCTCATTATGGCAGAACCCACTAAACCGGTATGGCCAGCAACATAAATTTTATCATTAAGATTCATTTGAGATATTACTATTTGGATATAGGATATTAAAATCCATGTTTTTTTACTAAGGAGTCTCTTTTTGCAATATGAATATCATTTTCCATCATTTCATACACAAGCTCCTTGAAAGATGTTTTTGTCTGCCAACCAAGCTTATCTCTAGCTTTTGATGAATCGCCTAGGAGTACCTCCACTTCTGTTGGACGAAAATATCTAGGATCTACAGTCACTATAAGATTACCTGTCTCAGAATCATAACCTTTCTCATCTATGCCTTTACCTTTCCAGCGTATGCCTCTACCTAGATATCCCCAAGCAAGATCTATAAAATCGCGAACAGAGTGATGCATGCCTGTTGCAATGCAATAATCCTCAGGTTTATCTTGTTGCAACATCAACCATTGCATTTCAACATAATCTTTGGCGTGACCCCAATCTCTTTTGGCATTTAAGTTTCCAAGCTGGATTGTTTTTTGAAGACCTTCTGAAATACGTGCTAGCCCCCTGGTTATTTTACGAGTAACGAACGTCTCTCCTCTTACTGGTGATTCATGGTTAAACAAAATCCCATTACAAGCATACATCCCATAGGCTTCTCGATAGTTAATTGTAATCCAGTAAGCAAATAGTTTGGCAATAGCGTACGGAGATCTTGGATGAAAAGGCGTTTTTTCATTTTGGGGAATTTCACCTATATTTCCATACAATTCTGAGGTGGATGCTTGGTAGTACCTGGTTTTTTTAGCTAAATCAAGAACTCTTATTGCATCCAGAATTCTAAGTGCACCAAGCGCATCAGTATTGCAGGTATATTCTGCTGATTCAAATGATACTGCAACATGCGATTGCGCACCAAGATTATATATTTCGTCCGGTTGAACTTTCTGAATAATTTGAACCAAATTCATTGAGTCTGTCAAATCTCCGTAGTGAAGAGTCAATTTTTTATCAATTTCATCAGGCTCTTGATAGAGATGGTCAATACGACTTGTATTCAGTGATGATGCCCGTCTTTTAATGCCATGAACTTCATATCCCTTATTGATAAGTAGATCTGTCAAATAAGAACCATCTTGCCCAGTAATTCCAGTAATAAGCGCTATTCTTTTATTGCTCATCTTATAGCTCCCGAGTATATCCCATTATTTCATACTTATATTACTATAATTATTTATTTAAACTTTTATCTTTAAGATTTGGATGAATAATGTTCAAGCCGCTCTATATCTTTTTCTGTGCACTCCTCACCATACTGTATTTCGATAATATGACATGGTGTTGAAGATTTATTAATAATTTGGTGCCATTGACCTAAGGAAACATGGAAATAATCAAATTTTTTCAGTTCGATAGTGTCTCTATTAGAAGGAGAATGAGTACTATATTGAACTATGCACGAGCCTTTCTTGACAAGCCACAATTCACTCCTTTTGCTGTGTTTTTGGAAACTCATGCCTTCCCGAGGCTCTACAATGAGCTCTTTAACCTTTACTTGCTTTTCATCAAAAAGAATTTTGTAGTTACCCCATGTCCTATCCACCATGGGATATTTCCATTCATCTAAAATCCACGAGGATGAATTAATTTTTTCTACACCACCAACTCCGTAGGCAAATTCAATGCCCTGAACTGAAAGTTCTGGGATATTATCTTTGTTTCTGTCTCCACCATTTGCAAAGACAATCTTGGCATCAGGATATGCTTTTTTGACCTTTATTAGAGCGTTTATTGCACTTCCTTTTTTATCATCCTCAAAGTCAATTACTTCGTCTACGACAGCAAAGCTCTCTAAGATTACTTTTCTTTCAGAGTATGGTAAAAAATATGCACCTTTCTTCTTTATAAGCCATTCATTACTATTAAGTGCAACAACTAGAATATCACCCAAAGCTTTTGCTGAGTTAAGGTAAGCTATGTGCCCAGAGTGTATTGGATCAAATCCACCGCTAACAACTATAATTTTCATTTATATTTTTTATCAAGATTAGATACCATGAAATAATTAAACAACATATTAGCAATAATAAAGAAAACAAACCAACCAAATTAAAAATAACTTAAATTAGTTGTTTGTAAAAATAATTTGTATTACTTGTATGCTTCAGCATAAATCGATTCATAATCACGTTCTTTTAGGTCAAGATGTGGATCAAATGCACGCAACTTAGCACTGGAAAATCCAGCTTTCAGCAGCGTGTTAATAAGATTTTCCTCATCAAACATATACTTATGTTCATCTTTCATGTACGCCATGTAGTTTAACTGATCAATACACGAGCCCGTGTTGATAACTCCTGGTTGCCACCATGTATCCCTGCTTCTAAACATTTGTCCCTTTTTATAGGCATCAATGTATATTCTAAAACTAGGGACACAAACTAAAAAAACACCTTCAGACTTTAATACGCGCTGGCAGTCTTGAAGAAATTTCAAAAGTTGTTCGTAAGGGATATGTTCAAGGAGGTGTGAAGAGTATATTTTCATAACTGATTCATTCGACAAGGGAATTCCTCGTCTGAGATCCCAACTGATATCGGCAGTATGCATAGATGACCCAATATCCACAGTAGTCCAACCATCTTTGCCTTTTTTTGGACCAGAACCAAGTTCAAGTTTGATTTCTGAGGTTTTTTTTAAAGCATTCCATTTGGACTTTGAGTTAATTTGACGAAGTTTTGATAAAACATATTTAACGCAAAAAAGAAGCCTGGGGGACTCTTTTATAAAGTTTATTAAAAATTTTTTAATCATTTTCTAGATTTCTATAATTTTAATTCTCTAAATATAGAGATAATAACTTATTCTACATTTTTTTTGTATTGAGTATTTTTTTTTGGTATGAATCATGAAAAATAACAAACAAGATTGCAAAAAATAATCCTAATATCGCAGCTAAAAACATATAAAGAGCTCCAAGATTATGTAAATAAATTTCTTCGGGAGGCGAAATCATAAAAAAATTTTCACCATCTTTATAAAGATAAATATGTATGTCGAGAACTAAATATTTTTTTAAAGTTATCTCATTTTGCAATAAAAACTTACTAAAGCGAGTTTTTAATAATTTGATCATACTCTCTGCATCTTGCATATATCGATTACTAAGTATCTTGTTTATATAGTCAGCATAACTGATAAAGTCATTTAAAATTAAAGGATTATTCGATTTAACCCTTAAAGTAGCTTTTTCTTCATTAATATCAAAAACTAATATAGATTTACTATCTCTATTGAAGTCATCGCTTTTTAAATAAAAAGTCTTGCTGAAATCAGCATATACAATGCTACTTGTATTTTCCTTCTTCCATGATTTAAATATATTTTCATTGTATAGAAGTTTTTTGAAATCATTATACTTTTCAACTCTATTTTGGGTAGATTTAATAAATTCAAAATTATTACTTACATTTACTTCTATAAGTGATAATTCATTTCTGTGTGTAATTAAGGATGTTAAATATAAAGTGAGTGGGAATAATATAGTTATGAAAAAAATTACACGCTTGTACTGCAAAATTGTTTTTATTAGATTTACGAAATTTATATTAATACTATTTTCCTCTATTTTACTCATGTTAACTGCTTTAGATGATTGTTAGTGGATTCCAATCAGTTTTTCAGAAGTCGTTTTAAGATACGTTCATAAAACTTAGGTTTATCATTGAGCCCTTTTATATCAAAATCAAATCTTAAAACATTCCTTTGATATCCCTCAGATAACATTCCGGCTTTATGGGGAGTATTAGTATCAAAAAAAATTACATCACCAGCATGACCGCTCATAGAAATCATATTACCTTCTATCTCTTGATTACTAATCGTATTTAAGCCTAGCTCTTTATAGTTCATGGGTAATTTATTTCTCCGCTTTTCAATATCCAAAAAATTTTTGGGATAACCTAAATGTATTGGCCCATGATTATCAGTTACATCATGTAAATAGACCATGGCTTTAAAATATCTATGCTTATCAAAGTGAGGAATATATGGTAAAGCTAAAGATTTAGAATTCTGTTCCGTTGATTGGACGAGCCATAGCTTTGCAAGTTGAAGATTATCGGTTTGTATTTTTTGCTTGAAAATCGATATTATCCTTGAACAAGCATCTTGAAATAATGGCTCATGATTGACCTGTTGTTTGGATAATTCAATTATATGATCATCCACAGATCTATATTTTTTCTCTGAAAATATATTATAAAACTTAATATTCAAAGCCGCTAAAACATCAGAGTTTAAGAAATTTTTCTCATGATGAAACATAAAATTATTATCTTTAATGAACATCTGCATTTTATTAAATCAAATCTTTTTTTAATAATATCATGACGCTGCTTATAATAATTAGGATAATTTAGATTTTATAATTTCATTACTTGTATCATTATTTATTTGAAGAGGACAAATAAGAGATGAAAATAATACCAAGTGATAAACCATAGAAAATTGCAGTTATAATTATTTTTAATATATTTCTGGGCGCTTTTTCAGTAAGTGAGGGTGTTTGTATATCAAATATTTTACTGTCTTGATTTAACTTTATTGTATAGGAATATAATTGGATTAAATTATTGATAACATTTTCTTGACGATTACTGCATTCTATGTTCGATCTATGACATGGTTTGAATTCGTTATATTTATGTCTATTCTCATATTTTTTTAGGTTATTTGAGATTTTTAAGAGGTACTTTTCAGTTAGAGAGTTATTAATGTGTCTAGCATAGTCAAAATAGTTAATGGCGTGTTTATAATTATCAGTTTTTACATAAATGTATGAAGGTCCTCTTTTTCCAATAATAAAAACTGATCTATCAGATTCCAAAGATTCTAGTCCTCGAACAAGGGCGTATTGACCTTGATGTTTAAATAAGTCACTGTAAGAGATGTTGATATTATTCTGAGATTTCCAGGATTCAAAGAACTTTTTGGAATAGAAAAGTTTTTTAAAATCACCCTTAGCTTTATTATGATACGAAATAGGGAGTGTGTCTGTTGAGATAAGAATTTTTGAGCCATGACTTGGTTTCTCCAAGCTAATGAGAATTAAAGAAATACAAATGGAAATCAAAATAAAAAGTATCAATAATTTATAATAGATGATGATATTTTTTACCGTTGAGAAAAGATCTATGTTGTGACTATCCATTTATATACAAACTAATACAATGATAGCAAAAATTACAATTTAGGCACTAAAATCTAGAGCAAAACAATAGCTAAGGTTTTTACTCTTTTGAGCAGTTAAAAAATTTATATTTTTTTCTGGTAACAATAAAGAATTAATTAAAGGGTTTTACCGTGGGTCAGGGTGGACTCGAACCACCGACCTCACCCTTATCAGGGGTGCGCTCTAACCAACTGAGCTACAGACCCATGGGTAGAATGAAATATAAATTAAGAATGATTTGTGACGTAATGCTTGTTTAAAAACTCACCTGATTTCTCTTTTAGGAGGTGATCCAGCCACAGGTTCCCCTACGGCTACCTTGTTACGACTT